>LNFM01000153.1_pt1 | contig 168952 bp, 157 predicted proteins | sample 596031 | NCBI WGS metagenome assembly LNFM01 (sample SAMN04254537, study PRJNA301005) | activated carbon metagenome | isolation source: dual media filters at the Ann Arbor, Michigan drinking water treatment plant | place: USA: Ann Arbor | reverse complement strand
CGCCATAGGCTATCAAACCCCTGACCAGTTCGCAGACAGTTTTTTTAACCGCAAACTCTAAATGTATTTCGGACTAAATCGGGGAGCAGGTCAAGCTCACACAAACGCTTGATAGAGTTAGGTACAACACTCACCACACAACAAAAAGGCACCGTTATCCGGTGCCTTTTTTAGCAGTTGATCGGATCAGTCTCGGTAGTTATCGTCTTTGATAGGAAAGTCAGTGATTTTGGAGCGCACCAGAGTGATTGCCTCTCGCAATTCATCAATTTTCTTACCCGATACACGTACCACATCCCCCTGGATCGAAGCCTGCGCCTTCAATTTGGCGTCCTTTATTAGTCGAACTATTTTCTTAGCCAGCTCGCTATCGATCCCGTCTTTGAGCTTCAATACCTGTTTGGCTTTGTTACCTGAAACTGGCTCAACCTTTTGGGGATCGAGACGCTTAGTGCTTTCAGGCTCTTTACCCTCCATCGCTGGGAAAAGAATTTCCTTGATCTGATTGAGTTGAAATTCAGAATCACCCCACAGGGTAATCAGCTTCTCCTTCTCGTTAAGTTCAACCTTAGCGCTAGTTCCTTTGAAATCATGCCGCCCAATGATTTTCTTACCAGCCAAATCGATGGCGTTCTTTAATGCATCGATATTTACCTTAGAAGAGAAGTCGAAAGATGGCATGTTATTTCCCTTTAGATAGTTTTAGCCGAAGTGGCAAACGTAGTGATAGGGCTCGCCCGATACTTCGATTTCGAAGCTGGAATCACCCGGCACGTTGTAGGACTCGCCTGCGCCGTAGGTCTTCCACTCGGTTTCACCCTTGAGCTTAACGCGGCAGGAACCGGCAACACCTTCCATGATTTCCGGTGCACCGGTGTTGAAGGTCAGGGTAGCCGGCAGAATCACGCCGACACTCTTCTTGGTGCCATCGGAGAATTGCACAGTGTGGCTGACGCACTTGCCATCGAAATACACATTGGCCTTTTTGACCACGCTGACGCTATCAAACTGGGACATCTTTTTTCCTTAAATTCTCGGCCGCAAGGCGGCGCACATTAGAGCGATGCTGCTCAGTTTTTTATTGAGCAGCCAGACCTGCTGCCTCTGGCAGCAGGTGGGTTTTATTCTCGGCTTCTCTTAACGCTGGCGTTCGCAGCAATGCGCATACGCAAGGCATTCAGCTTAATGAAGCCGCCTGCATCCTTCTGATCGTAGGCACCAGCATCATCTTCAAACGTCGCGATGGTCGGATCGAACAGCGAGTCGGTCTTGGAATCGCGGCTCACCACAATCACGTTGCCCTTGTAGAGCTTGAGGCGCACCCAGCCATTGACCTGTTGTTGTGTATGGTCGATGAGAGTTTGCAGCGCCTTGCGCTCGGGGCTCCACCAGTAGCCGTTGTAAATCAGGCTGGCGTAACGCGGCATGAGGTCGTCCTTGAGGTGGGCAACTTCACGATCCAGGGTGATCGACTCAATGGCACGGTGAGCGCGCAACAGAATGGTACCGCCTGGGGTTTCGTAGCAGCCGCGCGACTTCATGCCGACATAGCGGTTTTCGACCAGATCAAGACGGCCGATACCATGCTTGCCGCCGAGTTGATTCAGGGTGGCCAGCAGCTCGTGTGCCTTCATTGGCTTGCCGTTGATGGCGATCAGATCACCATTGGCGAACTCAAGATCAACATACTCAGCTTGGTCCGGTGCCTTCTCGGGCGACACGGTCCAACGCCACATGTCTTCTTCAGCCTCGGCAGCAGGGTTTTCGAGATGGCGGCCTTCGAAGCTGATGTGCAGCAGGTTGGCATCCATCGAATACGGCGAGCCACCTTGCTTGTGCTTCATCTCGACCGGGATGCCGTTCTTTTCGGCATAGGCGAGCAGCTTTTCGCGCGACAGCAGATCCCATTCGCGCCACGGAGCGATGACCTTGACGCCGGGCTTAAGCGCATAGGCACCGAGTTCGAAACGCACTTGGTCGTTGCCCTTGCCGGTTGCGCCGTGCGAGATGGCATCAGCACCGGTTTCGTTAGCGATTTCGATCAGACGCTTAGCGATCAGCGGACGCGCGATGGAGGTGCCCAGCAGGTACTCGCCTTCATAGACGGTATTGGCACGAAACATAGGGAAAACGAAGTCGCGCACGAACTCTTCGCGCACGTCGTCAATGTAAATATGCTCTGGCTTGATGCCGAATTGCAGCGCCTTCTTGCGTGCTGGCTCAAGCTCTTCGCCTTGGCCCAGATCGGCAGTGAAGGTCACCACTTCGCACTGATAGGTGTCCTGCAACCACTTGAGAATCACCGAGGTATCCAGACCGCCGGAGTAGGCTAGGACTGCTTTCTTTACATCACTCATTCTTTTCTTCCTGAAACGTAGTGCTTGAATGGTTAAAACTGAATGTGCTGTGGATTACTCAACGCTGCTTTACTCAACGCTGATATGGCCGAGCAGGAGAAACTCCATTAGGGCCTTCTGTGTGTGCAGACGATTTTCTGCTTCGTCCCAGACCACGGATTGCGGGCCGTCGATGACTTCAGCGGCCACCTCTTCGCCACGGTGTGCGGGCAGGCAGTGCATAAAGACGGCATCCTTGGCGGCGACCTTCATCATGTCCAAATCGACCTGCCAGTCGGCAAAGTCGCGACGACGCTCTTCGTTCTCAGCCTCAAAGCCCATCGAGGTCCACACATCGGTGGTGACCAGATCAGCGCCCTTGGCGGCTTCCATCGGATCGGCAAACTCTTCGTAGTGATCGGTGCCGTAGAGGCCGGCGCGCTCGGGTTCGACTTCGTAGCCGGGCGGCGTGGACACATGCACATTGAAGTTAAACACTTCAGCGGCTTGCAGCCAGGTATTGCAGACGTTGTTGGAGTCGCCGATCCAGGCCACGGTCTTGCCTTCGATAGAGCCACGATGCTCGATGAAGGTGTAGATGTCGGCCAGAATTTGGCAGGGATGGTATTCGTTGGTGAGGCCGTTAATCACGGGCACGCGCGAGTTGGAAGCAAAGCGCTCGATGATGCTTTGCTCAAAGGTGCGGATCATGACGATGTCGCTCATACGCGAGATCACTTGCGCCGCATCTTCCACCGGCTCGCCGCGACCGAGCTGCGAATCACGGGTGTTCAGATAGATGGCCGAACCGCCTAGCTGATGCATACCAGCCTCAAAGGACAGGCGCGTACGCGTGCTGGCCTTTTCGAAAATCATGACCAAGGTGCGGTCGGTCAGCGGCCAGTATTGCTGGTAGGCCTTGAATTGATCTTTGATCCAGCGCGTGCGCGCGAAAATGTAGTCCAGCTCAGCGCGCGTCAGATCTTTAAATTGCAAAAAGTGCCGGGGGCTATTCATCTCAGGCTCCGAGGAATTTCTTGACCAGCGGCGCGAGCGTATCAACCAGCAGCTTCGAGTCGGCATCGCTATACGTCAGCGCCGGCAACAAACGAATCACGGATTCAGCGGTTACGTTGAGCAGTAAGCCAGCTTCCAGCGATTGCTTGACCAGATCACCACAGGGGCGATCCAGCTGCACGCCGATCATCAAGCCTTCACCACGGATATCGGCAACACCCGCCACACCAGCTAATGCTGCGCGCAAACCATTACGGATAGCATCACCCTGCTTGGTCGCATTGGCCACTAGGCCTTCCTGCTCGACCACCTCAAGCGTTGTCAGGCCTGCCACTGCTGCCAGCGGATTGCCACCGAAGGTCGAACCGTGATTGCCCGGCTTGAACACGCCGAAAGCCTTGCCGCTCGTCAAACATGCGCCAATCGGCACGCCAGAGCCGAGGCCCTTGGCCAGGGTCATGACATCCGGCTTGATGCCGGCGTGTTGGTGCGCAAACCATTTACCGGTCCGACCAATGCCGCTCTGCACTTCGTCGAGCATGAGTAGCCAGTTCTTGGCGTCACACAGCTTACGTAGGCCATGCAGGAAATCCGGATGAGTCACATTGATGCCACCCTCGCCCTGAATCACTTCAAACAGGATGGCCACCACGTTCGGGTTGTTCTGGGCGACAGCTTCTACTGCAGCCAGATCGTCGAAAGGTACACGCACGAAGCCGGCCACGAGCGGCTCGAAGCCAGCCTGCACCTTACGGTTGCCGGTAGCCGACAGCGTCGCCAAGGTGCGGCCATGGAAAGCGTGCTCCATGACGATGATGGCGGGGTTGTCGATGCCCTGCTGATGGCCATACATACGGGCCAGCTTGATCGCAGCTTCATTGGCTTCACAGCCCGAATTACAGAAGAACACGTCGTCCATCTGCGCCAGTGCGGTCAGCTTGTCGGACAACGCTTCCTGCTCGAGAACACGGTACACATTCGACGTGTGGATGAGGCGCCCTGCCTGCGCAGCCAATGCTGCGGTCAGGCGCGGGTGGGCATGGCCCAGCGTATTCACCGCAATGCCAGACAGGGCATCGAGATAGCGCTTGCCATTTTCATCAAACAGCCAGGCGCCCTCGCCGTGGGTAAATGCCACGGGCAGGCGGTTGTAGGTATTCATCAGGTGCGACATCAAAAGTGCTCCGCGCCAGCAAGGCTGACGTCAGCTAGTCGAACATTAATCATCACTCATCACCGGCTTGGTAATGACAGAGACTACAAAAGCCATACGGCGGCCCCGTGCTTCAGCCGGGCCGCCGTATCGTGGAAAAAAAGCATCTTAAGGGAAACAGGGGCTTGGAGTCAAAGCAGAGGGTCTAGTTTCACCTCCGGTCAGTCCGCAAAAAACGCGTGCTATCAACGCCTCAATCACAATACAACAGGCTCCTACCCCGCCTTGTGCAACGCAACAAAATCTGGCAAATCCAGCTTGCGCGTGCCAAAATTCAAATCAGCTCCCTTTTCAAGCCACCCTACTCGGCACCGCGTTCCTATCGTGTTGTTCTGATTGTGTTCCCATTTGGACTGAATGAACCCTAGTTACCAGCCCAACGCAAAAGAGCCTGACGACGCCCCTCCGGGACTGTCTGCGCTGGAGTATCGCCTGCCGCGCATTGCCAAGATGTGTACAGAAACCTGGGCAACCCAGGATTTCGAGCCGTATGTCGCGTCGCTGATGATGGACTCGCGGGATGGTGATCGCCAAGGCCTGCCATGGGATGCCGCACAAGAATTACTGTTTTTGCTGGAAATCAGTATCGCCAAACGTGCGATTGTTGCCTCACAAACTACCGGCATGCCGTATCGCCAAGTCTTCCAGAGCATGCGTAACAACGCCGAAGAAGCGGCCAAGAATGTCCAAAGCAGTTGGAATAACCCCACCACCAACAAAGACTCGCGCCGCATCAGCCCACTCGGCAAACCAATCGATACCTCATTGGGGCTAGATCCGAACTCGGTTTCGCTCAAGCTCAAGGCACAAAAAGCGCAAGAAGCACGACGCAAACCGCCAAAGAAAAGCTTCTGGCAAAAACTACTCGGGAAATAGTCTTGCGGCGAGGCAAGGCTGAAAAAACAAAAACCGCCTCAGGGGCGGTTTGTTGTTTTGGCGGAGGCGGTGAGATTCGAACTCACGGATGCCTTGCGACATCGCCAGTTTTCAAGACTGGTGCATTCAACCGCTCTGCCACACCTCCGCTGTTTGCTACACACAAAAACTGGTTCCCAGTTTTAGTTCCGGCCGCTGCTTTGCAGCTTAACCTGACGGTTAGCCTGCACTAGTGCAGCCTTGCTACGCAACGCTTGGCACCAAGACTGGTGCATTCAACCGCTCTGCCACACCTCTGTATTCCTGCATAGCTCGAACAGTAGCCGCCCATTATACGCAGGGCAGGCTGTTTGCGTGCTATTCGAATCGCACAAACTACAGCTCCGGCAAGTGGCAATAAACAGCAGGCAAACAGGCTGACGCCAGCCAACTTGACCTGCCATGGTCTACACTTGCCGCTCTCTTGCATGCACGCCCCCTTTGTCTAGGGCGGATTGTACGGGTTGCGGTCAATCACGGGCTTGATTTTCAGGCTAGGCACCCAATATGGGGGCTGTGCATGTGATTGACAATAAAGCCGAATTTGCCTGTATTCTCACACCACGTGAAGGTTGAAACTTTTTTGGCCTTTGTTTAGTCTTACACATGTAATTCCCATAAAACTACGGAGACTGCTTCGCCATGGAAACCAATACCCACCATTTCGGTACGATCGCTACAACGCAGACCGCCGAACCGCACCGGGTACTGCGCAATACCTACGCGCTGCTCGGCCTATCGATGATTCCGACCGCCATCGGTGCGGCCTTGAGCGTCCAGTTCATGGTGCCGATGCTGCGTGCGCTCGGACCCATCATGATGCTGGTGCTCTTCCTCGGGGTTTCTTTCGGCTTGATGTATGCGATCCAGAAGAACCGCAATAGCGGCCTCGGCGTTGGCCTGCTACTGCTCTTCACCTTCTTCATGGGCGCCATGCTCGGGCCTTTGCTCTCCGTCGCGCTACAGATGCGTAACGGTGGTCAGTTGATCGCCATCGCTGCCGGCGGCACCGGTGCCATCTTCTTCACCCTGGCCGGTATCGCAGCAACCACCAAGCGCGACTTCAGCAACATGGGCAAGTTCCTGACGGTGGGGCTGGTCATTGTGTTACTGGCGGTGGTTGCAAATGCTTTCATGCAGGTACCTGCCCTGTCGTTGGCAATCTCGTCGGCCATCGTGTTGATCTCCTCAGGCTTCATCCTGTTCGATATCAACCGAATCGTGCATGGTGGCGAAACCAGCTATGTATCGGCAACGCTGTCCGTCTATCTGAACATCTACAACCTGTTCAGCAGCCTGCTGCATCTGCTGATGGCGTTTGGTGGCGACCGCGACTAAGTCACACCTTTCGCCTAACAAAAACGGAGGCCTCGGCCTCCGTTTTTTATTGTGCATCCTTACCCTTCTAACGCATCAAGGGCGCTCAAACAGCGCAATGGATTCCACATGCGATGTCTGCGGGAACATGTTGGCAATCCCGGCGCCCTTGAGCACATAGCCCTTTTCATGCACAAGGATGGCGGCATCGCGCGCCAGCGTAGCCGGGTTGCAGGACACATAGACAATCCGCTTCGGTGCATTAGGCCCCAGCGCCTTGACCAGCTCATCCGCACCCTCACGCGGCGGATCAATCAGCATGCGATCGAAGTGGCCGAGGGCAGCGACGCTTCCCTCGGTGGCGTCGAACAGATTGGACACAGCAAACTCGGTGCGATCGGCGAGACCGTTCAACGTGGCATTTTCCAAGGCACGCTCAACCAGCGACTTAGCACCTTCGATGCCAACCACTGTGGCGCCACTACGTGCAATCGGCAAGGTGAAATTACCCAGCCCGCAGAACATGTCTGCAATACGCTCGCCCGGTTGCGGATCAAGCAGATATAAAGCGCGGCGCAGCAGCATGCGGTTGATGCCGTGATTCACCTGCGTAAAGTCGATGGGACGAAACTGCAGCTTCACCCCAAACTCGGGCAGGCTGTAATACAAGGGCCCCGCATCCTGCGGATAGAACAGATAGACGGTTTCCGGGCCCTTGGGCTGGAGGTAAATGCTCACCTTGTGCGTATCCGCAAAAGCGCGCAGTAAAGCTTCGTCACCTTCGGTCAAGTCCTCAAGATGACGGAACACCAATGCCGTTTGCGCATCTCCAAGTGAGACCTCGATCTGCGGCAAGCGATCCGGAATGGACATGGCCGAAATCATGTCGCGCAAGTGTGGGATCAAGGCTGACACATGCGGCGGCAAAACTTCGCACTGGCGCATATCCACCACATAGCTGCTGCGTTTCTCATGAAAGCCCACCAGCACGCCGCCTTTTTTTTGCACCAGTCTGACTGACAAGCGCGCGCGGTAACGGTAGCCCCACGCAGGGCCCGTGATCGGCGGATAGACAACCTCTGGACGCAAACGGCCAAGATGCCAGAAGGCATCCTCCAGTACGCGCTGCTTAATGGCGGTCTGCGCCACTGAATCGAGATGCTGCATGCTGCACCCGCCGCACACACCATAGTGCGGGCAGCGCGGCGTGACGCGCAGGCTTGAGGCCTTGAGGACGCGGAGTGTCTGTGCCTTCTCAAAGCTGGCCTTGCGGCGATAGCTGCTGTACTCAACACGCTCACCGGGCAGCGCGCCCTCGATAAAGAGCACCTTGCCATCGGCATGGGCAACACCTTGACCGTCATGGTCGAGTGATTCGATCAGAGCGGTTGGATTTTGTGCGGAGTCTGACATGGCGCAAGGGGCGAATAAAAGGCCAGCATTATAATGCGGTCATGATCCCTACCCTACTCGGCGGTATGACCGCCAAAGAATTCCTGCGCGACTACTGGCAGAAGAAGCCGTTGCTAATTCGCGGCGCTATCCCCGGCTTCGGCGATTGGCTCAACCGTGACAGCACGCTGGCCATGGCCTGCAGCGACGAGACCGAAGCCCGCCTGATCGCCAATGACGACGGCGACTGGGAAGTGCGGCGTGGCCCATTTGCAGCCAAGGACTTCAAGCGCCGCAAGGACTTGTGGACGGTGCTGGTGCAGGGCGTAAATCTCACCCTGCCGCAGGGGGATGCCCTGCTGCGTGAGTTTGACTTCATCCCGCATGCACGTCTCGACGATCTGATGGTTAGTTTTGCCGTTGATGGGGCTGGCGTTGGCCCCCACTTTGACAACTACGACGTCTTCCTGCTGCAGGGCATGGGTAAGCGTCATTGGCATATCAGCGGGCAGCGCGACCAGCGCCTGCGCGACGATGTGCCGCTGAAGATACTCAGCAACTTCAAGTCGGAGCAAGACTGGGTGCTGGAGCCCGGCGACATGCTGTATCTGCCACCGCAATACGCCCATGACGGCATCGCAGTGGACGACTGCATGACGTGGTCCATCGGCTTCCGCGCACCGCCGGCGCAGGAACTGATGGAAGGCTTCCTTTCCTACCTGCAGGAGCGCACCGTATTACAGGGCCGCTATAGCGACCCGGACCTCAAGCTACAAAAGCATCCAGCCGAAATCGGTAATGCCATGATCGATCAGGTCGCGGACATATTGGCCGAGATCAAGTGGAACCGAGGCGTGATTCGCGACTTTCTCGGCACCTACCTGACCGAACCCAAGCCACACGTCTATTTCGAGCCACCGGAAAATCCGCTGACTTTTGCCCGCTTTGTTGCACAAGCCAAGAAACGTGGGCTCAAGCTGAACCCCAAAACCCAATTGCTCTTCGCCGGCAACATCTTCTACATCAACGGTGAGGAATGTGCAGCCGAACCTGCAGACAAAGCAATCCTGAGGTCACTGGCCGATAGCCATACGCTACCAGCCGGCAGCGCACTCACCGATGATGGCTGGGACTTGTTGCACGCTTGGTATTGCGATGGTTTCCTGTGCGTCTGAACAGCGAAACGCCCGAAAACGAGGGCAATAACACGATATACGGCTACATTTCGTGACATTTATCACCTTAAGGGGCGCACCATTGCTGTGCTACAATTCTTCACTGATCAGCGTCCAAACTGGTCGCCCAACACAAAAATTTGGGTCTGTTTGCTTCTTTATCGATAAAGGGATTTTCAAATGAACAAGTCACTCCTCGTTGCCGCTCTGCTGGCACTCGCTATCACCGGTTGTGCAAAGAAAGAAGAAGCTGCTCCCGCACCGGCTGAAGCACCTGCTGCTGCCCCAGCCGCTCCTGCTGCTGAAGCGCCTGCCGCTGCCCCAGCTGCTGAAGCTCCAGCTGCCGCTCCTGCTGCTGAAGCCCCTGCTGCACCTGCTGCTCCGGCCGCTGCCAAGTAATCAGTCTCTGATTGCTATAAAGCCAGCCTCAGGGCTGGCTTTTTTATTGCCGAAATTCGGCAAGCGTCACAGGGCCGGTGACTCATAAATGCCGCCATTCAAAGCCCAAAGCCTGATCCGCCACACCAATCCAATCGGGTTCACACCCCATTACCGCCGCCAAGGCCTCCTGTGCCAGCGCAGGCGCATTATTCTGCTCGCTCAGATGCGCGGCAATCACATGCTGCAAGCGTGAACGATCAAGTTGCGCAAGCAACGCGGCAGCCGAAGCGTTATCCAGATGCCCGAAACGCCCGCCAATCCGCTCCTTCAGTGAGGCTGGGTAATCGCCACTCGCAAGCATGTCGGCATCGTGATTGCACTCCAGCACCAGCGCATCACAGCCAGATAGCTGTTCGACGACATGCGGTGTCGAAAATCCCAAATCTGTCAGCACACCCAATCGGCGAGCACCATCCGAAAAAACGAACTGCACAGGCTCGCGGGCATCATGCGGCACAGGAAAAGGCTGCACGGATAGATCGCCGATGCTGAAGGCGTTGTGGCTGTCGATCAGTTGCAGATCAAGCGGGGAGGCGCTGGCTGCCGCATGCGCCGACTTGTCACGCACTGCAGCGTGAGTGCCCCGCGTCATGTACAGCGCAGCACCGTACTGGCGTGCGCACGGGAAGGCGCCACCAATGTGGTCACTATGTTCGTGAGTGATGATGATGGCGTCCAGCGTGGCTGCTTCGATACCGAGGCGAGCACAACGCTGGGCCAAATTGCGCGGACCAAAGCCGCAGTCGAGCAGAACACGCGTGTCGCCGGCCTCGACCAGCAGGGCATTGCCCTTGCTGCCGCTGCCGAGCGACGCAAAACGGAACACGCTTACTTCAACTGTTCGTAGAGCAGGCCCAGAATCTTGCGCGAACCGTCACCGGCATCGACACCGCCTTCGCGGGTTAGCACCTGAACCGTGCTGCTATCGCCACTACCCTTGATGAAGATGCGGTATTGGGTGTTCTTGGTCAGGCCCTTATCGCCGCTGCTCTTCCAGAAAGTAAACTTGGAGAGCAAGCCCTCTTGATCCTTTTTGCTCTTCGAGTCTGCATCGGGGTCAACGTAACGGACGTAGTAAATGCCTTGTGAACGGTCGCGGTCTTCCACGGTAAAGCCGACGCGATCCAGTGCCAGTCCGATACGACGCCAAGCGCGATCAAACGACTCGATCACTTCCAAGGTTCCGCCGCCGGGGCCACTGCGGTTCAGCTTGGCGCGTGCTTCCTTCGGGGCTGCGGCGAGCATGGACTTGGCCTTGCTCTCCTCAGCGCCGAGTCGCACCATCAGGCGACGCAGCATTTCGGCTTCAAGCTCGGGATCGGGCTCGCGCGGCTGCCAACGGGTCTCGGACTTGCCTTCGGTCACATAGACTTCATACATGCCGCGATGGCTGATATAGATTTCGGTCGCATCGCCCGACTTTTCTAGGCGGGTACGATATTTGTCGCGCTCAGCCGTCGAATACAACGAATCGAGGGCCTTGCCAAGCAGATTGCGAATGGCATCCTGTGGCAGCTTGGCGCGATTCTCAGCCCAATCGGTTTCCATAATGCCTGCTTCTGGCAGCTCAATATTGACCAGCATGCCAGTCTCCTGCCAGAACTCCTTGACCGTGCTCCACACCTTGTCCGGCGACACACCCGGCACCACCAGCCAGCGCTGATTGCCGGAGCGATCAATACGCAGCTCACCAACTTGCGGCAGCACATCGCTGTTGCCGCTGGTCACAGCGGCTTTGCGATCACCGCTGTAGGCGGAGAAAGTGGTTGGGCCACGGGCCACGTCGGGTACTGAATAACGCTCGTCACGCCCTGGTGCCGTAAGGTCAGGCGGGACTTCCAACGGCCGCAATTTCTTGCCTTCAGACTTGTACTCGATCTTCTTGGACTCGGGCAGGATTCTCATACCACCGCAACCGGCAAGGATGGCGATGGAAACAGAACACAGCAGATAACGTGGAATGTGACGGGAAAGCTTCATGATCAGATCTGGATGCCGGCTTCGCGCATGGCGCCGCGAACGCGTTCGTGATATTCGGAGGAAAGCGTCGTCAACGGGAGGCGAATGCCGCCACCAATGAGCCCCATTTGTTGTACTGCCCACTTAGCCGGGATTGGGTTGGCTTCAAGGAACAGGTTCTTGTGTAGGCCGAGCAACTTGAAGTGGAGGTCGCGTGCCTTAACTACATCGCCAGCGCGGGCGGCAAACACCATCTCGTGCATCAGCTTCGGCGCCACGGTAGCGGTCACCGAGATGCAACCGTGGTAGCCCAGCAGAACGGCTGCAACACCCGTCGCATCGTCACCGCTGTACAGCGCAAAACCCTTGGGAGCGCGCTTGATCAGATCAGCCGCACGCTCAAGATTGCCAGTCGCGTCCTTGATGCCAACGATATTCGGCAGTTGGGCCAGACGCAAAGTCGTGTCGTTGGAGAGATCAGCAACTGTGCGACCCGGCACGTTGTACAGAATCAGCGGCAACTCAACAGCCTCGGCAATCGCCTTGAAGTGTTGATAGAGGCCTTCTTGCGCAGGCTTGTTGTAATACGGAACCACGGACAGATGCGCATCGGCACCGGCTTCCTTCGCATACTTGGCCAGCTTGATGGCCTCAGGCGTCGAGTTAGCACCCGTACCCGCGATGACGGGAATGCGGCCAGCAATATGATCAACGGTCGTCTTGATCAGCAGGCAATGTTCGTCGAAATCCACCGTTGGCGACTCGCCGGTGGTGCCGACGACGACAATGCCATCGGTCCCTTCGGCCACGTGCCAATCGAGCATACGCTTCAGCGCCGGAATATCCAGACTGCCGTCGTCCAGCATGGGGGTGGGAATGGCGGGGAGGGAACCTGTGATCATGATGTTTCTGTCTCGGTCAAGAAGCTAGCAAGAATAAATGAAGAATGCAGGGCAGCGCTATGTGCTGTGTCAGTCACTGTGTAAATGTTTGTGTTTCAGAGCCCGGCCAGGACGCGCACATGGGCCTCGGCGCTGCGCCCCAGTGCCGAGAGGCTATAGCCACCCTCAAGGATGGACACAATGCGGCCATCGCAGATTTCATCTGCAAGGTCCTTGAGCAGCTTGGTCACCCAGGCGTAGTCGGCCTCAACAAAGGCCAGCCCCGCCATGTCGTCTTCCACGTGCGCATCAAAGCCCGCGGAGATAAAGATCATTTGCGGCTGAAACTTGCGCAGCGCCGGCAGCCATTCTTCCAGTGCGGCCTTCTTCAGCGCATCGCCGCGTGAACCGCGTGGCAACGGCACATTGACCATGTTTGACGCCGGGTTGTGCGTGCCGGAGCCAGGATAAAACGGGTGCTGGAAAATGCTGCACATCAGGTATTCAGGCTTGTTCGACAGCATTTCTTCAGTGCCATTACCGTGGTGCACATCGAAGTCGATGACCGCCACACGCTCCAGCCCCCAATGCTCAACCGCGTACGCCGCAGCTACGGCAATGTTGTTGAAGAAGCAAAAGCCCATCGCGCGGTCGCTCTCAGCATGGTGGCCGCAGGGGCGCACGGAGCAGAATGCGTTTCTGACCTTGCCTTCCATCACCAGATCGGTCGCCAGAATGCCCGAGCCAGCAGCGCGCAGAATGGCCTTGAGCGAACCGGGGCTCATCGCGGTATCCGGGTCAAGGTAGGTCGTCCCCTGCGTTGGCGCTGCGGCGTGAATCGAATGGATATAGTCGTCCGGATGCACGCGCGCCAAGTCTTCGTCTTTGGCCAGCGGAGCCTCGTACTGATCTAGGTGGTCGAACAGACCGGAGGCAATGAAGCGATCATTGATCGCATCCATGCGGCCGGGACGCTCGGGGTGATAGGAACCCGGATCATGCTTCCAGCAATCAGGATGCGAGATATACGCGGTGGTGAAAGCAGCGGTCATGGCAAGCGAGGCAATATATTGCGGGCAACTGTGGCAAAGTTGCCATTATCGCCGAAACTGAAGCGTTTTCGCACCTGTCTATCGGCAACACAAGCAAGGCAACAATCAGCAGCCCCTCCAGCAGCTTGCACCGTCTTTGAAGGCTATCCCGTCCATTATGAGCACCGTCACCGACCTGCCCGCCCACCACGCCACCACCCGCAAGATACTTGCCGCTGCCGGCGAGATTATTCTCGGCAAGGACGCGCAGCTTAAACAGGCGCTGGCCTGCCTACTGGCGCGCGGTCATTTGCTCATCGAGGATCTGCCCGGCGTCGGCAAAACCACGCTGGCGCACGTGCTGGCACGGCTGCTGGGACTTGAGTTCCAGCGCATCCAGTTCACCAGCGATATGCTGCCGGCCGACATCATTGGGGTGTCCGTATTCGAGCGCGCCAGTGGCACATTTCAGTTCCACCCCGGCCCGATCTTCGCCCAGCTCATCCTCGCTGATGAAGTCAATCGCGCCACGCCCAAGGCCCAGAGCGCCCTGCTCGAAGCCATGGAGGAGCGCCAAGTCACCAGCGAAGGCATCACCCGCGCCCTGCCGCAGCCATTTTTCGTCATCGCCACACAAAACCCTTCCCACCAGATCGGCACCTTTCCCCTGCCCGAATCGCAGCTGGACCGCTTCCTGATGCGCATTGAGCTTGGCTACCCGGACAAAGCCGCTGAACGGGCCCTGCTCGCTGGTGTTGATCGCCGCACCTTGCTGGCTGGGCTACCGCCCTTGCTGCAAGCCAATCAGCTGCAGCAATTGCAGGACGCCACTAGCGCCATTCATGCTTCGCCAGCGCTGATTGAATACGTACAGGCACTGGCTGAATACACCCGCCATAGCAGCCACTTCAGCAACGGTTTGTCACCCCGCGCCACGCTGGGCCTGCTCGCGGCTGCACGTGCTTGGGCCTTGCTGGAGGGTCGCCCGCACGTATTGCCAGAGGATGTGCAAGCCGTCTTGCCGGGCATCGTTGCCCACCGCCTGCATGCGGGTGGTGAGCTGGGCGGTCTGCGTGGCGATGCGCTCGGCAAGCACCTCATTGAGGCCGTGCCTCTGCCGTGAAGGCCCTGCTGCAACGCCTGCGCCAGCTACTCTGGCCACGGCACGCCGACACCCCGCCCTTGCTGCTCACGCAGCGCCGCATTTACGTGCTGCCCACCACGGCGGGTATGCTTTACGCCTCCACACTATTACTCATGCTGGTTGGCAGCATCAACTACAACCTCAGCCTTGGCTATGGCCTGACCTTTTTGCTCGCGGGCTTAGGCGTAGTGGCCATCGTACAAACCTTCCGCAACCTCGCCGGCCTGCAACTGCGGCCGGGGCGTCATGCGCCCGGCCATGCGGGCGAGACCGTGCACTTTGCTGTGCAGCTTGAGGCTGAACGACCACGCCCAGCCTTGCGCCTACAACTGGCCGGCGGCCCTGTCATCGACGCGAATGCAAGTGACAGCACACGCCTGATTCCCTTAGCAGCGGCGCGGCGCGGCTGGCAGTCCATGCCACGCCTGACCATCAGCACAACGTGGCCGTTGGGGCTGGTGCGTGCCTGGAGCTATGCGCGCTTCGACGAACGCTGCTTGGTTTACCCGGCGCCTGCACCAACTGCGCCGCCGTGGGTCAGCCCCGGTGGTGAAGGCCGCTCACAGCAAAGCGGCGACCCCGATGATTTCTTTGGCCTGCGCCCGCATCGCCAGACCGACCTACTCCAGCATGTGGCGTGGAAAGCCTCGGCACGTCTCGAAGACGGCCTACTCTCAAAACAGTTCGCCGCCGAACAAGGCGAAGCGCTGTGGTTTGACCTAACCCACACCCCCGGCAGCACACTCGAAGACAAGCTCGCCATCCTGACGCGTTGGGTCATCGATGCCCATGCCGTGCGGCAGCCCTATGGCCTGCGCCTCGGTGGCACCCGCATTGGCCCGGCCACGGGGAGCGACCATCTGCACGCCTGCTTACAGGCCTTGGCGCTCTATGTTTAAGCGCTTATTAAACTCGCTGCTCAAACGCTGGCGGCGCAAGCCAGCCGTGCAAGCACCGGCACTCACGCTGGCGCAAAGCTGGTGGCTTTTCGCTGCGGCCAGCGCCGCCTTGCTGCCGCTGGTGGAACACATCCCGCTGTGGCTCTCGCTCACCGCCGCAACCGGCATGGCTTGGCGAGCATGGCTGATCTGGCGTGCCGGGCGCTTGCCCCCGCGTTGGTTGCTCTTTGTCTTCGTCGTTGCCGCCTGCGTTGCTGTTGCCATTCAGTACCGCGGCCTGTTCGGGCGTAATCCGGGGCTGGCGTTGCTGGTGATTTTCATGGCCCTCAAACTGCTGGAACTACGCAGCGTGCGCGACGGCATCACGGTCATCCTGCTCGCCTGCTTTCTCCTGCTGTCCGGCTTCTTCTTCAACCAAAGCATCGCCGCCGCATTGATGGCCGGCGCTGCCTTGATTGTGGTCATCGCCGCCCTGCTCAGCTTGCAAGCCGGGCCCTTGCCCACCCCGCGCCAGCAACTCCAGCACAGTGCGCTGTTACTGGCGCAGGCGCTGCCCTTCATGCTCGTGTTGTTCGTGCTCTTCCCCCGCGTGCAAGGGCCTTTATGGGGGCTGCCGCAAGATGCCTTTGGCGCAAGCTCTGGCCTGTCGGAAAGCATGGCGCCCGGCTCCATCAGCCAAGTGGTGCAGTCCGATGCGATTGCCTTCCGGGTGCGTTTCAAGGGCACACCACCGCCCCCGCAACAGCTCTATTGGCGTGCGCTGACCCTGAATGATTACGACGGCATCAACTGGCGCTACCGCGCTACGCCGGAACGTACCGATCTGCCCTACAGCGCCGAGGGACGCAGTATCGAGTACGAAGTTACGCTCGAACCGCACAACCAGCGCTGGCTATTCGCGCTGGAAACACCGGGGCAGCTACCGCCTGACAGCAGCTTCAGCAGCGACCAGCTCATCCTCGCCAACACGCCGGTGCGCACGCGCCTGCGCTATGAGATGGTGTCCTACCCGGACTTCCGTCCAGACGCGGAAGAAAGCCCGCGCCGCCTGCGTGAAGCGCTGCGCCTGCCCGATGGCGTCAATCCGCGCACCCGCGCCGTGGCGGAAGGCTGGCGCCAGCAATACCGCAGCGATGCGGAAATTCTGCAAGCAGCCATGACCTTCTTCCAGCAGCGCATTCTCGCCTACACGCTGAGCCCGCCGCTGATGCGCGACAACGCCGTGGATGCCTTCCTGTTTGAACATAAGCGCGGCTTCTGTGAACACTTTGCATCGGCCTTTACTTTTGCGTTGCGGGCTGCCGGCGTGCCGGCGCGCGTAGTCGGCGGTTATCAGGGTGGCGAAATCAATCCGGTCGATGGCTACTTCACCGTGCGGCAGTTTGATGCGCATGTGTGGGTCGAAGCGTGGATTCAAGGACGCGGCTGGGTACGCGTAGACCCCACAGCCGACAGTGCACCACGCCGTATCGATGGCGGCCTGCGTACGGCGGTCACGGGCGAGGAAGCCGAGCTGCCGCTACTCGCCCGCGAGAACTACGCGTGGCTACGTGAAGTGCGCTATCGCCTCGATGCAGTTGCCAATGCGTGGAACCAAAGCGTGCTGGGCTTCGGCCCGCAGCGCCAGCGCGATATGCTCAGCAAGCTGGGCATGCCCGAACCCGACTGGAAGCAGATGACGGCTTGGCTGGCCTCGCTGTGCGGCGTCTTATTGCTGGGCTTTACGTTGTTTGCCTTGCGCCAACGCGTGCGTACTGATGAAGTCACGCGACTATGGCAAACCTTCCTGCGGCGGCTGGCCCGGCGCAAGCTGGACCTACCCGGCTGGATGGGGCCGGATACCCTCGCCAACCACGCTGCCGCACAATTGCCGCAGCATGCCAAGGCAATTCGGGCCATCGCCGCCAGCTATGTCGCGTTACGCTACGAACATTCGCCCAGCACCGAGCAGCTCGCCGCCTTCAAAGCGCACATTGACCGCTTCAAGCCATGACTATTGACCGCTTCCGCATTCGCTTTTTCATCCCCGCCCTCATCGCTAGCGTTTGCAGCACCAGCGTCCTAAGCGCTGACGCACAAGGCATTCGCTACAGCGAGCGCGCCGATGTCAAAACCTTTATCGCCGAGATGAAGGAGAAGCACGACTTCCCCGAAAGCTGGCTGATCCGCCAGTTTGACGAAGCCGACTTCAAGCCGTCCGTCATCAAGTTCATCCTGCCGCCGGCCGACCCCAAGGTGCGCTCGTGGAAAACCTATCGCAGCCGCTTTGTCGAACCCAAGCGCATCGCCGCCGGCCGCGCCTTTTGGCATACGCACGCGGCCACAGTCAAACGCGCTAGTGAGCAATTTGGTGTGCCGGAAGAAATCATCGTCGCCATCATTGGTGTCGAAACCATCTACGGCAAGCACATGGGGCATTTCGAAACCTTCTCGGCGCTAACCACGCTCGCCTTCGACTACCCGCCACGCGCTGCACTGTTCCGCAGCCAACTCGAAGAGCTGCTGCTGCTCGCCCGCGAGGAAGGTCGTAACCCGCGCGCCTACAGCGGCTCTTTTGCCGGCGCACTTGGTCTGCCGCAATTTCTGCCGGGCAGCATCCGCCGCTATGCCGTCAATTTTGACGGCGACGACAAGGTCAACCTCGACACTCCCGGCGATGCGATTGGCAGTGTCGCCAGCTTCCTCGCCGCTCACGGCTGGGTACCCGGCGGCCCCATCGTGGCAAAGGCGCTAGTTGACGACACAGCAGCCGCCCCGCTCATCGCGCAAGGCATCAAGCCACAAAAATTACCGAGTGAAATGGTGGGCGTACTCACACGCCCCGATGCGCCGCAAGAAGCCGCTGCGCTGATTGATCTGGTCACCCCAAACCAAGCCACCGAATATTGGCTGGGCTACCAGAACTTCTACGTGATTACCCGCTATAACCGCTCAAGCTTCTACGCCATGGCGGTGCATGATCTGGCACAGGCGCTGAAGCAGTAAGCGCCACCAGCGTTACAGCAGCGCGTCCTTCCCCACCCCATCCCTCGCCATCTGCCTGCGCAGATGGGCAATGGCTTCGAGCTGGATCTGGCGGACACGTTCGCGGGTGAGGCCGAGCTCATCGGCCAGTGCTTCCAGTGTGGTGACATCGTGGCCGTTGAGGCCATAGCGGCGTTCCACCACGCTGCGCTGACGATCGGATAACTGGCTCACCCAATTGGCAACGCGCGACTCCATCTCGGCGTGCTCCAGATGCAGCTCCGGGTCTTCAGCGTCCTCATCCGCAATGGCATCGCCGACGGACAAGTCGGAATCAATATCCAGCGGTGTATCCAACGAGGCTGCGCGTTCGTTGAGCGAAAGGATATGACGGACTTCCTCAATCGGCTTGTCGAGAATGCGCGCGACTTCTTCAAGGTTGGAGCCATGCTGATGCGGCTCGCCACTGGTTTCGAGGTGGCGCAACGTGCGCAGGACGTGATTGAGCTCCTTGATCACATGCACTGGCAGGCGGATGGTGCGCGACTGGTTCATGATGGCACGCTCGATGTTCTGGCGTATCCACCACGTAGCGTAGGTCGAGAAACGGAAGCCGCGCTCGGGATCAAACTTTTCCAGCGCGTGAATGAGGCCAAGGTTGCCTTCCTCGATCAGATCATCGAGCGGCAGGCCGCGATTGAGGTAGCGCTTGGCAATGCTCACCACCAGCCGCAGATTGCATTCAATCATGCGCTGACGGGCAGCAAAGTCGCCATCGCGGGTCTTGCGCGAAAGGGCGAGCTCTTCGTCTGCCTTCAGCAGTGAGCTGGCGCCAATCTCGTTTAGGTAGAGCTGGGTAACGTCGTTGAGAAACTCGGTGGCGGCATTGAACTCGACCTCCACCTCGGGCGGTGGCACTAGCTCGTTGTCACTGTTTTCGTCGGTGAAAATTTCTTCGCTCATGCCTACCTCAATTTTGAGCCGCGCTATCGCGGCGGGAGGAATTTGAGTGGATCGACCGGCTTGCCCATACGACGTATTTCAAAATGCAGCTTGGGGCTTTCTGCATCGCTGGCCCCAACTTCAGCAATCTTCTGGCCCTTGGTGACGGTCTGCTTCTCTTCGACCAGCACCTTGCTGTTATGGGCGTAGACAGATAATAAAGTCTGACTGTGCTTTATGACAACTAGATTTCCATAACCACGCACTGCATTGCTCACCAGCGTGACAGTACCACCGCTGGCGGCCAACACCGGTTGCCCAGCCTTGGCTGGAATATCGATGCCTTTGCTGCTGCCTTCAGCGAACGGCGTACCCACCTTGCCGGCGGTCGGCCAGACCCAATCGGTAACTTCATCACCACCGGCTGCGGCCACGGCTGGCTTTTCAGCAGGAGCCGGGGTTGCTGCTGATTCAGCTGGTTTAGCGACCACTGTGGCCACGGGTGGCGGCGGCGTGACTTCACCCCGCTGTGCCTTGGCCCAAGCTTCATCTGAATAAACCTGCTTGCCGGCCTTGGGTTCCTGCTTGATCAGTGACAGCGTCGCCGGCGCAGCTGCAGGGCGGCTGTCGAGCGGGCGCACCTCAACCACATCCGTAGTCTTGATAGGCTTGACGACCACACCGGCTTCTTCCTGCGGCGGCGCTACGCGCAAGGACTGGCCGACCTTGATCAGGTTGGGGTTTTCAAGGTTATTCCAGGCCGCGATGTCGCGGTAGTTCTGGCCTTGGTCGAGCGAGATGCTGTAGAGCGTATCGCCCTTCTTAACGGTGTAGAAACCGGGGCGTGATTCAGCAACGGCCTCAGCGGTAGTGCGCGCCACCGCGCCACCGCGCTCCACCACCGGTACAGGCGGGTGATTGGCACAGCCGGCGAGCAGCGCCGTCAGCAATGCTGCCTGCGTATAAAACCCTGAACGATTCATTCGACCCCCGGCAGCAGTGGCACAAAGCGCACTGCATCAAAGCGGGTTTCGACAAAGCCCTGTTCGCCGCGTTCAATCAGGCTCAGCACCTGATCGGCACCGCCAGCCGCCAGCGGCATAATCATGCGGCCACCGGGTGCAAGCTGTTGCAGCAGCGATTGCGGCACACGCGCCGCGGCAGCCGCAAGAATAATCGTGTCGAAGGGCGCGGCCTCAGGCAGGCCAAGGTTGCCATCCGCATGCTTGAGACGCACGTGGTTAAGGCGCAGCTCGCGCAGATGTTGGCGCGCTTTCGCCAGCAACGGCGCAATGCGCTCTACAGAGAACACATCTTTGCTGAGCATGCCCAACACAGCCGCCTGATAACCGCAGCCTGCACCAATCTCCAGTGTCTTGCCCAGCTCGCGCGGGGGCTCGCCGGCCTTGTTGGCGCGGAGCAGCTCGATCATGCGCGCCACCACATAGGGCTGCGAGATGGTTTGCTGAAAGCCCAGCGGCAAGGCGGTGTCTTCATACGCACGGTGCGCAAGCGCCTGCTCCACGAACACATGGCGCGGCACCGCGCCCATGGCGGCCAGCACCTTCTCGTCGCGGATACCCGTCTCGCGCAAGCGCTCGATCATGCGCACACGCGTGCGCTGGGAAGTCATGCCAATGCCGTGCTGCTGTACGTTCATAGTCCTGCGGTGTCCTGGCCCAACCAGCCATTGACGGCGCCGATCTGCGCCGCGTGAGTCAAATCAATCTGCAATGGCGTGATCGATGCAAAGCCATGCTCCACTGCATGAAAATCGGTGCCCTCGCTGGCGTCGGCGGCTGGGCCGGCAGCGCCCACCCAATACACAGTCTCGCCGCGCGGCGTGGTTTGCTTCACAGCGGGCTCGGCCTTGTGACGGCGGCCAAGGCGCGTCACCACAGAGCCCTTCAATTGATCCCAAGGAATATCCGGCACATTGACGTTCAGTAGCACTGGCTGGCCAAACGGCTGGGCAATCGTGCGCTCCACCAGTTCGCGGGCCAGACGGCCGGCAGTCTCAAAGTATTGGCCCTTGCCCTTGTGCGAGCTGAGCGAGAACGCAATCGACGGAATCCCCAGCAGATAGCCTTCTGTCGCCGCAGCCACGGTGCCCGAATAGAGCGTGTCATCGCCCATGTTGGAACCAAGGTTGATGCCCGACACCACAATGTCCGGCAGGTAATCGAGCATGCCAGTCACGGCCAGATGCACGCAATCGGTTGGGGTGCCATTGACGAAGTGGAAGCCATTTGCGGCGGTACGCAGGCGCAAGGGGCGATCTAGGGTGAGGGAGTTGCTGGCGCCGCTGCGGTCACGCTCGGGCGCCACCACCGTCACCTGGCCGAGCGGAGCCAATGCCTCGGCCAACGCCGCCAAACCGGGGGCGAAATAGCCATCGTCATTGCTCAACAAGATTCTCAACACACTCTCCAGGATGAAGCGGGATATTTTTCCGCTATTCTGCCACACCGCTCGGGCCATCCCGACCCAACACTTCGCCACGAATGAAGCGCAAAACCCGCTCTACTCTGCCCGTCTCGGCAGAAAACTGCCCCTGCGGCCTGCCCGCCCCCTACGCCACCTGCTGTGGCCGCTACCACGCCGGCACCCCAGCCCCCACGGCAGAAGCCCTCATGCGCTCGCGCTACAGCGCCTACACGCTAGGTCTGGCCGAGTATCTGCAAGCCACCTGGACCAGCGAAACCCGCCCCGCCTCACTCGACCTACTCACCCCGCCCCAACCGCAATGGCTGGGCCTGACCGTGCTGTCACACACCGAAGCTGGCGACACCGCCACCGTCGAATTCGTCGCCCGCTGCAAGATCAACGGCCGCGCCCAACGCATGCAAGAAAAAAGCCGCTTTGTGCGGCGGGCGGAGGGCGAGGTGGTGCGCTGGTATTACGTGGATGGGGAGTTTGCGGAGTCGTAACACGCGCCACTGGCTACGATCAGCAGCCGCAACATCCCGCCTTCACACAGGCAAATCTGATGCGGCAAAGCGAGAATCTGCAAAATCGGCAGCCATCAATGAGCTGCCGATTCGTGTTGTATAGTCTCAGCAGGCATCACAGTACGCATTGGCTACTACGTAGGTGAGCCCTGAGGTGTGATTTGGCACATCGCGGGAATGGTGAACACTAAAGCCACACCAAAACAATGCAGTAGCTCGATAGCGCAAGGGGAAACCGATGCCAGATAGCAATTTATTCCTGCAAATGCCAACTACTTCACGTTAGCTTATACAGGATATGCACCCCACTTTTTTTGCGGTGCCTCTGGCTCTGGGGCTGGCCGTCGGTGGTTGCACCTCCACCGATTGTTCTGCGCCTGAAGATGAGCTGCGCGCGTCCTTTGAATCGCGATTACCTACGCTGGAGAAGCTCAGGTCGATGTCCGATGAAGATAAGACTGTAATTCGCATCGCCCCAACCTTTACGCGGCTCGCAACAGACTGGAGTTGGCCACGACCAGATGAAAAGCTGGGTTTCACCGTTTCGCGATGGAACGAGTACCGGCGCCTGTTCAAAGATGTCGGTGCGTCGGAAGGCCTTGAACGATCAGAGACATCCATCATGCTCACCACCAAGGCGTGTTATTTGGGCGTATCTGGCAAGTCCTTCGGCTACATCTATCTAGCGCATAAGCCCCAGATGACACTTGGCAAACTGGAGGAGCAGCGCAATGCCGGTATCGGCTATGTTCCCGTCAGTGGCAACTGGTACGTGTTCGCAAGGGCGTCCTAACGTAGGAAACCTAACAGACCCTTCAAGCGGACACCTAACGGCGCCGCTTAACTCAAACCTTAGGCCTCACACTCTCGCCATATGTCCACGCCGATTCCACAAGCTGTGATTGCAGTATGCGCCGAGATCATGGCGCGCCGCGAGACGCATGCGACCCTTGACAGTCTATTCATGTATGCAGGTGCACCCGGTGAGCCCCCGGAAGGTAGCAAGCATGCAAAGGCTCTGGAGTGGATGCGCATCATCAATCGAACAGAGTCGGTTGAACCTCTCAGAGTTCTGGGCAGCCTCATCGAAGCGTATATGGAAGATGAGCCTAAAAGTTCGTTCTGGAACACCAGCCCCGTATCCGAAAATGGTGATCTACCCGATCGGGAACGACTTCGAGCAGTACTTGCGCGGAGCGATCTGCAATACGTGAAAGGTGGCGCCATCACGGGCGCTCTCGGCACGGCGTCCAAGACCCTTGAGGACTTTATAAAGGAGTTCAACGCACCAGCACTTGAGCATGAATTCACACGAGCGCTTTCAAACGTTGAAAAGAGTCCCCGTGAAGCCGTCTCGGCGGCGAGCAACATCCTCGAAAGTGTCTGCAAGGTTTACATAGCGGAGAATGGGCTGGCGATGCCCGCGAAACAGGATCTGAAACCAGTATGGTCAGTCGTTCGAAAGGATTTAGGGTTCGATCCAGGTGCCGTTGAGGATCAGGACTTACAGACGATATTGACCGGACTTCTGGCCATCGTTGACGGAATCGGCGCTCTCCGGACACACGCGAGTTCAGCTCATGGCGCAGGAAAGATTCAGTACAAGCTGGAGCCACGCCACGCACGGCTTTCTATCCATGCGGCGCACACGATTACACTGTTCATTCTTGAGTCGTGGAGGCCCAAGAAAGCCCCTCAGTGAAGCCTAACCCATCGATCAAATGCGGCTAAAGAATCAGTATGGTTTCACTAATCAAACACTTTCACGTCGCAACTTTCACCGCAGCACTTCTGCTCGGCATAAGTACTACTGTCGCTGCTGACAATACGCCGCTCACTACCAATCCTGCGCCTGACTACCCCAAAGTATCGCGTGCGTTGGGGGAACAAGGCAGAGTCGTTTTGAAGGTGTTTGTGAACAAGTCGGGCGAGGCCTCACAAGTCAGCCTTGATCAGTCCTCCGGCTATCCACGCCTTGATGAAGCAGCGCTGGCTGCTGTTCAAAAATGGCGATTCGTTCCTGCCCAACGGAATGGCGCCCTTGTCGCTGCGTGGGTGTATGTGCCGTTGGTGTTCACCATTGAGAAAGGTGCACCGCCCGAACAAATAAGTGCCCCTTAAACAGCAGCAGTGAATCAGAGCCGCGCTGGCCGCAGCGGCGCTTCTTGCATCAGCGCCACTTGCTCGCGCAGTTCAAGAATCCGTTCCTGCCAATAGCGTTGGCTGTTGAACCAAGGGAAGGCCACGGGGAAAGCGGGGTCTTGCCAACGACGGGCGAGCCACGCGGAGTAGTGGATGAGGCGCAAGGTACGCAGCGCTTCGACAAGATGTAATTCGCGGTCGTCAAACTCCTGAAACTGCTCGTAGCCGTCAATCACATGCGCCAGCTGTACGGAAGCGGCTTCCGGATCGCCGCCGAGCAGCATCCATAAATCTTGCACCGCCGGGCCCATGCGGCTGTCGTCGAAGTCGACGAAATAGGGGCCGGGGTTCGTGCCCATGTGCCAGAGCACATTACCCATGTGGCAATCGCCATGCAGGCGAATTTCGCTCACCTGCCCTGCCCGTTCATAGCAATACGCCACGCCTTCGAGCGCCTGCTCGGCCACGCTTTGCCACGCGGGCAAGAGATCGGGCGGCAGGAAGTTGTTCTGCAAAAGATAGTCGCGCGAATCGATGCCAAAGGTTTGCAAGCTGATGGCGGGACGTTCCTTAAACTCCGCCAGTGCGCCGACGGCATGAATACGACCGATGAAGCGCCCCATCCAGCGCAGGGTATCTGGGTCGTCCAGCTCGGGCGCACGACCGGGCTGGCGGGTGAACACGGAAAAGCGCATGTCGGCGTAGTGATGCAGGGTTGCGCCGTTGAGCTGCAGGGGGGCAATAACAGGAATTTCGCGCTCCACCAGCTCGGCGGTGAAGGCATGCTCTTCCAGAATGGCAGCATCGCTCCAGCGGCCGGGGCGGTAGAACTTGGCGATCAGCGGTTGCTGGTCTTCTATGCCAACTTGGTAGACGCGGTTTTCAAAGCTGTTGAGGGCGAGCAGGCGGCCATCCGGCTGCAGGCCCACAGACTCCAGCGCATCGAGCAATTGCTCTGGCGTGAGGGTGGCGAATTCGAGGCCATTGCTGGCGGGGCTATGCGGAACGGAAGCAGCGGCTGGTGCTGCAGGGGGATAAGCATTCATGCCCGGACTGTAGTGACTATTCACTGTAGATACAAGCTGCAGCGCGTGATCGGCGGCTAGGACAGATTAGATGAAAGGTTCAGGACAGAAAATTCAATCCCACAGGTGGTGCACGATGTTGTGCACGCAGCACCGGGATAGGGCATCATTGATGGCGTCAGATGAACAACAGCAAAGGTCGCCGGGATACTGGCGACTACGGAAAACATGACCATTACCGTAATGCTTGTAGATGATTCGGCGGTAGCCCGGCAAGTGATTGCCCAAGCGCTCGCCCCAGCACCCGACATCCGTGTCATCACCACGGCAGCCAACCCTATCATCGCACTGGAAAAGATGAAGGATGAATGGCCGAATGTGATCATCCTTGACGTTGATCTGCCGCGCATGGATGGCATTACCTTCCTGAAAAAGCTGATGCTGGAGCGCCCCACCCCGGTGGTGATTTGCTCGGCCTTGAGCGACAAGGGTGCACAAAAGACCACGCTGGAGGCTATGTCGGCTGGCGCGGTGGCCGTGGTGCCCAAGCCCTACAGCAACGGCAAGCTGCAGTTCGAGGAACTGGGCCAGGCGCTGATTCAGGAAATTCGTGCCGCCAGCCGCACCACCTATATCAACCAGTTTCGCCGTAACGGCGCAGCTGCCCCGCCGCCATCAGCACCACCACCGCGTGCTGCTGCGTCTAGTGCGGCACCTAGCAATGGCGGCAGAGAAGTCAGCAAGAACCCAGAATCCACTTCCTCCGTGCTGGCGCAAGCCATGCAGGAGCGGCAAGCCGCCCCCAAGCTAAATGCGGATGCCATGCTGCCGGCGCCTAAGGGCACGTCGGCGCAGATGATCATGAAAACCGCGCAGCAAATTGTGGCGATTGGTATTTCCACCGGCGGCACGCAGGCGCTTGAAAAGCTGCTGCCAAAGTTACCAGCCACCTGCCCCGGCCTTGCCATCGTGCAGCACATGCCGGAAACCCTGACGGGCGCGTTTGCCAAGCGGCTGGATGAGCTGTCCACCATCACGGTGCGTGAAGCCAAAGACGGCGAGCAGATCATGCCCGGCGTGGCGCTGATTTCACCGGGCGGCAAGCACCTGATGATTCGCCGCAGCGGCGTGAGTTATTACGTGGATGTAAAAGACGGCCCGCTGGTGAACCGTCACCGCCCCTCGGTGGATGTGCTGTTCCGCTCCGCCGCGATTGCCGCGGGGCTGAATGCAACCGGCATCATCATGACCGGCATGGGCGACGACGGTGCGCGCGGGATGAAGGAAATGTTCGACTGCGGCGCGCACACCATTGCGCAGGACGAAGCCAGCTGCACGGTATTCGGCATGCCCAAAGAAGCCATCAAGCTGGGCGGCACCAAGGAAACACTGTCACTGGACATGATTGCGCAGAAGATTTCTGCGATGGGGCGCTAGACGCTAGGCCCCAGTAGGCATTCGGGCGTTGCCGCCCGAGCCAAACTTAGCTTGCTTGCTGCTCCAGCACATAGCTTGCGCCCGGCCCTTGAGCCAGATTGTCGCGCAGCCACGGCATGACATCTTGCAGTGTTTCGTACAGCTTCCAGGGCGGATTGAGGATGACGAGACCGCTGCCGAACATGCCGACACGGCCATCTTCATCGGGCTCGCGGCCACGCACACACAGCTCGACATGCAGCCAGCCCTTGACCGGCAGGCGCTTGAGCTTTTCGGGTAATTCACGCGTTTCGCTGCGCGCTAGACACGGATACCACAGCGCATACACGCCGGTGGCAAAGCGCTCTAGGGCATCGCGCAGGGTGTGGTGCACGTTGATGTAGTCGCGCTTGTCTTCATACGACGGATCGATCAAGACCAACCCACGGCGTGGTGGTGGCGGTAGCAGACTCTTGAGGCCAGCCAGACCATCCTCACCCTGCATCAGCACTTGACGGCCCGCAGACGCGAAGTTTTGCTCCAGCAGGCGAATGTCGGTGGTGTGCAGCTCAAACAAACGCAGCTTGTCTTGGTCGCGCAGGTGCATGTGTGCCAGCCACGGGGAGCCGGGATAGTGGCGCAGGCGGCCATCCGGATTGACGGACTGCACCGCCTCAACGTATTCGGCCACGATGCCGGGCAGATCAGTGCGCCCCCACAGGCGGGCAATGCCTTCGCGATACTCGCCCAGCTGCTTGGCGTAGCCTTCATCGAGGGCATACAGGCCAGCGCCAGCGTGGGTGTCGATCACCCAGAACGGCTTGTCCTTGCCTTGCATTTGCTTGATCAGCTGCAACAGCACGGTATGCTTGAGGACATCGGCATGGTTGCCGGCATGAAAGGCGTGGCGATAACTGAGCATGGCTTGATCTGAATCAGGACGTAAGCCCGCCATTATCCGGTAAATCGTCAGTACACACCCGTGAAAGGATTTTATGCCCGCCTCATCGACCCGTACTGATCGACTCGAACGCATGCTGGCGCCGGCTAAAAGCCAAGCCACCATGCCGGTTGCGGTGATCCATCCCTGCGATGAAGCTTCTTTGCATGGCGCCCTGCTGGCGCGCGATCATGGCCTGATTACCCCGATTTTGGTGGGTCCGGAAACGCGCATGCGCAGCGTAGCTGAACACCATGGCCTCGATCTCCATGGCTGCCGCCTGATCAATGTGCCGCACAGCCACGCCGCCGCCGACCGTGCGGTGGCGCTGGTGAATGAGGGCAGTGCCGAGCTACTGATGAAGGGTTCACTGCATACAGACGAGCTGATGAGCGCGGTACTGGCGCGAGAGAGCGGCTTGCGTACCGATCATCGCGTCAGCCATGTGTTCTACATGGACGTACCGCTCTACCCCAAGCCGCTGCTCCTGACCGACGCCGCCATCAACATTGCGCCAACGCTGGAAGACAAGGTGCATATCGTGCAAAACGCCATTGATTTTGCAATTGCCATGGGCATCAGTACTCCGCATGTCGCGATTCTGGCAGCGGTGGAAATCATCAACCCCAAGATGCGCGCCACGCTGGATGCGGCAGTGCTGTGCAAGATGGCCGATCGTGGGCAGATCCGTGGTGGGATACTCGATGGTCCGCTGGCCTTTGATAACGCCATCTCCAGTGAGGCTGCAGAGCGCAAGCGAATCTGTTCACCAGTGTCAGGCCATGCAGATATCCTGCTGGCGCCAGATATCGAGTCGGCCAACATGCTGGCCAAACAGCTGGAATATTTGGCCGATACGATTACCGCTGGCGTGGTGCTGGGCGCACGTGTGCCCATCATCCTCACCTCTCGCGCTGACAGTGCCGAGACACGGCTGGCATCGGCGGCGATTGCCGTGCGCTATGCACAGGCGTTGCAGCAAGCCTGGAGTCGATCATCATAGCCACCGCTACCTTAATCCTCAACGCGGGCTCGTCCACGCTCAAGTACGCGCTCTACGATGCGCCATTGACTGTTCTGCAATCTGGCAAAGTGGAACACGACGGCAGCGCAGCGTGCTTCAATGCCGCGCTGAGTGACCTGCTCGATCGCTTCACAGAATACCGGATCACATCGGTGGGCCATCGTGTGGTGCATGGTGGCAGCGATTACGCCGCCCCGGTGTTACTGGATGCGCGCCATATTGATGCCCTACGCCAGCTTACGCCGCTGGCGCCCCTGCACCAGCCGCACAATCTGGCTGGGATTGATGCCATCAGCCGTCTGCTGCCGAATGTGCCGCAAGTGGCGTGCTTTGATACAGCCTTCCATCACGACCAGCCGCCGCTGGCACAACGTCTTGGGCTGCCGCGCGAGATGCACGATGCGGGCATTCGCCATTACGGTTTTCATGGTCTGTCCTACGAATACATCGCCAGCCAGCTGCCGGTGCATCTGGGTGCCCTGGCAGATGGCCGTGTGATCGTGGCGCATTTGGGTAGCGGCGCTTCTTTGTGCGCTCTGCACGAACGCCGCAGCGTGGCAACGACCATGGGCTTTTCCACGCTGGATGGGCTGCTGATGGCGACGCGCTGCGGCACCCTTGACCCGGGGGTGCTGCTCTACCTGATGCAGACGCGTGGCATGGATGCCGCTGCACTGAGCACACTGCTGTATGAGCAATCAGGATTGCTTGGTGTGTCTGGCATCTCGGGGGACATTCGCACCCTGCTGGCCGCTGACACCCCAACGGCGCGCGAAGCGATTGCGCTGTTTTGTTACCGCGTATGCCGCGAAGTCGGCTCGTTGGCGGCGGCACTGGGTGGTGTCGATGCGCTGGTCTTCACCGGTGGCATTGGGGAACACGCGCATACGATCCGCAAACGCATCTGCGCAGACTTGGGCTGGCTCGGATCGGACTTGCGCGTTCTCACGCTCCCCACGGATGAGGAGTGTGTAATCGCGCAACACACCGAACGGCTATGCAAACACGCATAAACTGAATGTCAGGGTTGAACTGATATGATTTGCACAGACGCACCATTAATTCTGGCAGGCCCATCAATTCCATTTGACCCGCCGCTAATCGCGGCATGAAGCAAGACAAGGAGCGGCATGTCAGCACACCCCTTGCAACGCTGGTTTGTCGAGTCGGCCATCATCGTGGCGGCTTACGTGGTAACTGCGCTCGCCGTGATGCAGACGCATTCCAGCCCCGGTGGCGCGAATCTTTTATGGCTGCCGGCAGGGATTGCCCTTGCTGCCGCACTGCTGCGCGGCTGGCAAGCGCTTCCCGCTATTTTCATTGCTGCCGCCAGCCTGCACTTTTACGCTCTCTTCTCCGGCGCTCCCTCTTCCCTGCAGGCAACTGCAACTACCGTTGTTACCTCGCTTGGGTCTACCTTCCAAGCGTGGCTAACTGCATGGCTGCTGCATAAATGGACCCGCAATTTACACATCACCACGGTTGCTGATGCCATACGTTTCCTCTGTGCCACCTCGGCTGGCGCGACCATCGCAGCAAGCATTGGTACGCTGGGGCTCCTGGCACAACATAAGATCGGGACAGACACCACCACCTTGACCTGGCTGACATGGTGGGTCGGCGACCTGACCGGCATGCTAGTCGCCGCGCCGATCATCCTTGTAGCGCGTAGCTGGCGGCGGGGGCGGCGCGACTGGAGCTTGCTATCGCTGCCCATCATTGGCATTGGCTGCAGCTTCACGTTGACCACTGCCTTTATCATCAAGCATCTCGACAATAATGCGGCCGTGCGCGACTTCACTGCCACCAGCCGGGCCATGGGCGAAAACCTGCAACGCAATATCGACTTTGCCTTGCATGACCTGATGGCGGCCAATGCGGTGTTCTACAACGTCGAGCTTGATCCGCTTGAGTTCCACAATTTCGCCAAGCAATTAAAGCGCGGCAACCCGCTGATCCGCACCTACACCTGGTCGCCGCGCGTTTTGGATAAAGATCTCGCAAGGTTCGAGCGACAAGCCGAGAAAGTACTGAAGCGCCCTTTCCGCGTATTTGATGTTGATGAACACATGCGCCCAATTGCAAGAAAGGAACGGGCCGAGTACTTCCCGATATTTATGGCAGAGCCGCTGGAGATCAGAAGCGTTGCGGGTGCCAATCTAGTTTCTCAGCCCAATCGGGCGGCCGCAATTGCCTTGGCGCGTAGTACAGGCCGCCCACAGGCGGCAGGCATGCTCAACATGATGGTGGGGACCCCGGCAATCCCGATTTACTGGCCTGTTTATGCCAATGAGTATCGACAGGATTCGGGGGTCAGCGACGCTGATGATCTGCGCGGCTTTGTCAGTATCACGATTGAAGTTGCAAAGCTCACTGAGGCAACGTTCAAGCCTTATGAATCAGGGGCCATGGACATCTGGCTGATCGATGCAACGGGTGAAGAAAAAGCTGAGCTGATCTACGGACATGCACAGCGAAAAACTGAGGCACTGTCCGCTCCAGATCTGGAGCTTCTGAAGCGTAAAACGCATTTCATCAGCACGCATGATGTTGCTGGTCGAAACTGGCTACTGGTATCTCGGCCTGCTGCAGAACACAATGCACTGCAGGCAAATGGGCAGTTCATCGGCATCTTGCTCAGCGGCTTCGGTCTAACCTTTGCACTGGCGATTTACATGATCGGTCGCCAGCGCAGTGAGGATGCCCTGCGCGCACGCGATGAGCGGCTAATGAGCCAAAACGCCATCCTGACCCAGGTCGCTCGTTTCGGGATGGCGCAGGGGCAAGATATTGAAGGGCACCTACGGGAATTGATTGCCACTTCGGCCGGAACCCTCCGTGTCGAGCGCGTTAGCCTCTGGCTAGCTGAAGACAATGGCAAGCGCCTACGTTGTCAGATTTTATTCACACGCAGTACAGGCGAGTTCTCTAGTGGCATGACAATTGATGCCGCCGACGTGCCCAACTACTTCCTTGCGTTGAACGAAGGTCGCGGCTTTGCTGCTGATGATGCACAGAACGATCCGCGCACATCGGAATTCACGGAACATTACCTCCGCCCGCTGGGTATCACCTCGATGCTAGATGTGCCAGTGCGTATCGGCGGTAAGTCAGCAGGGGTGGTGTGCCATGAACATGTCGGCACACCGCGAACATGGGCGGCGGATGAGAAAAACTTTGCGGCCTCGATTGGTGATTTAGCATCTTTGGTGCTGGAAAGTGCAGGGCGCCAGCAAGCCGAAAAGGCCCTTCAAGACTCCTATCAGGCGCTAGAGCGCAAGGTGGAAGATCGAACCGAAGAGCTGCGTAAAGCGAACGAACGTTTGCGCCAGCTAGACCAGCTCAAGTCGATGTTCATCGCCTCAATGTCACATGAGCTACGCACTCCACTCAACTCGATCATCGGCTTCACGGGTGTTGTGCTGCAGGGTATTTCCGGTGAGGTAAACGACAAACAACGCGATCACCTGCAGCGCGTCTATGGATCGGCACGACATCTGCTAGCACTGATTACGGATGTAATCGACATCTCCAAAATCGAAGCGGGTTATGCCGACACTTATTTAGAGACGTTCTCGCTCAATCTATTGATCGAAGAAGCCGCGGCCACTATTCAGCCGCAACGCATCGACAAGGGACTGGGTATCGAAATTCACGCGATTGAAAAGATCGACGTGCACACTGACCGACAACGCCTGCTGCAGGCAATGCTGAATCTGCTTAGCAATGCCGTTAAATACTCTGAGCATGGGACGATACACATCAATCTGCTGGAGGCCGGCGAACGAATTGGGATTGAGGTTGTTGATAGCGGTATCGGCATTACGCCTGAAGCCATGAGCAAACTGTTCCAGCCGTTCGAGCGCATCGATACGCACTTGCGCATTAAGACACCGGGCACCGGGCTGGGGCTATATTTGACGCGTAAGATCATGACTGACCTGCTACATGGCGATATTGAAGCGCACAGCACACCGGGCAAGGGCAGTATCTTTAGATTGTGGATTCCGCATACACTGTCGATAGACAGCAGCGGCACGCATGAAGGAAATGTATGACAACGCAGACAGCACTGGTGATCGAAGACAACGAGAACAACATGGAGCTGATCACCTTCATTCTTGAGGCCTATGGCTATCGCACCCTGCGTGCTATGACCGGTCAGGCGGGTATCGACATGGCACTGTCAAATCAGCCTGACTTTGTGCTGCTCGACATCCAGCTGCCGGACATGGATGGTTCTGAAGCGCTGAAGGCTATTCGCGCTGCAGAAGCCGGTCGCAAATTGCCAGTGATTGCTGTCACGTCCTACGCCATGTCTGGCGACCGTGAACGCTTGCTTGCTGCGGGCTGCAACGGCTACATCGAAAAGCCGATCGACCCGCTCCTGATCATCAATCAGGTGCAGGGCATTCTGAGTCAACGGCCATGAAGATTCTGATCGCGGAGGATGACGAAAACTCACGCCTCGTGCTTGAGTCGATTCTGATTTCCCTTGGCCACAGCGTCAGCATCGCAGTCGATGGCGAAGAGGCTTGGAACCTACTGCTTGAAGAGATACCTGATCTGATCATTACCGACATCCTGATGCCGGGTATTGATGGCTTTGAGCTATGCCGGCGCATACGCAGTACCGCCTCGCTGAAGCATGTTCCCATCATTGTTTACTCCGCCACCTATATTGATCGTCGCGATGAGGAAATGGCGTTTGCTGTCGGCGCCAATCGCTTCATCGTCAAACCGGTTGAACCGGTAGAAATGATTCGACAGATTGAGGAAGTCGCCGCCACAGCGGTCAAACAACCTGCGACGACTTATAGCGAGACTGAGCTTAATGCGATGCATGTGGAGCGCTTGCAGGCCAAACTGCGGCGCAAGCTGATCCAGCTCGGCCGCGAGCGCAGCGCCTTGCGCAATAGCGAGGAGCGCTTGCGCCTTGCCTTAGCTGCTGCAGACCTTGGCGTATTTGAATGGCGACTGGATAGCAATATTGTCGATGCAGATCGCAAAGTGAATGATCTGCTGCTGAGTCATCCGGGACCCTCTAGAACAGACTGGCCTACGCTGATTTCCAACATTCACCCGGATGATCGCGGCGAGCTGGCAGGATTGAAGAACCGTCTGCTGAAACGCGACGCTACTTACATCACCGTCTGCCGCTTCAAGAGCAATGATGGCAGTGCGCGCTGGATCGACATACATCTTCAGCGTATGCCGGGTGAAAGTTTTTCCAGCCCACCGCGCGCCATTGGTGTTATTCGAGATATATCTCGCGAACAATCACTCTCGGAACGCCTGCACAAAACGGTTAGCGACTTTGATCACCTGACCCGTCACGACGCCCTGACCGGCCTGCCGAATCGGCTGCTCTTCAATGATTTGCTTGATCGCGCGCTGGCATCGGCTAAGGCACACCTCTGTGCCGTATTGGTGCTGGATCTCGATTCATTTAAGGTCATCAATGACAGCCTTGGGCATGCATTTGGTGATGCCCTGTTAGTACTGCTATCTGAACGCATTCGGAAAACATTGCATGCCGGCGACTGCGTTGCGCGGATTGGTAGCGACGAATTTGCCGTGATCGTACATAACGCATTGGATCGAGAATATCTGGCTAATCTCGGCCAACAACTGCTGTATGCCCTCTCTGAGCCAACTGAGCTGAAGGGCGAGCGACTCACTGTCTCAGCCAGTATTGGTATTGCACTGGCGCCCGAAGATGGCGAGGACAAACATGCCCTGCTTAAGGCTGCTGATACGGCCGTGCATGTAGCCAAGGAGCAAGGGCGCAACCGGTATTGCTTCCACACCGCCGATATGTCGCTGCGTGCCAACGAGGTGCATAGCGTCGAACAGGGTTTGAAGCGCGCGCTGGAACAAAATCACCTGCGCGTGTTTTACCAACCGCAAGTCAACCTGCTCACAGGAGAGCTGATCGGGCTTGAAGCCCTAGTCCGCTGGCAACATCCGACTGAGGGGCTGATTTCGCCCATCCGTTTCATCCCGATTGCCGAGACCAGCGGCCTGATCAACCACTTGGGACGTTGGGTACTACGGGCTGCCTGCAGTGAATGCAAGCGCTGGATTGACGCCTACCCCAGCCAAATGCGCCTGTCCGTGAATGTATCGGCCCGCCAGCTGGTAGATGATGAGTTTATTGAGGACTTGCGGGCGACCTTGCACGAAACCGGATTCCCAGCTGACCGGCTCGAGCTTGAGCTAACAGAAAGTACCCTGCAATTGGTGGAAACCAGCCCGCGCCTGCTCAACGAGATTAAGGCACTGGGCGTAATGATCGCAATTGACGACTTTGGCACCGGCTATTCCTCACTCTCCGTACTCAAAACCCTGCCGATTGATCGCCTCAAGATTGACCGCTCCTTTATCCGCGACATGCCGACCGACAACAATGACGTGGCCATCGTTGAGGCTGTCATTGGCATGAGCAAAACACTAGGGCTGATGATTCTGGCGGAAGGGGTGGAAACCGAGGATCAGCTGGCCATCCTGCAACGGCTAGGCTGCGAGGCCGGCCAAGGCTACTTATTCAGCCGCCCACTCCCCCCATCCGAACTGGAGCTGTGGCTGGCCAACAGCCACCAATTACCGGGCTAAAACAGCCAGCTAACCCGGTGCTGCGCCTCGTCAGCGCCTAAAAAGTGCTTACACACCGGCATTGCCCAAACAGGGGTGCGGGCGGCATACTACGCACTTGAGTTCTCTAGTTCAGCAAATGTTCGCGTCGGAAACGCGAGCTGCCAGTACGCGCAAATCCCTCCGCATCGCCCTTGCAATCTCGCTGGCATTGCATGCCGCCGCGCTTTTTTTCCATCTGCTGCTGCCTACGCCCCCGGGCGGCCAAGATGATTCACGCTACAAGGTTCGCTCGCCTTTGCAGGCCCGCCTGCATCAACGTGCCCAGAACACTGCCAGCGTTGTGCCGCCCTCGCCTGCACAAAAAGCCCAGCCGAAGCGACGTGCGGACAAGAACACGAGCAGCATTCTCACCAGCAAAAACGGACGCTGGCTAAGTAGCCGACCTGAGCCCCCCAGCAGCACCCCGCAACCGACACTGAGCGGCAGCGAGCTGGCTCGACAGGCGCTGGCCATGGCACGTGGCATGGGCAGTCAGTTTGAGGATGGCGGCACCGATGCGATTTCAACGCGCCAGGAGGGCAAGGGCAGCGACGTTGAGCCGCTGAGCCTGCAATGGTATTTCGACTCCTTTATCACCAAGCTCAATCGCAGCGCCCGTTTCGTCAAACGCGAGCCCGGCCCCAAGGGGCAACGCAAAGCCTTGGTCGAGATCATCATCAACCGTGACGGCTCGCTGCGCGAATACCGCATCCTGCGCGCCGCCGACCAGCAAGCGGAAATCAGCTACATCCAAGCGGTGGTTGATCGTGCTGTGCCCTTTGCCGCCTTCCCGCCGGACATCAAACAAAAGACGGATACGCTATCGCTGCGTATCTGCATTCATCCGCCAGATGAGGCAGGCAGCGGTTTTGGCTTTTCTCGTACCGGTGGTGGCAACTGCTAGTAGTGCTGCGCTTTCGTCAACCGTGATGCTGGTTCGAACTTAACGGCCAAACAGATTTTTCAGGGCGCTGCCCATTCCCGATGCTGCACTGCCCACGCTCTTGCCTAGGCTGCTGATGCTCACTCCGAGCGTATCGGCCAGCCCTGCACCAAAGCGTGTCGCCAAACTTTCATTGAGTGAAAATTGCGGGTCGTCGAGGCTGCCTTCCAGGACGAAGCTAACGCGAATGTCGTTCTTCCCGTCTTTGAGTGCGCCTAGCGCCGCCTGTCGCGGCAACCCCATGAAGCTGCCATGAGAATCCAGCTCCAGATCATGCAAGGTGACGGCACCCGGCGCCCGCAAGCGCCGTTGCTTGACGGTCGATTGCAGATCCAGATCAAGCGTACCGCGACGCACGCCAGTTTCTGCAGCTTTGATCAGATAGGGTTGCAGGGCAATCAGGTCAACACCTCGCAGGGTGGTGACAATGTCCGAGGTTTTGCTCGCCAGCTCGACATGGCCTTGCAACGCAAACGAACCATTGGTGCGCACACCCATTAGCAAACCCTTGATATCCAGCGCACTGCTACCGGTCAGGTCAGGCAGGTGCAAACTGTCTAGCGTGGCATTGACCTGCTCAAGGCGCAGGCGATGAGCGGGGCGGCGCACGCTGGCATCGTAAAAGTCGACGGACGCATCGTTCAGCGTAATCTGGGCAATGCGAACCTCTGGCGCTTCACCCCCACTATCAGACTTTTCTTTTTCAAGCAGGCTGGGCAGCAAGCGCAAATTCCCATTCTGCGTGCGCCAGAGTGAAATGTAGGCGCCATCGACACGAATGCTGCGCACGGCAATCTTGCGCGACAGCAGTGCGCTCCAATCTGGCACCACTTCGATCTTACGTGCACGCAGCGCTTCCTCAGCTGGCCAGCCTTTGGGTGCCTTGATACGCAGATCATGCACGGTCACTGCAAACACACCGAGCGAAATCTCGCCCACTTCGCTATCCGCCCCGAGTGCCTGCTCAATCTGCGACTTCAGCGTCTTGCCGGCAATATGCAAGCCAATAGCAGCGATCACGGCCACCAGCACCACTGCGCTGAGCGCAATCACCCATGCTTTCCGAACGTGCATTGCAGCCCTCCCTGCGTATCGATGGACGAACGATAGCAAATCCTGACCGGCCTGAACCACTCATGCGCCAGCGCGGAGAAGCGCCTCTGTGGTTTAGGCTAAAATTCGGGCTGATTCATTTTCCACCTTGCGGATATCGACTCCGCGTCTATCCAAAAGGAAGTAGCAATGGAAATCAGTAGTGTGCGTTGTCTGGTCGCCCGTAACGGAGAAATACTGGGCATGTACAGCTTAGACATGAGTTTTATTGATGGCGTGCCGCATGCTGTCTTTGCCTGGAACGAGCTTGACGATGGCAGCCGCGAAGCCGGCTATGCCACGCCGCTGGACTCTCGTTTTCTTGAGCGCCTGCCACCCGGCGGCGAAGTCAGCTACCAATACCGCATGTCGGTTGAAGATCCCCGCCCACTCGAATAAGCCTGCATCAGCTGACCGCCTTGGCTCACCTGTCCCTGCCTTCTTTTCCGCCGCGCCACGCGTTACAAGGCCCCCTCGCGCTCGCTGAGCTTGCGTTGCCGGCTGGTCTGCGCATCGGGGTATTGGCCCCGCACCCGGACGACTTTGACGCCATTGCCGTCACCCTGCGTCATTTCCATGCACGCGGCGACAGCATCCAGCTTGCCGTCCTAACCGGCGGTGCAAGCGGCGTTGAGGATGGGTTTGCGGGTGCGCATAGCGACGCCGAGAAGACTGCATTACGTAAGCGCGAACAACTCGCCAGCTGCGCGCTGTTCGGCTTGCCCTCAACGCATGTCCGCTTTCTAGAGCTGCCAGCCGATGAAAAAGGCAACCCAAGACTGGATGCGGCCAATCACGACACGATCCGCCACTGGCTGCTAACGCATCAGCCACAGCTGGTCTTCATGCCGCATGGCAATGACAGCAATGTCACGCATCAACGCACCTATGCGCTATTCCGTCAGGTCGTACTGGCGGAAAAACTGTCAGTGTGGGCTGTCCTTAATCAGGATGCGAAGACCATCGCCATGCGCCACGACCTGTACACAGGGTTTGATGCCGACGAGGCGGCATGGAAGTCTGCCTTGCTGCGCCTGCATGACTCGCAACATCAGCGCAACCTGAACACGCGCGGCCACGGTTTCGATGAACGTGTGCTGGCGGTCAATCAGGATAGCGCCAAAAACCTCGGTCTCTCTGCGCGCTATGCGGAAGTCTTTGAGCTTGAGGTGTTTCCCCAATAAAAACGGGAAGCGAAGATGTCTTCTCGCTTCCCGTTGCTTCCTGCTTCTTAAGCCTGGAACTTACTTTGCTGCTCGCGGTGGCAGTGGCTCAGCTGGCGGCGGGGGTGGCGGTGGCATGCCGTCACGTGGTGGATGCGGGTGCTTTTTCTTCCACTCCTCGCACTTCACCGGCTCTGCCTTGCAACGCGCCTCGGCCTTTTGACGGTACGCCTCGCGCTGCTTCTCGCAGGCGGCGGGATCCTTGTCACACTTTTCCTGATGCGCCTTGCGATGCTCCTCCATCTTGGCCCGATGCGCCTCACGCTCCTTCTTACACGCTTCTGGGTTCTGCTTGCAGGCTGCGCGCTTCTCTTCCATGCGCTTTTTCATTTCCTCGCACTTCTGCGGGTCAGCCTTGCAGCGTTCCTCAAAGCGCTCTCGCATATCGGGACGTTGGGGCTCGGCACTTTGCGCCATCGCACTGCCTGCGGCCAGCACCATGCCGGCCAAGAGACCACTCATGATCATCTGGCGACGCAGCGATTGGATACTGAATTCCATGTCACTCTCCTTTGGTCAAATTGACGAGTGAAGCGTAAGCGGGCGCCCTGATAAAAAGTGTTGCCGAATGCATGAGAGATGTAATCGCGCGTTACAGCCAAGACGTAAGCGCTAATGTTTGAATGCCAGCGCACTCACCACGGCCGCGGCAATGCGCTGGGGGCGCTCGCCCAGTCCGGAAAAATGTGCACCCTCGCTGCGCGGGTCAATCTCAAGCAGGCGCACTCCCTTTTCCAAATGCACCCCCGCGTGACAAATGCCACGGACATAACCGCTAATCGGGGCCAGGATGGGCTGCTCGTTCAGTAAGGCCACCTGCTCACCGGCACTCACCCACGCGCCAATGGCCACAGGAGCACTGAATACGCCGGCATACGGCGACTCAACAAAACGTTCGCGGGTCAGGCCGGCGATGGGACGGGGCTCGCCCGCTAGGGGCAGGCTAGGGCCATAGTGTAGGACCTTGCCCAGCTGTTCGCCCCAGGCGGTCTCAATCACTAAGTCGGCATGCTCACCGGCGATGAAGTTGGGGCCAAGGCCGATGGTCAGTGGCGCGAGACCGCGTTGCGCTTCGGGTAACTTGCGCTTATACATACGGGCATCGACAAGCACATCCGGATGCAGGATGCCCAAGGCATCATCCAAAGAGCCAACAAACACCGGGATGGCGCGCCCACACACCAGCATGCGCTCCACATCAGGTGACGTGCTTGGGCGCTTGGCCAGCACGCCCTGCAGATCAGCCTTGCCTTCAAACACTGCATCCGTAAATGCCATACCTCGGCGGGTGTAGACGGGCTGGCCAACCTCCTGAATCAGCACACGATGGCCGAGGCTAAACAGGCGATGTGCGACCGCCGATGCAACATCTCCACTGCCACGTATCAGAACCTTCATGCACCCGTCTCCGAACCGTCAGGTCACTAGGCTATGATCAAAGCCTTGCGCCGCTTTGCACACAATAACACCGCCACCCGGCACCCCCACACTCATGCGCCAGACTCCTGAAATCCCAAGCGTTACCCTACGTGAAGCCTTTCGCTTCTGGCTCAGGCTCGGCTTTATCAGCTTTGGTGGCCCAGCCGGCCAGATCGCCATCATGCATACCGAGCTGGTGGAGCGCCGCCGATGGATTTCTGAGCGGCGCTTTCTACATGCGCTGAATTACTGCATGGTTCTGCCCGGACCTGAAGCACAACAACTGGCCACCTATCTTGGCTGGTTGATGCACAAGACGTGGGGTGGCGTGATTGCGGGTGTCTTGTTTGTCCTGCCGTCGTTGTTCATCTTGGTTGCGCTATCGTGGGTTTACATCGCCTTTGGTGATGTACCGCTGATTGCCGGCCTGTTCTACGGTATCAAACCTGCCGTCACCGCCATCGTCGTGCAGGCCACCTACCGTATCGGTGCACGAGCCCTCAAGAACAGTGTGTTGTGGGCGGTGGCTGCGGCCTCCTTCGTGGCGATTTTTGCGCTGAATGTGCCCTTCCCCATCATCGTCGGATGTGCGGCACTGATCGGCTATATCGGCGGGCGTATTGCCCCTGACAAATTCAAGGCAGGGGGCGGGCATGCCGCCAGTAAGCAGGATTACGGCCCTGCGCTGATTGATGACGACACGCCCACACCCGAACACGCCCGCTTTCGCTGGTCAAGGCTACTGCAAATTCTGACGGTGGGCCTCGTGCTGTGGGCATTGCCGATGGGGGTGCTAACCGCCACACTAGGCTGGCAGCACACCTTTACGCAAATGAGCTGGTTCTTCACCAAGGCGGCGCTGCTTACTTTTGGTGGGGCGTATGCCGTCCTGCCGTATGTCTATCAAGGTGCCGTCAGTCACTATGGCTGGCTGACCCCGACGCAGATGATTGATGGCTTGGCGTTGGGCGAAACCACGCCGGGGCCGCTGATCATGGTGGTGGCGTTTGTAGGCTTTGTGGGTGCCTACGCCAAGCAGGTGCTGGGCCCAGACAGCCTATTTCTGGCTGGCGCCATTGCGGCGACGCTGGTCACGTGGTTCACCTTTCTCCCCTCCTTCATTTTCATTCTGGCGGGCGGGCCGCTGGTTGAGTCCACGCATGGCGATCTCAACTTCACCGGCCCACTCACCGCGATTACCGGCGCAGTGGTCGGGGTGATCCTCAATCTGGCCCTGTTTTTTGGTTATCACGTGCTGTGGCCAGAAGGCTTTAGCGGCCACTTTGATGCGCCATCGGCCTTGATAGCGGTTGCCGCAGCCATAGCGCTATTCCGTTACAAGGCCAATGTCATCCATGTGATCGGGGCCTGTGCACTGGCCGGACTGTTACTGACCTTGGGCTGATCAGCACGGGAAAACCGGCTGTAAATGTCTGTAAAGGCCCTCGGCGTTTGTAACGCTGGTCGCTACCATTCACCCTCATTCTTCCCTGATTGCGCTTTATTTACATGTCCAGACTGCTGATCGCCGACGATGATGTTGATCTTTGCGCCCTGCTCCAGGCTTATCTGGGCGCAGAGGGCTTTGAGGTCAGCACCGCCAACGATGGCCTCACAGCGTTGGAGATGGCAACGACGGGACAGTTTGATCTGGTCATTCTCGATGTGATGATGCCGGGGAAGGATGGGCTTGAAGTACTCAAGCTCCTGCGCCGTCGCCAGCTCACCCCCGTCCTGATGCTCACTGCCCGCGGCGAAGATGCCGACAGTATTACCGGGCTGGAGTTGGGTGCCGACGACTATCTCGCCAAGCCCTGCAACCCACAGGTGCTGGTGGCACGGATTCGTGCCATCCTCCGCCGTGCAGAGGCGATTGAGACGACACCCAGCGTGGTGCTGACAGTCGGGGACATTAGCCTCAATCAGCACAGCCGCAAGTTGCAGCGTGGGGAAGAAATCATCCCCCTGACCAGCACTGAATTCAGCGTCATCGAAGTCCTGCTGCGTCACGCGGGTAGCCCCGTCAACAAAGCGGATTTGTCGCGCGAGGCCCTGGGCCGCGAGCTGGGTCGCTATGACCGTGCGCTCGACATGCACATCAGTAATTTGCGTCAGAAGCTCGGCGCCTATGCAGACGGTAGCGAGCGCATTGTGACTGTACGCGGCAGCGGTTATCAGTACGTGCCGCTGGCATAGGGGATCGATCACCATGACCCGCCAGCGTATCTTCTGGAAACTCTTCCTGTCATTCTGGGGAGCATTACTGCTGTTTGCGTTTGGCATGCTGTACGCCGCCTCGGCCTATCTTGATGCCACGCGTGAGCGCTATGACACCCCTAATTCGCGCGAACGCAGTGAAGCCGTGTTCGCCACAGCCCAGCAGGCAGCCAATGGCGGAGTCGAATCCTTGCGTCAGTGGGCACGCCACGTGGACGATACCGAGCTGGTGCCCGTGCTGGTGATGACGACGCAGGGAAAAGATATTCTCGGCCGCGAACCCTCTGCGCGTGCCCTTGCCCGCTTTGCCTTTGTCACCAAGAACTATGCGGTTAATGAGCAGGATAAAGCCGATAAACGCTACCCGACTGACAAGCGCTTCCCGCTGGTCCTCCCGAATGGCCATGAATACTGGCTGATTCCGGACTTCCAGAGCGCGACGCTGAGTCGCCTGATCTCGCGGCCACGGGTGGTGGCCACCCAGCTTGTGCTCGCCACTTTGATCGGTGCCGCAGTCTGTCTTGCGCTGGCAGCCTACCTAACGGCGCCGTTGCGCCGTTTGCGTGAAGCAAGTATTGCCTACGGCAGCGGGGATTTTTCGCAGCGTGTAGCCCCGACACTTGGGCGGCGCAAGGATGAAATCGTGGATCTTGCCGTTGCGCTGGACACCATGGCCGAGCGCATCGATGCGTTGATCGGCGCGCAACGCGGATTGTTGCGCGACGTCTCGCACGAGCTGCGTTCGCCGCTGGCGCGGGTGCAGGTGGCGGTGGGCCTGGCTCGCCAGCGCGTGGGCGATCAAGCGGCCAATGAACTGGCACGGATTGATAGCGAAACCGAACGTCTGAATGAGCTGATCGGCCGCATTATCGACTTTTCGCGTTTGGATACAGGCCTGCACACACCGCGTCTGGACGCCCTGCGCTTAGAGCAGTTGGTTGAAGATGTGGCCGACGATGTGCGTCTTGAAGCTGAAGCCAAGGGATGCACCATCACCACCCGCCTGCCTGAGCAAGCCACAGTTGATGGCGACGTGCAGCTGCTCGCTAGTGCTATCGAAAATGTGCTGCGCAATGCCTTGCGTCACAGCCCTTCGGGTGGCGATATCGGCGTTGCTCTGACCCGCAGCGATAGCAGCTGGGACATTGTGATTGCCGATGAAGGGCTGGGGATTCCAGAAGAACTGAAAGCACGCGTGTTTGAGCCCTTCTTCCGGGTCGACGATCATCGCAACCCACAAGGCGGCATCGGCCTCGGCCTCGCGATTACGCAACAAGCCATTACCGCTCATGGCGGCAGCATCGAACTCCACAACCGCACCACTGGCGGCTTGCAGGTCACCCTGCATCTGCCGCTCACAACTGCAGCTGAGAAAACCTCATGAAGCTCACTTTTACGCCCAACAGGAAGCAAATTCGCACCGCCCTTATTCTGCTGGCCATCGCCGCAGTCGTAGGAGGCGGGCTGTATTACATCCTCTCGAAAAATAATAACGCGAACGAAGGCATGGGGCGTCCGGGTGGCCCCGGCGGATTTGGCAAAGGGGGTGGGCGACCACAACCGGTGGCGGCTAGTCCAGTCAAAGTGCAAGACGTGCCGATCTGGATTAATGCTATTGGCACCATGGTGCCGAAAAATTTGGTGACCGTCCGCTCGCGCACGGATGGCGAACTACTCAAGCTGCACTTTCAGGAAGGTCAGTTGGTCAAGGCCGGCCAGTTGCTGGCGGAGTTAGACCCGCGTGCGGCGCAGGTACAACTCACCCAAGCTAATGGTCAGCTGGCACGCGATACCGCCTTGCTGAAAAACGCACAGCTTGATCTGGAACGTTATCGCAGCTTGCTTGAGAAGGACTCGATCTCGAAGCAGCAGGTGGATACACAAGAAGCGCTGGTGCGTCAGTATCAAGGTACTGCCGAAGTCGACCGTGGTGCGGTCGCCGCAGCGCAACTGCAACTTGCTTATACGCGTATCACCGCACCGGTGTCCGGTCGCATTGGCCTGCGTCAGGTCGATCCAGGCAATATCGTCAAGGCCAGCGATGCCAATGGCATTGTCGTGATTGCCCAAGTGCAGCCGATCATGGCCGTGTTCTCGGTGCCGGAAATTAATCTGCCTGCTGTGACCGAGGCCTTGAATGCCAAGGAAGCAGTAGTAGTTGAAGTATGGGACCGGGAGCAGAAAAAAAAGCTGGCCACGGGCAAGCTGCTCACCGCCGACAATCAGATCGATACAGCCACCGGTACACTGAAGATCAAAGCCGAGTTCGCAAACACTGCGAACACACTGTTCCCCAACCAATTCGTGAATGTGAAGTTGTCAGCCGGGATCGTGCGTGATGCGCAGGTTGTGCCCGGCTCTGCCGTCTTACGCGGCGCCAAGGGTAACTATGTGTACCTGATTGAAGGCGATACCGTCAGCGCCGTCCCCGTCAAGATGGGCCCGGTCAATGGTGATGAAGTTGTGGTTGAAGGCAAGCTACCTGCCGGCGCGCAAGTCGTCACCGATGGTGCCGACAAGTTGCGTGATGGTGCCAAGGTCAGCGTCGTGAGTGCCGAGGCACGTAACAAAGCCACAAGCGATGAAGGCAAAGGCAAGGGTAAGCGCAAGAAGCCCGAAGGTGCGGCGGCAGCCACGGAGACACCCGCTGCCAGCGGTGCCGCTGCAAGTAACGCCCCAGCTGATCCCGCTTCAGCGCCTGCAGCGCCGGCAGGCAAGCCAGCTGCGGCACCGTCTAGCGCGCCGCCCGAGGGCCGTCCTGCAGGTGGGCCGCCGGCCTAAGGCGCAGCGACAATGAACCCGTCCCGCATCTTCATTCTCCGACCCGTCGCCACCTCGCTCATGATGGTGGCGATCCTGCTGGCTGGGGCACTCGCCTATCGCCTGCTGCCGATTGCTGCCCTGCCCGAAGTCGACTATCCGACCATGCAGGTCACAGCACTGTATCCGGGCGCCAGCCCCGAGGTGGTCACGTCATCGATCACCGCACCACTGGAACGCCAGTTCGGCCAGATGCCTGGGCTGGTGCAGATGTCCTCGACCAGTTCGGGGGGCGCATCGGTGATCACCCTGCGCTTTACGCTGGACATGACGCTGGATGTTGCCGAACAGCAGGTACAAGCCGCGATCAATGCCGCGAGCAATTTGTTGCCGACCGACCTACCGCTGCCGCCGGTGTATAGCAAGGTCAATCCAGCAGATGCGCCGATTCTGACACTGGCGGTGACCTCACCCACCTTGCCGGTACCGCGCATTCACGATTTGGTCGAAAGCCGTGTCGCACAGAAGATTTCGCAAGTACCGGGCGTGGGGCTGGTGAGTATCGCGGGTGGGCGACGCCCTGCCGTGCGTATTCAGGTGAACCCTGCCCAACTGGCTGGCATGGGACTCTCTTTCGAAGACATCCGTGCTGCGATTGGCAACAACAATATCAATTTGGCCAAGGGTAGCTTTGATGGCGCCATGCGAGCCGCCACCATTGATGCCAATGACCAGCTGAAGTCAGCCGACGAATACGCTAATCTGGTAGTCGCATGGAAGAACGGCGCCGCGATTCGGCTGCGCGACTTTGCAACGGTGGTTGAAGACGCCGAGAACGCACGCCTTGCCGCTTGGGCGAATGAACAGCCTGCAGTGATTTTGAATGTGCGTCGCCAGCCGGGCGCCAACGTGATTGAGGTGGCGGATCAAGTTAAGAAAATGCTGCCACAGCTGAAGACCAGCCTGCCTGGCTCGATTGACGTGACGATCCTCAGTGACCGCACTACCTCGATCCGTGCCTCCGTCCATGATGTGCAGATGGAGCTGATGCTAGCGATTGCGCTGGTGGTGATGGTGATCTTTCTGTTCCTGCGCACCCTACCCGCCACCTTTATCCCCAGTGTGGCAGTGCCGCTGTCACTGGTCGGCACCTTTGGTGTGATGTACATGATTGGCTTCTCGATCAACAACCTCACCTTGATGGCGCTGACCATCTCCACGGGCTTTGTGGTCGATGACGCAATCGTGATGATCGAGAATATTGCGCGCTACGTGGAAGAAGGTGATTCCCCCATGGAAGCGGCCCTCAAGGGGTCGAAGCAGATCGGCTTCACCATCATCTCGCTGACCTTCTCTCTGATTTCAGTATTGATTCCGCTGCTCTTCATGAGCGATGTCATTGGCCGGCTGTTCCATGAGTTTGCAATCACGTTGGCGATTGCGATTCTGATTTCTGCATTTGTGTCACTCACACTGACACCGATGCTGTGTGCACGCCTGCTGCGCCATGAGCCGATTGAAGAACAAAGTGCGTTTGCCCAACGCACCGGCAAGTATTTTGATGCCCTGCTCGACCGCTATGCCACCGCCCTAACTTGGGTGCTGGCCCGGCAACGGGCCACCCTGTGGGTGGCGCTGGGCACCATGGCGTTGACGGTACTGCTGTATCTCTTTATCCCCAAGGGCTTCTTCCCGACGCAGGATACAGGCACGATTCAGGTCATCACCGAAGCGCCACAAAGCATTTCATTTGGTGCCATGTCGGAGCGTCAGCAGGCGTTAGCGGAGCTGATCCTCAAAGACCCAGCGGTGGAAAGTGTGTCCTCTTTCATCGGCGTGGATGGCAGCAATGCCACCCTGAATGCAGGCCGCATGCAGATCATGCTGAAGCCGATTGGCGAGCGCGACGACGCACCGGATGTGATTCGTCGGCTCAGCAAAGCCGCCAGCGAAGTGCCGGGCATCACACCGTACATGCAGCCAGTGCAAGATCTAACGGTAGAAGATCGTATCTCGCGCACGCAATATCAGTTCATGCTGGCCTCGGCAGACAATGCCCTGCTTGCCGAATGGGTGCCGCAATTTGTGGCGCGTCTGCAGCAACGCAAGGAGCTGGCCGACGTGGCCAGTGACCTGCAGGAAGACGGCTTGCAGGCGTATATCGAGATTGACCGTGAAGCAGCGGGCCGCCTCAACATCACCATCGCGGCCATCGACAATGCGCTCTACAACGCCTACGGCCAACGTCTGATCTCGACCATCTTCACGCAGTCGAATCAGTACCGCGTGGTGATCGAGGCCCAGCCGAATCCAGAGCGCGGCTTGCAAGGCTTGAGCGCGATCTATGTACCTACGGTGAGCGGCCAGCAAGTGCCACTGTCGGCAGTCGCACGCATCAGCGAGCGACGCACACCGCTGGTGATTAACCATGTCGGCCAGTTCCCGGCAACAACGGTCTCGTTCAACCTCGCGCCGGGCACGTCGCTGGGCGAGGCAGTGGAGATCATTCGCAGCGTTGAACACGACATGGAAATGCCGGCCAGCATCGAGACGCGCTTCCAGGGTGCCGCTGCCGCTTTCCAAGGCTCGCTGTCCTCGACGTTATGGTTGATTCTTGCTGCGGTGGTCACGGTCTACATCGTCTTGGGCGTGCTGTATGAAAGCACCATTCACCCGATCACGATTCTGTCCACGCTGCCAACGGCCGCTGTCGGTGCCTTGCTTGGCCTGCTGATCACGGGCAACAACCTCGACATCATCGGCATCATCGGCATCATTCTGCTGATCGGCATCGTCAAGAAGAACGCGATCATGATGATCGACTTTGCCCTCGATGCTGAGCGCAATCAGGGGCTACCGCCGCATGAAGCCATCTATCAGGCCTGCCTGCTGCGTTTCCGCCCCATCCTGATGACCACCATGGCCGCTATGCTGGGGGCACTGCCGCTGATGCTGTCGAGCGGCATGGGGTCTGAGCTGCGTCAGCCGCTGGGGATTGCCATGGTGAGCGGCCTGATCGTCAGCCAAGTGCTGACGCTTTTCACCACCCCAGTGATCTACCTCGCCTTTGATCGTCTGGCGCGACGTCTGCGCGCACGCTTTGGGGACACCGAGGCAGCCCCGCAGTGAACCTCTCCAGCCCCTTCATCCATCGGCCCATTGCCACCAGCCTGATCACGCTTGGCCTGATGCTGGCGGGCATCATTGCGTTCTTCGCACTACCGATTGCGCCGCTGCCGCAGGTGAACTTCCCTACCATTGCGGTCTCTGCCAATCTACCCGGGGCCAGCCCAGAAACCATGGCGGCAACGGTTGCGACGCCGCTGGAGCGGGTGCTGGGGCAGATTGCAGGCATCACCGAAATCACCAGCAGCAGTTCACAAGGCAACACTCGCATCACCATTCAGTTTGAGCTGGATCGGGATATCGATGGTGCATCCCGCGATGTGCAAGCGGCCATCAATGCCGCACGTCCCCTGCTGCCAACCAGCCTACCTGCCAACCCCACCTATCGCAAGCTGAACCCAGCAGATGCCCCCATCATGATTCTGGCCATGACGTCGAAGACGCTAACGCCGGGGCAGATGTATGACATTGCTTCAACCGTACTATCGCAACGCATTTCGCAGGTTAGCGGCATCGGTGAAGTGGTCATTGGTGGTGGTGCGCTGCCGGCAGTCCGTGTTGATGTAGATCCCAACCGTCTGGTCGCCAGCGGCATCGGTATCGATACCGTACGCACCGCGATTGGTAATGCCAATGGCCGCCGCCCACTGGGTGCGATTGAGTCGAATGACCAGCAATGGCAGCTGGGCGCCAATGATCAAATCCGCGAGGCTGCCGAGTTCGCCAAAGTCATCATCAAGTATCAAGACAATCGCGCTTTGCGTCTGGGTGATGTTGCCAATGTCACTGACTCGGTCGAGAACGTGCGCACTTACGGTGCCGCGAACGGTAAACCTGCCGTCCTTTTAGTACTGCGTCCCCAGCCGGATGCGAACATCATCGACACTGTGGAGAGCGTGAAGTCTCTGCTGCCCTTCTTGCGCGCCTCGATTCCTGCTGCGATTGATCTGGACATCATGATGGATCGCACGCCGACGATCCGCGGCTCGCTGCGCGAAGTCGAGCACACGCTGCTCATCTCGATCGCGCTGGTGATTCTGGTGGTATTCCTGTTCCTACGCCGCATTCGTGCAACATTCATCCCCAGCGTAGTGGTGCCAGTCTCCTTGGTGTCCACTTTTGGTGTGATGTATTTATGTGGGTTCTCACTCAACAATGTGTCGCTGATGGCTTTAACGGTCGCAACTGGCTTTGTGGTGGATGACGCCATTGTGGTGCTGGAAAACATCAGCCGACATATTGAAATGGGCAAGACGCCCAAGCAGGCAGCGCTGGATGGCTCACGCGAAATCAGCTTCACGATTGTGTCGATCACGCTCTCGTTGATTGCCGTCTTTATACCGCTGCTGGGTATGGGCGGCATTGTTGGCCGTCTGTTCCGTGAGTTTTCGGTCACCCTCGCGGCGGCCATTGTGATCTCCATGATCATCTCGCTCACCACCACGCCAAGCATGTGTGCCTGGATGCTCAGTCGCCAAAGCGTGCGCGATGAGCCCAAGCCGCGCACGCCCGGCACCGGCCTGCTGTCACGTTTTGCGAGCCTGATGCGGCGGATGCAGCGCGCCATGATGCGCGGCTATCGCCATAGTCTGGCTTGGTCACTGCGACACAGGCCCTTGATGATGCTGGTGCTGCTGGCGACGATTGGGCTGAATGTCTATCTATACGCCACGATTAAGAAGGGCTTTTTCCCGCAGCAAGATACGGGACGGGTCATGGCCATGATTCAGGCTGACCAGAGCATCTCCTTCCAAGCCATGCAGGCCAAGATGCAAAACTTCATGCGCGTGATTAATGCTGACCCCGCAGTGGCCAATGTGAATGGCTACACCGGTGGCAATCGCGGCAACAGCTCGCAACTCTTCATCACCCTCAAACCGATTGGCGATGGCGCTGACCAGCGCCGCGACAGCGCCGAAGTGGTGATTAACCGGTTGCGCCCAAAGCTCTCGCGAGAACCCGGTGCGAATGTATTTCTGGTCGCCATGCAGGACATCCGTGTCGGTGGACGCCAGAGCAATGCTCAATATCAATATGCCTTGCAGGGCGATGACCTAGATGAGCTACGCGAGTGGGAACCGAAGATACGTAATGCTTTTTCAAAGCTACCTGAGCTCACCGACGTGAATACGGACTTCCAGGACCGGGCAACGCAGATCTTCATTGATGTCGATCGCGACAAGGCAGCACAGCTGGGGTTGAATATGCGCACCATTGATAGCGCGTTATCGTCAGCCTTCAGCCAACGTCAGGTGGGCATCATCTATAACCCATTGAACCAGTATCGTGTGGTGTTAGGACTGGCTCCTGAATGGCTGCAAAGTCCTGAGTCCTTGCGCAACTTCTATGTCACTTCGAATACGGGTGCCCAAGTGCCGCTCTCGGCATTCGCTCGACTGAAGACCAGTAATGCGCCCCTGCAAGTCAATCATCAAGCAGGCTTCCCCGCCGACACTTTCAGCTTCAACTTGCCGCCGGGTGTGTCGCTTGGCCAGGCCAGCGATGCCATTAACCAGACCATGGCCGAGATAGGCGTGCCAACCAGCATTCAGGGTAGCTTTGCCGGCACAGCCAAGGCGTTTGAAGAGTCCAATCGCAATCAGCCGCTGCTGATTCTCGCTGCAATCATTACCATCTATATCGTGCTGGGCATGCTGTACGAAAGCTTGCTGCATCCACTGACGATTATCTCCACCCTACCCTCTGCGGGCGTGGGGGCGTTGCTGGCGCTGATGGCAACCAAGACCGAGTTCAGCTTTATTGCGCTGATCGGCGTGATTCTCCTGATTGGCATCGTCAAGAAAAATGCCATTCTGATGATTGACGTTGCCATCGCTCAGCAACGGCAGCTTGGCTGCTCACCGGCTGTGGCGATCTATCGTGCGTGTCAGCTACGCTTCCGTCCGATTCTCATGACCACGGTGGCTGCTATCTGTGGTGCTATCCCACTGGCAATCGGCAGTGGCGATGGCGCCGAACTACGTAATCCGCTGGGTATTGCGATTGTCGGCGGGCTCCTCATGAGCCAGCTGCTGACGCTATACACCACCCCTGTTGTCTATGTCATGCTCGACCGGCTGCGCTCCCGCTTCATGCGCAAGCGCAATCAGCCCGTCGTGACGCTGCAAACCATGTGAAGGAATAACCGTGTCTCGTCACTCAGCCCCGTTACCGCTGTTGCCACTGCTTTCTGTCCTGATTGCCGCGTCTTTCACCGCTGGCTGCGCGGTTGGCCCTGACTATGTACGCCCGAGCATAGAAACGCCAGCCGCCTTCAAAGAAGCTGCGGCATTTGAAGGTAAATGGAAGCAACTGGGCGACACACCCGCCTTTGCTGCCGACAACTGGTGGCAGGTATTCAAGGACCCGGTGCTGGATAGCCTGCAGGAGCAAGTGCGTGTCGACAACCAAAACATACGCATTGCCGAAGCTCAATATCGTGCTGCACGTGCGGCGCTCGACTCGGCGAATGCGGCGTTCTACCCAACCATCAATGGCAGCTTCGGTGGCACGCGCGCCGCGAATGCGATTGTGACGAATAGCAACAACACGCAGTCCCTAGGAGCCCGCCCCCCCACCACCACAGTCAATTTGTCAGCCAGCGCCAGTTGGGAACTCGACCTGTGGGGAAAAATCCGCCGCAACAACGAAACCGCAGGCGCGCGACTTGAGGCCAGCGCCGCTGACCTTGCAGCGGCAAAACTGTCCGCACATGCGCTGCTGGCACAAACGTATATCCAACTCCGTGGTGCTGAAGCCCAGCTGGATCTGCAACGACGCACCGTCACCGCCTATACCCGCTATCTGGAGCTGAGCCGCAATCGCTTTAGTGCAGGCGTAGCCACGCCGCTAGATGTGAGTAATGCCGAGAGTCAGCTCGCAACCGCCCGTGCTTCAGCCATTGCTGCTGAACTGCAGCGCAGCCAGTATGAACATGCGCTAGCCACCTTGATCGGGAAGCCACCCGCCGCACTTGCCCTTAATGCCACGGCATCGTTGCCAACCCAGCCAGAGACCCCGTCACTTGTACCCTCTCTTTGGCTGACGACGCGCCCTGACATTGTTGCAGCTGAGCGCCGTGTTGCCGCTGCGAATGCGCAAATTGGTGTAGCCAAAGCAGCATGGTTCCCAGCGCTCAATCTGACGGGCAGCTATGGTTATCGCAATAATGAATTGAGCGACCTGATCAGCATGCCACATCGCTTCTGGTCGCTCGGTCCAGCGCTGGCGCTGTCTTTGTTCGATGGAGGCGCACGCAGTGCTGCGGTAGAAACGGCCAGCGCCGGTTATGAGCAGAGTGTTGCCACGTATCGGCAGACGGTGCTGACCGCCTTCCAGGAAGTTGAAGACAACCTATCGGCAGCACGCTTGGTCGGGGAAGAAAAGGTGGAGCGTGAGATCGCCGCCAAGTCAGCGCGCCGCAGTCGTGAGATTGCTAACAATCAATATTTGGCTGGTACCACCGGGCAGCTTGAGGTTACGAGCGCGCAGGCAAACGAACTAAGTGCCGAACGCACCTTGATTGATGCACGACAGCGCCATCTTCTGGCAGCAGTGCAACTCTACAAAAACGTAGGCCGCAACCAATAAGAGTACTAAGGAGTAAAGGCAGCGTTGAAGATGGCCGAAGAGCGCGGCTTATTGCTTCAACAGCGCTGCCTCATCCACCTCGTCAATTTGCGAAGGTTCGAGGAATTTTTCGGCATATTCGCGATAGACCTTCTCGCGAACAAAGACCTCGAACAGATCGGGATCGATATGCTGGTTACGGCAGAAGTTAGCGAGGATGGACATGGCCTGTGAAAGCTTCATACCCGCCTTGTAGGGACGATCACGGGCGGTAAGTGCCTCGAAGATGTCGGCGATGCCCATGACACGGGCCTGCACCGACATCTGGTCACGGGTTAGGCCACGTGGATAGCCTTTACCGTCCATGCGCTCATGGTGGCCGCCTGCATACTCAGGCACGTTCTGCAAATGACGCGGCCATGGCAGATGCTCAAGCATCTTGATGGTGGCAACAATGTGATGATTAATGATTTCACGCTCACCTGCGGTCAACGTCCCGGCGCGAATGGTGAGGTTCTCAATTTCATCCTCAGAAAGGAAGTCGCTCTGAATCCCATCCGAGTTAACCCATTGACGGGTGGTCCCTAGTGTGCGAATTTTTTCTTGATCCGCAGGGTCCATGCGCTCACCGCCGACATTGGAGCGGCGTACCACTGCACGCTCTTCATCGAGCTCACGCAGTGTCTGTTGAAACTCAGCTTCAGCCTTTTGAACCGCCGCCGCATCACCATCTGCAGCCAGCTTGGCTTTCAGCAGCACAATCTCAGCATCGCGCTTAAGCACTTCAAAACGCGTATCGACGAGATGGATACGATCAAAAATGGTTTGCAGCTTGGTTGACTTGTCGACCACATGCACGGGCGTAGTCACCTTGCCGCAATCATGTAGCAGCCCGGCAATCTTCAGCTCGTAACGATCCTTGTCGTTCATGCTGAAATCGGCCAGTGGTCCTTCCTTGGTGCGATTAACTGCCTCTGCGAGCATCATGGTGAGCTCGGGGACACGCTGGCAATGACCACCGGTATAAGGCGACTTTTCGTCAATCGCCAAGTTAATCAGATTGATAAAGGACTCGAACAGATTTTCCAGCTGGCTGATTAACTGTCGATTGCTCAGTGCAATCGCCGCCTGCGAAGCCAGCGATTCAGCCAAGCGCTGATCGGGGCTGGAGAACGGCACGACCTCGCCGGTTTGCGGGTTCTTGGAATTAATCAGTTGCAGCACGCCGATGATCACGTTTTCGTGATTTTTCATCGGCACGGTCAAAAAGGACTGCGAGCGATAGCCGGTGCGTTCATCAAAACGCCGCGTACCTGAAAAGTCGAAGCCCTGTGCAGAGTATGCATCAGCGATATTGACGGTCTCATCATTGATCACGGAATACGCCGCGACCATCGAATTATTAGGCTGCCCGTCAGACTGATGGAGTGGCAGCGGCGGAAATGGAATCGACACACCGGTCGTCCCACCCATGGCGATTTCGAGTGAATCCGTACGGACGATCTCAAAGCGCAAGCTAGTTCCATCTTCAGTCACGCGGTACAGCGTTCCCCCATCTGCATGGGTAATGCCTTTTGCGGCGACGAGAATCAACTCTAGCAGGCGATCAATATCTCGCTCTTGTGAAAGTGCAGCGCCGATATCATTCAGCTGTTCGAGACGGTTGAGAAGGCTATTGGTGGTGTCCATAATTTATTTGATACACACCGCGCGAACTTGCTTCATGTCGGTAATCCCTTGCAGGACCTTTTCCATGCCATCCATTTTAAGGGTCAGCATACCGTCTTCCAAGGCGCGAGCAAATAACTGAGCCACCCGCGCATGCTCCTGGATCAGCTTCTTGGTGGGCTCAGTACCCACCATCAGCTCATGCAAACCGACACGCCCCTTATAGCCAGTATCGCCGCACTCGGGACAACCCTTGGGTCGATACATCTGAAACTTGCCATCCTTGCCGTGATCCTTGAGTAGCCGCTTGTAGGTCGCCTCCATGCCTGCCTTGCGATCCTTGATGAAGGTCTCGGTACTTTGCAACTCATTGCAATACTCGACCATAAACTGATTGATCTCTTCCTGATCTGGCGTGTATGCCTCTTTACACTTACCGCACAGGCGCTTGGCCAGACGTTGCGCAAGGATGCCAAGCAGAGCGTCTGCAAAGTTGAAGGGGTCCATACCCATGTCGAGCAGACGAATGATCGACTCAGGTGCACTATTGGTGTGCAGCGTGGCAAACACCAAGTGACCGGTCAGTGATGCTTCAATGCCGATCCCTGTGGTTTCCGCATCGCGCATTTCGCCCACCATGATGATGTCCGGGTCTGCCCGCAGAAAGGACTTCATGACGGTTGCGAAATCCAGCCCGGCCTTTTTGTTGACCTGCACTTGGCGCAGGCCCTTCTGGGTAATTTCAACCGGATCTTCCGCCGTCCATATCTTTGTGTCAGGCGTATTCAGGAACTTGAGGATAGAGTGCAGCGTAGTGGTCTTACCCGAACCAGTCGGGCCACATACGAAGAACAGCCCATAGGGCTTGGACACACAATCCTTCAGCCGCGCCAGATTGCTTGGCAACACACCTAGCTTCTCCAACGGGATAGGCTCACCCGCGGCGAGGATACGCATCACCACATCTTCAACACCCCCCGCGGAAGGAATCGTTGCAACCCGCAGTTCAATATCCAATGGACCGAACTTCTTGAACTTGATCTTGCCATCCTGCGGTTTGCGGCGTTCGGAGATATCGAGGTCGCACATGATCTTGAGACGGGCAACAATCGAGTTCCGATAGCTGGCGGGAATTTCAATGTACTTGGTCAAACTGCCGTCACGGCGGAAGCGGATCAGTGTGCGCTCCTTGCCAGGGCCGGGCTCAATATGGATGTCGGACACGCCTTGCTGGTACGCATCAACAATGATCTTATTTACTAACTTGACCAGTTCGTTATCCGCGGCGGCACTAACGTCCTCAGAGCCACTGTCGGTTTCGCTCTCTCCCTCATCCATGGTGGAGAGGAGATCACCGACGTTGGTGTCATCGGTATAGGGGGTGTTACTTATGCCAAACGCCTGATCTGTGCTCTGCTTAAATTCACGGATGGTCGTCACCGTGTATTTAAGCTTGCTCTTGGGGAACACATTGTTGACGACACGAGCACCCTTGACCTGCTCGGGGTCCATGGTCAGCACGAGGATACCTTCCGGGCCTTCTTCAACCGGCAACCAGTGGTTCTGCTCGACATACTCGCGGCGCAGATTCTTCATCAGATCCATCGGCCGGACGCGATCACCGCGATAAGGCTCGTAAGGAACATTAAAGAAACGGGCCAAGGCTGAACCGATCGCCGCAGGTTGAACATCAAACTCAGTAATCAGGACTTCCTCAACATCGGTGCCGCTCTGGCGTGCCTTGCGGGTAGCGACTTCCAAGTCCTGCGCAGAGAGGATTGCATCTAGCACCAGATAGTCATACTTGCTGCGAATGACATGTGTGCTCTTGCGTTGCGTAAAGGCAATCGCCAGCGTTTCACAGAGGCCCTTTAGACCTTCTTCTGCTAGGGCCGCAAATGGTACGCCTTCCTTGTTATTGATGATCTGCACAACCCCAAGTAGATCACCACTCTGTGCATCTAGAATCGGCCCAACAAGCATCTGCTTGGTGCGATAACCCGTGCGCTTGTCGACCTCTCTCAGGAAGCGCAGCTCGGGATGGACCGACTTGAGCTCGGCCTCATCATAAACATCACTGATATTGACAATACGGCGGGTCAGCGCAACGTGGCCGGCAATACTCTGCTCGGTGATCGGCAGGCGCAAATCCTTGAAGGAGTTCAAGCCAGTTTTGATCTTGGAGACAATCGACGTCTTGTCCTCATCGAGTGAGTAAATGGTCAGGCGATCAGCATTGAAGAGCGTGCAAATTTCCTGCGACAACTCCAGCATGATTTCATCAACATCGGCTGTCGCATGAATCTTGTTGGTGACTGTTTGGAGATTTTTGAAGAAAGTGAGACGGCCACCAATATCGGCTAGGCCGCCGGACTCCTTTGCAGCAACTGCACTCATGATGAACCTCTTTCCGTGTCGGCATTACCGGTGGTACCTAGTGCGCGCAGACCACCGTCAAGCAATACCACATTGAAACCACGCTGCGAGAGCAGGAAGGCTGCAGCCGCACTGCGCCGACCTGTCTGGCAATACACAACATATTCATTCCGCTTATCGAGTAACGGAATCGCTGCACGCAACTCGTTGAGTGGAACATTCAGCGCACGCGGCAGACCATCATGTTGATATTCCGCAGCAAAACGAACATCTAACCACTGTGCGCCATTACGCGTCCGTTGAATCGCATCTGCGACCGAACAGCGCTGTAACAAGGGCTCGCGCAGCAACTCGTTAAAGTCGGCTTTATTGAGCTTGAGCAGAACACCATCCGTGCGCATCGTCACAGTGGCATTACGTGGGGAGTCTGATACTAGCGACTCTTCACCAAACGCATCCCCAGACTTCAACTCAGCAAGTTCAAGTGTGCTACCCGCGACATCACGCGTTACCAAGCAACGTCCCTGCTCAATCAGATAGTAGTAATCACCGGCATCACCCTGGCGCAGAATGACGTCACCACGAGCATAGGTATCGCGTTGAAAGCGTTCGAGCAACGTTGCAATGTTTGCGGCAGGCAAGGACGCAAAGGCACCATAGGCCAATGACTGCACTGCAAACATGCCGGACATCATCCGCCAATCAGGCTCTGCACCAGTGTCACGCACAGCAGCGGTGCTCGGTAAGCACTGATCCCATGTAATGACGATATCAGCCGCATCCTCATCAATACGCAACAGCTCAATATCAGTGATAGCTTTAGCCGACAACGGGACCTGACCCGCTTGCGACACCGGGAAAAGCGCACGCTCGGAACCACCAACCAACACGCGAACAATGCCGTCAGCCTGTTTGATTTTCAGCTCACCGCTCGTCAGATAAACCACCTGGCCTGTCCAGTCACGTTGCCGGAAAGGGTCGATGGATTGACGGAAGTGCTCGCGATGGCAGAGGTTAAGCAACTGATCAATACGCTCATGCCCAACCTTGGCGAAGGGATAGAGGGCCGCTAATGCTTCGGCAGTCACAGGGCTGGGATAGCTCATATTTCAAAGACCTGATTGTTCTGCAGCATGCGGGGGTTAAATTCACCGATTGAATCCTGTATCTCCTGCATCGTCAGCTCGGTCTGGCCGGGCTTCAGGTGGGTAATATAGATATCGGCATCACGCTGAAGATTGGACAACTCCTCCGCCAGCATTTCAGGACAGAGGTGCAAAGACACGCGGGCCAGTTGACGTTCTCGGTTTGAAAATGCTGTCTCGATGATGAGGTATTTGAGGTTACGAATCTTGTTAACCGCCCGCCATAGCTCAGGGCATGGTCCCGTATCGCCGGAGAACACTAGACTGGATGTTCCGGAATCCAGCTGGTAGCCGACTGCAGGTACCGTATGGTTGGCTGGCACTGGCGTAATCCGGCGCCCTTCCAGATCAACGGTTTCCCCAATGCGTAGACTTTCATAAAGCATGAACGGATTTTCCGGATCAGGAATTTCGCTGAAATCCGGCCAGATCGCCCAATTGAAAATATGGTTGCGGAGAATCTCCAGTGTGGCATCCGTGGCGTAGACCGTCAGTGGCTTCTGCCGCATGTCGCCAACGGTATCAATGAGTAGCGGCAAACAGGCAATGTGGTCCAAATGAGAGTGTGTAATAAAGACGTGATCAATCTGCGCCAGCTCTGCAATTGAAAGATCAGCCACCCCGGTGCCACAGTCGATCAATACATCATGATCAACAAGGATCGAGGTTGTGCGCAGATGTCGGCCACCAATACCGCCACTGCATCCGAGTATGCGTATCTTCATTTACCTATCACTTGGTCTCGAAGGTGGTTACACCATCCCAGTTATCGCCTGGCGGATTTTTGCGGTAGAACGCAATCCGCTCCATATAGAGCTCATACAGATACTTCGGTGCCAGACGTTGCAGGTTCATCAGCGCCAATTCGGCTTGATCCCAGTCACAAGCCCGGTAATGACGCAGCGCCTGATTCCATAATTTGAATTCCTCGAGCTGGGCTGCAGAGAGCGTCCCATCCAAACCCAATGGCTCATAGATACCAACTGCATCATCTTTGCCTTTGACCCGAACGCGATCTAGTTCGCGGAATACAAACTCTCTACGCAAAATTTCACGCGTCCCCTCACCGACAATGATTCCAACACCATATTGCTTGGTAATGCCTTCTAGGCGAGAGCCTGTATTTACTGCATCGCCCATCACCGTGTAAGACTTGCGGACTGAAGAGCCCATGTCACCGACTGTCATGGTGCCAGTATTGACCCCGACACCGATCGCGAGCCGCGGCCAGCCCTTAGCAACTAGCGTTTCGTTCAGACGGGTCAGCTCCTGCTGCATCTCAAGTGCCGTGAGAACGGCATTCTTGGCGTGCTCCGGATCATCCACAGGGGCACCCCAGAAGGCCATGATGGCATCGCCGATGTATTTATCGAGGGTACCGCGATACTTGCGCACCACGTCCGTCATCGCCCCCAGATATTCATTCATCAGAGTAGCCAACTCATCTGGCTGTAGGCCCTCTGAAATCGTGGTGAAGCCGCGGATATCCGAGAACAAAACGGTCAGCTCAGCCTTGCGTCCTTCCATGCTGTAGCTCTCAGGATTCTTCGCCATCTCATCGACCAGCTCAGGCGGAACATACTGACCGAAGAGCTCGGTAAATTGTCGTTTGCTGCGCGACTCGATGAAGTAGCCCCATGACATATTCAGGGCGAACAAGCCGGCGATTAGAATCAGATTGTTCGCCAGCGGCACCAGCAGATTGCCGGAATTCCACAGCAAGAAATTGAATCCTGTGGCCACCGCAAGCACTGCCATAGCAACCCCAGTCGCAAAAACTGGCGAGAGTAATGGTAGGACAAAAATCATGATCGCGCCGACAGCGATCAATACAAGCACATCAATCGCCAGCACATAGCCCGGCTTGTGCTTGAGACTTCCATCCAACACGCCGCTAATGAGGTTTGCATGGACCTCAACCCCAGGGTAAGCGGCCTCTACTGGCGTGGCACGCAGATCAAGAAGACCTGGCGCAGTCGTACCCACCAGCACCAACTTATCTTTGAACACGCCGGATGGCACTCTGTCATTCAATACATCCGTTGCAGAAATGTATCGGAAGCTGTGTGCGTACCCGCGATAAGGAACTAATGCTGCAAGGTTCTCATCAACGGGAATAGTGAGACGAGGGCGATTATCGCCAGCGCGCAACTCGATCCACTCAGGCACTTTAGCGCCCTCTGGATACCCAGGAGTCAATGCAGGAAAGCCGAGTCGGGCGCGAACCATGGCAAGCGATAGCGACTCGTAATAGCGATTCTCATACTTGGCCAGCATGGGTACGCGCCGAACGATACCGTCTATGTCAATTTCAGGGCTGAAGTGTCCGCCACCGGCTGCAACTGACTGGAAACGTTCCAGATTACCGCCATAACTTGCAAAGCTAAAGGCGGATGGCTCCGCTGCAAAGTCACTCGGCAACAGGCTCGGCTTTGGCAGACTGCCCGTTCTTACACTGTTGGCGGCATTCGAAAACGGGTAGCCAAGAATGACATTGCGCCCCTTGATCGCATCCGCCAACCTAGCATCATTATCGAGTTGTGGTCTGAGCGTCTGGAGGATGCCTTGAAATGCGCCGTTGTCACGTAATGCGCCTTTCGACAGGCGCTCAAGTGATGTCAACCCAGAGCTCTCATCCGCCTCGGCGAAAACAACGTCGAAGCCAAGAACTGCCGTATGGTGTGTGTCAAACAGTTTGGTGACGAGCGCTGCGATCTTGTCGCGGCCCCAAGGCCAGCGCCCCTGCTCTGCTAAGGATTTCTCGTCAATGTCGATAATGACAATCCGCTCATCGACAGTTTTCGGCATCGTCAGCCGAATCTTGGTGTCATAAGCAATTGCCTCTAAACGCGAGACCAAGCCGATATCGTAAAGACGTACGGAATGACCCAGCATCACAAGCAGCATGAGCAGACCGAGTCCGTAACGTATCCAATGCAGGCTCAAAGTGGCACCCCGGGACTCCGTAACAATAATAGACCGAGAAAACCTCAGGCCTTAACGAAGAACTCCATCTTTACGCCGGCAATTTCAACGATGTCGTGATCAGCCAGCGGGTATGCCTGGGCATCGAGCGACTTGCCATTGACGACGGGGAAGGATGTGCCTTCGACATGGGTAATGAAATAGCCCTGTGGGCGGCGCGCAATCACTGCAACTTGAACACCTGGCTTGCCCAGGGTGGTTAAGGTTTTCACCAGCTCAAGCGTTTTACCACTCCCGGTCCCCGACAAGACCTGAATAGCGGCCAAAGGCAGGGGCGCAGGAGCTGCCCCCGGTGGTACAGAGGCAGTTGCGGCTGCGGGCGTAGGCTGAGTGGTTGTCGCCCCTTGACCAACCTGCGTATCACCAAAGGCCTTTTTATCCATTTGCTCTGCTGTTTGCCGCATGACATCAGGACGCAGCACCATGGTCTTTTCAAAGTCGGCCGGTGTCGCTTGCTGAACGGCCTCATTTAGATACTTGAGCTTGTACTTGCCAAGCTCGATTGTGTCAGCGTTCTGCAGGAAGTGACGCTTTATCTGGACACCATTCACCAAGGTACCGTTGGTGCTACCGAGGTCCTCAAGGAAGGAATCGTTGAGGATAGTCACAATCACCGCATGCTCGCCGCTGATGGCCAGATTATCGATCTGGATGTCGTTGTGCGATTTGCGCCCGATGGACATGCGCTCCTTGGTCAGGGGAATGTCCTTGAGAACCAACCCATCCATGCTCAGAATCAGTTTCGCCATAGCCTATCTATCCTGTTACACAGCACCGAATTAACGGAACCACGCAAAAAAACGTTGCCAGAAACCCCGAGGGGCGGAAAATTTGCTCTTGATACGCACCAGAATGACAGACACATTATCGCGCCCACCGTTGTCATTTGCCATTTGTACCAGCTGAGCGGCGCATAACTTGAGATTGGCACCCAACGCTTCGACTGTCATGCCGATTTCATCGTCCTCAACCATATCGTTAAGACCATCAGAACACAGCAGGAAGATATCGTTGGGCAACACCGCATATTCATGGATCTCGGTTTCAACCACGGGATCGACACCGAGCGCCCGTGTCACGAGATTGCGATTCTGCGAATGACGGGCCTGTTCCTGCGTAATCATGCCGCTATCAATCTGCTCCTGCAACAAGGAGTGATCCTTCGTGACCTGTGAAAACACGCCGCCCCGAAAGCGGTACATCCGTGAGTCGCCGATATGGGCGACCGTGACCTTGTCATCGTGAAAGACCGCAGCCACAAGGGTAGTGCCCATGCCGGCATATTGCGGCTGGCTCTGCGCCGCGTTATAGATACTCTGATTGGTGATTGAGACTTCGCGCTCAAGTGCAACCTCGGCATAACGTCGGCTGCCAACCTCTGCATAGGGTGGCTGAGCGGCAAAGGCTTCCTCAAGCATATTGCCCAGCAACGCGGTAGCCATACCGCTGGCAACTTCGCCAGCGTTGTAGCCACCCATGCCATCAGCGAGGATCACCACGCCTGACGCCGGGTCGGCATAGACCGAGTCCTCGTTATGCGGGCGCACCATGCCCGAATCCGAGTGCATCGCAATATCCAGCACGCCTTCCAAAGTCATGCACTCATCCTCATAGGGCAATATCTACATTACCTGCGTCGCCGGCACTCAAGGCGCGCAAGTCGTGGGCCAATTCCTGGCCGCTTTGATAACGGGCTTCTAGATCCTTAGCGAGGGCGCGATCAATCACTGCCGCCAATGCTGGTGGGATATCTGGATTATAGGTGCGCACATCCGGGTGCGGTTCATTAGCAATACGGAACATCAGCTGCGCCATGGAGTCACCCTCGAAAGGCAGGTGACCGCTCACCATCTGATAAAGCGTAACGCCAAGCGAGAAAATATCGGAGCGTCCATCAATCTTTTTGCCAGCCAATTGCTCGGGCGACATGTAACTTGGGGTGCCGAGCACCATACCGGTCTTGGTGCGCGATGAATCGGTGATGCGCGCGATACCAAAGTCGGTCACCTTAACCTGATCAGACTCAAGCTCGTACATGATGTTGGCGGGCTTAATGTCACGGTGCACAACATTGTTGCTGTGAGCATAAGCCAATGCATCGGCGACGCGGGCAATGATGCTGTTCACCTTACCGACTTCCAGCAGCGTGCCGGGCTTGGTATAGGGCACCAGATCTCGCCCCTTGAGGAACTCCATGGCGATATAGGCCAGATCATGCTCTTCGCCCGCGTCATACATGGTGACGATATTAGGGTGGTTGAGTCGGCCCGCTGTTTCTGCCTCACGGAAGAAGCGTTCCTTGACGTCCACAAGCTCGCTTTCGTCAAACTCCTGCGACAAAGCCATGGTCTTGATGGCGACGATGCGGTTGATCTTCGGATCGCGGCCCATGTAGACAACCCCCATGGCGCCTTTGCCCAACTCCTTCTCCACCTGATAGCGGCCGAGCATCGGCTTCTCAACCTCACCCCCTTCAAGGATGCTGGCATTTGTACGGTTGCCCGCGCCACCAAGGATGACGGTTTCTGACATTTGGCGAGCACGGTTCAGGCGCTGTTCTAGATCCTTGAACTTGGCGTTGTATTCCGACATGTACCGGAACACTGCCTCAGCCTTATTGAACTGTCGCTTCCGTTCAAAATCGAGACCAAGGTTGTACATATTCTCCATGAGCTGGTCATCCAGCGGGCACTTGCGGAACTTATCAAACGCCATATCCAGCTGCCCCTGCCCTTGAAAGGCCAAGCCCAGCATGCGATTCGACTCAGCGGAGTCCAAATCCGACTTTTCTTTGCCGCGCTCAGTCACGAGGAAGCGCTTAGTCGTCAGTAAAGCATGACCAACCAGCAGCAATGTTGCCGGCAACATCAGCTGCAACCACAGCAACTGTGTTGTCATCAAAACGAAGTGGGTGGCAATCAATGCCAGCAAAATGCCGACGGTAACCAGTGCCGATGTACCAGCCTTAAGGCGCGGCAATAGCGCTATCAAATAAATTGCGACAAGCAGGAAGATGGCGAATTCAGCAATTGCCGCCCATCCAGGCACCACGAAGAAATGCTCGGACAGAATGCTTGAGACGGTATGCGCCAACACCTGCACGCTTGGCATCTGCGAACTCACAGGCGTCACAAACGCGGGGCTGCCAGAGCCCGCAACCGTCATCCCGATCAGGACGATTTTGTCCTTGTACTTTTCAAGCGGGATCTTGCCGCTCTTCACATCGAAGAACGAATCTACGGGAAAGGCTGGCAAGCCATCCTTATCTTGGTAGTAATAGACATACATGCGTGAGTCGACATCGGTACCGATTTTCAGCTTGCCTAATTGAAGGGACTCACCCGGCTGCACCTTGATATCGGACGGACCGAGATTGAGGCTGCGGGCCGCAATCAGTAACGATAGGGCAGGATAAAGGTGTTCGCCATAACCAATGACCACGGGTTCGGCCCGGAAGCCCCCATCAACGTCAGGCGTGGCATTCAGATGCCCGATTGCAGCCGCAACTTGCCCTAGGGGCTCTATAACACCCGCATCGACATCCACGCCTGCATACACACTCTCCGAACCACCGCCGGGTAATGCATTACGTTGTACATACTCTGGCAGCGGCTCAGGGCGCCCTTGAGGGTTGCCTAATTTGAACGCCATGGGCAACACTACATTGCCGGCGGCCTTGAACGACTCTGCCAAACGGCGATCAGTATTCAAACGGGAATCGGCTTCATACAGCACGGAGCCGACACTCCCCAGCCAGCCCGGCTGGCCAGCGACAGACTCCTGTGAGCCGGCAGTGGCGAAGTCAGTCCCGCCAGCATGGCCGTAAATCTCAATTAATCGATTGATATAACCAAGCCCGGCATCACGCTGCGGTTCGGAGAAGAACACCGTGCTACCAATGACCTTGGCTTTAGCGGCCACCAGCTTATCAACCATTTCCGCATGCACTTCGCGGGACCACGGCCAGCGCCCGATATTGTCTAGGCTAGCCTTATCGATCGCGATGATGGCAATTTTGTCAGACGGCAGCCGACTGGTCATCCCGACGGCAATGTCGTAAGCCTTACGCTCCAAGCTCTGATTGAACTCACTGCCAGCCCATACCAGCATGCCGAACGTGACCAAAAGCCCCAAAAACCAGTCACGCTTCCAAAAGTCTGCCTTTTTCACGCCCCGCCCCCCGCTGCATGTAGGCACTACAGGAAAATTGATACGCCTAATCTATATCATTAAGTTTATCTGGATTCTTTCAGTACAGGCGACAACTCGTCAATGATCCATGCCTGAAAAGGCCCAATTCGTTGCGTAATTTTGCAAAATACACAAAAAAAAACCGCGCTAGCAAGACTAGCGCGGTTTTTGGGGCGTTTGGCCCCCTGAAGGCTTACAGCAGCGACTTCAGAAGCTTGCCCATTTCCGACGGGTTGCGAGTGACCTTAAAGCCGGAGGCTTCCATGATCGCCAGCTTGGCGTCGGCAGTGTCGGCACCACCCGAGATCAGCGCGCCGGCGTGGCCCATGCGCTTGCCCGGAGGGGCGGTAACGCCGGCGATGAAGCCAACGATAGGCTTCTTGCCGTTCTTGGCGTACCACTCAGCCGCATTGGCTTCGTCAGGACCGCCGATTTCGCCGATCATGATGATCGCATCGGTTTCCGGATCGTTGTTGAACATTTCCAGAACATCGATGTGCTTCAGGCCGTTGATGGGGTCGCCACCAATGTTCACCACGGTCGATTGACCCAGGTTCACTTCCGACAGCTGAGCAGCAGCTTCGTAGGTCAGGGTGCCGGAGCGCGAAACCACGCCGATACGACCCTTCTTGTGGATATGGCCAGGCATGATGCCGATCTTCAGCTCTTCCGGGGTAATGATGCCGGAGCAGTTCGGCCCGATCAGAATGGTCTTCTTGCCGCCAGCTGCTTCCTTGGCCTTCATGCGGTTACGCACTTCCAGCATGTCGCGAACTGGGATGCCTTCAGTGATACACACCACCAGATCTAGGTCAGCTTCAACAGCTTCCCAAATCGCAGCAGCTGCGCCAGCGGGTGGCACGTAGATCACGGAAGCGGTTGCGCCGGTCGCGGCAGATGCATCCTTGACGGTCGCAAAGATCGGCACGTCCATGACAGACTCGCCAGCCTTCTTCGGGTTAACGCCTGCAACGTAGCAGTTCTTGCCGTTTGCGTACTCGATACACTTTTCGGTATGGAACTGACCGGTCTTGCCGGTAATACCTTGGGTGATGACCTTGGTGTTTTTGTTGATCAGAATAGACATTCAGATGCTCCTTACTTGACCGCGGCGACGATCGCAGTCGCGGCTTCGGCCATGGTGTCGGCAGAGATGATAGGCAGACCGGATTCGGCCAGCATCTTCTTGCCCAGATCTTCGTTGGTGCCCTTCATGCGCACAACCAGCGGCACGTTCAGGTTCACGGCCTTACAGGCGGTGATCACACCGGTAGCGATGGTGTCGCACTTCATGATGCCGCCGAAGATGTTAACCAGGATGCCCTTGACTTCGGGGTTCTTGAGCATGATCTTGAAGGCTTCAGTCACCTTCTCAGGGGTGGCACCGCCGCCCACATCGAGGAAGTTGGCCGGCGAGCCGCCAAACAGCTGGATGGTGTCCATGGTAGCCATGGCAAGACCGGCGCCATTCACCAGACAGCCAATGTTGCCGTCGAGAGCAATGTAGGCCAGGTCGAACTTCGAAGCAGCGATTTCGTCCGGATCTTCTTCGTCCAGATCGCGGTAAGCAACGATCTCTTCGTGGCGGAACAGGGCGTTGGAGTCAAAGTTAAACTTAGCGTCCAGTGCCTTGATGTTGCCGTTGCCTTCGAGGATCAGCGGGTTGATTTCTGCCATGGAAGCATCAGTTTCCATGTAGCAGGTGTACAGACCCTTGATGGCTTGCACAGCTTGAGGGATGGAAGCATCCGGTACGCCAATGCCGCGTGCCAGCGTTTCAGCTTGCTTGTCGGAGAGACCAGCCAGCGGATCCACGAATTCCTTCAGGATCTTTTCCGGGGTAGCGTGGGCGACTTCTTCGATGTCCATGCCGCCTTCAGAGGAAGCCATGATGGCGACCTTCTGCGTAGCGCGGTCGGTCAGGACAGCAACGTAGTATTCCTTCTTGATGTCGGCGCCATCTTCGATCAGCAGGCGACGAACCTTCTGGCCTTCTGGGCCGGTTTGGTGCGTAATCAGCTGCATACCGAGGATTTCGGTAGCTTTGGCACGGACTTCGTCCAACGACTTGGCAACCTTAACGCCGCCGCCCTTGCCGCGACCACCAGCGTGAATTTGTGCCTTCACAACCCAGATATTGCCACCCAGTTCTTCGGCGGCTTTGACGGCTTCATCAACAGTCAAAGCGGAAATGCCGCGGGGAGTAGGAACTCCGAACTTACGCAGAAGTTCTTTGCCCTGATATTCATGAATCTTCATGAGTCATCCTTGCTAGTGCAAAATTTATCGAAATGCCGACTTCGCAACCCCACCGTGGGGCCAGAACATCGATCTTCTTTCTTTGTTTCAGGCCGCCGGCAAATACCGAGAGCGTAGAACCCTTGATTTTAACACAGCATTTCGGCAAGCTGACAGCTCCCTTTCTAAGGCAAACCCCATGTCAGAACAAGCCCCTGTATTCACATCTGGTCCTGCAGTAGCCACGCTGGGGGGCGGCTGTTTCTGGTGCACCGAAGCCCCGCTCTCAAAGCTCAAGGGGGTGTCGCAGGTTGTCTCAGGTTATGCTGGCGGCCACCTTGAAAACCCGACATACGAAGACATTTGCACGGGCACGTCCGGCCATGCTGAAGTCATTCAAGTGACGTTTGATCCAGCGGTGATTGATTACCGGACGCTGCTAATCACGCTATTTGCGATCCACGATCCGACCACCTTGAACCGTCAGGGCAACGATCGAGGAACGCAATACCGCTCAGTCATCTTCACGCACGATGAAACACAGGCGCAGATAGCGCGGCAGCTGATCGCCGAACTTGAAGCGGCGCATGTGTGGGACGACCCGATTGTGACCGAGGTGTCCCCCGTGCCCAAGTTCTGGCCGGCCGAGGCTTATCATCAGGATTACTTCACCAATAACCCCTTCCAGCCCTACTGCATGGCGGTGGTTGGCCCTAAAGTGCAGAAGATGCGCGAGAAGTTTGGCAACCTTCTGAAGCCTGGCGTCTAAGTCCGCACCAACTACACCGGGTTATCCAGCTCCAGATAGCGACACTCTAGGCCATGTAGCGCTGTCAGGTGTGTAGCCAATGCTTGAACACCATAGCGCTCGGTCGCATGATGACCTGCCGCAATATACGGAATGCCGGTTTCTAGGGCCAAATGATAGGTTTGCTCTGAAACTTCGCCGCTCAGAAAAACGTCAGCACCTGCGGCAATCGCCTGCTCAAAGTACCCCTGCGCACCACCTGAGCACCAGGCAATGCGCTTGACCATCCGCTCTGGATCGCCCAAGAGTTGGGGGACACGACCAAGCGCGGTGCCAACCTGTGCAGCCAAGGCCGCAGCGCTTAATGGTGCAGCAGGCGTGCCCAAGAAGCCAATGTTTTGCTCGCCAAAATTGCCATCTACCACCCAACCGAACTTCTCGGCCAATTGCGCGTTATTGCCAAGCGCCGAATGCGCATCTAGCGGCAGGTGGTAGGCAAACAAATTGATGTCATGAGACAGCAAGGAGGCCATGCGCTGCTTGCGAAAACCGGTGACACGTCCATCTTCCCCCTTCCAGAACCAACCGTGATGGACCAGTATCGCGTCGGCTTGCCATGCAATGGCGGCATCAATCACCGCTTGGCTAGCAGTGGTGGCACACAGGACGCGCCGAACCTCGGACTTCCCTTCCACTTGCAAACCGTTTGGGCAATAATCGCGGAACCGCGCAGCTTCAAGCAGACTGTCAAGGTAAGCGCGTAATTCATCACGCAGCATGCAGAACTCCTGATCGATTTTCGAAAGCCCCATTATGCGCCGTCTGTGGCTCATCTTTGCCCAAGCCGTTACCGTTGCTGTTGCAATCGTCTTTGTGCTGCAGGCCTTTCGGCCTGGCTGGCTCGGTGGCCTTTCCGAACAATCGGGGAATAATGTTTTCATTCGCCAAGAGGCCGCCAGCGGCGAGGCGCCGCGTCAAGTCGCGACCTTCAGTAATGCGGCCCAGCGCGCACTGCCTTCTGTGGTTCACATCTTCACCAGCCAAGAAATCCGCGCCCCGCGCAACCCCTTGCTGAACGACCCATTTTTCCGCCACTTCTTTGGTGATCGCTTCGGTGAAGAAAAGCAGCAGCGTTCTGGACTGGGTAGCGGCGTTGTCGTGAGTGCGGATGGTTACATCCTCACTAACAATCACGTTGTTGAAGGCGCTGACCAGATCGAAGTATCGGTCAATGATGGCCGCAAGTTCAAGGCCAAGGTTGTCGGCACGGACCCTGAATCGGATCTGGCCGTACTGCGTGTTCCAGCCGATGCCCAACTGACGCCCATCACCTTTGCGCAGCCGCGTAGCCTGCGCGTGGGCGATATCGTACTGGCGATTGGCAATCCCTTCGGTGTCGGTCAGACAGTGACGTCGGGCATTGTCAGCGCGCTGGATCGAACACATCTTGGTATCAACACCTTCGAGAATTTTATCCAGACCGATGCCGCAATCAATCCCGGCAATTCAGGTGGCGCACTGGTAGACAGCAATGGCGTGTTGGTGGGTATCAATACCGCGATCTACTCGCAGAGCGGTGGCTCAATGGGCATCGGCTTCGCTATCCCGATTGCGCTGGCGCAAAACGTTCTCGAGCAGATCATCAAGAATGGCGCGGTGACACGCGGCTGGATTGGCGTTGAGGTTCAGGAAATCACGCCGGAGTTGGCGGAATCCTTCAAGCTGCCTGATAGCAAGGGGGCGCTGATTGCGGGGATTGTGCGTGGAGCGCCGGCCGACCGCGCTGGGATCAAGCCGGGCGACATTCTGCTTTCCGTCGAAAACAAGCCGGTCAAAGATGCGCAAGTGATGCTTGAAGTCATCGCCACTCAGGAACCAGGACAGTCAGCACGCTTCAAGCTGCGTCGCGAAGGCAAGGAAATCGAGCTGGGCGTGGTCATCGGCAAGCGGCCCAAGCCGCAGGCAAAACAGTAAGCGGGGATGTCGCTGGCTGGCTTAATCTTCGGGTGAATTTAATGCCGGGCCGTGATCGGCACGGCCGATCACCCCAGCCATGAAGATACCGAGTTCGTAGAGCAGCAGCAAAGGCACCGCCATCAGGAACTGCGACAGCACATCCGGTGGCGTAAAGATGGCGGCAATCACAAAGGCACCAACGATCACATAACGGCGCGCCTCCTTGAGCTGATCGAGACTGACAAGACCGACACGCACCAGCACGATGACAATGACAGGTACTTCAAAGGTCATGCCGAATGCAAGGAAGGTGGTCAGCACGAAGGACAGATACTTCTCAATATCCGTCATCACCGCAACGCCTTCTGGCGCAAACGTATTCACAAAACCGAATACGCTGGGGAACACCACAAAGTAGGCGAAGCCCATGCCAACGAAAAACAGCAGCACACTCGCCGCAATCAACGGCAACACTAGACGGCGTTCATGCACATACAGCCCGGGGGCAACAAACGCCCACGCCTGATACAGCACATAGGGCAGTGCCAATACAAAAGACACCATCAAGGTGACTTTCATCGGTACGAGGAAAGCACCGGCAACATCCGTAGCGATCATCTGCCCACCTTGCGGCAAAGCGGCCAGCATAGGTGCAGCCAGCAAGGTATAAATTTCCCGCGCCCAGCTCACGAGGCAGAGAAAAACGATGATCACGCTTACGATCGCCCGGATCAGGCGGGCGCGTAACTCGATCAAATGCGAGACAAAGGTTTCCTGCACATCACTCATGCGGGCGTCACCGGTTTGTCATCTTTAGATATTGGCGTTGGCACATCAGAGGCGGGCTCGGATGCTATCGCAGTCACCTCTGTGGCACTGGCAGGCGCGGTGTCCGCGGCCTGCAATGCCGAGTTGGTCACATCCTCAACCGCGCGCAGCTCTTTGTGAATGCTGTTCTCAACCTCATGCACCTGCTCGGTAATCTGGGACTGAAAACGCTTCAGATCCTCGATCTCCATCTCGCGCCTTACTTCCGACTTCACGTCATTTACATATCGCTGCAAACGCCCCAGCAGCGCCCCGCCCGTACGCGCAACCCGCGGCAGACGCTCGGGGCCGATGACGATCAATGCCACCAGACCAATGACAACGAGTTCGGAAAAGCCGATATCAAACATTCACATTCAATCGGTAGAAGAGCAGAAAAACAAAAGCGGGGCCAAGGTCTCTGCCGTGGGCCCCGCCTGACGGCAGTGTTGCTGACTCAAACCTTATCGCGCTTGGCTTCGCCTTCAATCGTCGCGCCGACTTGGGCAGACGGATCGGCTGGCTTGTCGGCCGCGCCACCTTCACGCATACCATCCTTGAAGCCTTTGACTGCACCGCCGAGATCGGAACCGATGTTACGCAGCTTCTTGGTGCCGAAAACCAGCATCACGATGACCAGAACGATCAGCCAGTGCCAGATGCTAAAACTTCCCATGACAGCTCCTTTTTGGCGCGGCATCCCGCGCATCGTGATATCCGCCGCTGCGTTTTCGCCCGCGACGTTTGCTTAAACTCTGGTAACGAGCGGTCCAACCGGCTGCGGCCCACCCAAGATATGTGCATGCAGATGATACACCTCCTGCCCACCCACTCGACCGGTGTTCACGATGGTGCGAAAACCATCATTGAGGCCAAGCCCGGCGGCGATTTCACCTACTTTGACAAAGAGTTTACCCAGCACGGCCGCATGCGATGCATCGCAATCGGCTAAGGACTCGACATGTTGCTTGGGAATCACCAGCACATGCACAGGCGCAGCGGGGTTGATGTCATGGAAGGCGAGCAAGTCGTCATCCTCATAAACCTTTTTGGCGGGAATCTTGCCTTCGACGATCTTGCAGAAAATACAGTCGGACATCATTAAGCCCTCGTTTATGTGGAAGGTGAGTTTCTCAAACTATCACCGAAGAAGATCAGGGCTTAGGCCGGCTCGCCTTTTCGGTGATGCCGGACACCCCTTCGCGACGCTCAAACTCTGCCGCCACGTCAGTCACGCTGACACCATATTGGCTGAGCAGAATCATGCTGTGAAACCAGAGGTCGGCGACTTCTTTGACCAGATGATGGGCATCGCCATCCTTAGCCGCCATGATGGTTTCCGCTGCCTCTTCGGCGACCTTCTTGCAGATCGAGTCGGTGCCCTTGGCATACAAGCCTGCCACATACGAGGAACTGGGCTCTGCGGTCTTGCGCGATTCCAGCGTGGCTTGCACGCGGGCGAGAATATCGAGTTCGCTCATGACTGGCTCACTTATTTGTAGATTTCCTTGGGGTCCTTGAGGACCGGATCAACCGCTTGCCACTGCCCATCCACCAATTTGTGGAAGAAGCAGCTGCGGCGGCCAGTATGACAGGCCATATCACCATGCTGATCAATCTTGAGCAGGATCACATCGTTGTCGCAGTCGAGGCGGATTTCATGCACCTTTTGCGCATGCCCTGACTCCTCACCCTTGTGCCACAGGCGCCCGCGCGAGCGCGACCAATAGACGGCCTCACCGGTCTTGACGGTTTCGACCAACGAGTCGCGATTCATCCAGGCAAACATGAGCACGTCACCAGTCACCGCATCCTGTGCGATCGCTGGGACTAGACCCTGTGCATCCCACGCGATGTCATCGAGCCACGACCGGGCGCTCATAGCCGCACTTCCACGCCTTGGGCACGCATAAACGCCTTGGCTTCGCGGACGGTGTACTCACCGTAATGGAAAATACTCGCAGCCAAAACGGCATCCGCCTTGCCCTGCTTAACACCATCCACCAAGTGCTGGAGATTACCAACACCGCCACTGGCGATGACCGGAATGCTCACCGCCTCAGACACACGGCGGGTCAGCTCAAGATCAAAACCGTTCTTGGCGCCGTCACGGTCCATGCTGGTCAGCAAAATTTCGCCGGCACCCAAGGCTGCCACTTGCTTGGCCCACTCAATGACATCCAGCCCAACATTCTTGCGGCCGCCATGGGTAAAGACTTCCCACTTTTCCGGCCCCGTCTGCTTGGCATCGATAGCGACCACGATGCACTGACTACCCACCTTGTCGGAGGCATCAAACACCAGCTGCGGATTATTCACCGCCGCCGTGTTCATGCTAACTTTGTCCGCGCCGGCATTCAGAAGCCGCCGTACGTCTTCGACCGCGCGCACGCCGCCGCCCACGGTCAAGGGAATGAACACCTGCTCGGCCACCTTTTCAACAATATGAAAGATGGTTTCGCGATCATCCGAGCTGGCTGTGATGTCGAGGAACGTAATTTCGTCTGCGCCTTGCTCATCGTAGCGACGCGCAATTTCCACAGGATCACCTGCATCGCGCAGCTCCACGAAATTGACGCCCTTGACCACCCGCCCGGCATTGACATCGAGACAGGGAATGATGCGCTTGGCGAGCATGCGTCCTTACCGGATTATTTGCCGGACAGCTTGTCCGCTTCAGCTTGTGCCTTAGCGAAATCGAGCTTGCCTTCGTAGATGGCGCGGCCGGTGATGGCGCCGGTAATACCCTCAGCCTCAACCGCACACAGGGCCGAAATGTCTTCGATACAGCCGATACCGCCACTGGCAATAACCGGGATACGCAACGCCTGCGCCAACTTAACGGTCGCCTCGATATTCACGCCGTTGAGCATGCCGTCGCGTCCGATATCGGTATAGATGATGCCTTCGACGCCGTAGTCCTCAAACTTCTTGCCGAGATCAATCACGTCATGGCCGGTCAGCTTGGACCAACCATCCACAGCCACCTTGCCATCCTTGGCATCCAGACCAACGATGATGTGTCCGGGGAAGGCGCCGCAGGCATCATGCAAGAAACCGGGGTTCTTCACAGCCGCGGTGCCAATGATGACGTAGCTGATGCCATCGTCAAGGCAACGCTCGATGGTGTCGAGATCACGAATGCCGCCGCCGAGCTGGACCGGGATTTCCGTGCCAACTTCCTTGAGAATGGCCTTGATGGCCGCCTCGTTCTTGGGCTTGCCAGCAAAGGCGCCGTTCAGATCGACGAGGTGCAGGCGACGGGCACCTTGCTCGATCCAGTGACGCGCCATCGCGGCGGGGTCTTCTGAGAAGACGGTGGCATCGTCCATATCGCCTTGTTTAAGGCGGACACAGTGACCATCTTTCAGGTCAATAGCAGGGATGAGCAGCATAGTCGTTCAGCAACAGTGACAAGTGAAAGGTAAGAGAGAAGTCGAAGCTCAGGGCTGCCAGTGCATGAAGTTTTTCAGCAAAGCAAGCCCAGCCTCGGCACTTTTCTCCGGATGAAACTGAGTAGCAAAAATGTTAGCGCGGGCTACCGCACTGGTAAAGGGGATTCCGTATTGCGTTGTGCCTGCTGCAATCGATGCATCATCAGGCAAGACATAGTAACTGTGCACAAAGTAGAAGCGCGCTTCATCAGCAATCCCCGCCCACAAGGGATGGGGCTTCACCTGAGCTACTTCGTTCCAGCCCATATGCGGAACCTTGAGTGGCGCGCCAGCCGCATCGCTCAAACCAGCGGGGAAACGCGGCACACGACCCGGCAACACCTCAAGGCCCATGACATTGCCTTCCTCGGCATGTCCAAAGAGCATCTGCAAGCCGACACAAATCCCTAAGAAGGGCTTTTCAGCAGCGGCACGAATGACAGCGTCACGCAAGCCACGCCCTGTCAGCTCATTCATGCAATCGGGCATCGCGCCCTGCCCCGGCACCACAACGCGCTCAGCCGCAGCAATATCGGCAGCGTTAGAGGTCACCAGCACGCGAGCCTCCGGCGCGACATGTTCCAGCGCCTTGGCTACTGACCGCAAATTGCCCATGCCGTAATCAACGACGGCGACGGTACGACTCATGATGTTTTACGCCAGCGAGGTGTTTACAGGGAACCCTTGGTCGAGGGGATGATGCCAGCAGAGCGAGGATCAACCTCCACCGCCATGCGCAGCGCACGCCCGAAGGCCTTGAACACGGTTTCAGCCTGGTGGTGCGCATTCACGCCACGCAGATTGTCGATGTGTAGTGTGACACCCGCATGATTGACCAAGCCCTGGAAGAACTCGTAGACGAGGTCAACATCCAGCTCGCCAATCATGGCGCGGGTAAAGGGTATGTGGAACTCAAGCCCGGGGCGACCCGACAGATCAATCACTACGCGCGACAAGGCCTCGTCCAGCGGCACATAGGCGTGGCCGTAGCGGCGCAAGCCCTTCTTGTCATCCCAAGCCTTTGCCAGCGCCTGACCGACGGTAATGCCGATATCTTCGACTGTATGGTGCCCATCAATGTGCAAGTCGCCCTTGGCATCGATTTCAAGATCGATGAGGCCATGGCGGGCAATCTGATCCAGCATGTGATCGAGAAAGCCAATCCCGGTGTGAAGTTTGGACACACCCGTCCCGTCGAGATTTAGACGAACGGTGATCTGGGTTTCCAGGGTGTTGCGCGTAATTTCTGCTTGCCGCATGGCAGTGGAATAAGGAATCGCGGGCAGGAGCGCCCAATGCCTGCATGATACCATTTTGCTTCGCACAATCAGCCGATCCGGGTCACCCGTCCCTACGCATCATGAGTCGCTTCTGGAGCAAAACTGTCCATCAACTGACCCCCTACGTTCCAGGGGAGCAGCCAAAGCTGGCCAATCTGGTCAAGCTGAATACCAACGAAAACCCGTATGGCCCGTCGCCCAAGGTACTAGCCGCGCTTAAAGATGCCGTGAGCGATGATCTGCGCCTCTACCCAGATCCGCGTGCCGAACGCCTAAAGGACGCCATTGCCGGGTTACATAACGTCAGCCCAACCCATGTATTTGTTGGCAATGGCTCGGACGAGGTCCTTGCGCATGTGTTTCATGGTCTGCTCAAGCACGACAAGCCCTTGCTCTTCCCGGACATCACGTACAGCTTCTATCCCGTCTATGCCGGACTGTACGAGATCGACTATCGTGCCATCCCGCTGACTGCGGATTTCCACATCCGCCCGGACGACTACAAGGTCCCGAACGGCGGCATCATTTTCCCCAACCCGAATGCCCCCACCGGCATACCCCTGCCACTTGCCTCGGTTGAGGACATCATCGCTGCCAACCCCGATTCCGTGGTGGTGGTGGATGAGGCCTACGTGGACTTTGGTGCTGAATCAGCAATTCCCCTTGTGGCGAAGTACCCCAACTTGCTAGTCGTTCATACCTTCTCGAAATCCCGTTCATTGGCGGGTCTGCGCGCCGGCTTTGCCATCGGCCATCCGGACCTGATCGAGGCACTAGAGCGCATCAAGGACAGCTTCAATTCCTACCCGCTAGATCGCTTTGCCTTGGCCGGCGCCACTGCTGCCATTGAAGATACCGCCTACTTCGCACAGACCTGCGCTGCCGTAATCAAAACGCGCGCCGCGCTGGTTGAGGAAATGAGCGCCCTCGGCTTTGAGACGCTACCCTCAGCAGCAAACTTCATCTTCACGCGTCACCCGCAGCAAGATGCAGCAGAACTGGCAGCAGCCCTGCGTAGCCGCAGCATCATCGTGCGTCACTTTAAAAACGCCCGCATCGACCAATTCCTGCGCATTACGGTAGGGACAAATGCTGAATGCACCCTGTTGATTAGCGCACTGAAAAAAATCCTAGCCTGAAACGAAAACGCCCTTCTGCTAACAGAAGGGCGTCGTGCCTCGTCGGCTGAAGAAGACGACTTACTCGTTGCGCAGCTCCGCCGCACGGGCGTGAGCCGTCAGACCCTCACCGTGCGCGAGCGTGGAGGCGATTGGGCCTAGGAAGGCTGAGCCTTCCGCAGACACTTCAATCAAGCTGCTGCGCTTCTGGAAGTCATAGACACCCAGCGGGCTGGAAAAGCGTGCACTACGCGAGGTTGGCAGCACGTGGTTGGGGCCGGCACAATAGTCGCCGAGTGATTCCGAGGTGTACTTACCGATGAAGATGGCACCGGCATGACGGATCTTCGGCACTAAGGCACGCGCATCTGCGACGGACAGCTCCAAGTGTTCAGGCGCGATCTTGTTAGAGATAACACAGGCTTCGTCCAAATCCTTGGTCAGGATCAGCGCGCCGCGGCCACTGATCGAGGCCGTAATGACATCCTTGCGCGGCATCGTCGGCAACAGCTTGTCAATGCTGGCAGCCACCTTGTCGATAAAGGCGGCATCCGGACACAGCAGGATGGACTGCGCCAACTCATCATGCTCGGCTTGGGCAAACAGATCCATCGCCACCCAATCCGGATTGGCCGACGCGTCAGCAATCACCAGCACCTCAGACGGGCCCGCTACCATGTCAATACCGACCGTACCGAAGACGCGACGCTTGGCGCTGGCAACATAGGCATTGCCCGGACCAACGATCTTGTCGACTTGAGGAATTGTCTGCGTACCATAGGCCAACGCCGCAACAGCTTGCGCACCACCAATGGTGAAAACACGATCAACGCCAACAAGGTGAGCCGCTGCGAGTACGAGTGCATTCTTTTCACCACCCGGCGTCGGGACCACCATGATGAGCTCGCCCACGCCTGCAACCTTGGCAGGCAGTGCGTTCATCAGCACCGAGCTGGGATATGCCGCCTTGCCACCCGGCACATAAAGACCGACGCGATCCAGTGGGGTAATCTTTTGGCCGAGCTTGGTGCCATTGGCTTCGGTGTATTCCCAACTTTCCGCCTTCTGGCGCTCGTGGTAACTGGTCACACGCGCTGCCGCAGCCTCCAGCGCCTCGCGCTGCGCTACCGGCAGACCTTCAAACGCCGCTTTGAGCTCAGACTTGGGTAACTCAAGCGCAGCCATATTCGCTGCATCAAGACGATCAAAACGACGGGTGTAATCCAGCACAGCACTATCACCCAGCTTTTTAACCGTCGCCAGAATTTCGGCAACCGTACGTTCAATACCTTCGTCCGTATCGCTTTCGAAGGCCAACAATGCATCAAGCTGTGCGCTAAAGTCAGCGGCGCTTGAATCGAACTTGCGGATCATTATTTACTCCCACCAATCGCACCGGCAATCGCATCAATCACCGGTTGCAGGACATCGCGCTTAACCTTGAGCGCGGCCTGATTGACAACGAGGCGCGAGGAAATCGGCAACATATCCTCGGCCACTTCAAGATTGTTGGCCTTGAGCGTACCGCCCGAGGACACCAGATCGACGATGGCATCGGCCAAACCAACCAGCGGTGCCAACTCCATCGAGCCGTATAGCTTGATTAGATCGACATGCACGCCCTTGGCTGCAAAGTGTTCCCGCGCCATTGTGATGTACTTGGTGGCCACACGCAGACGCGCGCCGCTCTTGACGGCCGCCTGATAGTCAAAGCCCTTAGGCACAGCAACGCAGAGGCGGCACTTGGCGATTTCGAGGTCGAGCGGCTGGTACAGCCCGGCACCGCCGTGCTCCAGCAGAACATCTTTGCCGGCGATGCCTAGATCGGCAGCGCCATACTGCACGTAGGTCGGCGTATCCGAGGCGCGGACGATCACCACCCGCACATCAGGACGATTCGTCTCAATGATGAGCTTGCGCGACTCTTCCGGATTTTCCTTGGGCACAATGCCAGCGGCAGCAAGCAGTGGCAGGGTTTCTTCAAAAATGCGACCCTTCGACAGGGCAATGGTAATTCCGCTCACAACGATCACTCAGAGGGATGGGCATCTAGCCAAAAAAGCATTTTACCGCAGCCGCCCTGTCTAGTCCGATCAGGAAATCTTCTCGCTGCATTTTGGCAGCCACGGTACAAAGCCTTAAAATAGCGAGCTGAACTTCAGAGTCACCCCCAATGAACGCCGCCCGTACCGAATACAACATTGAAGAAATTGGCCATGCCATCAACTATTGGCTGGCCCACGAGCAGGCTGATCCACTTAGCATCGGCCCGAATGCACGGGCACTGGCGGATATCTACGGGGTCATGCTGTACCAGCGCCGGGGGGCAGTTGCTGTGGTGCAGCTCACCGCCAAGCAGGCCGAAGCCCTGACGATTGCGCTGCACCAATTGCCGCTGCTCTAAACACAGCAGTCCTGCAGCGAAAGCCGTCCCGACCCGAGGACGGGGCCAAGTCGGTAGTTGAAGTGCTTAGCTAATCCGGCGCACCTTAGCACCCAACGCGCCAAGCTTCTGTTCCAGCTTCTCGTAACCACGATCTAGATGGTAGATACGCTCGATCAGCGTTTCGCCTTGTGCGACCAGTGCGGCAATCACCAAGCTGGCTGATGCACGCAGATCGGTTGCCATGACAGTGGCACCCTGCAACGGGCCATTGCCCGTCACGACAGCGGTATTGCCGTCGATCTTGATATCCGCGCCGAGACGAATCAATTCCACGGCATGCATGAAGCGGTTTTCGAAGATTGTTTCGCGAATGATCGCAGTACCTTCGGCGACCGCATTGATCGCCATGAACTGGGCCTGCATATCGGTCGGGAATGCTGGGTAAGGTGCGGTGCGAATGCTCACCGCCTTGAGCTTGGCGGGCGCTTGCAGCCTGATCGCATCGCGCTCGGAGATGATGTCGCAACCGGCATCCATCAGCTTGTCGATTACAGCGTCCAGATAGGCAGACGAGGTATTGGTCAAGCGCACACTACCACCCGTTGCCGCAGCCGCACACAGATAGGTACCGGTTTCAATGCGGTCCGGCATGATCTTGTGGGTTGCACCGTGGAGTGCCGCCACACCACGAATACGGATGACGTCTGTACCGGCACCGGAAATTTGCGCACCCATGGCAACAAGGCAATTCGCGAGGTCTACGACCTCCGGCTCGCGTGCCGCATTTTCAATCACGGTTTCGCCATCCGCCAGACACGCAGCCATCATCAGGTTTTCAGTCCCGGTCACGGTCACCATATCGGTGAACAAGCGTGCGCCCTTCAACTTCGGCACCTTGGCATGCACATAACCATGCTCCACCGTCACTTCTGCGCCCATCGCGGTTAGCCCCTTGATGTGCTGATCAACAGGTCTAGCGCCAATCGCACAGCCCCCTGGTAGGCTGACCTTGGCCTCGCCAAGGCGTGCCACCAAAGGCCCAAGCACCAGAATAGATGCGCGCATGGTCTTGACCATTTCGTAGGTCGCGACCGGGTTATCCAGTGCATCAGCCTGCAAAGTGACGGTACTGCCGTCCTGTTCAACTTTCACGCCCATCTGCGCAAGCAGCTTGAGCATTGTGCCGATGTCATTCAGCGCTGGTACATTGGTGAAAGTAACCGGGTCACGCGTTAGTAACGAGACACACAGCAGTGGTAGCGCTGCATTCTTGGCACCGGAGATAACAACTTCGCCGGACAGGGCATAACCACCCTCGATTAAAAGCTTATCCACGCCACTCCTCCGGGGTCAAGGTTTGCATCGACAGCGCATGCAATTCACCCGAATCAAAACGCGCCTTGAGGATGGCATTGATCAACTGTTGGCGTTTGACACGATTCAGGCCAGCAAACTGACTGCTGACAATCACGGCGGCAAAGTGCGCGCCATCGCCGTCTACACTCAGGTGTTCGCAGGTCAATCCGGCGTGAATCCATTCCTCAATTTTTTTGGGGTCCAGCATGTCTTAACCTCTCAACTTGTAGCCACGGCGCAAGAAATTTAATGTCAGTGCGGCCAGCACCAGCAGGCTGAAAAAAGCGACCGCAAAACTATGCCACGGCGACACATCGGACACACCGAAGAAGCCATAGCGAAAACCATCAATCATGTAGAAGACGGGATTGAAGTGTGACACTCCTTGCCAAAATGCGGGTAAGGAATGAATCGAATAGAAAACGCCGGACAGGAAGGTCAGCGGCATGATCAAAAAGTTCTGGAAGGCGGCCAACTGGTCAAACTTATCCGCCCAAATACCGGCAACGACGCCCAGCGAACCCATGACGCCTCCACCAATTAACGCAAAGGTGAGTATCCACAAGGGATGAGCAAAGTGTAGCGCGGTGAAAAAGGTAGTCACAGCAAGTACGCCAACGCCAACCATCACGCTACGGACAATAGCGGCAAGCACATAGGCCGCATAAAACTCGCGATACGAAATCGGCGGCAGCAGAACGAAAATGATGTTGCCGGTGACCTTGGATTGAATCAGGGACGACGATGAATTGGAAAAGGCGTTTTGCAGAATGGACATCATCACCAGCCCTGGCACCAGAAACGCCGTATAAGCCAAGGTGCCATAAACCTGAACGCGCTCTTCCAGTACATGCGAAAAGATTAGCAAATAGAGCATAGCGGTGAGCACTGGCGCTGCGACGGTCTGAAAGCTGACCTTCCAGAAACGTAAAAGCTCTTTGTAAAACAGCGTAGCAAAACCGCCACCGAACAAACGGTCGATCACGCTGCACGCTCCCGCATCACATCAAGAAAGACGTCTTCAAGATCAGGCTTGCCGATTTCCAGATCCATGAGTTTGCAGCCGGCTGCACTGAGTGCATCCACTAGCACACCGATCTCGCTGTAATCAACAAATGGCAACACCCACAAGCCCCCGCTCTGTGTCGCCTTGGCTTGCAAGTCAGGTGGCAAAACATCGCCTTCGGCAAGGCGGAAGCGCAATGCATGACTGGCCTGCGTCTTCAGTAAGTTTGCCGTACTGTCGAGTGCGACGACGCGCCCTGCCTTGAGCATGGCAATACGGCTGCACAGGCTCTCGGCCTCTTCAAGATAGTGGGTCGTAAGGACGATGGTGTGCCCATCCTGATTGAGGCGACGAATGAAAGCCCACAGCGTTTGGCGCAACTCCACATCCACGCCGGCAGTCGGCTCATCAAGAACAATCACGGGAGGCCGATGCACCAGCGCTTGAGCAACCATTACCCGCCGCTTCATGCCACCCGAGAGGGCGCGCATGTTGGCATTTGCCTTGGCGGTCAGGTCCAGATTGGCGAGGATTTCATCAATCCAAGCATCATTGTTGCGGATACCGAAATAGCCGGACTGAAACTTGAGTGTTTCGCGGACAGAAAAGAAGGGATCGAAAACAATTTCCTGCGGCACCACACCGAGATTTTGACGGGCATCACGGTAGTCGCGCTGTACGTCGAACCCCATGACTTCAAGGCTACCGCTATCCGGCCGCACAAGGCCCGCAAGCGATGAAATCAGCGTCGTCTTGCCGGCACCATTCGGGCCGAGCAAGCCAAAAAACTCACCTTGCACCACCTCAAGGTCAATGCCTGCAAGTGCCTGTAGCGCACCATAGCGCTTGGCGACCTGATGAATTCGGATCGCCGGAGTCATGTACTGCACAAAAGGAATGTTCTAATTCAGGCGAGGGGCAGCAGTTCGCTGACGCCATACACCTCAGCCAGACTGAGTAACTGCTGGGGCGGGTTGGAAAGCTTCAGCTGACGCTTGGAGGTCTGCGCATCGCGCAACCAGGCGAAAATAATGGCCAAGCCTGCAGAGTCAACTTGCTTAACTTTGCTCAAATCAAGCACGGCAACCACATGACCGGCAAGTGCGGCACGACCTGACGCTAGGGCCGCAGTTGCGGTGTCCAACGTCAGTGCGCCATCAATCTCGACTCTATTTTCAGCAGACTGCATGCTTATTTTTTGCTGTCGGCAGCCTGATTCTTACTTTGCAACGTCTTGATCAGGCTATCAACGCCACCATTGCGGATTTCGCTAGCGAACGTCTCACGATAATTCGTCACCAAGCTAACGCCAGCGACTTCGATATCGTAGACCTTCCAACCGTTGTCTTGCTTTTCCAGTGAGTAATCAAGCTGGATAGGCTTGCCGTTAGGCTGATTCACGATCGTCTTTACCTTGGCATCGGTTTCGCCAGCCTTGAGTGAAAAGGGCTTTAAATCAATGGTCTGGTTACGATACTCGGTCAACGCCTTGGAGTAGGTGCGGACCAACAGGGTACGGAACTCGTTGGTTAGTGCCTGTTGCTGCGCTGCACTGGCATTACGCCATTCACGGCCCATGGCCAGCTGGGTCATCCGCGTGAAGTTGAAATGCGGAAGCACCTTGGTCTCGACGAGCGCAACTGCCTTCTTTGCATTACCACTCTGAATGTCCTTATCAGCACGCACAATCGCAATGACTTCATCAGTCACGCCTTTGACTAACTGATCTGGCGCTGCATCGTTCGCTGCTGCCGGCAAAGCCAGCAGCAGCGACGACACAGCGAGGAACAACCACTTCATAGACTTCATTGAGGCTCCGATCATTCAGCGCTACGCGGCGGATTGCCGTCGTACACCAAACTCTGGCGGCGTTGCAGATAGCCGTCGCGAATGTAGGCGTACTTGTCGAGCGCTGCCTCTTCAATAACCTTGTCGGCAGGCAGAAGTTCTGCGCGGGTATTGACCGCACGCAATGCCAAGAAGGTATTGCGCGTTGGGACATGATCGAGATTAGCAACCGGATCAGCCCATAGATCGAATGCCAAACCAACCGTATCACGGGTAGTGCGTGGACCAAATACGGGGATAAAGACGTAGGCGCCGCTACCAGCACCCCAGCGACCAAAGGTCTGCCCGAAGTCTTCGTCATGCTTTTCGATGCCAGCCGGTGTGGCGATGTCGAGAATGCCGAAGATACCGAAGGTCGAGTTGATCAGGAAACGTCCCAAATCAGCGATAGCGTCATTAGGCTTGCCTTGCAGCAGGTTGTTCACCGAAACACCCAGATCACCAATATTGGAGAAGAAATTACTAACACCCGTTTGGACCGGGTCGGGCAGAACCGCGTCGTAGCCCTTGGCAACAGGCTTTAGGACAACCGAATCGATGCCTTCATGCACGTTGTACATGGTGCGATTGAAGCCTTCGATTGGATCCTTGGGGTTGCCCGAGGTAGCACAACCGGCCATTAGGGCGGCTGCACAGAGTGCCAGAGTAAACTGACTGATTTTGGTGGTTGAGCGCCTCACACACTACCCTTTCTATTTTCGATTACTACGAAATTATTCAATTACTTACTAGGCTCTTCAGAGGCCTTGTTGTACATGAACTGGCTGATCAGCTTTTCCAGCACCATTGCATCTTGGGTTTTCTTGATGGTATCGCCCGCCTTGAGCAATGCCTCATCACCACCCACTTCAAAACCAATGTACTGCTCGCCCAACAGACCTGATGTATTGATCGTTGCAAAAGTATCGCGGGGGAATTGATAGCGCGCCTCCACATCCAGGGTTACCAAGGCTTGGTAGCTTTCCGGATCAAAGCGGATATCCGCTACACGACCGACAACAACCCCGGCACTTTTCACTGGCGCACGCACCTTTAGGCCGCCAATGTTACCAAAACGCGCCTGCAGGGCATAGCTTTCTCCGCCGCCGGAGTGGGTCAAATTGCCGACTTTGAGCGCTAGAAACAACAGTGCGGCTAGGCCAAGTGCTACGAAAAAACCGACCCAAAGGTCAAGTGTGGTGCGGCTCATTTACGCTCCCGTGAACATGAATGCGGTCAAGACAAAGTCGGAGGCAAGGATTGCCAATGCCGACGTCACCACGGTCCGCGTCGTGGCGGCCGACACACCCTCAGCCGAGGGGGCGGCATGAAAACCTTCAAAAACAGCGATCCAGCTGACGAGCACGCCGAATACAAAACTCTTGATCACGCCATTGACGATATCGAGCCTGAAATCCACCGCAGATTGCATTTGCGACCAGAAGGAGCCCTCATCAACACCAATCAACACAACCCCAACCAAGTAGCCGCCGAAGACCCCAATTGCCGAGAACAAGGCCGCCAGTAGAGGCATAGAAATCACGCCCGCCCAGAAACGCGGAGCAACCACTCGTGCTACCGGATCAACAGCCATCATTTCCATCGCGGACAACTGTTCTGTGGCGCGCATCAGACCGACTTCAGCGGTGATGGCTGATCCCGCACGGCTAGCAAACAAGAGTGCCGACACGACCGGGCCCAGTTCGCGCACTAGGGAAAGGGCGACCAAGACCCCCAGCGCCGAGCTCGAACCGTAGCGCTGCAGAGTGTCATAACCCTGTAGGCCAAGCACCATGCCCACAAACAGGCCGGACACCAAGATAATGATGAGGGAGAGAACGCCGGTGTAGTAAAGCTCTCTGGTAATCAGGCTGAAACGACGCCATGCGGTCCCCGAACCCAAGAGGATTGCCACCAAAAAGCGGCTAGCTTGACCAAGCCGCTGCACACGGCTGGTCACTCGCCACCCTAGGCGGGTCAATGCGCCTCGTAATGTGTCAAGCATGAATGCCCCTACCACCAATCAGCTCGCCTGCATAGGCGGGCGCTGGGTAGTGAAACGGTACCGGACCATCCGGCTCACCCCAGATAAACTGGTGAACAAAGGGATCGGTCGAATTACGAATGTCGTCAGGGGTACCCTCGGCGACGACTTTCCCACCCGCCATGAAATAGATGTAATCAACAATCTTAAGTGACTCAGGCACATCATGGGTCACCATGATGGAGCTCGCGCCCAAAGCATCGTTCAGCTTGCGAATCAACTCACCCGTGATCGCCAAGGAAATGGGGTCAAGACCAGCAAAAGGCTCGTCATACATCATCAGCATCGGGTCAAGGGCAATCCCTCGTGCTAGCGCCACACGTCGTGCCATACCGCCAGAGAGCTCATTGGGCATCAAGCGATGAGCCCCTCGCAGTCCAACCGCATGGAGCTTCATCAACACCAGATCGCGGATCAAGTCTTCAGACAAATTGGTGTTCTCGCGCAAAGGGAAGGCCACATTGTCGAAAACCGACAAATCAGTGAACAGGGCACCAAACTGGAACAGCATACCCATGCGCCGACGCAACTTGAAAAGCGCGGCGTTATCGAGCGCTGCCACATTTTGCCCGTCAACCAACACCTCGCCAGCCGACGCACGCAGCTGCCCGCCAATCAGGCGTAGCAAGGTGGTCTTGCCGCAACCGCTAGTACCCATGATGGCCACCAGCTTTCCGCGCGGGATCTCAAGATTGATCCCTGTCAGAATGGGCCGGCTCTCATAGGCAAAATTCAGGTTGCTGATTTTGACGAGCGGTGTGGAGGACACGATATCCAATCGATAAGTGCTGCGTGAGGATTAGCTAATTCAGCATTTTAACAGATTGCCCACGCCATCAAAGCTCAACTCACTGTCTCATTCTTAGCAGGAAGGGCGAGATTCCATGAGTACTCACTTCACTCTCAGGGGTAATATGGTGTTCAATATTGGACACCAACAAATCAATAACACCTTGCGGTGAATAACAACACTCAGCACCCTTCGCTCCTGATTGTCGATGATGACCCCCTCATCACGGAGTCGATCGCCTATTTCCTGCGTGATGCCTATGACATCCGCACCGCCGCCTCTCGCCCCGAGGCCGTCCAGTTTCTTCGCGGCGGCTACCGGCCTGATTTGGCGCTGATAGACCTTGGCCTTCCGCCCTACCCCCATCGGCCCGACGAAGGTCACCATTTGATAAGCGACTTGCTTGCACATTCACCCGCAACTCGCATCATTGTGCTCTCAGGCCAACAGGATGAAGCGAATGCCCGAAAGGCACGCACCCTCGGTGCCGTAGACTTTGTTGCCAAACCTGCGGACCCCGAGCAGTTAAGGCATTTACTGGATCAACTACGTCCCCAACCCGCAGCTGGCATCGGCGCTTTGCTGGGTAACAGCGTGGCGATGGACAAATTGCGGGCCCTGATCACGCAGTACTCAAGCTCACCCTTCCCCGTATTGGTGACCGGCGAGTCTGGGAGTGGCAAAGAGCTCGTCGCGCGCGAGCTGCACCGCCGCTCCTCCCGACATAACGGCCCATTGCTTGCGCTTAACTGCGCCGCCATCTCGCCGACGCTCGTTGAACCAACCTTATTTGGGCATAACAAAGGCGCCTTCACGGGCGCCCAACAGTCGCGCGCTGGCTATTTCGAAGAGGCAGCCGATGGCACGCTCTTCCTCGATGAGATTGGCGAACTCCCTCTGGACCTACAACCCAAGCTACTTCGCGTCCTTGAAAACGGCGAGTTTCAGCGTGTCGGCGATACGCAAACCCGTACTTCGCAAGCACGGATCATTGCCGCTACTAACCGCGATCTCCGCCGCGAGGTCCGTGAAGGCCGCTTCCGCGCGGACCTTTACCACCGCCTATCGGTGTTCACGATCAGCGTACCGCCACTACGCGAACTGGGAAATGACCGGCTGCAATTACTCGACCACTTCACGCGTCAGTTCGTGCAAGAGTCAGGGGCTGCGCCGTTTGTACTTGATGCTGGTGCGCAACAGCTATGGAATCGTTACGAATTCCCCGGCAACGTCCGAGAACTGCGCAACATCATCATCCGTTTGTGCGCCAAACACCCGGGACGGCATATCACTGCAACCCAGCTGGGTGAGGAACTCGACGACTTTCGGACAGCACCCGAATTGAGCACGGCATCAGCACAGCATGATGACGAGCTACTACAAACCGCTCGCACCATTTTGCAAGCAGGCGCGGTTGATCTGCACGAGATCTTACGGTCTTGGGAGAGCGCCTACATTCAGGCTGCCCAAGAGCTGACATCAGGCAACATTAGCCAGAGCGCGAAATTGCTCGGGCTTAATCGAACCACCCTGTATAACCGAATCGTGACACTGGAGCGCTACAAGCGCTAAACCGGGAGACATCCACCATGTATCTGGACCATTTTGGCCTGCGCGAATCGCCCTTCCGCATCACTCCGCATACCGAGTTTTTCTTTTCGGGGGCAAATCGAGGGGCCACGCTGGATGCACTGATTTATGCGATCACGCACGATGAGGGCATCGTAAAGGTCAGCGGAGAAGTTGGCAGCGGCAAGACCATGCTGTGCAGGGTTTTGCTGGAAAGGCTGCCAGCCAATGTCGTCACGGTATATCTGGCCAATCCTTCATTGTCGCGCGATGACATTCTCTTTGCGCTGGCTGACGAACTCAGCCTAGACGTCCCCACAGCCGCTCGTTCAGCGCAAATCATCCGGCTTTTGCAAGAGCACCTCATCTGTCTGTATGCAAAAGGCCATCAGGTTGTCGTGCTAATTGATGAAGCCCATGCCATGCCGCTGGAGACGCTGGAGGAAATTCGTCTGCTCTCCAATCTCGAGTCTAATCGACACAAGTTGCTGCAAATCGTCATGTTCGGTCAGCCCGAACTAAATGAAATCTTGTCCCGCAGCGACATGCGCCAGTTGAAAGAGCGCATTACTCATAATTTCACGCTGGGCCCACTCGGCCGCGAGGAAACCGCTGAGTACATCGACTTCCGACTCAGGGCCGCAGGTTATAAAGGCGCCAGTATTTTTGCGCCTGCAGCGATCAACATGATTGCTGCAGCTGCACTCGGACTGACACGGCGCATCAACATTATTGCCGATAAGGCCTTACTGTCGGCCTATGCAGCAAGCAAACACGAGGTTGGACCTGAGGAAGCGAAAGCTGCCATTCAGGACTGCGACTTCTCAAGTAGCATTGTCCGCACGGTGAATCGCAATGCCATTTTTGCTGGCATCGGAGTGGTCAGCCTCATGGCAGCACTGTGGCTAACGCTGTCACACCAGCCAACAGCTACGCCCTCCACGCCTGTGCCCCAGCCGCCTGCTGTGCCCGTGAATGAGGCAAAGCCAGTACTAGCACAGGCTGAAAGTGTCCCCACTTTAGTTGAGTCCTCACCACTCGCAAAAACACCAGTCGCTCAGACACCAGCTACGTCAGCAACAAACCCATCGCCGGCCACAGAAGCCACAAGCTACCCATTTGGCCCGCTGACGCGTCACCACCTACAAAGCGGGCAGCAATGGCTTGTAAAAGCAAACAACAGCCATTGGTTTATTCAAATTTTGGCTATCAACCCTTCGAGCGCCCCCCAAGTTGAGGTTTTTTTGAAGAAACTGAGTACCCAGGTTCCTCCGGATCAAATTCGAGTTTACTTAGCTAAACGAGACAAAACCGAACGGATCGGTGTGATTTACGGGGAATATGAAAGCCAGAGTGCGGCACAAGCTGCGATCGCCCAACTCCCCGCAGAGGTCAGGAGTTCCCAACCTTACCCACGCCAAGTACAAAAGCTACGTTAAAAAAATACAACGTAGTATCCGCAAATATGCAGAAAAGATAATCCCCTTCATATCCTAGGGTAATATACCAACTTGAGCTAAAAGCCTGCAGCGTGCAGGCCCTCACCATCTTCGGATAGGGTCGGAATGCAGTCATCTCGTCGTCTTGCCATCTTGGTGCCGAGCGGCATCCTTCTTGCCAGCACCTTGATTGCGTGCAGCAGCACCCCAGCCACCATATCAGAGGCACATTTACGCCAATCTGATGTCCCCGCTGCAAAAAACAACATTCCCACGCCTGTACAAGCCAGCGTGGCAGTTCCGAGACCACGTGCATCAGCAAAAACAGAGACTTACAGTGTTGTCGTTAATAACGTTCGTGTCCAAGAGTTATTGTTTGCGCTCGCGCGTGATGCAAAACTGAATGTTGATATTCACCCCGGCATTCAAGGCACCGTAACGCTAAACGCCATTGACCAGACATTGCAGCAGTTACTGCAACGCATTTCCAAACAAGTGGATATGCGTTGGGAGCTGGACGGCCCCAACCTTGCAGTCATGCCCGACTCCCCCTTCCTGCGTAACTATAAGGTCGATTACGTTAATCTAACCCGTGACGCCTCCGGAACGATTTCCGCAAGCTCTCAAATCAGCACCAGTACAAGCGGCGGGACCACCAGCGGTAGTAGCGCGGGGACAACCGGAGGGGCTGGCAGCAATGTCTCGACAAGCCGGGTAGAAAACAAGGTCAGCAACCATTTCTGGGCTTCGCTGGAAAAGAACATCAAAGACTTACTACGCGAGACTGACAAACTATTCCCCGAAGGCTCCAGCGAGACAGTTGTTGAACGCAGTGATCAACAAAGCACCACTGGGACAGGCGCAGCAGCAAGTACAGCACGCACTACGCGCACTACGACTACACCGCAGGGAATTGGCAATAGCCCAAACCCTGCGACACTGCAACAAGACGAAACCACAGTCATGCGGAGAACGACCTTCCGTGAGGCTGCCTCAGTCATCATCAATGCGGAAAGCGGCATTGTGTCCGTTCGTGCAACAGGGCGTCAGCACGAAAAAATACAAGAATTTATTGACCAAGTGACGAGCAGTGCTCGGCGCCAAGTCATGATCGAGGCCACGATCCTCGAAGTACAGCTGAACGATGTTTACAAACAAGGTATCAACTGGTCAAAGCTGAACACGGCAACCGCACTATCGAACTCACCCGCCGCATTTACTTTAACTGCATCAACAGGACGTATCGTCAATTTGTTGGAACAGTTTGGTGATGTTCGCGTGCTTTCAAGCCCCAAGCTATCTGTACTAAACAATCAATCTGCGCTGTTGAAAGTCGTTGAGAATTACGTCTACTTTTCGGTGAAGTCTGACATTGCCTCCAGCACCGTAGCAGGTGTTGCTCCGGTCAAAGCGTTCACAACAACCCCACAATCAGTCTCAGTCGGCTTGGTAATGGTGGTGACACCTCAAATTAGCGAGAACAATTCGATCACCTTGAATGTCCGCCCCTCAATTACCAGCATCAGCGCGTTTGCAGACGACCCCAATCCTGATTTAACTATCAAGAATCAGGTTCCAATGATCCGCACGCGAGAGATTGAGTCGATCATGCGCGTCGAAGATGGCGAAATAGCCGTTCTTGGCGGACTCATGCAAGAGAGAATTGACTTCAAAACCAACCGTGTTCCATTAGTAGGTGGAATTCCCGTGCTGGGTGAAGTGTTTTCTGCGCGAGAAAATGTTTCCCAGAAGACGGAATTGGTCATTTTCTTACGTCCTGTCGTCATCAAAGATCCAAGTGTGAATGGGGACTACAAGAGCTATCGGAATATGTTGCCGAATAGTGATTTCATGACACGCCCAGAGCATTCGGGGCCATTCAGCCTTCCAAATGACAGAGGAATGCGTCCATGAGTCTCCTCATGGATGCCCTGCGCAAAGCTGAAGAAGCGAAGCGCCAGAATAAGGAAACCATGAGCCATGGCGAGCCTGACGTAACGCCAGTATCAGAACATCAGGCAAGTGCCCTCTCGCTTGAAACTCGCCCACTTGAGATGGAGCCAAAGGCGCTGCTCATCGAGCCTGAAGCACCACTTATAGAAGCGGCGCATACCCCCCAAACGTCCGCAGAATTGCTAACTGAAGCCTTTGGGGAAGCGCCGGCAATAGCGGTCACCGACAAAGCAACGCCTGCGCCAGCCGAATCGCCGCAGCCAAAGCGTGAGCCGAATATTCGCAAACCTGCATTAGAAGCGCCGCAAGTCTCAGGTAACACAGAGACGCGTGACTCGATTCAGAACGTCTTCAAGGCTAAGCAGCCTGAACCCAAATCCAATCGCTCATTTCTCATCATCACGGGCAGTTTTACCGCTGTGGCGGTTGCTGCGATTGCGGGCTACTTCTGGTGGCAACTGCAACCACGCTCAGCTCCCCTTGTCTTGCCCACTGGATACACAGCGGCCACGCCTGCTGCCCCCTTACAAACACCTGCTACTGCAGTTGCAGCGCTACCGGCATTACCCACGCCTGAACCGGCACCTGTAGAGAAAACTGCCGTCACGAGTGCTGAAAAGCAACCATCCAGCGATAAAACCTTGTCAGTCAAACTTGAGCCGAAGGCTGCCCCGGTTGCTGAAAGCCCCATTCGCATCAGCAATAGCACGCCCAAGCTGAATGCATCAATCAGCCAAGGGTATGAAGCGCTGCAAAAGGGCGATCTGAAAGCCGCCCAGCACGCCTATGAGCGTGCGCTGGCTGCTGACTCCCGTAATCTGGATACGCTTTACGGTCTCGCCTCAATTGCACTTCAGCGCGGCAACAATAACCTTGCCGAGGATTACTACTTCAAAATTCTTGAACTCGACCCACGCGACGCTGTTGCACTCTCGGCAATGACAGGGCTGCGCGGCAAGGCCAATGGTAGCAATGCAGAAAGCCGTCTCAAAGGCATTATTGCCGAGCAACCCAACGTGGCAGCGCTACATCTTGCCTTGGGTAATCTTTATGCACAGGATGAACGGTGGCGCGACGCCCAGCAGTCTTACTTCCTCGCCCTCAAGAATGACAGCGAGTCTCCTGATGCTGCTTACAACCTTGCAGTCAGCCTAGACCAGCTACGGCAAGACAAATTAGCGATCCAGTATTACAACGAGGCGCTCCGCTTGGCTAACAACCGCCCCAGCAACTTCAACCGCGCCCAGATTCAGGCCCGCCTGAAGGAGCTGCAAGCCCCTTAAGCGAGGGATTGCTCGAACTCATGACTGTCAGTACGCCATCGCGCCGCCCCATCGGGCAGATTCTGATCAACCAAGGACTGATCACAGAAGATCAGCTGCGCATTGTGCTGCTAGAGCAGATGCGCTCAAACCAGCCGGTCGGCAAACTGCTCGTTCAGCTGGGATTTGTCTCCGAAGCCACACTGCGCGATGCGCTGAGTGAATCGCTAGGCCAACGTGCAGTCGATTTGGCCCATGTGATTATTGACGGCGCTGCGCTCAAGCTCGTGCCGATTGAGCTTGCGCGTCAATATCGCTTCATGCCCATCGACTACGATGTAGATGGGCACCGGCTGACCATCGCCATCACCGATCCAAATAATATTGTCGCCCTCGACAAGCTGCGCAACCTGACGCAGGGCGAGCTGGAGATCGACACACTGATCGCAGGCGAATCGGATATCTCGCGTGCAATAGACCTGTACTACGGTCATGAGCTGTCGATTGACGGCATCCTGCATGAGATCGAAACCGGCGAAATTGACTACCGCTCGATGGTTAGTCGTCTTGACGAATACAGTCAGCCTGTCGTGCGCCTTGTCGATGCCTTGCTGACCGATGCCGTGAAGCGTGAAGCTTCGGACATTCACTTCGAGCCTGAGGCCAGCTTCCTACGCATCCGCTATCGAGTTGATGGCATCTTGCGGCAAATCCGTTCGCTGCATAAGTCTTACTGGGCAGCCATGGCGGTGCGGATCAAGGTCATCAGCGGCATGAACATTGCCGAAACCCGAGCACCGCAAGACGGCCGCATCTCAATCAATGTCAGCGGCCGTGAAGTGGACTTCCGGGTAGCCGCACAACCGACGATCCATGGCGAGAACATCGTCTTGCGTATTCTCGACCGCCAAAAAGGCATCGTCCCTCTAGATGCACTGGGGCTGGACGATCAACAGAATGAACTGCTACAGAAGATGATCGCCCGCCCGGAGGGCATCATTCTGGTCACAGGCCCAACGGGTAGCGGCAAGACCACCACGCTGTACTCGGTGCTCAACCATATCAATCAGGAAGGGGTCAACATCATGACCCTTGAAGACCCGGTTGAATATCCGATGGTACTGGTACGCCAAACCTCTGTCGCCGAATCTGCAAAGCTCGACTTTGCCAACGGCATTCGCTCCATGATGCGCCAAGATCCGGATGTCATCCTCGTGGGTGAAATCCGTGATGCAGATACAGCAGAAATGGCATTCCGCGCAGCAATGACGGGGCACCAGGTGTACTCAACCTTGCACACCAACTCGGCCATTGGCGCCATTCCTCGCCTGCTCGACATTGGTGTGCTTCCAGACATCATGGCAGGCAATATCATTGGTGTCGTTGCGCAGCGTCTGGTCAGGCGCCTATGCCCGCATTGCCGTACGGCCTATCGCGCCACGCCGGCTGAAGCGCAAATTCTGGGCTGCACGGCTGACGAGGCCCCCGTCATCTACAAATCAGGCACCTGCGAACTGTGTGATTACCAAGGCTACAAGGGTCGCTTGGCAATCATGGAAGTCCTGCGCATGAATGCCGACATTGACGAACTGATTGCCCAACGCGCAACCGCACGTGAAATCAAAAAAGCAGCGCAAAAGAGCGGCTTCTGCAGCTTGGCGGAAGATGCTGTCAGGCGTGTACTCGAAGGTACAACCTCGCTAGATGAGGTCAGTCGCGTTATCGATATGACGGAGCGCATGTAATGCCCTTGTATTCCTACAAGGCAATGAATGTGATGGGCCGAACTGTCAATGGCCAGATGGACGCAGTCAATGAAATTGATCTGGAAATGCGTCTGCGTCGCATGGAGCTGGATTTCATCAATGGCAAACCAATTCAAAACCGCAGCCTGTTTGCCGGCAAGGTCCCTCGCCGCGAACTAATCAACTTTTGTTTCCACTTGGAACAGCTGATACGCGCCGGGGTGCCCATTCTCGACGCTTTAGCTGATCTGCGCGACAGCATCGAACATCCCCGATTCCGTGAAATTATCGCGGGTATGATCGAAAGTATCGAGGGCGGAAAAACCCTCTCTGGCTCGATGGAAGAGCACAAGGAAGCCTTTGATGATGTGTTCAGAAACCTCGTTCAGGCGGGTGAAAACAGCGGCACCCTAGCGGACGTATTACGCAACCTATTTGAAACGCTCAAATGGCATGACGAACTGAGCTCGCAGACCAAGAAGCTGATGATGTACCCTGCCTTCATGGGAGTCATCGTTGTCGCCGTGTTTTTCTTCATGATGATGTACCTTGTTCCCAAGCTGACAGGCTTCATCCGCAACATGGGACAAGAAATCCCGACCCAGACCAAAATTTTGATCGGCCTTTCAGAGATTTTCGTGCAGTACTGGTACCTCATTCTGACACTGCCAGTTCTTGCAGGCTTTGGCTTCTACATCGCGCTACGAGTCAACCCATCAGTTCGCTACAAGTTTGACGCTTTCAAGCTCAAGCTGCCAGTGCTGGGAGACATCCAGCGAAAGATCATATTGGCCCGCTTTGCCAGTACCTTCTCCATGATGTACGGCTCTGGTATTTCAATTCTTGAAACCATTCGCACCACCGAGCACGTGGTTGGTAATGTTGTGATTCGTGAAGCCATTGAACATGCAGGCCGCCTGATTGAAGAAGGACAAAATGTCACGCTGGCGTTTCAGAGTGTCGGGATGTTCCCACCACTTGTGATCCGCATGTTGCGGGTTGGTGAAAACACGGGTGGTCTAGATACTGCATTGACCAATGTGGCGTATTTTTTTAGCCGCGACGTGAAAGAGGCCATTGAAAAACTGCAGGCGATGATTGAGCCCGCCATGACCATCATCGTTGGCGTAATCCTTGGTTGGGTCATGATTTCGGTGCTCGGCCCCATTTACGACATCATCACAAAGCTGAAGACCTGACCCCATGCCGGACCATCGCATTCTCATCCTCGACGCTAGCAAGTTGACGGCCTATGCTTGGCATAAGGGACAAGTAAGGGTCGAGGCAGAGTTTAGGCCAGAAGAAACCGGATTTGAGGCCCTACGGCCTTACCTGAAAACCCATATCACCAGCCTCTTTCACCTGCTCGTCGATCTGCCTGACGAGAGCTTCCAGCAGGACACCCTCCCGCACGTTGTTGGCAGCGACCGTCGTGCGCTGCTTGCACGCAAGCTAACCCAAAACTTCTTTGGTACGCCCTATACGCTTGCCATCAGTCTAGGCAGAGAGAAGGAAGGGCGGAAGGATGAGCGCTTCCTGTTTACGGCGCTTACACGACCACAGAGCATTGACCCATGGATTGCGGTCATTGGGGAAACAGGTGCCGCATTAGCCGGGATTTATTCACCGGCACAAACACTACCCTCTCTGATCGGCAAAGAGGCGGCCGGTAACCCGCACTTGGTGCTGATGACACTGACGCAGGGAGGTCTGCGTCAGAGCCACTATGTCGCTGGGCAGCTGCGCTTCTCTCGCCTGACGCAGCTGGCTACCGGCTCCATCGAAGAGGCTGCTATCAGCACAGTTGAGGAAGCCACCAAGATTCATCAATATCTTGTGGGGCAACGGCTGGTCACGCGCGGCCAGAAAATGCCCGTGCTTTTCCTCGCTACGCAGCAGGATATCGCCTACCTCGAGCAAGCATGTCAGGACACTGAAGACACTGACTTCCGCTTTATGGACATCAGTGATGCCTGCAAGGCATCGAACTTCAAGTCGGTGTTGATGGATAGTCACATCGACCCACTGATGGCGCACCTGCTGGTTCAGAAAATTCCAGCCGACCAATATGCCCCGCCAGAACTGCGGCAGAACTATCGCCGCTGGCAGGCCCGACTAGCGATCAAGGCACTCTCGCTGCTTCTACTTGCAGTCAGCCTGCTGTACGTTGCACGCTCCGCGGTTGAGGTTTATTCGAACAACAGCAAGGCTGAAGAATCGTCCCTTGCTCGCACTGCAGCTCAAGCCAGTTACGACGCACTCGTTCGGTCACTCCCCGTTGTTGCAGTTAACCCGGATCATTTGCGCGCGCTCATTGAACGCTGGCAAGAGCTCAAGCAGAACTCGCCCGACTTTGAAAAGTCGCTTGCGCCATTAAGTCATGCCCTGCAGCTCAATGCCATGGTTGAGCTGACCAATCTTGATTGGCGCATCAGCAAATCCCCTGACGATGCGCGTGCGGCCATCACTCAGCCAGTCGCCCCAGGCCAAAGTAGCAATGCCAATTACATCGTTATAGATATTGAAGCGCAATTACCTTCAGCACTACGGGGGGACCGCCGCGCACAGAGTGAGATCATTGATCAGTTTGTCGAGTCAATGAAACGCGACGATCAGGACAATATCCGCATCCTGCAAAAGCCCTTCGAGACAGACTCTGGCAAGTCGCTCAGGACTGGTAACGATAGTCGTAGCGCAGCCACTCCGCTTAACTTCACTGTCCGTTACTGGCGAAAGCTGACGCCATGAGCCAACTCAAACAAGAACTGACCCTGGTACGCTGGCCCCTTGTTGGCTTGGGCTTATCACTCGCCATTTCATCGGCTATCGCTGCCACTGCATGGCATTACACCCAGCAGTCTGCGCGCGCAGCAATGCTCGCAAAGCAAGATGCAGAGAGCGTGCAGAATCAAGCGCAGCAATTGCGGCAAGACGAGCAAGGTATTCGAGAAAAAATAGCTGAGTACACGACCTTGGCCGCCAAAGGCATCATTAGTCCGGAAAAGCGCCTCGACTGGGTAGACCTGCTGAAACAAATACAAGTCGAGCGCAAGCTGCTCGGGCTTGAGTATGAAATTGCCCCCCAAGTCACACTACCGAATGGCGTAGTGTCATTCATGCCACCCGGACACGACCTGCTCTCTAGCACCATGCAGTTGCGCATGCCGCTGCTGCATGAGGAAGACCTGACCCGACTGCTCAGTGATCTCAAGGCAAAGGCCCCGGTCTTTATTCGCCCCAAGGGCTGCCGTATCGGCCGTGCCGTCGCCAGCGACACGCTCGACAACGACACGGGCATTCCACCGCAGTTAATAGCCGAATGCCAAATCGACTGGATCACTATCCGTGACAAAAATGTGCCCGGAGGTCCTAAATGAAGATCTACGTTCAGCTCAATATCTCCCTCTGCCTAATGCTTGCCACTCTTGCAGCACAAGCTGCTGAAACCTTTACACCCCAGCTTGGCAAGCTGTTTCTCCAGCCGGACAAGCGCGTATCACTCGAGCGCCAACGTCTTTACAATATCCGTGAAACCGAAAATCTAGAGTCAGAAACACTGACGGTGAACGGTATTGTTCAGCGTAGTGGTGGCAAACACACCGTGTGGCTCAATCAAAAAGCGCAGCATGAAAACAGCAAGAGCACACCGCTTCAAGTTCAGCTCAACCGACGCGCCCCGGCTCAGGCATCCATACAGGATGGGCAGGAAAGCACAACCCGCCTGAAAGTAGGCGAGGTTCACAACCGTTCGACCCAGGAAGCCCGCGATGTTGTCCCTCAGGATGCGCTCCAAACAGGCAAACCAAGTAAGCGCTAATCGTCGCCGCCGAGAGCATAAGGCTCAAAGCGGCTATGCATTGGTCATAATGCTGGTACTACTGATCGCAGCGAGTGTGTATGCCATCGTGGATCGAGCAACTTTTTTATCCCAGAAAAATCAGATTACGGCAAGTAGTGGGGATGCTTTGCAACAAGCTAAGGAAGCGTTACTTGCTTTTGCAGCGACTTACTCAGATCAACATTCTGATGAGGTATTCGGCTACCTACCCTGCCCTGACAGGACAGGTGATGGCATATCAGATGCGAATTTAAATGGTACTGAATGCGGCGCTGCAGGTGGCACTGTGGTTGGCCTTCTTCCTTGGAGAACGCTAGGCCTGGAAGATCTGCGTGACGCACAAGGTAATTGCCTGTGGTACGCCGTCTCTGGCAATTACAAAGCCTCCGCAAGCAGTAAGGTCACCGGTATGAACTGGGACCAGCAAGCCATGATCACCGTGCGCGACCATTTAGGAAGTGTGCTGGCTGCGCCACAAAGCTTGACCGAAACCAGCGGCGGTGCTGCCGCTGTCATCTTCCTACCCAATCAACCACTAAGCACACAAAATCGTGTTGCGGACACAAGTGTTGCCTGTGGCATGAGCCCTGCTGCAAACCCCACCAATCAATTCATTGAAAGCCTCACCGATCTGGCCACAGCAATCGTAGGACAGCCCGGCTCAACAACAAACAACGACCAATTGGCCTGGATCAGTCCGAAAGAAATTTTTACACGAGTAAAAGCTAGAAAAGGGAGCATCCTGCCAGAGCTGGTGTACTCATTGGAAAGAAGCCGGACAGAGTTAAACAACTATTTCGGTACGTTGACCAGCTTACCTACACCAGCAAACCCTACTGCCAATGGTTCGCTTACTTATGGCTATCTACCGACATCAATCACTGCCCTATCAACATCAGCTCTTAGCAACTATCTGACTAATTGGCGCTCACTTTTTCGATATGCTGTATGCACCAGTGGTACAAAGTGCATAACGGTTATTAACGGGTCTCCTGCCAGTACAACACTCTGTACAGGTGCTCTCTATTTTGTTGGTGAAAAAGGTGCTACTGGCCCGCGCACCACTGCCGAAGTCTCAATTCTCGGTGAGTCGATTTTCGCAACAACCATTTTCAATAACCCCTTAAGTTCAAGCATCGTTATCAGTGACCCTAAGGTTTCTGCCCCGGCAACAGTCACGTGCCTCAACCCCCTTCCTACAACGCCTCCAGCCCCAATCACGACGACGGACACCTTCTCCACCACTCAAATCACAGGCGGTGGCGCAATCGCATCGACAGGAAATGGCTCACTAATTCTCGGCTCCGGCACAAGTAATGTGTTTGGATGTTCGTGGCATCCAAATTCAGTGACGATTTCGAGTGGATTCAGCACCTATTTCACTTACGAGATTGATAACCGTGGTGAAGGCTTTGTCTTTGCGCTGGCTGATGCCACAAACAACACATCACCAAGCATGTGCGGAAAGAGTGGTGCCTCTCTAGGTTATTCAGGCGATAACGGAACAACAACACCGATCAAGCCGCCTAAGATTGGCCTTGAAGTAGACACACGTGTGACTGGCGGTCAGCAGACCAGTAGAGGCGACCCCTCCAGCCGCCATGTTGGTTTTGTCTTCTGGGCAGGTGACTCGCCAACCGACGATCTTGACAATGTTCACGGTAGCTCGGTTTGCGCAACGGCAGGTAGCCCTTGCAATAAGAAGGCTACTGGAGAAGTATTTGCCAGTAGCTCTATAGCCAATACTGGCGTCACCTACCATGTACGTCTGGACATCATCCCAGATACTGCTGTTGCTCAGCGCTACCAACTGAAGGCCTACATCACCCCGAGCACACTCGCCAAGTCCTACTGTGAGCTCGATGATACGAGCACAGTTGTAGATATCAATAGCGCTACGTGTCTAGCCCGACCGGCATCCTCCCTTGCCAGCATTGCTGCCACACTCGATACCACAATGACAAAAGCGTACATTGGCTTCACAGTTGGGCAAGCGAGTGGCGGAGCATCCACGGGTCAAGTCATCATCGATAACTTTTCGGCACAGGAAAAATGAGATTACCCAAATACCATGCCAAAGGCTTCACCCTTGCCGAACTCGCGATTGTGCTTGTCATCGTTGCTTTGCTCATTGGCGGATTACTGATCCCCCTGTCCACACAAAAAGATGTGAGCAGTCTAAAAGAAACTCAAGCGACGCTTAATGAGGCTAGGGAAGCATTACTCGGCTTTGCGATGGTGAATGGCTACCTACCCTGCCCTGCACCTGTGGACTTTTCGACCAATGGTGCCGAGGGGCCTCGCACAGGCGATACCTGCAACGACACGCAAGGCTTTCTGCCATGGCAAACCTTGGGAATCGGCCGCTTTGATGCGTGGTCACATCACTTGCGCTATAGCGTCACCCCGGCGTTCTCTCGTACGGGCACGAACAAGTTCACACTGAGCTCAGTCGGCACCATCACAGTAAATACACGCAACCAAGCTGGTAATGTCACACCCCTTGCGACTCAAGTCCCAGCTGTCATCATGAGCTTTGGTAAGAGTGCCCACTGGGCTTATGGCGAAACTGGCGTGCAAACTGGAGATACCTCTGCGACCAACGTTGATGAAGACGTAAATGGCAGCACGGGTGCTGGCACCACGTTCTTCAGCCGTAATCAAACTTCGGACACCGGGACTACTGGTGGGGAGTTTGATGATCAGGTCGTATGGTTGCCAACAAACCTGCTTTTTAACCGCATGATTACTGCTGGAAAACTGCCTTGACCAACTTGCAAGCAACTGAGAAACTAGGTTTAACAACGGCATTAATGCAAGGCGTGGATTGACAGATGAATATTGTCGCAAAGCAGGGTTTCATAGAGCGCCTCAAGCACGCCGGCATCACCCCCGACGACAACGAGCGGGAGCGGCTTAACAAAACGGTTCTGGTTTTTGCCACAGGTCTTGTCAGCGTGACCTCAGGGCTGTGGCTGATGATTTACGGCGCTGCCGGCTCAATGCTGTCCTCAACCCTCCCGTTTGTCTATCAAATCCTGTTGACGGCCAATCTGGCGCTATATATTCAGACAGGCAACTTCAAGCGCTTCCGCGTCAGCCAGCTCAGCTTCTTCCTGCTTGCCCCATTCATCATGCAGTGGGCAATTGGCGACTTCATCAACTCCAGCGGTGTGATTCTGTGGGGCTTGCTAGGGCCCTTCGGCGCCATGCTGTGCTTGGGCACACGCGAGTCCGTTGCATGTTTTATTGCCTGGGTCGCGCTTACCCTAGTTTCTGGCCTGAGCGACTTTCTACCAATCGCCTCAGCCAGCAGCAGCCTGAGTATTCCACTACAAACCAGTACCGGTTTTTTTGCACTGAATTTTATTGCTGTTGCCTCGATCATCTTCATCCTGCTGCGCTATTCGATTCTTGAGAAAGAAAAGATCAGCGCCCGCTTGAACGAAGCGCACGCCGCCTTGGTGAACGAACAGGCACGCTCGGAGCGCCTGCTACTCAATATTCTGCCGGCGCCGGTGGCCGCTCGACTCAAGGACGAAGGTCAAACCATCGCGGATGGCTTTGATTACGCCACCGTGATGTTTGCGGATATCGTGAGCTACACCGAGGTGGCTGCCAACCTCGCGCCGCATGATGTCTTCGCGATTCTCAACCGTGTCTTTTCGGCATTTGATGATCTCGTTGAAAAGCATGGCCTAGAGAAGATCAAAACCATTGGTGATGCCTACATGGTCGCGGGTGGATTGAATCTAGGGACAGAACAACACGTCCATGCCATGGCGAACCTTGCGCTAGATATGCGCGCACTGTTGCGCAACGATCAAAACATCAATCCTTCACGCCTTGAGCTGCACATGGGTATCTGCACGGGCCCGGTGATTGCCGGTGTGCTGGGAAAAAACAAGTTTGTTTACGATCTATGGGGCGATACGGTGAACATCGCTAGCCGAATTACGGAAGAAGCCGCCTCTGGCCAGATACTGTGTGACGAAGAAACCCATAGAATTCTAGGTGGGGACTACAAGTTCGCCGTTCCATTTGAACGCAATCTGCGTGGGCGGGGTCACACCCGTTTGTTCGAAATCGTGAGCCATTAAGCTGCGGCCCCAACCGGTTGTAAAGCAAAGCACACCGCCCCCGGCTGGTTAGACAGCAGCACCAACCGATAACCTGCCTCAACTGCCAGTCGTCCGACTTGGTAAAGCCCAATCCCTAGGCCGTTCTCCGACTCTGTCGGGACTACACCAACCTGCGCTGCCAGCTCATGGCCCAACGCAGCGCCATCATCTTCCACCTGCAAAGTCGGTAGCCCATTGAAGACCCAAAGCCGCAGGGAAATGTTGAGGTCAGGCTGTAAAGCGCGCTTGTCAAAAGCATTCTGAATCATGTTCTCCACTGCCGACTCAAAGAGCTCTAGCGGAATATCCAACGGTAAGGCTTCGTCCTGCGCCGCCATGTGCACCCCATGATTCTCAAATCGCTGACATAAGGTTGCCCACCAAATTGCTGCAGACTGCCGCTGCATATTTGCAGCCACAGGCTTCTGCAGCTTGCCCATCGTCAATTGCAAGCGCTGCGTGATGACGGGGAGCTGATTGCGCATCAATGACTGAAATGCCGGCGACGGCGTGTCACCCTCACGCTCGGCCGCGGCACACAAGGTATTCAACGACTGCAGCAAGTTTTTAACGTCATGCGTCAAGCGCGCGCCAGTTTCGTGAATTGCCTGTAGGTACGACATTTCTCGCAACTGCTGCGCTTGTAACTTGGCTAACACCAACTCGCCAATGAGCTGGACCAACAAACGGGCATGCCAAACCAGCGTTGGCGGCATGCTGCGGCGCGCATACAAACTCAAGCGCAAAGGCCCATGTAAAAACACATGCTCGACCCCCGCGCATTCGCCAAACGATTCATTGACAGTTTTTGGCTCGGCTTCCAGCCGCCAACTACCGCCACTGACCCACCCCAAATACTCTGGTAGCAGCAAGCAGACTTTGCGGATAAATGGCAAAGGTTGAGGCTCCGCTCTGGCAAGCTCGGTCAGCTCACGTAGCACCTTATCCAGTGGCAAGCGTTCTGCCAGCATGTAGCGCCAAACCAAGGCAGCCAACCCCGGAAACCCGGCCCGTGGCGACCACACTAACGAGAGAATGAGCAAGGTGGTTGCCATGACAACGAGCATGGCCAGCAGCGCCTCAAAATAGCCAAGCTGCTTCAGCAGCATCAAGGCAATCGTGCCGGCCACCAGCACAGCCAGCAACAGCATGATGAATACGCTGTAAATCAGATCAATGGAGTCAGCCGCATGCTGCCCCTCCTCATCCCGTGCAGGGAGCAGAAGCATCAATACGCCAAGTATGGCGGGGAAAACGTACAGGGCTAGGTTGCGTAGGAAAGGATTGTCGTATCCCGCGCTAACCAACGCAGGTACAGCAATCAGCAGCAGTGTGGCAACCAGATCGGTGAGTGCGAGTAGATAAAAAATACGCACGGGTAAGCGCGCTTTGAAGAACACGCGCCCCCCCACCAAGCCGCCGAGCAGAATCATCCACAAGATCAAGGCCCACTGGCCCACACCGATCATTACAGTGAGCAGCAAGACAAACAGCAGCAAGTAAGGTCGCGCTACCGACAAACGGGAGCCCACAAACGGTTGCCACAGGAGAAACAAGCCGAAGTGCACGATCAAAAGCGAGCGCCCCACCGGGGTTTCCGCCCCCAGTCGTAGCACCATGTGCAGCACAATCAACAAGCCGAACAGCAGCCAGCGACGTGGATCATGCAAAAGCAAGGAGGATGGCTTAAAAGGAAAAAGCGTACGCATGGCTGAGATTGTAAGCGGTCTCCACCCTCAAGCTGCGTCACATTGTTGACACCAACCGTCAGATTTATGACACCGGATAGCGTAAATTGGTCAAGTATTGCCAATTCGAGACGGATTACAGCCCCTACAGGCAAGAAATGGCATGGCACGCTTCCTGCTAAACTCATCGCATAACAGATCTATCATTTAATTCATCTCTCAGGAGTTCGCTATGCGACACCACCAACGCGGTTTCACTCTGATCGAAATCGCCATCGTTCTGGTCATCATCGGCCTGCTGCTCGGCGGCGTGCTGAAGGGTCAAGAGCTGATCAACAGCGCCAAGGTCAAGAACTTTGCGCAGGACTTCCGAAACATTCCTTTGTATATCTACGGATACCAAGACAAGTACAAGGCCATCCCAGGTGATGATGCCTCAGCAACAGTTCGAAACGCAAATGCAACCACTGCCTCAACTCCAACTGGCGGAATTGGTAATGGCGTTATCAATGGAAACTGGAATTCCGTCACAGCAACCGACGAATCCTATTTGTTTTGGCAACACGTACGTTTAGCCGGTCTTGCCACAGGCCCAACCAGTACTGCCGATGCGACATACATCCCGAGGAATGCTGAGGGTGGCACGATCGGTATCGAGTCCGGCTCTAATGCATACATTGGACCAACGACCGCAGCGCCAGTTGTACAAGGCTTAAGCGGCAGCTACGTTATCTGCTCTACCGGCATCCTTGGAAAGTTCGCGAAGCAACTTGACACTACGATGGATGATGGCAACACTCAAACGGGGTCAATGCGCACCGTTGCCGGAAACCATACTCGTGGCAATCCAGCCCTCACAACAGCAACCGTCAACGATGACACTTCATACACCGTCTGTCTTGGTATGTAAGAGAACCTCTTCCCAATAAAAAAGCCCGCTTCGGCGGGCTTTTTTATTGGGGGAAACTTCATCGTCCCGTCAGCAGCAAAGACTCTGCCGACGCCAGCGCTGCCTGATTGCCCATCAGCAAGACCGTATCCCCCATTTGCAGTGGCTCGCCCGGCGGCAACACGCCCTTGCCACTACGGCGACGGACCGTGGAAATTCTGGCACCTGTGGATGACAAATCTAAGCTCTCAATTGCCAGTCCTAGCGCATACGCCTCGGCCGGCAAGTGCACGGCGTGAAGACGGGTCTGCTCGGCTTCAGGGAGTAGCGATGTGTCGTCAGTCACACCTGGGAACACGCCACGGAACATGCTGTAGTGTTGCTCGCGTAAGCCCCGCAAGCGATTGATCACGCGGTTCATGGGCACGCCGAGTAATGCAAGGGCATGGGTTGAAAGCATCATGCCGGACTCAAGCGCCTCCGGCACCACCTCAGCAGCGCCCGCGGCGCTAAGTTTGTCGATATCCGCCTCTTCTGCTGTACGCACAACCACCGGCAATTCAGGGCGTAGCTCATGGACATGGTGGAGAATTTTCAACGCCACATGTGTGTCGGCAAAGGTAATCACCAGCACATCTGCGCGTTTAATCCCGGCAGCGATCAAGGTTTCGCGGCGGGCAGAGTCACCAAAAACCACAGGCTCGCCAGCCTTGGCAGCGGCGCTCACGCGCTCTGGGTCATTGTCCAAGGCCACGATGGTTACATCTTCATTCTCCATGAAGCGCACCAAGTGCTGGCCAGTACGCCCGTAACCACACACAATCACATGCTTGGCTGTATCCAGCGTGTGTGCAGCGAGACTGGTCAGTTGCATAGAGCGCGCCAACCATTCTGACGCCACAAAGCGCATGACCAGTCGATCACTAAAGTAGACAATGATCGGAGCCAAGAGCAGCGACAAGACCAGACCTGCCAGCACGATTTGCAGCTGGTGCGGCGGCAGCAAATGCGCTTCGCTGATCTGCGCCATCAATACAAAGCCGAACTCACCCCCAGCACACAACCATAAACCGCTACGCAAGGCCGTTCCCGGGCTGGCGCCCAGCACGCGCGACAAGGCCCAAGTTAGCCCTAGCTTACCCACCAGTAGCAGGGTCAGGAAAGCCAGCACCCAGAACAAATTGCTGAACACAACGCTCAGATCAAGATAGGTCCCGATGGTGATGAAGAAGAAACCAAGCAACACATCGCGGAACGGCTTGATGTCTTCTTCCACCTGATAGCGATACTCGGTTTCGGAGATCAGCATGCCGGCGAGGAAGGCGCCCAGTGCCAGCGACAGGCCCGCAAGCTCTGTCACATAGGCTAGCCCCAGCGTAATGAGCAACACATTCAGCACAAACAGCTCTGCCGACTTGGTACGCGCGACGATAAAGAACCACGCGCCCATCAGCCGCTGACCAAGGAAGATGACCACTGTCAGTACGATCACTGCCTTGATACCCGCAAGCATGAGCATATTGGCCAGCTCACCCGCCGGGCTAGCCAGCGCCGGTACCACAATCAGCAGCGGCACCACGGCCAGATCTTGGAACAAGAGCACACCCATGACTTCACGGCCATGCGGCGACTCTAGCTCAAGCCGCTCGGCCAGCAGTTTGGAGAGCACGGCGGTCGAAGACATAGACAGCGCACCGCCCAAAGCAAAACCTGCATACACAGGCAAGCCGGCCAGCCAGATCAAGGCCAACGCCAATAGCATGGTGCCAAGCACTTGCGCCAGACCAAGGCCAAACACCAGCCGCTTCATCTTGAACAGCCGCGGCAGCGAGAACTCAAGCCCGATCGAGAACATGAGGAACACGACCCCAAACTCCGCTAGGTGGCGTGCCCCTACACTATCGGCCCCAATGTTCAGGGCATGCGGGCCGACGACGATACCGACGAGTAGATAGCCAAGGATAGAAGGCAGGTTGAGCGAACGGAAAAGCACCACCACCAGAACAGCGGAGGCGAGCAGGATCAAGGTAAGCTGCAGGGCATGCGAAGGCATTGTTGCGATGGGCCGGGAGGCTGTAAATCGGTTTGTTATAATTCTGCCGCTATATTGATGAAGAAGTGCAGGCTAGTTGCACTGTCTGCCACATTTTTTTGCTTTTCCCAACACTTAGCTGCCAATGACCCCACTCCCTCCCGCCGAACGCGTTCTCGAAATGGCTCATCGGGTGCTCCGCATCGAGGCCGAAGCCATCACCGCGCTGGCTGAACGACTGGGCAACGGGCTGGGCGAAGCCTTTATCGCCGCGGTCAATCTGATCATCGAATGCAACGGGCGCGTGATCGTTTCGGGCATTGGTAAGTCCGGTCACATTGGCCGCAAGATTGCAGCGACACTCGCCAGCACCGGCACCCCAGCCTATTTTGTGCACGCTGCCGAAGCGATTCACGGCGATCTCGGCATGATTACGCGCGACGATGTAGTGATCGCTATCTCCAACTCGGGCGGTACGGAAGAACTACTAACCATTGCGGCCATGATCAAGCGCGAAGGCGGCAAGCTGATCGCCATCACGGGCAATCCAGACTCGCCGCTTGCCCGCGACGCCGACATTCATCTTGATGCCACCGTAGCCGAGGAAGCCTGCTCGCTCAATTTGGCGCCCACAGCCAGCACTACCGCAGCCTTGGCGCTGGGTGATGCGCTAGCCGTGGCTTTGCTCGATGCGCATGACTTTCAGGCAGAGGACTTTGCCCGCTCACACCCCGGTGGCTCGCTTGGGCGTCGCCTACTGACCCACGTCAAGGATGTTATGCGTGATGGTGAGCGTATTCCTTCCGTTGCCAGCACCGCAACCATTGCCGAAGCCCTACTGGAGATCAGCAAGAAGGGCATGGGCATGACCGTGATTATTGATGTTGATGGCTGTCCCCTAGGGATCTATACCGATGGCGACCTGCGCCGCACGCTGGAACACGAGACCGACATCAAGCGCACCACTATCACAGCCGTCATGACCGCCAACCCGCGCTCGATTGGCCCGGACCGGCTGGCGGCAGAAGCGGTTGAATTGATGGAACGCTACAAGACATTCGTGCTGCCTGTCGTCGATGACAGTGGCCGCTTGGTCGGTGCGCTCAGTATGCATGACCTGTTCAACGCCCGCATCATTTGACAGCCGTGCGCTACAACAACTTTGCCCTGCTGCCCATCTTGATGCTGCTGTCCCTAACAGCACTGACTTTCTGGCTCGACCAGACCAGTAAGGTCGAGCCAAGCCAGCAGGGGCCTGTGCGGCATGACCCCGATTATTATGTCGACAACTTCACTGTTAAACGCTTTGACAGTGCAGGCAAGCTTTATCAGACACTGAGCGCAACGCACATGCTGCACTATGCGGATGATGACTCGACAGAAGTCACAAAGCCGCGCATGACCTACCATACCCAACGTCCAACGGTCATCATTGCCGACAAGGCTTTGCTTATTGAAGGCGGCAAGAAGGTCGAGCTTGAAAACAATGTGAAGATCGTGCACGACAACCCCAATTCACCACCAACACAAATCACCAGCAGCCGCATGACGTTGTTGCCGGATGATGAAATTGCCCGCACCAGCGTACCCGTCACCATTACTCAAGGGGCGTCGGTTCTCCACGGCCAAGGGCTGGAAGCCAACAACAAAACGCAAATTTCTGTTCTGCACGGCCGAATCAACGGCACCATCGCGCCTCAACCCAAATGACGCCCATGCTCAAGCCCCTGCTCATCTGTCCGCTCTATGTCACCTTGCTGTGCAGCACGAACGTGTATGCAGAAAAAGCGGATAGCACCAAACCCGTTCAAGTTGAGGCCGATCGAATCACCGTAGACGACGTCAAAAAACAGCACATCCTTGAGGGCCGCGTGATTTTGACCAAAGGCACTATGATCATTCGTAGCAATCGCGTGGTGGTCAGCCAAGATGCGAATGGCTTCCAGACCAGTGTTGCCGAAGGCGGCGATGGCGGCTTGGCACGCTTTCGCCAGAAGCGCGAAAATAGCAATGAGTATGTGGATGGCGAAGCTGAACGCATCGAGCACAGTGATCGTACTCAGCAAACCGACTTCTACACCCGCGCCTATTTGAAAAGCGGACAGGATGAAGTACGCGGCCAGTTCATCCGCTATGACGCGCGCATCGAAAACTACACAGTCACCAATAGCAGCGGCACTGGCAAGTCAGGCGGAGATGGCCGCGTCCGTGCCGTGATCCAGCCGCGCAATACAGGGCCCGCCGACCCTGCACCCCCATCGCGCAGCAGCATAACTCTGCCCTCTGGAAGCTCATTTAGCCCGAACAAGCCCTAAACACAAGGGAAGCATTATTTTGTGCGTTGCACAAAATAATGCTTGACGAGGGTAAGTCGCGCCCTATAATGACCTCATGTTGCATTGCACCATTTGTAGTGCATTCCTTGATGCATACAGGAGGTCACCATGTCCAATCCCTTTTCCACCGCGCCGTTTGGCAGCATCCCGTTTGGTGGCGCCCAATTTGCCAGCGCATCTAAGGCTCAATTTGATGGCCTGCTGACGCTGGCAAACACCACCTTGGCCGGGATAGAGCGCTTGACCTCCCTCAACCTCAACATGGCGCGCAGTGTCTTTGAAGACACTGCCGGCTCGGCCAGCGCCCTCCTCGCAGCAAAAGACTTCCAAGATTTCGTTGCTATTCAGGCAACCTTGTCGCAGCCAGCAACTGACAAGCTGGCGCAATGGTCTCAGGGCGTCTATGCCATTGGCAGTGAAACCCGCGAGGCGCTGAGCCAGACACTAGATACCCAGCTCACTGAGGCCGGCCAAACCATGACGAGCGCCCTTGATGAACTCATCAAACATGCGCCGCCGGGCACCGATGCTGCAGTCAACGCCTCAGTAGACGTTCTCAAGTCAGCCCTTGGCACTGCCAGCGCAGCCTGCGCAACCCTGAACAAGACTGCCCGGCAGATGGATGAATACGCTGCCAATCTGTCCGCCAACACAAAACCCAAGCCGGCCAAATCAAAAAAGGCCTGACACATCAGGGCTGAATGGCGCGAATCCTTTGCTCCTCCACTGACTCTTCCTCATCCTGTTGAGTCAGTTTTATGCCCCGGCAGAACTGCCGGGGCATTTTTATGTCAGAGTGAGCCTGACCTTGTAACGTCACCCTATACAGTTAGTTTGCTAGCCATCCCCGGAGATAGAAATGCTGCAAGCCCGCCACACCTTCGTCCTGCTCGGCGCCCTACTCGGCGCCCAAATGCTTCCGTTACTCGCCAATGCGGCAACGGCTCGCGTCGAGGCGGTGCAATATCCAGCGTGGGTTGAACGCGGCACGCAAGGTGAGCGCCGCGAGGCGTTGCAGCCAGGCACGCAAGTACGTAGCCCAGATACCATCGTCAGCGGTGCGCGTATGTTACTCAGCCTTCCGGATGCCAGCACGATTCGCCTAGGTGCTAACAGCCGTCTACAGGTCGAGCGCCTGCGCAGTGACAAGGACAGCAATGGCGTCTCGGTGGATGTCGGTTTTAAACTGACGCAAGGATTCTTCCGCTACGCCAGCAATAGCCTCACCAAGCTCACGGGCAAGCGCAAGGTTGACCTGACCGTTGCGACGGCCACCATCGGCATCCGCGGCACTGACTACTGGGCAATGACCGACGCTGAACATGATGCTGCCTGCGTTTTCGAAGGCAAGGTGGAAGTCGCTACGCGTAGCGAAGGGGTGGTCAGTCTCGATCAGCCCACAGCCTTCTGGTCGCGCTTTTTCGACAAGCCGGCAGCAGTGACGGGCACCGCCAGCCCGGCTGAGCTGTCACGTTTCATCGCATCAGTTGAACCACAGGCCGGGCAAGGGATTGCCATTATTGGCGGCAAGTGGCGCGTGGTTGCAGCCGCCGAGGCCAAGCAAGGCGACGCGCGCAAGGTCGCAACAGCGCTCAATGAAGCGGGTTATCCCGCTGCCGTGGTCAAGCAGAACGGCGCGTATGAAGTGCGCATCAACCATTACGCCAGCCGTGGTGATGCGGAAAGCTCACTCGGCCGTCTGGCAGCACAAGCCGGCATGACCGGGACTGACGCAAAAGTAGTGCTGACGCGCTAAGGCGCCAGCCTTGGCACCTAACGTTTAGCGCTTTTCGTAGGTGTAGCCCAGCCCGGCAACACCTGCGATAAGCGACTCCATCGCCGGCTCAACCTGAGCCGGATCGCCGCGCACCCCCAGCTCGACATGCCGCTTTACCTGCGCATTGCCCACCGAGGGCAGGCTAAACACCTTGATGCCGGGGAAGCGCTCCTCCACTGATACCATCAGTGGTGTCATGACCCCTTCAATACCCTCCCAAACAATGATCGAGGCCTCGGCTTCGGCGTGTTGGTGAAAGTATGACGCGTAGTAGGTATCCAGCACCCACTCAAGCATCGGGTGCGCCATGACCGGGAACCCGGGGAAAAAATGGTGGTGAGCGTAGCTGAAACCAGGAATGCGGTTGTAGGGGTTGGGCACCACCCGACTGCCTTGCGGATACACGCCCATCTCTAGCCGTCCCGGTGTGACCTCTTGGCCGGTTTCGGCCATGCGTGCACGGATCTCTCGCTCGGCATCTGCATTCAGGTGTAATGGCACACCTGCCGCGGCGGCAGCGGCCTGCCGGGTATGGTCGTCGGGGGTCGCACCAATACCACCAAAGCTGAACACGACATCTTTGCTCGCCAGCGTGCGGCGAAACACCTCGATCAGATGGGGGCGATCGTCGCCGTGATATTCGACCCACTGCAGCTTGAGGCCGCGTGCCGCGAATACTTCACGCAGCTTTGCGAAATGCACATCCTGACGTTTACCGCGCATGATTTCGTCGCCAATGATGATGGCGCCAAAACCAGTGATGCTATCTGCACTACCGTCTGCCTGAACACTCATGTCTGCTCCCAAACCACGCCCTCGCCACGGAGCATACGCAGCCGCTGCAGGCAAAGGTGCACGAAGACCAGAGCCGTCCATGCCGGCGCCAGTAGATTGATGATGGGAATATGCGCTAACAGCGCGCTGATGCCACCGGCCATATACAGCTGTGACTTGCTATCGCGGATCGTTGCATACCGCTCACTTGGCGTAGCGTGCTCAGCCAGCGCGTCATAGCGGAAAGTACGCTGATTCAGCCATGCCAACCAAAACAAGGGCAGCACCAGCAACACGCCGGGAATCAAGAGCAACGGCAATGTCAGCAACCAGCCGGCAACAAACACCAGCCCGGCAATGAGTGTGTTGATCAGACTGCCCCAGAACGCACCACGGCCGGCGCGAGCCAGATCAGGGTAGTCGTGAAGCGCCACCATATTCATCATGCGTGGCAGGGCAAATGCCGCCAGCAACATCAGCGCGGTGAAGTACACCAATGGCGCAAACGCCATGAGCAACGCAATATTGGCTAGCCAGTCTGACACCCAATTACCGGAGAGCCAGCTCCAGTCGGGGAAATGCGTCTGTAGTTCAGTACGGGCGGGCGACCATACTGAGGCTGCAACTGCGCCCCACAGGACCATAGCCGCCAGCGGTGGCCACAGCGCCTGCAACAACATGCCAGGACGCAACAGATCACGGCTGGCCAGAATACATGCACGCAAAACTTCAGCCATCGATCATTCCTTTTTCATGCCCGCGGACGGGATTCCCACATTTTCTGCAGACGCTTCACCGACACCGGCGAAGGCGTGCGCAACTCTTGGGCAAACAAGGCAACACGCAACTCTTCCAGCAGCCAGCGGAACTCTTCCAGCGCCGGATCGCGCACGCCGCTCTTCTGTTGATTGACCCACTCGCGCTCAAACAGTTTCGCCACACTTTGCCAATCGGCCAATTGGCGGGCATCACGGGCAGGATCGGCACGCAGCTTGTCGAGCCGCAATACGGCGGCCTTGAGGTAACGCGGGTAGTGCTGCAGGCGCTCATAGGCCGTCATGGTGATGAAGTGACGGGCTAGCAAGCCATTCAGCTGTGTCTGAATATCTGCACAGGCTGCAGGAAACGCCTTGTTCATACCGGCCAGCTTCTTGGCCAACGCGGCCTGCTCGGTCAGGATCGTGGCGATCAGGCGAGCCACTTCCTGGGCAATCAGCGTGATGCGTCCGCGTGCGCTGTCCCGCCGCGCATCAAACTCGGCCTGCGTGGCGGGTAAGGGGTCCATCAGGCAACTGCGCTCCAGTGTCACCGCCAGAATCTGAGCCTTCAGCTCCGCTTCGCTACCGCCCGCCTTGTCAAAGAGCATGTACTGCAGCGCCATGTCGCGCAGACCGGGCAAGCTCTTGTCGATGAACTTGAGCTGGTCCTTGAGGTTGAGTGCAAACAGCCGGCGCAGCCCGAGGCGGTGCAGTGCACGTGCCTTTTCCTCACTGTCGATGGCGCGGAGCGACACGCTCTCTCCCTCATCCACCAATGCCGGAAAGCCGACCACTTTGCGGCCTTTGATGCTGACCTCAAGCAACTCGGGCAAGTCGCCAAAGCTCCAGCTGATGAGCCCCGTCAGTTCACCTTCATTGTCGGCGGTATCAGCATCCGCACGGTCTAACTTGACCTCAGCTTCGGCAAAGCTCTGCTCGACACGGTCGGCATACTGCGCGCGCAATTCCGGTAGTGAGCGTGACAAGGTCAAGGTGCCGCCATGCTCGTCAAGCAGACGGAAGTTCATTGATAGATGCGGCTGCAGCTCGCCCGGCCGGAAAGCATCCAGCGGCAACTTCATGGCCAGCTTTTCTTCGACGGCACGGGTCAGGGCACGTACCAGTGGCTCGCTTTGATCCTGCTTGCCATCAACAGCACTTTCGCAAAAGGCTTCGGCAAACGCATCGAGCGGCTGCAGGCGATGGCGGAATTTCTGCGGCAGCGTTTTCAGCAAGGCCACGGCTTTTTCCTTGAGCAAGCCGGGCACCAACCATTCGCAACGGTTGTGTGAAATTTGATTGAGCGACGCCAGCGGCAGCGAGAGCGTCACGCCATCATCGCTGGCCCCCGGATCGTGGTGGTAGCTGAGCTTCAGGCGCTGGCCATGCACTTCCAAATGATGCGGAAAGGTATCAGTGGTGATGCCAGCCGCCTCGTGACGCATAAGCTGTTCGCGTTCGAGGAACAGGAGCTTCGGTTCTTTCTGCTCAGCCTCTTTGCGCCAGTGCTCAAAAGCAGCGAGCGTGATGGCATCCGGCGGTAGCTTGCTGTCGTAGAAAGCGTAAATCAGCTCGTCATCAACCAACACATCGGGGCGACGCGACTTGTGCTCAAGTGCCTCGATGTCACGGATCAGCTTCTGGTTGTGCTGAAAAAAGCGCGCCCGCTTGGCAAAGTCTTCATGCACCTGCCCATTGACGAGGGCGCCACGAATAAAGAGTTCGCGCGCCAGCTTGGGATCCTTGGGGCCGTAATGGATTCGGCGCTTGGCGTAGAGCAGGATGCCGTGCAGCGTGGCACGCTCCCAAGCCACGACCTGCCCAGAGTTCTTTTCCCAGTGCGGCTCGTAGGCATGACGACGCACCAGATGCGTCCCCACCTGCTCCAGCCATTCCGGTTCGATCTTCGCAATCGTGCGTGCAAACAGGCGCGAGGTATCCACCAGCTCGCCGGCCATGATCCAGCGCCCCGCTTTCTTCTGCAGCGTTGAGCCGGGATGGATAAAAAACTTGATGCCACGCGCGCCGAGGTAATGCGGCTCTTCTTCGCTTTTCAAACCGATGTGGCCGAGCAGCCCGGTGAGCAGGGCTTTATGCATTGCCTCAAACGAGGCCGGCAGATCTGATTCTTTCCAGCCGTGCTCAGTGCACAACACATGCAGCTGGGCATGAATATCGCGCCATTCACGCACGCGCAGCCACGACAGGAAGTTTGCTTTGCACCATTGGCGTTGTTTACTTTGCGACTCATGCTTCCAGACTTCATCACAGGCGTTCCACAGCTTCAGCCAGAACAGGAATTCAGACTTCTCGTCTTTCCATTTGGCATGTGCCTGATCGGCACTACCGGCTTGCTCGGGCGGCCGTTCGCGTGGGTCCTGCGAGGACAGCGCAGCAGCAATGATCAACACCTCGCGCAAGGCGCCTTCTTTGCGCGCCGCCAGAATCATGCGTCCGATCTTCGGGTCCAGCGGCAGGCGCGCCAGCTCGGTGCCGACCTTGGTGAGCTGCTTGCTTTCCTCATCAATGGCGCCGAGTTCGGCGAGCAGCTGGTAGCCATCCGCGATCATGCGTGGCAGCGGCGCTTCGAGGAAGGGGAAATCCTCGACATCGCCGAGGTGAAGCGACTTCATACGCAAAATCACGCCGGCAAGCGAGGAACGCAAAATCTCCGGCTCGGTATGCGGCAAGCGCTTGTTGAAATCGGTCTCGTCGTAGAGACGAATGCAAATACCGCTGGCTACGCGACCACAACGCCCTGCACGCTGCTTGGCCGCTGACTGCGCAATCGGCTCGACCTGCAACTGCTCGACCTTATTGCGATGCGAGTAGCGCTTAACGCGGGCAACGCCAGTGTCGATCACATAGCGGATGCCCGGCACCGTCAGTGAGGTTTCTGCGACGTTGGTGGCAAGCACTACACGGCGCCCACCATGCGACTGGAAGACCCGGCTCTGCTCTTGCGCCGACTGACGGGCGAACAAAGGCAAAATTTCTGTCCCGGCAGGATGGTGCTTGCGCAGCGCCTCGGCGGCTTCGCGAATCTCGCGCTCGCCGGGCAAAAACACCAGCACATCGCCGGGACCAGTGCGATGTGCTTCATCGACAGCATCGACAATCGCTTCGTTCACATCCCGGTCGTCATCAACACCGTAAGGGCGATAGCGCGTCTCAATGGGATACAAGCGCCCTGACACCTCAATCACCGGGGCTGGCTGACCATTGATCGTGAAATGCTTGCTGAAGCGCTCTGCATCCAGCGTTGCAGACGTGACGATGAGCTTGAGCTCCGGGCGCTTCTGCAACACCTCACGCAGATAGCCAAGCAGGAAGTCGATGTTCAGGCTGCGCTCGTGGGCCTCGTCGATGATGAGGGTGTCGTACTGTCGCAGCAAGGGATCGCCTTGCGTCTCCGCCAGCAGAATGCCATCGGTCATCAACTTGATATACGTCGCTTCCGAGACCTTGTCGGTAAAGCGGATTTTGTAGCCGACGTGGCGGCCGAGCTCACCCTTGAGCTCCTGCGCAATCCGTGTGGCGGTGGCGCGCGCGGCAATCCGCCGCGGCTGCGTGTGGCCAATCAGGCCATGGCTGCCGCGACCGAGCTCAAGACAAATTTTGGGGAGTTGTGTGGTCTTGCCAGAGCCGGTTTCACCACAGATGACAACCACCTGATGATCGCGAATGGCCGCGGCAATGTCGGTTCGCTTTTGGTTGACCGGCAATGCATCGTCATAGGTAATCGGCGGCCGGGCAGCGAGCCGGGCCTGAGGATCAAACTTCATGCTACTGAGCCAAACGCTGAATGGTGTAGATACCTAGCCCCGTCATCAGCAATGAGCCGAATAAATGCACGCTCGCGGCAGCGGCGGCCAACGCCCAGGCTTCCGTGCGGATCAGGGCGACAACCTCGGCAGAAAAGGTTGAAAACGTGGTGAGGCCACCCAAAAAGCCGGTGATCAAAAACAAACGTAACTCCGCGGGCAGGCTGGTATTGAGGTGAAACACCATCACGGCCGCGCCCACCAGATAGGCCCCCAATAAGTTTGCTGCCAGCGTGCCCAGCGGAATGCTTACAAACAGCGGGTTAAGCCACATACCCAGCAGCCAGCGGAGCCACGCGCCCAATGCGGCACCCGCGCCAATGCCGGTAAAGGAAATCCAGTTCATAAGTACATTCTACCGCGCGAGGCAAGCCTCCCCATCGAGAGCGTTGCATCCAGCAAACAAGTTTTGCTTGTGTCTCAATAAACCTTCAGTTCTGCCGTTTACCTACTGATCGCACTGCTACCATCCAGCATCTTTGAAGTTCGCAAGACGTTGTCAGGTTAAAAGCCTGCAGATTGCACGTGTGAATTGCAGGCGAGTGTTTTTGCACTCTTGTCCCATCTGACATACCCAAGCCCTAGGCCCTCAACTGATTCATGAATGATCTCGTACTTCTTGCCGGGAATAGTCTGATTGGTCTACTGTTCCTTGGCATGTGGTTCGCGGAGAAAGGTGACCGCAGCCATTTCGCCTTCTGGGGTATCGCCAATATCTGTGTCGGACTGGCCGCTGTACTAGCCTTGATGATGCGCATGGAAATTGATGCTGGCCAAAATGTGCGGCATTACTTGCTGCTCATTTTGCCGCTGGCCGCATTCGGCTACACCACCATGATTGGTGGCTCCCTACGCTATCGTGGATTCAGTTTTAACTGGCGTGACGCACTAGTGCTCACTATCGCCCTGATGGCGCTAAGTATCGGCACCCGCTTTACCTATCCACCCGCAACCACTTGGTTGGCTGCAACAGTTCTGTTCATTTCCATGGGATCGGTCGCATGGGCCCTGTGGAATCAAAGCCGCATGGAGCGATTAGCAGCCGGTCTGTTTGCCCTGCGAGCGGTTAATGGTGCCTGGCTGATCTTGAGTGGCGGCCTCACGCTTAACTCGCCGCATACGCCGATTGCCTATCTCGTTACGCTGAGCGCTTCGATTTGCCTCCTATTGGCAGTCTTTCAACGCAAGGAACGCGAGCTGAGTCACCACAATGAATTGCTGACCTTCTCCAATCAGCTCATCACCGCCCTGCAAACCCATTCAGATGAGCGCAACCTAGCTGAAGAAGCCTTGCGCCAACTGGCACGCAACACCAGCTGCCAAAATGCCCTTGTGCACCTGATTGATGACTCGGGCAAATGGTTTGAACTGATTGCATCTCACGGCCATTCAGCCGAAGTCCTCGAAGTCGCAGCGCGCATGCCTGTGGATTCGACCCTATCTGGGCAAGCAGTGCGCATGCGCAAAACGGTTCTGACGCATGACTACGCGAACGAACCGGGCGCTTGGCAGGTACTCGTTCATGCATTTGGTCGTGCAGGCATCATGGTCAATGTATCTGTCCCACTGGTCAGTGAAAACCAGCCGCTTGGGGTACTGAACATCAGCTATCCACTGCGTGCCGAAATGACGAAGAATGAGCTCGATACGCTCAAGGCAGCCGGGCAAGTCATTGGTACCTGCCTAGATCGAGTACGTAGTGTGCGCGACTTGGCTTACCGTGCCAACCATGACTCTCTGACCGGCCTGGGCAATCGCGATGCACTGCATCACTGTATAGAGGCCATGCGACTGGAGGAACGGCGCGATATTTTTGCCTTACTGCTGGTCGACCTTGATCGCTTCAAGGAAGTGAATGACGCGCTGGGCCATACGACTGGCGACCTGCTGCTGTGTGAAATTGCACGCATCCTGCGCAACTCGCTATCAGGCCAAGCTGGACAGGCCTTCCGTCTTGGTGGTGATGAATTCGTTATCACCCTGCCACAGCTAGAGAGCGAGGAAGAGGGCCGTAAGCTGGCGGGTGCCTTGGCTATCTGCATTGGCCAAAGCCTCCAAGTTGCCAATATGGCTTTACGCATCGACGTTTCTATCGGCATTGCCTTTGCACCACGCCATGGCGACAACAGCCATGAACTACTGCGCTGTGCCGATGTAGCCATGTATCGCGCCAAGCATGCCGGTACCGGCATTGAGGTGTATGACCGCAGCCAAGATCCGCACTCGGCCGAACGACTTGAACTCCTCGCTCGGATTCCCGAGGCGATTCGCAATGACGAATTGGTGCTTTACTACCAGCCACAGCTAGATCTCAACACTCACCGTCTGGTGGCATGCGAGGCGCTGATTCGCTGGCAACATCCAGATCGCGGCTTATTACCGCCGAGCGAGTTCATCCCGCTGGCCGAGGTCAGCGATGTCATCCGACCATTGACCGAATGGGTCATCGATACCGCCATGGCTCAAGCCAATGAGTGGCAGGCGAACCGCTTACCGCTGCGCGTTGCCTTTAACCTGTCAGCTCGCAATATTCTTGATCCGAATTTCACGCCCCACCTGCTGGCCATGCTCGAAAAACATGGCCTTGAACCCTGCAATGTAGAGCTGGAACTGACGGAAACAGTGCTCCTGAATGACCCGGCCAATTCTGCATTGGTACTTGATGATCTGTCAAAACGGGGCTTTGTGTTGGCGCTGGACGATTTTGGAACTGGCTTTTCCTCGCTGAGCTATCTCAAACGCTACCCGTTCACTACCCTCAAGATTGACCGCTCTTTTGTCTCTGACATGCACAAGGATGAGTCAAGCCTAGCAATCGTGCGCTCCACCATCCAGCTCGCGCATGCACTGGGCATGAAGGTTGTGGCAGAAGGGGTAGAAGATGAAGCCACGCTGCTGAGCCTGCATACCCTCGGCTGCAATTACGCACAGGGTTATTACATCGGCCGCCCCATGATGGCAGAGCGTATTGCGATTTGGCAGAAGGAAGCGCCGGTTCTGCGCGTGGCCGGGTAAAATGCTGTTTTGGCTGGGCGTCACTTGGCGCCCCACGCCCCCTAACGACACGAAGCACCATGACCGACGCCCACAAGCCCGCCGCTGAGCCGGCCAGCAATTTCATTCGTAACATCATTGACGCCGATCTCGGCGCCGGTAAATACGTCAGCCGCCAATGGCGCGGCCAGCCTGGTGACGGCCCGCAACAACAAGCGGGACAGCCAGATCCGGCCAAGATTCGTACGCGCTTCCCGCCCGAGCCGAATGGTTATCTGCACTTTGGTCACGCCAAGTCGATCTGTCTGAACTTCGGCCTAGCCCGTGACTACGGTGGCGCCTGCCATTTGCGCTTTGACGACACCAATCCAGAAAAGGAAAGCCAAGAGTATGTCGATGCCATCACCGAGTCGGTGAAGTGGCTGGGCTATGACTGGCAGTTCAACGGCCAGACTAATCTCTACTTCGCATCTAACTACTTCGACTGGATGTATCGCTTTGCCGAAGCGCTAATCGAGGGTGGACATGCTTATGTCGATAGCCAGAGCGCCGAGGACATGCGTGCGAACCGTGGCACGCTGACCGAGGCGGGCAAAGACAGCCCCTTCCGTACGCGTAGCGTGGCTGAGAACCTGGACCTATTCCGTCGCATGAAAGCAGGTGAGTTCGCCGACGGCACTCACATCCTGCGCGCCAAGATCGACATGGCGGCACCCAATATCAATCTGCGCGATCCGGCGATATACCGTATCCGCCATGTGCATCACCACAATACCGGTGACACCTGGTGCATCTATCCGATGTACACCTTTGCGCACCCGATTGAGGATGCGCTGGAAAACATTACCCACTCGATCTGCACACTGGAATTTGAAGATCAGCGCCCCTTTTACGACTGGCTGCTGAACCGCCTCGCTGATGCCGGCCATCTGGTGCGCCCGTTGCCGCAGCAATACGAGTTTTCGCGCCTCAATCTTTCCTATGTCGTGCTCTCCAAGCGCAAGCTGATCCAGCTGGTCGATGAAAAGCACGTGGCAGGCTGGGATGATCCGCGCCTGCCTACGCTGGTCGGCGCCCGTCGACGTGGATTCACCGCAGAGGGTTTCCAGCTGTTTGCAGAACGCATTGGTGTGACCAAGTCCGACTCATGGATAGACATGAGCGTGCTGGAAGACTGTATGCGCGAGCACCTCAATGAGACAGCCCCGCGCCGCATTGCTGTGCTCGACCCGGTTAAGCTGATCATCGACAACTATCCGGAAGGCCAGAGCGAACTGTGCGAAGCCCCCAATCATCCGCAAAAGCCAGAGTGGGGCAAGCGCACAATGCCGTTCAGCCGTGAGCTGTGGATCGAGCGCGAGGACTTCATGGAAGTCCCGAGCAAAGGCTACTTCCGCTTGTTCCCGGGCAACTTGGTGCGCCTGCGCTACGGCTTTGTGGTCAAGTGCATCGGCTGCGACAAAGATGCAGAAGGCAACATCACCGCCGTGCATTGCGAGTACATGCCCGACTCCAAGTCAGGCACACCCGGCGCAGACAACTACAAGGTCAAGGGCAACCTGCACTGGGTTTCGGCTGCACATGCCTACACCAGCGAAGTACGCCTCTATGACCGCTTGTTTGCGGTGCCCAATCCGGGCGCGGGTGAACGCGACTTCTTGCTTGATATCAACCCGAATTCCAAGCAGGTCATACAGGCACAGCTAGAACCCGCACTCAAGGATGTAGGTCCTGAAGATCGTTTTCAATTCGAACGTCATGGCTACTTTGTTGCCGATCGCCTAGACTCCAAGCAAGGCATGCCGATTTTCAATCGCACAGTCACCCTGCGCGACTCGTGGGCAAAGTCAGCGAAATAATAAGGTCGTAATAAGAACGTGCAGTACCGTGGGGCACCTTGGCCCCCGGTCATCGGAAGGAGACTTCAGTGGTTGACCGTGGTGCCCTGCTACACCCCACCATCACTGATCGGGCGGGCCTCAATGACTATCTGCAAAACCTGGCAGATCTGCTGCCCGCCATCGAGCGCGGTGTTGCCCGGCTGAAACGCGCCCCGCAGGACCGCGAAATCATCTCGGAAATTTTCCGGGCGCTGCACAACCTCAAAGGCGATGCCGCCATCTGCCAAGTTCAGCTGGGCATTTTGCTGACCCATCCAGTCGAAACGCTGTTTGCGCGCATGCGCGCTGGTGAAATCATTTTCTCGGATATCAGCGCCGAAGTGGTTTTGCTGACCATGGATAGGCTTGAGATGGCACTGGATGCCTTGGCAGAGGGCCGGCCGCTCGCCCATCTGCGCTTGCCCACCCTCGTCGATGGTCTCGATGCCATGGCACAAGCAAATGGCCTGATGCTGGAAACAACAGCATTACAGCTGATTGAGGATGTCACAGGCTTCCGCCCAACTGCTATCGGCAAGACGTTCAAGGCTGGTGCATCTGGTGCCACACGGGCTGACGACACGACAGCCGCCGATCTGCGTCTCTTCATGCAGTTGGCACTTCAGCTTGATTCTCGCTCACCTACTTTCAAAGGACGCAGTGGTCGCCTGCTGCGACTGGCGCAAGAGACTAATCATGCAGCGGGCAACCCGGTCAATCCACTACAGCTGGAAGCCGCCATCTATATGCATGATATTGGCATGATGTTTCTGCCCGAATCTGCTTGGCTCAAGCAGGGCAAGCTCAGTGCGGAGGAGCTTAATCTACTGCACATACACCCATCTCAAGCTGCGGACCTGCTGGTACGCATGAGTGGCTGGGAGGATGCCGCGCGCATGATCCGCGAACATCATGAAATGCCGGATGGACGGGGTTACCCTACCGGGCTGAAACACACTGACATTTGTGATGGGGCCAGAATTATTGCCATCGTGGATGCCTTTGAATCCATCACGACTAAGCATGCGCAACGTGGACAAGGACGGTCAATGTTACGTGCGATTGCAGAAATCAACGCCAGTGATCGACAGTTTGATCCAGTCTGGATTACGCACTTCAACAGTGTTGTGAGAAAACGGCTAGAGGCTGCCTGATCGGCCCAAGCCGCTTGTAACGCTTATCGAGCGACACACGCCTGAACGACTGATTTTAGACTTTGGGGATCAGCCGGATCACGCCCTCAGTCACACGTTGGGAACCCAGCACTGAAGAGTCCAGACTCTCTTTGTATTCGATGATCTGATAGGACGAATACTTGCCGCTATATACCCAGGCCTTGGCACGGCGCTCAAACACCAAACGCGCCTCACCTGCCCCGCCGCTGTAGTAGCGCTTCATTTTCAACTGATAGTGAATGAGGTCGGGGTCGAGACGCGTCTCTTCAACCTCCCAGTTCGGTGCAAGTGGGTCCAACACCAAATATGCCACGCCGGCATACATGCCCCAATAAACCATTTTCTCAAGCGAGATTCCAAACGAAGGTGTCAGCTGGAGCGTACGGTCAGGAATCAGCGTCTCCGTCACGCCAGTACCAAAGACTCTTTCCGTGGCGTTACTCGTCGTCTTGGTAATGGTGCCACAGCCGACAAGAGCGACCGCACACAGGCCCAAGAAGGTGGAAAGAATTGTCTTACGCATCGATATCAGATGTAGTTGAACAAGGACAGCTGAGATATCTTGGTAAACGACAGCTGTGCTGCCTGCAGGGTGATTTGTGTTTGGTTCAAGTCACTGATCGCAGCGGTCATGTCGACATCCGTCAAGCGGCTTAACGTCGAAGTGTAATCAAGATCGCGTTGTGACGACGCATCACCGAGCGAATCCAACTCACTCATGCGAGCGCCCATCTCTGAGCGGTAACGAAGGAGATTATCCTGCGCACTCAGCATGTTTCCCAAGGTTGACTGTACTTGTTTACTGAAGCTTGTACGGATTGACTCACTCATCCCCTGCAGCGGCTGCTCGGCAGCGAGAATGAGGTCTCGCATCGAGTTAAAGACGCTGATTGGCTGTGATGGGCGGATTGAAAAACTGTCACCGTTACCAGGTGAACCGCTAATCACTACCGATGCACCGTAATCCATGCCCCCCACAGTACTTGCGAGGGCTTTCAACTCAATCGCTGCCCCAGCAACATAAGTGCCCGGAAGAGGGGGTACTACAGGCGGGGTTGATACAGCAGACTGCGTATTGGTCAGAAGAGAGACGCCTGTGTCATCAACAATATCGTAAGTTGTATTGACACCCACGGTCGCAAAATGGATGGTGAAGTTCTTCGGATTGAGAACATTGTTCCATTTGGTGGTATCACTGATGGTCGGTGCCGAAACAATGCCATTCCCTGAGTTCAACTCACTCGCATTTGCCGAGAAAGCCAGACTGCTATCTGTCGCGCCCAAGAATAGATCACGACCTGATTCACTGACGCGCATATCTCTTGATGGAGAAACGCGCAACAGCCGCTGCCCTTCATCACCATGGTAGGTCACGCCAGTGTCGACGGTTCCAACAAACGGCTTGGTATCCCCCTTAAAGCCGGAGAATAGATAGTTCCCAATACCATCCTGCTGATTAGCAATACCAACCAGCTCATCAAAGCGCTGGCGCATTTCAGCAGTAATACTCTTACGATCAACATCGCTTAACGTCGAGTTGCCAATTTGTACAGTCAACTCATAGACACGTTGAATAAGTTCTTCGGCGCTTTGTAACTGCCCTTCAGCCAAGGCCAGTGAGTCACTGGCATACCCCTGATTCTTGGTGTACTGATCATTAAGGCTTTTGGCTTGCGTGACCTCGAGCGCCTGAGCGGCAGCAACAGGGTCATCGGAGGGCGTCAAAATGCGCTTCTGCGTTGCTAATTGCTGCTGCAACTTCAACGCCTCTGAATTCTTCTTCTGAAGATTCGCAACGCCGGTATCAAACACCATTTGGGTCGAAACACGCATGACCTACTCCTTATTAACCGCCAAGCGAGGACAGCAAATCAAACAGCCTGCTCGAAATATCAATGATCTTTGCAGAAGCCTGATAGGCCTGCTGATAGCGCAGCAAATTCGCTGCCTCCTCATCAAGATTCACGCCTGCATATGACTGGACTGCATCTGTAGACTGTTTAAGCAACGCTGATTGAGCATCATAAGTGGCCTCAATTTGACGCGCCGAATTACCCACATTACTCACCAGCTGGGCATAGGCCGATTCCATGCTCGCAGTGCCACCGAGCAATATTTTGCTGGTCTGCAATGTAGCGAGTGCGAGTGCATTACGGCTATCGGTGGTGTTCGCTGTTGAAGGCCCAATGGTGAATGTATCGCCATCATTAGGCACCCCATTGAAACTCACCTCAATGCCGTTAACCATGACGGTCATACCCGAGGTGTAGCTCAAGCCTTGGTTCGGTGCAGTAATGCTTGTATAGCTTGTGGCGCCATTCACAGTGACTGCGACTGTGGTGCCCATTGGGAAACCGTACAGCAGGTTATTGTCGTTGTTGTACTTGAGCACGTAATTGCTCGTGGGCAAGGCTGATGAAATCGCAGTTGCTGACTGCGTCAGCGTTGCAGTCGCACTTGTTGTGCTTGGCGTAACAGGTGCTGTCGAGTATCCTGCACCAATCGTGAAAGTATCACCATTGGTTGGTGCTGTCCCACCAAATGTGAAGGTCACGCCACCATAGTTGTAAGTCGCGCCAGCAATGAAGGGAACAGTCTCGTTGCCGAGTCTGATCGGATAATCCGTTGTAACACCAGCGTTCGTCACACTGATGGTTGTATTGATAAGTGGGCTGGGTAGCGGACTGAGGCTCAAGCTGTTGGTACCTGAGCTGTACGTAAATGTCGACCGCATATGACCAGCAGCTGCAATCGAAACACCGCCGGCATTTGTTGTGCCAGCCGTGAGTTGATTGGGGCCGACAACGTAGGTATCGCCGTTCGCTGGCGTACCCGAAAAACTGAAAGTGATGCCATTGATGGTGGCCTGCGAGCCCGCAGCAATCGCAACCGACTGATCGCTGCTCGTCACAGTCGTTGAGCTACTAGTCGCCGTCGACGGGTTCCAAATGCTGACGACAGTTCCTGGCGGAAAGCCTTTGTACCCACTGGTAAAAGCAGAGTAAGTCAGGCTCACAGGCGCCTTTAAAGCGCCACCGCTCACCTGAACCGTCCCAGTATTGCTTAGCCCTTTTGCTGAAGCGACGGGAAGACCTGCAGCAATGCTACGCGCATCAGTCAGCGCAACACCAATGTCGCGTGCAGCAAAACGCGTGGGCTGGATCTTGAAACTTGCTCCCAACGCTGGTGTGCCTGAAATATTAAAGGTGACACCATCCGCCGTCATCGGCAAGGTTGAGCCAGAGAACAAAAATTGATCATCTTGGACGCGACGCAGGTTGTATCCGTTTGCGTCGTAGCTCAGGACATAATCGCTTGTACTCAGTGCACTTACATCGGTCACGGTTGCCGAAGGAATGCCCGGTGGGGCGATCGCTGTACCATTCCGTGTATCTGCCGTAATAACCGGGGTTGGCATGCGGAAAAAGTTCAATCCCGCTGCACCCGTCAAGTCTTGACCCAACTTGTGTTGAGTATTAAATGAGCTCGCCATCCCTAGTGCAATACGCCCTAGGGTGTTCTGTGCTACATCCAGTGATTGCATACGAAACTCAAGCAAACCACCCAACTTGCCACCGGTCACCAGCTCCTCAGGAATCTGCGTCACCGCCCCAGTGTTTGGTGACTTGAGACCAACGATCAGTCTCGTCGCATCATTGGTGGCTGCAGTCGCAGTCAAGGTGTACACACTCTCACCTGCGACAAGCGGCTGACCGTTACCGAAGAAGAGACTGAAGCTACCGTCACTCTGAATAATGGTCTCAGTGCGGATGTGCTGATTAAGCTCTAAAACGAGTTGATCACGCTGGTCACGCAGGTCATTCGCCTGCTGCGCCCCACCTGAGGCTTCTGAAACTGCAATTCGCTGATTGACCTCAGACACCTGCTGAGCAAGCGAATTGATCACCCCCACTTCAGTCGTGATTTGGGAGCTGGTACCGCTATAGATTTCCTGCAAGCGTGCGGATAAATCTTGGAAGCGCGCCACGAGTGTATTCGCTGACGCAAGCATCGATTGCCGCGCGGGAATTGAGCTTGGTGTACTGGCAACGGCATTTACGCCATCGAAGAAACCCGTAATCGCTGGTGACAGCCCAACGGTGGTGTCTCCGAGCATGTTGTTAATTAGGCCCAGCTGATTCTGATAGGCCTCAAGCGAACTTGTCGTCGCTTGGGATGTAATCAACTGATTCACCAAAAAGCTGCTGTAGGCACGCTCAACGGTGAGGACACGGGTGCCTTGGCCAAGAAAACCAGCGCCGGTGAACTGTGGATTTTGCGTCGTCTGAATCGTGCGCTGCCGGCTGAACCCCGCCGTGGATGCATTCGCGATGTTATGGCTGGTCGTGAGCAGGCCTGCCTGTGAGGCATTCAAACCTGTAATTGCAATATTTAGGGTACTGGCAGCCATATCCCTCGCTCCATGCACTGATAACGGCAATACTTGCCGGTAGTTGAGTCATTGCTGACGAATTTACTTTCATTCAGCAATCCCCATGCCAGCAGTGCGAGAGGTGAGGCTTAGGTACGTGTCAGATCACGTAATGCCGGGGCAGCAATGATACGTTCAAGCTTGGCGGCGTATTGCGGGTCAGTTGCATAACCCGCGGACTGAAGTGCCCTTGCGAAACTGGCACCATCGCTGGTACCAATCACTTGGCTGTAGCGTGGGCTTGTTGTCAGTAAGCGGGCGTAATCAGAGAACGCTTCGGCATAAGAGTTGTAAGCACGGAACCGCTCTGTCTGGCGTTGCGCCTGCCCGTCCACATACTCGGTCGTTGAGGCCTCTACGGTAGCGCCCTGCCAGTTTCGGCCGGCCTTGATACCAAACAGATTAAAGCTTGTTCGGCCATCAGCAAAGCGTGGCTCGGCACGCCCCCATCCAGTCTCCAAGGCAGCCTGCGCCACCATGAAATGCGCCGGGATGCCACTCTGTTGTTCAACGGCTAGCGCATACGGCCGCACGCGCGCGACAAAATCAGTCGCCACATCCCCGCTTTGCGGTGCTGAATAAGCACTCGCGACAGCGGCAGCAACAGGGTTTGAAGCAGCGCGCTCACTTGCATTAGATTGCTCACTAACAGCGCCATAGGCTGCCATCAGGGCGCTACGGGCCTGCGGGCTGAGACGACTCAGGGTCGACGCATCCAGTGGCAACATTGAGCCGGTCGGGTTTAGGGGCAAGCCCTTCTCGAACACCTCTGCCGCATCTCCCTGCCGACTCAGTTGTCGCTCGATCACTGCAGCCAAACCAAGCCCGCGCTTAGACGACATGACCTGCGAAAGCTGTTGATCCAGAAGGGATTCATACATGCGGCTCTGATCGTTATCGAACAAGCCCTCGCGTGGCGTAGCGTCACGCATTGACTTCAGCACCATCTGCAGGAATAACGCTTCGAATTGCTTGGCCGCTGCGCGCAAGGCCTCCGGATCATTGCTCTTAACCTGCGTTTTCAGGCTGGTCAGGGCATTGACATCAAAAACGGATGGTAGGGTGGTCGTGGAATTCATCGCGAAGCTGAGCTTGCCAATGCGCCACCTGCGGCAATCGCCCGATCAAACCGGCAAAAACTGCCCAGTTCAGATGACTTCAAGCTCGGCACGCAAGGCGCCTGCCGCCTTCATGGCCTGAAGGATGGCGATCAGATCTTGCGGATTAGCACCAATGGCGTTCAGTGCCTTGACGATGTCGGCCAGATTGGCGCTGGTGCGAATATTATTGAGTGCGCCAGCTTCTTGGTTAATACCGATCTGTGCGTTAGCATTGGCCGCAGTTTGACCACCCGCCAATGCATTAGGCTGGCTAATGCTGTTGTCGGTATTGACCGAAACCGACAGATTGCCGTGGGCCACTGCACAGGCATCAAGCAATACAGACTGATTCATCACCACCGAACCGGTCCTGCTGTTAACGATCACACGCGCAGCGCTTTGCATCGGACGTACTTCAATATTTTCTAGGCGGCCTAGAAAGGCAACCCGCGCATCACTATCCTGCGGTGCTCGTACCCTGACCAACCGACCATCTACCGCCGAGGCCGACCCGGGTGCAACCCGATTAATGGCCTCCACGACGCGCTGTGTCGTACCGAAATCTGTGGAGTTCAACTCAAAGTGGATGAACTCACCCTGCCCCACCATCGTCTGGACAGCGCGCTCAACCGTTGCACCGCCGGCAATTCTGCCTGCGGAGAGGTGATTAACCGTGACCTTGGAGCCGGCACCCGATGCCCCAGCTCCGACCACCACGACATTTCCCTGCGCCATTGCATAGATCTGACCATCCGCGCCCTTGAGCGGTGTCAGTACCAGCGTACCGCCGCGCAAGGATTTGGCATTACCGATTGAGGACACAGTGATGTCAATTTGCTGACCGGGACGAGCGAATGGCGGCAAATTTGCAGTGACCATCACTGCAGCCACATTCTTCAGCTGCAGCGACTGACCGGGCGGCAAGGTCACGCCCATGTTCGAAAGCATGTTGATAATGCTCTGTACGGTAAAGGGGGTTTGTGTCGTTTGGTCACCACTGCCATCCAAACCAACCACAATACCGTAACCGACCAACTGGTTATTACGAACACCTGAGATTGAGGCCAAATCCTTGATGCGCTCCGCACGGGCTGCATCGCTGACAAGCAAGCCCGCCATGATCGCCATCACGACCATCAATGCTTTCTGGATTCCGCTAATGCCACCCATGTTCAGATCTCTTTTAGAAAGGCAAAACGCTCAGGAAGAAACGCCCCAACCAACCCATGACCTGAGCTGAATCAACGAAACCATTGCCCTTAAATTCAAGGCGCGCATCAGCAACCAAGGTTGATTGAACAGTATTTGCTCGATTGATAGTGTTCGGATTAACGATACCGGAGAAGCGCACAAACTCCTCACCTTCCTTGAGGCCAATCTGCTTCTCGCCCGATACCAACAGGTTGCCATTCGGCAACACCTCAATGACCGTGCAAGTAATGGTGCTGTTGAAAGCATTGCTGGATGTATTTTCACCCTTGCCATCGAATGCAGTGTTGCTGCTACCCGCGAGCGTTACGCCTTGCGCTGATTTAAATGGCAAACCAGCAATTGTAGGAACAGCAGCATCCATAGAGCTGCTGCGCTCAGCCTTGGTTTGGGAGTTTTTCGATGCCGCGGTATTTTCAGCAATCGTGATCGTGATGGTATCGCCCACATAGCGAGCACGGCGGTCTTCAAACAAGGGGCGGCTGCCACCGGAATTAAAAATAGCACCTTGCGTAGCAAAGATGTCCGAGCGCGGCTCAGGACGTGCCGTCATTGGCTGATGCACCATGGTTGGCGGTGTCGTCGTCACACAGCCAGCCAACAAAGCAGGGCTAAGTGCCAAGAGTATCCGTTCAATCAAAGGTCGCATCTTCATCATCCTGTCTTGCTTACATCTGCGTGAGGCGGGCCAACATATTGTCCGACGTCGTGATCACCTTTGAGTTCAGCTCATAGGCACGCTGGGTCTGAATCATGGTGACCAGCTCTTCGGCCACATTCACATTCGAGGTTTCGACATAGCCCTGATTCACCAGACCTGTTCCGTTAGTCCCCGGAGTATTCGGGGTTGGCGTACCAGATGATGCCGTTTCAACAAAGAGGTTTTCACCCATGCTCTGCAGACCACCGACATTCACGAAAGTGGCCAACTGCACAGTTCCAATTTGCGTTGCCGCGGTGGTGCCCGGCAGGGTCGCAGAGACAATGCCATCACGACTGATCGAGATGCTCAGAGCATTCTGCGGCACAGTAATCGCAGGTGAAAGCGGATAGCCACTCGAGGTAACCACCTGGCCTGTATTGTCTTTTTGAAATGCGCCATCTCGGGTATAGGCCAGCGTGCCATCTGGCATCTGAATCTGGAAAAAACCTTGGCCATTGATAGCCATATCCAGTGGGTTCTCGGTTTTCTGCAAGCTGCCCTGTATGTAAATACGCTCGGTCGAAATCGGACGGACACCCGTACCCAAGGTCAGGCCAGATGGAACCTGTGTTGTCTGGGTCGACTGCGCGCCAGGCTGACGCATCGTCTGATACAGCAGATCTTCGAACACAGCCCGCGACCGCTTGAAGCCATTCGTACTGACGTTAGCCAGATTGTTCGAGATCACATCAAGATTGGTCTGTTGCGCATCAAGACCGGTCTTTGCAATCCAGAGTGAACGTATCATCGTATTTTCCTAGTGACTATCGTGCAGCCGCAAGCAGCTGCATTGCGCTGCGGTCATTGGTTTCTGCCGTTGTGATCATCTTGGTTTGCATCTCAAACTGACGGGCCAATGAAATCATGCTGACCATTTGTTCAACAGAATTAACATTGCTGCCCTCAACCAAACCAGTACCAAGCCGCACTGTTTCAGCCACAGGTGAAACGCCACCCGCACGCAGCCCGAATAAGCCATCAGGGCGACGCACAAGATCAGCATCGTTAGGGTTAACTAGTTTGATGCGACCAACAGCGCTGGTTGTCTGCAAGCCAGTTTGGGGGACCACCGACACACTTCCATCACGGCCAATTTCAATCTTCTGGTCGGGTGGAACCGCAATGGGGCCGCCATCGCCCACCACTGGCAAACCATTTTTCGTCTGTAGTACGCCATTCACATCCAGTTGCAGATTGCCATTGCGCGTATAGGCTTCAGTACCATCAGGTGCCGTTACAGCAATCCAGCCGCGCCCTTGCACAGCCACATCCAATTGCCGGCCAGTGAACATCATCGGACCGGCGGTGTAATCGGTATGGGTACTGGCATCAACGACAAATGCACGTGTCGGCAGGGCGGCTGGTGTGTTTTTGCTCTGCACCTGAACGGCACGTAGACGATGCTCCTCCGCACGATAGGCAGGGGTAGAAACATTCGCAAGGTTATGCGCGACCGAAGCTTGCCGACTCAAAGTCTGGCTTGCGCCCGTCATCGCGGTATAAATAAAACGATCCATGCGAGTCTCAGTATCCTAGTGTGGATTAGCGCAAGTTAACCAGGGTCTGCAACAACTGATCCTGAGTCTTGATAGTCTGTGAGTTCGCCTGATACGCACGCTGTTGCGTGATCATGTTCACGAGCTCTGCGGTTAAGTCGACGTTGGAGTCCTCTACGGCTGAAGCCTGAATGACGCCGAGATTGCCTTGTCCTGGTGCGCCCTCAACAGGCTGCCCAGATTCTGCAGACTCCTTCCACAAATTCCCACCTGCATTCTGCAAGCCATTTGGATTTTGGAAACTAGCCAACACCAAGCGCCCCATATCCCGCGTACGGCCATTTGAATATCGGCCTTGTACAGTGCCGTCATCACCGACAGAGATGCCGGATAGCCGCCCCGATGTATAACCATCTTGTGTCAAAGTGTTCACACCAAAGCTCGTACCAAACTGGGTTGAGCCTGTGAGATCAAGTGTGTAATTAAGGTTAGCTGCGCCATTGAGCAAAGTGAAATTTTGCGTTAGCGGCATCACAGTCACCAGATTTCCTGATTGGTCAAAACTCAGGTTCTGGGCTGTAGTTGGCGTTCCGCTATCAAGCGACACATACACTTGCCACACATTCGCTTGAGACGTTTTCACGAAGTAAAGCGACATGCTGTGTGGATTGCCGAGGGTGTCATAGACAGTCTGAGCCGTTGACGTCGTATATGACAAAGGATCCGTAGGATCGAAGGTATCGGTACCCGCAACTGGCGTGGGTGCACCTAGTAAGTTTGCCTGCCCATCACCTGCGCCAAGTACGATTGTTGAGCCCGTACCTTGTGTGCCCAATGTACCCCCACTACGATTGGTAATCACAACCTGGCCTGACGAGTTGGTGCTGACATCAACTGCCACACCCGATGCCACAAAAGTCGCATCGGCATTAATTGCAGTCTCAACCGCAGCCGCCAATGCGGCTGTATTTGCATACGTTGCTGCTGGGATATCAATATTCCGCGGGCCAACACCATCAATAGTCAAGGCCAATGTGTTGTTTGCTGCAGTGATAACTAGCGTCCCGGGTATCGCAGTACCTGTCACTGTCGATGGTGTTGCACCATTAGTTGGCGGCCTCGAGCGCGAGTCAAGATTCAGCTGAATGTCGCTCTCAGTGGTGGCGTTCGGATCAATCAGCGAGCTATCTAGCCGAATCGCACCCGCCTGACCGCTGGTAGGCACAATTCCGGAAACTGGGTCAGCCTGAATGCCGGTCAAGTACAAACCGGCAGACGTCACGATATAGCCGTCCTTATTGACCGAAAACTGGCCATTGCGGGTGTATGCAACATTGCCAGTCGCAGGCGTAACATCATCAGAAACGCGGAAGAAACCACCGCCATTAATCGCCAAGTCCAACGGGTTATTAGTGGAGGTGATATTCCCTTGCGTGAATTGCTGGAACACACTGGCGAGGTTCGTACCAATACCCACTTGCGATGAGCCAGCGCCAGCCAAGGATGCGGCAAACACGTCTGAAAACCGCGCATTCGCCCCCTTGAAACCGGCAGTACTCGAGTTCGCGATATTGTTACCAATGGCATCCAGCGACTTGGCGGAAGCATTGAGACCACTAAGACCTTGTTGGAATGACATATTCCTTACTCCTTAACCGATTCAGATGATTTGCTTGATATCGTCAAACTTGAAACGCCCGTAGCTACCGATATCAACGCTGATACCACCGTCAGCGGTGCGTACAACGCCACTGACATAGCCAAACTGCAAAGGATCAACCGTTACATCATTGCTGCCTTGGCGAGCAGTCACGGCAAACTTGTAGGAGCCGGCAGCGACGGCCGCGCCTAAGTCGTCTTTTCCATCCCACACAAAGTTCCTGACGCCTGCATCCTGATCTTCCAAGGTCACTGTCCGGACAACGGCCCCTGCGGCATTCTTGATTTCGATTTTTACAGTGTCAGCACCACTAGCCAGATCAAAGCCAGCTATCGCGCCCGACTCGCCCAGCTCAAGCGCAGTGCCTTTAACCAATGCGCCATGACCGACGAGTGCAGCTGCCTGAAGCGCTTGTGATGTGCTGGTGCCGCTCATCATGGAAGAGAGCGTTGCGTTCAATCGCTCGATGCCATCGACCGTGCTGATTTGCGCAATCTGGGATGTCATCTCAGCGTTCTCCATTGGGTTCAATGGATCCTGATTTTTCAATTGCGTTGTCAGCAACTTCAAGAAACGGCTCTGTTGTTCACTAACCGCACCCGTATCGGTTGATGTGCGTGTATTCAGCTGATCAAGGATCGAACTCGTACTGGTCACATTACTTGTAGTCGCCACTTTGCTTCTCCTTCATTACTGACCAATGGCCAGCGTTCTCTGCATCAATGTCTTGGCGGTGTTCATGACTTCTGCGTTGTTTTGGTAAGCGCGGGAAGCCGAAATCATGTTCACCATTTCTTCAACCACATTGACGTTCGGCATATTCACGTACCCCTGCTCGTTGGCAGCGGGATTTTGGGGGTCATACACCACCCTGAGTGGTGCCGCACTATCAACCACCTGAGTCACGCGCACCCCAACTCCACCCTGCTCATTCACTGGCGTCGCCTTGAACACAACCTGCTTGGCGCGATATGGCTGACCATCAGCACCAACAACACTGTCGGCATTTGCCAAATTACTGGCCGTTGCATTCAAGCGCGCCGATTGCGCAGTGAGCGCGGAACCAGCAATTGCAAAAACATTATTCAGGCTCATTTATTCACCTCATTGCGATTGCATGGCAGTGCGCAAACCATCGAAACGCCCGCGCACAAAAGTCAATAACGCCTCAAAGTGCATTGCGTTTTCAGCAAAGGCTGCACGCTCGATATCCATATTGACCGTATTGCCATCAACAGAACCTTGGTATTCAGTCCGGTATTTCAGGTCTGCGCCGTAAGGCGTACCACCCTCGGCTTGCAGATGCCGTGCCGAGGTCTGCTTCATCCCTAGGGGGCCATCTGTCTTGCCACTCATGGCATTAGAAAGCGCCGAGGAAAACTCAACGTCACGCGCCTTGAAATGCGGGGTGTCGGCGTTAGCAATATTCGAGGCCAGCAGCTCCTGCCGGTAGGCGCGCAAATTCATCGCCGTTTGGAAAAACCTCAAATTGCTATCAAGACGATCAATCATGTTTGCGCCCCCCGGAAAATCACTAAAGTTCTTTAGACATACGCCGTAATGCATAGTCCGTGCCAGGCGCAGTACACCCTGCATTTGCAAGCCCCTGCTGGATGAATACCGAGGAGCCTTAGCGAATTGCCGCCTAGCTCACCCATGGAGGCCGCTTTTATTGCCGCTTTCATCACTGCCACCTCTCGTGGCGGCAAAACTTGCCGCCACGACTTGCCTTGTGCGGCAGCGCGTGTTTGAATCCGGGCATGCCTATTTCGCTTCGCAGTCTCTTTTACGCACTCCTCCTTGCTGCCACGCCCATGGAGGCAATCAGCCAAGCCGCCCCTGTTCGCGACGACAACCGGCAAATTCGTAACGCGGTAGAGCAATTCCTACGCAATCAAACCAGCAGCCTGCCCGGGCAAGCCAGCTTCACAATCAATAATGTCGAAGGCAGCGCAGGCAGAGCCCCATGCCCAACGCTTGATGTCAGCATGGCACCCGGCGCACGCAGCATCGGCCGCACTACCGTCCTTGTGCGCTGCCGGGCAGACAATGCGTGGGCTATTTATGTACCCGTACAGGTTCGAGTGCTGAGTGAATACGTTGTAACCACCCGCCCATTGAGCCAGGGACAACTGATCAGCGAAGCCGATTTGAGCCGACAAAGTGGTGACTTGGGCGACCTACCAAACGGCGTACTTTTAGACCCGGCCTTGGCAATTGGACGCGTCGCAGCCATGCCGATCCCGACGGGCAAACCAGTACTATCGGAATTGCTACGCCAGCCGCCGGTCATCCAGTCGGGCCAGACAGTCAAGGTCATCTCACGCGGCCCAGGCTTTGAGGTCACTAACGAGGGGCGCGCTCTGACCGCTGCGGCGGAAGGGAAGGTGATACAAGTCCGTCTAAATTCCGGCCAAGTCGTCAGTGGCTTAGCCAGAACAGGCGGCACCGTCGAAATCTCTTTTTAATCCACCAGCCTCGCGGTAAGATACGGGCAAGGCAATTGCTTTATTGCATTGACCCACCTAGTCACGGCATAAGTAAGTTTTCCTAAAGTTTCAGTGTTTTATGCCGTTCTAGGTATATGCAAACCCGTTCGCGGAAGGATTAACGTGAAGATCGACTCCTCCAACAAGCCAGCAGCCACACCCAGCACACCCAGTGCTGCGGGACGCGCTCGTGCCGGCAATACCGGAGGTGCGGCACCCGTTTCCAGTCAGACCAGTATTAGCAATGCCAGCACCGAAGCCACGCTAAGTGGCGTGCAGAATGTTGAAAGCGTTCTTGCTAGTACGCCTGTGGTGAACGCCGCGCGCGTCGCAGAAATCAAACAGGCTATTTCTGAGGGCCGTTTTCAGATCAACCCTGAGCGCATTGCTGACGGCCTCCTCCAGAGTGTTCGTGACATGCTGGCCAGCAACCGGTAATTGGTTGTGCAAGGCGCTTTAGTTAATGCGATTTCTACTGAAATAAAAGCCTTGCAGGCGTTTATCGCCATTCTTGAAGAAGAGCAAAAGTTACTCATCAGCGCCAATGCGGATGCGATTGTGCCTTTGCTTGATCGCAAAACAGCGTTGATTGCTGAGTTGGGTTCTGCTGGGCAGAGTCGTGAAGCAGCCTTGCTTGCTCTAGGTGTCAGCAATAACCGGGAATCACTTGATACCTACTTTGCTTCTGCCAGTGATGAATTGCAGATACATTGGCAGCAACTCATGGCAATGGCTCAGGCTGCGAATCAGTTGAACACGACCAATGGCACGCTCATCAATACACGCCTGCAGCACAACCAGCAGGCGCTCGCAATTCTGATGAATGCCGCTGGTGTTGGTAATGAAGTCCCGACCTACGGCCCAGATGGCCACCAAAAGCACGGTTCTGGCACCCGCACCTTGGGTAGCGCCTAATTTAGGCAGCCCATAGCTCGCGTTGCTGAGCTATAGCGGGACATCAACCCCGCGATCAGGCACCTGAGACTCAATTGTGATGGCAACCCGGCGGTTACGCTGCCGACCTTCGGCTGTCGCGTTGTCAGCAACCGGACGCTGATCAGCATAACCCGTTGCCGTGAGCAGGCGGGCATCCACACCATTCTCAATAAACAGGCGCACCACACTTGAGGCGCGGACCACAGACAGCTCCCAGTTTGAGGGGAAGAAGCTGTTCTTGATGGGCACATTGTCGGTGTAGCCCTCAACCGTAATCGGGAAATCTGTACCCGCCAGAATCTTGGCCACATTTGCCAAGACCACGACGGCGCGCTCATCTAGCGTAGCCTCACCGGGCGAAAACAAGACGCTCGCATTGATTTCAAGCGTGATGCCCAGCGCCGTTTCCGTGACTTTCACCTGCCCACTCTTGACCAAAGGCCCCAAGGCCGCCATCAGCTCTTGGGCCATATTGCGCATGCGCTCTTTGTTTTTGCGCTTTTGCTCCTCAACCTTTGGGGACGCTGGCCGAATTTGTGGAACCACCAACGGCGGGCTTTGCGGTGTTGTCTCCATTTCGAGCGCTCCGGATGTGCTACCCGGGACACTTCTGAAGGCCGAATTAATGGCATCGGACAGCACGCGGTACTTGCCCTCATTGACCGAGGAAATCGCATACATCACGACGAAGAAGGCAAACAGAAGGGTAATGAAATCGGCATACGAGACGAGCCAGCGCTCATGGTTCTCGTGCTCCTCCTCATGCCTTCTGCGCGCCATAACTACTCAGTGACCGAAGTAGCCTTGTAGGCGACTTTCAATAATTCGAGGGTTGTCACCGTTAGCAATGCCAACAAGGCCATCCAGATACATCTCCCGGACGGACACCAGATCAGCGATGCAGAATTGTAATTTTTTGGCGATTGGCAGGAAGACTAGGTTGGCTACACCAACCCCATAAATGGTCGCAACAAAGGCCACGGCAATACCCGCGCCCAACTTGCTGGGATCAGACAAATTTTCCATCACATGGATGAGGCCCATCACTGCACCAAGAATCCCAACGGTCGGCGCATACCCCCCCGCCGATTCCCAAATTTTTGCAGCTGACCTCATATGGCCTTCGTAAGTGTCGATATCAACTTCCATCACCTCACGCAGGCGCAAGGGCTCAGCGCCATCGACCAGCAGCTGAAGGCCCTTGCGTAAAAAAGGGTCGCGCAGAGTCTGAATTTCATTCTCCAAGGCAAGCAGCCCTTCCTTGCGTGCAAGCCCGCTCCAGCGCGTCACTTGCTCAACCACGGCCTGACTGCCTCCACGTGGTGGGAAAAAAACCCAACGCGTAATGCTCAGGCCTCGCCGAAAAACGGCGAATGGGCTTTGCAGCATGACAGCACCAAGCGTGCCGCCAACCACAATCAGGAATGCCGTTGGTTGCAGCAACGAACTCAGGTGGCCACCTTCAAGCACCTGTCCGCCGAGAATCGCCAGCAACGATATCAATAAGCCGGCAATGCTGATCTTATCCATACTCAATCTTCCCCATCCGAGCTACTGGCAGTATTGCGTGCTGGCCGGCCGCGCCGCTTGGCGGGTTTCAGTGCCCCCTCTTCACCCAAGACTTGGGCACGCAAGCGTGCAATGGCCTGGCTATGCAGCTGACATACACGAGACTCTGTCACACCAAGCACCTCGCCGATCTCGCGTAAATTCAGCTCCTCTTCGTAGTACAAGGACATTACCAGCTTTTCACGTTCTGGGAGTGACTCGATCGAGCGGACCAAGGCCCCGCGCATGTCATCCTCAAGCAGCATGGCCAGCGGATCTTGGTTCGCCCCACTCTCATGGCGATCCAAGAAATCCTCATCATCGCGGCCACTCATATCTTCAAGACTGAGCAACTGGTGGCCACGCGCGTCCCCGAGCAGACGTTGATACTCAGCCAGCGGCATGTCTAGCGCTGCGGCGAGCTCAGTTTCATTCGGCTGACGACCATGCTGGTGCTCAAGCTGGATAATGGCAGCTTCGACGCGTCGCATCTCGCGGCGCACACTGCGCGGCACCCAATCGTTTTCGCGCAGGCCATCAAGCATGGCGCCACGAATGCGTTGTACAGCGTAAGTTTCAAACTGGGCACCTTGTCCGTCCTCAAAACGGCCGCACGCATCCAGTAGGCCCAGCATGCCGTTCTGGATCAGGTCTTCAACCTGAACGCTGGCCGGCAAGCGTGCCATCAGGTGAAATGCAATGCGTTTGACAAGCGGTGCGTACTGGGCGACGAGCTGCTGCTTGTCGAGCACGCCATGAGCGGTATACATCGATATCGGTACAAGCGGCCGTTTTCCTGAACCCGACTATACCACCGAATTCTGCGGCCCCATGCCCATGCCGAAACCCAGCGTGGAAGCCAGTTCAGAGACATTGCCTAGATTCATGACAGGCATACTCAAACCAGTATCCAGTAGGTCCGCGAGCATTTCTGCACGGCCGGGATTGACCAGCCCTAGATAGGCAAGCTGGACGCCAAGATGCTCATCGGCAACCTTGCGCAAATTATTGAAAATGACTCGGGCCTCATCCCGCCCAACCTTGCCTGTGACCACTATCTGGAAGTGTTCACGATGATGGAATTGCGCCAAGCGTTTGATTTGGGCATATGCCTGCATGATGCCGTTACTGGCTGCAGTCACCGCCACCACCAAACCCCGCGCCTGCAGACCCAAGGTGCTGACTTGGTTGGTACGCGATGCTGAGCAGTCGACAATCACAAGTTCGTAACCATCTTCAATCTGTTGCAGTAAATCCGCTAATCGGCGCGTTAGGGGCAACTCTGCGTTGGCAAGTCGATCAACGCCGAGGACTGCAAGATTGCGGTTGATACGCAAGGTGGCCTGTGCCAATGAAACCTCACCACGGATCACTTGCAATAGATCAGCACCGGCACGCATGGACTCGAGCAGCAAACTTGACGCATTGCGGGGGGCAGGGTTTTCATCCAACAACAGAACGCGCCTGCCACGGGTGGCAAGATTGAATGCTGCGCCAGCAACAAGCTGACTCCGCCCAGGTATGGAGACGGCTGACGTCAGTGCTACCAGCTGCGCGCCACGCGATGTGAACAGACGACGCAGGCCTGCGGCCTGATCGTGAGCATCCATCTTGATTGAGCTCATGTGCGCGCCTGCCTGCTCATCGCAACACACGCGCCATCGCTTGCGCTTCACGGCTACTGGCAACAGACAGTCCCACTTCGTCATGGTTCAGATGATGTGCAGACTCTTCGGGTGGGGTTTTGAAGCAGCGATGCAACAGATAATTCCGATTTGGCAGATGCAAATCTTCAGGTACGCGCTGGCCGCTGGCGACATAGCTCATTAGCAAGCCATGGCGCACGACAGTGTCGATTGCCGGCGCAATAGTTGCCGCCTCATCAATCTTAGTCAGGATGCAGCCTGCAAGATCCTCACCTGCGTAAGCACGCACGACATCATCTAACGTGTCGCCTCGGCTGGTTGCATTCAGCAACAGCAGTCGTTGAACCTGACCGCTGCGTGCCAGCATAGCGGCCTGCTCGGCAACCATGCGATCACGCTGGCTCATCCCGACGGTATCAATCAATACCATATGTTTGTCGCGCAGATCAGACAGGGTGTGGCGCAGATCTTCGCCATCACGGACCACATGTACAGGCACGCCAAGAATGCGGCCATAAATGCGCAGCTGCTCATGCGCACCAATCCGATAGCTGTCCGTGGTCAGCAGTGCCAGTTTATCTGCGCCATAGCGAACCACACAGCGCGCTGCCAGTTTTGCCGTCGTCGTGGTCTTACCAACACCCGTAGGACCAACCAAGGCATACACACCACCACGATCAATCAAGTCTCCCTCTGGACCGAGCGTACGCAAATTACGGCCAACCGCAGTGCGGGCCCATTTACGTGCTTCAGCCAACTGCATATCCGCAGGTAGCGCTTCCACCAACTGACGCCCAAACTGCCCAGAGAAACCCGCATCCAGCAACTCTCCCAGCAGCTGCGCGCGTACTGGCGACTCACGGCTCATGCTGCCCCAAGCAAAACCCGCCAATTGACGCTCAAGCAAACCACGAATCAGATGCATCTCATCCATCAACTGAGACACCTGCGGATCTGCGGCCGCGATACGTGGGGTGCTGGGCTCGCTGCGGACGGGTGCAGCGGTCTCGATACGTTCGCTGACACGAGGAGCATTCGCTGTGGCAGCCTCTGCAACCTGACGCAAGCTGGCCGCCACTTGTGCTGCAGTGGGCGCATCTTCAGTACGTGGCGGCAAAGGGCGCAAACGGGGAGCACTCGTTTGCGCTGGCGCTGATTCGGGCGTTGTGTGCACCCACGGTTGATAGGCTTGCTGGCGCTTACCGCCCGAAGACAAGGACACCGTGTAGTCATCGTTGCCTTCATTCGTCACAACCGGCCGAGGCACACTCGCCGCCACGCTGGCGTAACTCGCACTGGCGCCACCAACAGCCGCGCGCGGAGCGACTTGAACCGAGAGCGCCTCCAAGCTATCTGCCGACATAGCCGTAATCTCCACCCCGCCTTCAACTTGACGGTTTGAGACCACGATGGCATCTGGGCCCAACTCTTCCTTGACGCGGCGCAGGCACTCACGCGCGCTATCAGCGAGGTAACGTTTCACAGTCATGATTTGGCTCCAATAATCGTAGTCACTTTGATCGTGCGCGAATCCGGCACTTCAGAATTTGCAATCACCTTGAGGGTCGGCCAAGCGCGGCGCAGGAAGCGCGATAGCAGCCAACGTAGGTTGCCCGGCACCAGCAGCACTGCAGGTAAGCCGACATCCTCCTGACGCTGAGCAGCGGTTGCCGTCTCACGCAACAATGCATCTGCAAGGCCGGGCTCGATACCACCGGCCACATTGCCGCTGCCTTGCACAGCCTGAGCCAGCATGCGCTCAAGGCTTGGGTCGAGTGCCATCACCTGCACCTCGCTATCACCGGGGTAGATCTGTTGAACGATGGAACGACTCAAGGCCACGCGTACATGCGAGACCAGCTCAATCGGATCTTGCGTGCGAGGTGCATGCTCTGCCAGCACCTCGATGATGGTGCGCATGTCGCGAATATTCACGCCCTCTTCCAGCAGCCCTTGCAGTGCGCGCTGTACCGTGGAGAGACTCAACAGCTTGGGAACCAGATCCTCAACCAGCTTGGGAGCGTCCTTGGCAATATGATCAAGCAAGGCCTGCGTTTCTTGGCGTCCCAATAGCTCCGTCGCATGAGACAGAATCAGATGGTTTAGATGGGTTGCCACCACGGTACTGGCATCGACCACGGTATAACCCAAGACATGGGCTTGCTCGCGCAGGCCAACATCAATCCAGTAAGCCGGCAAACCAAAGGCGGGGTCTGTTGTCTGCACGCCAGTCAGCGTGCCACTGACACGCCCAGGATTAATGGCCAGCAACATGCCAGGGAAGGACTCACCGCGCCCAACCTCAACACCTTTCAAGGTGATGCGGTAAGCGTTAGGCTTGAGTTCAAGGTTGTCACGGATATGAACGGGGGCAGAAAGAAAACCGATGTCCTGCGCAAACTTTTTACGTAGCCCGCGAATTCGCTTAAGCAAATCACCATCCTGACCGCGATCAACCAGAGGGATCAAGCGATACCCCACTTCAAGACCAAGCACATCGACAGGCGCGACATCTGACCAGCTGGCTTCTTGGTTTTCCACCGGAGGTGCAGCAGCCGGGACATCAGCCACAACAGCCGTGGCTAGTGAGTTTTGCTTGTATTTGTAGTAGCCAAACATGCCGAAGCACGAGGCCAGCAGCAAGAACACAAAGTTCGGCATCCCAGGAATAACCCCTAAACCGCCCAAAATGGCTGCGGTCAAAAATAGGACATTGGTATTCCCGAAAACCTGGCTGCTGAATTGCTTACCAATGTCTTCATTAGTATTCACTCGACTAACGACCAAGCCCGCAGCGGTCGAAATAATCAGGGCTGGGATTTGCGCTACCAAGCCATCACCGATGGTCAGTAGGGTGTACAGACGCGCGGCTTCACCGACAGCCATATCGTGCAGGACAACGCCCACAATCAGGCCGCCAATGATGTTGATTAAAAGAATGAGGATGCCTGCAATCGCATCACCACGAACAAACTTAGAGGCACCGTCCATCGAGCCAAAGAAGTCGGCTTCTTGCGATATTTCAGCACGTCGTTTGCGCGCTTCGTCCTCACCAATCAACCCGGCATTCAGGTCAGCATCAATTGCCATTTGCTTTCCTGGCATTGCATCCAGCGTAAAGCGCGCAGCCACTTCAGCAATACGGCCGGCACCTTTGGTAATTACCACAAAGTTAATTACGGTGAGGATGACGAAAACGATAATACCGACAGTGTAGTTACCACCGACTAGAAAGTGCCCGAACGCCTCGATCACCTCCCCTGCAGCGCCAGGGCCGGTATGTCCATGCAAAAAGATGACTCGCGTCGATGCCACATTTAAAGACAAACGTAGCAGTGTTGTCACCAGCAGTACCGTTGGGAATGCTGAGAAGTCGAGTGGCTTCATGGTGTACATCGCCACCAGCAGAACCATGATCGACAATGCAATGTTGAAGGTGAAAGACAGATCTAGAATAAATGTTGGTAACGGCAACACCATCATCGCCAAAATCATGACGATGAGTAGCGGGGCCACCAATAGGCGTGCATTCCCGCCTAACAAGAACTTGCGGATGTCAGTCAAGGTTTGGTTCACGCTGCCACCTCATCCGGACTGCCAGGATCGAGCGCCTCGGGTACGAAGATGTCACGCGGGACCTCTGGCTTACTGACGCCAGGCTGCGTCGCTCCGAAATACTGAGCCAACTGATAAACATAGGCCATCACTTCGGCCACTGCGGTGTAGAGGGCTGAAGGTATCTGCTCACCAACATCGGCATGGTGGTACAAGGCTCGCGCCAGAGGGGGAGCCTCGAGAATGGGCACATTGTGTTCGGCAGCAAGCTCACGAATATTCGCTGCAATCAGATTCATCCCCTTAGCCACAACTTGTGGGGCTGCCATACGCTCGCCGTCATACTTGAGAGCAACAGCAAAGTGAGTCGGATTGGTGACGATCACATCGGCCGTAGGCACATCTTGCATCATACGGCGACGCGCCATCTCACGTTGTTGGCGACGGATCTGCCCCTTGACCTCCGGATTACCGTCTTGCTCCTTACCTTCCTGCTTCAACTCCTCTTTTGTCATGCGGAGCTTGGCGTAGTATTGCCAGAGCTGAAACGGCACATCAATCGCCACAATGATGGCCATGCCGCCAACAATCATTAGACTGGCGACTAGCAGCTCGTGAATCATTTCCGGCACGCCTGCCTCGAGCGGCATATTGATCAATGCAAACAGAGTGTCCTGCTCGTGGCGAATGGTCCACCAAATGGCAATCCCCACTACGAGGGACTTCAGAACCGCCTTTACTAGCTCGCCAACGCCTTCCATCGAAAATATCCGCTTTATCCCCTTAAGCGGGCTCATTCTCGTGAAATCAAGTTCAAGCGGTTTACTCGAAACGTTCCATCCGCCAATCATGATGGGTGCAGCAATTGCCCCAACGATGGTGAGTAAAAACAGTGGGGCCACTGTAATTAACCCCTCACTGGCTTGATGCACGAAGCGGGAAAACATGAGGGCAGGATCGAAGGCAAGATCCCTTGTGATCGTCAAGCCTTCACGCATCAATGCTGATGTCCGACTAGCCAGCCAACCACTCATTGCCCAAAGGCCGCCCATACCGGCTGCCAGAACCATAAACGCCATGAGTTCGCGCGACTGGGGCAGGTTCCCTTCTTCACGGGCCTGCTCCAGCCGCCGACTAGACGCGGGTTCTGTTTTCTCGAGATCGCTCTCTTCAGCCAAGGAATTCCCCTCTCATGCGGCAATTATTGCCGGCCGGAGAGGAAAGAAAGGTGCCGAACAAATGGCAAATCGCCTCCCATTTCCGCATGCGGAAATGGGAGGCGACTTTCGTTACATCGCCGCTAAGAGGCTCGACCTATCGGCTAGGCAGCAATGCTAATTGCCGCTTGGAAAATTGAACGCGGGACCCCACGCCCATCACCGAGATCGCCAATCAATTCCTTGATATCCAAAATCAGCACAATTTGACCATTCGACAGGGTCGTGACGCCCGCGACCCCCTTGGGACGGAAATCATCCAACGACTTGATCACGGCATCTTCACGCCCCATGAATCCATCAATTGCAAGAATGAAGGTCTGCTCAGCTGTCTGCATCAGCACCCCATACTCAGGCACTCGCTCAGGCACCCATCCGAGCATGTAATTGAGGGGATAGATCGGCATAACTTCACCGCGAACCACCATGGTCGCGCGGCCACCGACTTCCTGAACCTCACTGACATCGATTGGCAGAATTTCACGCACCATCGACAGTGGCACCGCAAATGGCTGCTGCCCGAGCTGCACAAGCAGCACCGGCAGAATCGCTAAGGTCAGTGGCAGCGAAATAACAAAGGTTGTGCCCTTGCCCAGTACCGACTTGGTTTCAATCGAGCCATTGAGCTTCTGGATGTTGGTCTTAACCACATCCATCCCGACCCCACGCCCGGACACATCGGTAATCGCATCCTTGGTCGAAAAGCCGGGCAAAAACACCAGATTGAAGCTCTGGCGCTCATCCATGACATTGGCCTCTTCGTCAGTGATCAAACCCTTTTCTAGGGCTTTTGCACGCAACTTTTCAGGGTTCATACCGCGGCCATCATCAGAGATCAGCAGCAGGATGTGATCGCCCTCTTGACGAGCCTCTAGGCGGACTTCGGACTTGGGTGGCTTGCCCGCAGCGAGGCGGTCGGCGGTCGGCTCAATACCGTGGTCAACCGCATTACGGATCAAGTGAATGATCGGATCCGAAAGATCTTCGATCATGGTCTTGTCGATTTCGGTCTCTTCGCCAATCAAGACAAGCTCAACATCCTTACCTAGGCTGCGCGCTAGATCGCGGGCAATCCGTGGATATTTTTGGAACAGGCGGCCAATCGGCTGCATACAGGTTTTCATGACCGCGTTTTGCAGATCGGATACCAGCAAATCCAATTGACTCACGGCCTGATCAAGCGCGTGCAGAGTGTCAGAGTCGTTTCGACCGTTCAGAATATCGCTGCGCAGGGAGTTGAGGCGGTTCTTGGTGAGGCCAATTTCACCCGACAGATTCAATACCTGGTCCAGACGGACAGTATCGACGCGAATTGAATTATCGCCACCACCACTCCGGCTGGTCTTTTCAGTTTCCCGACGACCGCCAACCGCTGGCACACCGGGTTTATCTGTCGCACGACGACCAACCGCCTGCTGGATAATCTCTTCCGGGCTCTTACCGGCAACATCGGTATGCAAGACAGGGGGGGCTGGCGCTGGCGCAACGATTGTAGCGGCCTCGCTCGTTACAGCTCCATGCAAACTCGCCCAATCCGGCCCAGTTGTCGGCGCCGTTTGCGCAACGACCGTCGCAGGTACTTCTACTTTTACATCAGCCCGTACAGTCTCAACCACTTCCCCTGCAATAGCCGCCCGCAAATTATCTAACAATGCGGCCGCTGCGGGCCGTGGTTGGACACCTTGCTCCAGATTCCCGAACATGTCGCGAACTGTTCCGGTTGCCTCCATGATGGTATCCATGACCGCGGTAGTAATTGCGATCTCGCCATTCCGCAGACGATCAAACAGATTTTCAGTCAGGTGGCAAAGGGTAACCAACTCAGTGGCGCTCAAAAATCCAGCGCCACCCTTGATGGTATGAAAGCCGCGAAAAATATCGTTGAGCAACCCCTTATCGCTCGGGCTCTTTTCGAGATCGACCAGTTTGTTATCGACATCCGACAGCAGATCGGTCGCCTCGACCAGAAAATCCTGCAGAAGGTCTTCCATTCCCTGAAAATCGCTCATGACATTCTCCTTGTGCCAGCTGGCTTAGAAACCCAAGCTCTCCAGCAAGTCGTCAACCTGCGTCTGCGTTGTGACCACATCAGTCCGCCCAGCCGTCGAAATGACCGGCCCATTCATCAGCCCCTCAGGTGCCGAAACCTTGCGATCCGCAGGCATTTCTTCAATCAGGACGGTTACCAACTGCCGCTCCAGATCTTGCGCAAGATCTACGACCTTCTTGATGACCTGACCGGTCAAATCCTGAAAGTCCTGTGCCATCATGATGTCAGTCAACTGCTCATTGGTGGTCTTCACCTTGGCGGGCGCAGCATTGAAAAAGCCACGCGTATCCGCCGCCAATTGCTTGAACTCATCCACCGATAGCTGGTTAGCAAACATCTTGTCCCAGCGGGCAGACAGGTCTTCAGTATCCACTAGCAACTGATCCTGCAAGGGGCGGGCTACCTCAGTTGCGGCCAGCACCTTGTTTGCAGCTTGTTCTGTAAGCTGCGCCACGTAGGCAAGACGCTGTTGAGCATCTGGAATTTGGCTAGCCGCATCTTCTATGACACGGTCATAGCCCAAGCCACGCAAGGAGTCATGCAGCTGACGGGCCAAACTGCCGACACGGTTGTACATGTCGTTTTCAGGATCATCTTCACCAGCATCAGCTTTTGCTGGGCTGGCAGCAGACTCTGTTGCAACAGAATCAAACAGCGCCTGCAAGTCGTCACTATCCCCTGAAGGATCGGCGCTACGCGCTACTGGCGGCGGCGGGGGCGGCGGAGGACTCCCTACGGCAATGCTGTCAAACAGCGCTTGCAGATCAGAGGAGTCGCCGGTTTCGTCAAAACTCGCTGGATTGGACATGTTCTTTCCTTGCGACATGCGCCCGACTTACAGGCCGACTTTCTCAAAGATCTTGACCATCTTTTCGTTCAGCGTAGCCGCAGTAAAGGGCTTCACAATGTAGCCACTTGCACCAGCCTGTGCTGCTGCAATGATGTTCTCTTTTTTTGCTTCTGCCGTAATCATCAGGAAAGGCAAATGCTTTAACGCTGGGTCTGAACGTACAGTCTGCAAAAGGGTCAATCCGTCCATATTTGGCATGTTCCAGTCCGAGACGACAAAATCGAAGCCACCGCCTTGCAGCTTGGCAAGTGCCACCACACCGTCTTCAGCCTCATCAACATTGGTGAAGCCCAGTTCCTTGAGAAGGTTCCGGACAATCCGCCGCATCGTCGAAAAATCATCGACAACTAGGAATTTGATCTTGGTCGGATCCGCAGGCATCTATTTCTCCAGGTCAATCTTTTTGGGATTTCAGTAATAGGGGACGTATGGTATCGGACAAAAGATCCGCGTCAAACTTTGCGCAATACGCATCAACACCAACACTGCGCCCCATGGCGCGATTGGCCTCAGATGAAAGCGAGGAGTGCATGACGACGGGGATACCAGCAAAACGGGGGTCACTCTTAATGTTCTTTGTGAGCACATAGCCATCCATCTCCGGCATCTCGGCATCAACCAGAACAAGATTGACTTCCTCACGCAGGCTCCGACCCGTCAATTGGGAATGCGAAGCCATGCCTGACAGGCGCTGCCATGCCTCATTACCATTCATGGCATGACGATGCTTGACACCCATTTTGTCCAGAACTTCAGCAATTTTTTTCCGTGCAACGGTTGAATCATCAACAAAGAACACGTTCAGCTCATCGCCATTAGGAATTTTTTCAATCTGGCCAACCACGGCCTCGCCAAACGTATTGGCCATGATCTGCTCTACATCAACAATGGACACAAGGCGCCCGTCAGGCAGCTCAGTAATTGCAGTGATATAGGCATGCGAGCCGCTTGTTACTGACTCAGGCGCACGCACTTTGTCCCACTCGACACGAATAATCCGATCAACGCTCTGCACGAGAAAGCCTAAGGTACGTTTGTTGTACTCGGTCACCATCATGGATTCACCAATACCATCAGGTGCCCCAGCGAGCTGCATCACTTTAGATAGGGACATGAGTGGGATCACATTGCCACGCAGGCTAATGAGCCCCTCGACCCCTTTCGGCATATTCGGTGTCTTGGTGATGGTCGGCGTTCTTGAGACCTCACGCACTTTGAATACATTGATACCAAAAATCTCGTGCGTACCCAGCTCAAACAACAGGATTTCCATCCGATTGGAGCCCGCCAACTTAGTTCTTGCATCTACCGAGTCGAGCAAGGAGTCTTTATGGGCCAGCCCTGAATCCATGGTCATTTCCATGTGCAAACTCCTGCTCAGACGCTCAGCTCGGCGGTTGCCGCCTGCTGCCGCGATTTGATGACTCGGGTTAGGGTCTCAGCGAGTCGCTGCGCCTCGAACTTCGGCACATACTCATCAACACCCACCGACTTACCCAGCTGCTGATTCGAACTGGAAGACAAGGAGGAATGCATCAAGATGGGAATCCCTGCAAAAGAAGGATCTGTCTTAATCGTCTTGGTCAAGATATAGCCGTCCATTTCCGGCATTTCCACATCAGTGAGCACCAAGTAAATGAGATCCTTGGGTTTTTTGCCGATTGACTCTGCATAGGCAGCCAGCTTACGTAGCTTTGACCATGCCGCACGGCCATTCACTGCACTAAGATACTTGACCCCGAGCGCCTCCAAAGTGCGCTGAATTTGGCCTCGCGCCACTGACGAATCATCAGCAAACACGACCATACCGTCGTCGTTCTTCTCGAGCGGCTTAATACTAACGAACTGCAAGCTGTCATCAATGTTTGTCGTTTCGGCGAGGACTTTTTCGACGTCCAACAGCATCACCAGACGATTGTCTTGTAGCTCCGTCACGGCAGTGACCAGCCCGCCCATCTTGGCGGTCAACATTTCGGGGGGAACTCGCATCTGCGACCAGTCTAGCCGCAGGATGGTATCGACTGACTCCACGAGGAAGCCCTGAGTGTGGCCGTTGTATTCGGTCACGATCATGATTTCACGCGGGTTAGCTGAAGTCATGCCAACGTATTCAGCAAGATCAACGACGGGAACCAGTGCGCCACGCAGCGAGACCATCCCCTTGACACTGCTTGGCATATCCGGCGCTGCTGTAATTGGCGGAGTGCGCATCACTTCGCGCACTTTGAATACGTTAATGCCGAAGGTCTCGCTTCGGCCAGTACGGCTGTCATTGCCCAATGAGAAGAGCAAGATTTCGAGCTTGTTGGTGCCCGCAAGGCGCGTACGCGCATCAATATTCTTTAGCAGTTCAGACATGAACTCACCTTTGACCCAAAAATGACAGCGGAAGCCGCTGGTACCGGTACCCTGCTTGAGGCCCGTTATTCAGGCGCCTTATGCCGGCATGTACAAATCTTACGCTTTTTTTCAAAATCTGAAGCGATTTAATACGATTTTCAGTTCCCGAAGATGCCTGACGTTGCAGAACCTACAGCACTACAGGAGGACAAGCCAAGTAAGGTCATCTCCATTTTTTCACTTTTCATCCCTTACATAATAGTGATGATCTAGCGCTGCCTGCATTAACTTACATCAAACAGTTTCGCAAAATTCGCAATCTCAAGTACCTGTTTGACCGGGCCGCGGCAATTAACCAGCGCCACGCGCCGATTGCTGGCCTTAATTTTGTCCCGCAACATTAAAAGCATACCTAAGGCTGAACTATCCAAATACTCCACCTGCGCAAGGTCAACATTAAGCGTTTTTACTGCGCTATCTAGCAAAACGTTTTCGGTGGCCTCACGAAAGTCGCGGTGGGAATTGAAGTCAAAACGCCCATGCAACCCAAGCGTTGCAACCTCCCCAGTCACTGCGGTCGTCACTTGCATGTAAAGACTCCTCGGTCAGCGCTTCTGTGCTTATGCTTCCAGTATATGTCCGAATGCACGGCACTTGGCTAGCTTCGATCAAGTGTGCGCAATCGGTTCATGATTCGATTCCCTATTTCAGACAAGGAAGCAACCTCATCAAGGGCGCCGATTTCAGCCGCCTCACGCGGCATTCCATAGACGACACATGAATCTTTGTCCTGCCCAACGTTCCACGCCCCAGCTTGACGCATTGCTAGCATCCCGCGGGCGCCATCCTTGCCCATCCCGGTCAAAATCACCCCCAATGCTGCGGCCCCCATCTGCTCAGCAACACTATCGAACAGCACATCAACTGAAGGACGGTGCCGATTGACTGGTGCAGTTGCCATCAACTCGGTCATCAAGCCTGCTGGCGTACGCCGTACACGCAAATGGGAATGACCCGGGGCCAGGTAAGCATGGCCGGGCAGAATGCGTTCCCCCCCCTTCGACTCAACAACAGTCAAGGCAGACAAGCTGTCAAGACGTCGGGCAAAAGAACCGGTAAACGTTTCGGGCATGTGCTGCACCATGACCACGCCCGGGACCTCGCGCGGCAAACTGCACAAAACCTCACGCAGGGCCTCCGTCCCGCCTGTTGAGGCACCAATCGCAATCACATGACGCTCCTGAATGCGCTGTGAGAGGACTGTGGGCGGGAGCAAAGGCCCCCCAGCACGCGCGCCCAGAGGGTTTGCCGCAAGCGTACGTGCAAGTGGCCGCAAATGCGCGCTATAGGCGGCACGAACCTTGTCGCGAACCTCTTCCGCATAGTGCTGTAATTGAGCCGGACTTTCAGCGCGAGGCTTGGACACATAATCAACGGCCCCAAGCTCCAGCGCCTGCAATGTACTTTCAGATCCACGCTCGGTGCTGGATGACACCATGACCACCGGCATAGGGCGCAAGCGCATGAGTCGCCCCAGAAACTCTAGCCCATTCACATGCGGCATTTCGACGTCAAGCGTCAATACATCAGGGTTCAAGGTCTTAATCATCTCGCGGGCGGCAATCGGATCGGGTGCCGCCCCGACAACTCGAATATCCGACGTGGCCGAGAGGATCTCAGTAAGAAGAGATCGCATCACTGCTGAATCGTCGACAATCAAAACCTTGATCACTGCCAATACCCCTAAAACAATTCAACTGCACCGGCAACCGGCGCGCCTCTCATTCTGTCAGCATACTCGCGCTCACGACGAGCCAGCGTTTCGTTGTGCAGGCTCGTCAAGCGCTTAATCAGAACACGCCCGCTCTGCGGGAAAAAATATACCTTGCGTGACACGGTATCCAGTAGATCCTGGGACAGCACCGGAATATGCTCGGTTTTCAAGTAGCGCAAGACAAATTCCGCATTACGCTCACCTACCATGGACGAGGTTAGGCTACTCATGACCCGCCCTCCGCCAAAAACCTTTGCCTCCAAGTTATTGCGCCTCGCACCTAACTTTAACAGGTGGTTGATTAGTATCTCCATGGCATAAGCACCATAACGCGCAGAGGCACTTGTCAGCTCGCCATCACCATCCACCAACATAAAGTGATTCATGCCGCCAATACGCTGTTCGCGGTCACGGATACAGGCCGTCACACACGAACCAAGTACGGTGACCAGCACCATGTCAGTGGGCGCGATGAAATACTCCCCCGGCAGTATCTTCACTGCATCGTAGTCGAAGACGCGGTCGTAGTAGCGGTTACGGGCAAAGTGCTCAGCTTGCCCGGATGGATCATGGGGCATGTTCATAGACCGTCCGGCCAATGCTGCGGAAAAGATCCGATGCATTCAGAAAGCTCTCCGAATGACCGGCATAAAAAAGCCCCTGCGGCAGCAGATACGGCTTAAAGCGCTGCAACACGGCATATTGAGTAGTTTTGTCAAAATAAATCATCACGTTGCGACAGAATATCGCATCAAATGTCCCGTGCAGCGGCCATGCGGGATCAAGCAAGTTGATACGCTGGAACTCAAGTAAGCCCTGAAGCTCGGGACGAACCCGTACATAGCCCGACCGGCTACCAGTACCTCGCAAAAAATAGCGTCGTAAGCGCTCCGGCTCAAGCCGCTCGACCCGATCCATCGGGTACACCCCGCTACGCGCCGTGTTCAAGACACTGGTGTCAATATCACTGGCAACGATCAACACTGGCGGCTGCAGCGTATCGAAAGCCTCACAAGCCGTTATCGCAAGCGAGTAGGGCTCCTCACCCGTTGAGGCGGCAGCACACCAAATGCGAAACGGGCGGCTGGTACTCTTCAACATTTGCTCGCGCAGGATGTCGAAATGATGCGATTCACGGAAAAATGCCGTCAGATTCGTCGTCAATGCATTGACGAAAGCCTCCCGCTCAGCACTCCCCTCACCCTCAAGGTGATCTAGGTAGGCTTCAAAACGCTCATACCCAAGTGCCCTTAAGCGGCGCGCCAAGCGGCTATACACCATCTCTCGCTTGAGCGGCGATAGGGAAATCCCTGCATGCCCATAGATTAGGCGTCTCACACGCTCAAAATCAGCCTGCGTGAACGCGAATTCGCGCTGTGCGAACCCAATAGACAAGGAATCATTCACGCCAGAGACTCAGCTGATCAGAACTCTTGCCACTCATCACCTAGCCCGCCTTGTGGTGGCCGGTAGGCACGTCCTCCTCGTGAAGCCTCCTCACCACGGACCAAGCGTTGCGGCGCTGCCGAAGACAAGACTGGCCTTTCAAGCGAGGCAGGTACTGTTCGAAGCCCCTCTTCTTCGAGCTTGAATCTGGATACCACCTCAACCAGCTCACGCGCCTGTGCTTCGAGACTTTCTGCCGCAGCAGCTGCCTCTTCGACAAGGGCAGCGTTCTGCTGTGTCACATCATCCATCTCTCCGATGGCTTGAGTTACCTGCTCAATACCACTCGACTGCTCGAGGCTGGCATTACTGATGTCGGTGACCAAGCGCGCCACATCAGCAAAACTGCTGACGACACTGGATATCGTGTTCCCGGCTTCATGAACCAGCGTGACGCCATCCTCGACCTTGGAAACCGAGTTAGCAATCAGCTCCCGAATCTCCTTGGCCGCGGTTGCACTTCGTTGTGCCAGACTGCGTACTTCGCTGGCCACAACTGCAAAGCCACGGCCCTGCTCACCTGCGCGCGCAGCCTCAACGGCAGCATTCAAAGCGAGGATATTGGTTTGAAAGGCAATCGTATCAATGACCCCAACAATATCGGCGATACGATTTGAGCCTGCCTGTATCTCACTCATGGTGCTGACAACGCGCTGCACCATTTCCCCACCACGAACCGCAAGCACATTCGAACTAGCAGCAAGTACATTGGCTTGACGGGCACTGTCGGCATTCTGACGCACAGTGGTGCTAAGTTGCTCCATAGAGCTGGCGGTTTCCTCAAGACTGCTGGCTTGTTGCTCGGTACGACTCGACAGGTCGGTATTACCTGCAGCAATTTCCCTGGCAGCGGAATTAATTAATTCCGCTGCATCGCGAATCTGCACGACCACAGAGCACAAGCGCTCCGTCGTCGTATTTGCATCAAGCTGCACCTGTGCAAACAGGCCTTGATAGTCACCTTGCAACCCTTGAGTAAGGTCACCTCGGGCAAGCGATTGGAGTACGTTAGCCACGGCATGCAAGCCTGTATCGCATGCCTCAAGCAACTGATTTAGGTTTCGGCCCAGATTAAGGAAGAAACCGGATTTGCCATTCAGATTCACCCGCTTGGAAAAGTCACCCGCTGCTGCCGCTGCAACGATCTCGGCTAGCTCATTCTCAACAGCCACCTGTTCGGTACGATCAATCCACTCGCCAACCGTACCTAGTCGCTCACCTTGAGCATTAAAAACTGGCGCGGTTGTGATGTTAAAGAACCGCCCACCAATTTCCATCTCAGTGAGTGCCAGACTCCTTAGCCCCTCAAGTCGATGTAGGTACTCAGTGGGATTCGACATCAAATTACCGATGCTGCTACCGACAAAATTCTCAATGCTAAATGCCGGGTTTCGACGTTTCAGCTCCGGCTCGATACTTCGCAAAACATCGAGCATCTGGGTGTTTGCATAAACGACGGTGCCAGACTGGTCGGCAATACGAAACGGGGTGCCCGCATTGTCGAGTGCAATCTTTACCCGCAACATTTGATCGGAAAGGCGATGCTCGGTTTCAATACGCCGACCAAGATCGTCGCGGACACGATCAAACACAGTAACCAGCTCGCCAATCTCATCATGCGAAGCCGACTCCAATGGCTGTGAAAAATTTCCGGCAGCCAGCGCCTCAACAGCAGTTCGCATTTGCGTCACCTGCCCAATCACCGAGCTTCGCAGTGAAGCAAACAGATACCAGCCCAAGAGAAGGAACACGGCACTCACGAGTGCTTCCAGCTTCACGCGAGACTCAAGTCGCTCGATACGCGCAATAAGGCGTTGATCGAGGGCGGGCACCAGTTGATCCAACAGCAGCTGGTTTGTATTCATTGCTTCATTAGCCAATGCGATCAAGACTGTCGGTTCCAGCTGGATGCGACGAGCACCCAGAATGTCTTGCTTGACCGCCTGGAGAAACTGGCCATGACGTTCGCGCACCAGATTCACCGCTGGCCCCAAAGTCGCTTGCAAAGCTGGGGTGTTGCGTATGGCCTTCGTCAGATTTGTCTGCAATTCGTCATTCGCCTCTTGCGCACGGCTTAGCCAGACGGATAAGGCAATGCGCTCGTCCGGACTGAGGGCTTTCTGCCTTGCCGCCACAATGGCACCTGAACGCAAGCGCTCCAAGGCATTACTACTCAAGGGAACGCGCTTGATCAACGCATCCTGCAGATAGAAGCTCGTCGCATCCGGATCAACGGTCAAATTGGCGCTATCGCCAGCCAGACTGAGGTAATGGTGCAGAACCTCTATCAACCTATCATGAGCCTCCAGACTGGCTGCTGTAGGTGTGCTCGATTTGAACGCAGCCCACTGACTCTTGGCTTCTTCATACAAGCGGCCAGTACCCGAACCGGCTGCAGACGCAGCCCCCCTCGCACTCCAGTCGCTTAACCTCTCATCCGCACTCAGTCGTATATCTGCCTGCCCCACAGACGCCTGAGGCAGGCCGGAAAGCGTATCGCGCACATAACGGCGATGTAATTGCACAGACTGCGTAAAGCGCATCGCTGACTCAATCAGCAAGAGCCCATGACGTTCCTGTTGTCTATGCGCGATATCCTCGCTGACCCTTTGCCAGTTAGACACAAAAAAGACCAAAAAAGGCAGCAACAACACCAGACCAACAATGGCAAACTTTGGACCAAAACGAAAATGCTCAATCAGTATGCGTCCAGGTTTGAAAAAAATACTCATGATTCCTCCACAACGGAATGCTGCATTGTTATTGGCTCAGGCATTGCGAAACTTAACAAGGTTTTCAGGAAATGCTTTCATCCACGAGCGCCATTTCCGATGACAACATCAGGCCCTCAATATCAACCAAAATCAACATGCGTTCATCCAGCATCGCCAGCCCCGTGATGTAGCGCAGATCCACTGTACTTGTGAGCTCAGGTGGCGGACGAATCGCTTCATCATGTACTGTGAGCACATCAGACACAGCATCAACCACAATGCCAACGATGCGCTCGCCAACATTCAGAACAATGACCACCGTAAATGCTGTGTACTCAGCGAGCCCGATACCAAACTTGATGCGTAAATCAATAATCGGGACGATCGCGCCACGCAGATTAATCACGCCCTTGATGAATGCAGGCGCATGGGCAATCGACGTCACGGCCTCGTAGCCACGGATTTCCTGAACGCGGAGAATATCGATTGCATACTCCTCTCCTCCCAGCAGGAAACTCAGGTATTCATGACCGAGCGCTTCTTTTGACATCGTTTCAATAGGCTCCAGATGCTTGATCTAACGATTCGACACTATCAGGCAGCGGCCTGCACAGCAGCATTTGCTTTACTCACCAGCGCAACCGCATCCAGTACAAACGCAACCCGACCATCTCCCATGATGGTGGCTGCAGCTATTCCAAAGACCTTGCGGTAATTAGTTTCGAGGCTTTTGATGACAACCTGATGCTGCCCCAGCAAGGCATCTACAAACACTGCTGCACGCCGACCATCAACTTCAAGTAAAACGATGATGCCCTGACTAAAGTCAGTGAGTGCGTTACGAACCCCGAACAGCTCGTGCAGCACAATCAACGGCACGTAGGTTTCGCGTATTTGAATCAGTCGCTCCACCCCGCCCATCCGCTTGACCATGGCGTCATCTGGTTGCAGCGACTCCAGTACATACCCCAAAGGAATAATGTAACTCTCCCCACCGACAGCCACCGACATACCATCCACAATCGCCAGCGTCAGTGGCAGACGTACCGTCATACGAGTACCGATACCGACCATCGATTCAATATCAATTCGCCCGCCGAGCGCAGTGATGTTTCTTTTCACCACGTCCATACCAACACCACGGCCTGACACATCTGTCACCACATCGGCAGTCGAAAATCCGGCTTCAAATATGAGCGCCCACACCGCTTGGTCGCTCATAGCATCATGCACCTGCATGCCACGCTCGCGGGCTTTGGTAAGGATACGGGCACGATCCAAACCGGCCCCATCATCACCCACCTCGACCACGACCGTGCCGCTCAGCTGATACGCCTTGAGCGTAATCAAGCCCACTTCGGACTTACCCTTAGCACGACGCTGGACCGGGGACTCAATCCCGTGGTCAAGGCCATTCCGAATCAGATGCGTCAGCGGATCAATAATGCGCTCGATCAGGCCGCGATCAAGCTCCGTAGACTCACCTGAAATTTTCAGTTCAACCTGCTTGCCCAGTTTCACTGACAAATCTCGCACTACTCGTGGGAAGCGGCTAAACGCCATGGATATCGGCACCATGCGCATCGTCATGATAGATGCTTGCAAATCACGACTATTTCGCTCCAATTGGGCAAGACCATTGTGGAGCCGCTCAAAAGTGACCGGGTCAAGTGCGCTGGCTATCTGTTGCAGCATGGCATGGGTGATCACCAGCTCCCCAACCTGATTAATAATCAGATCGACCTTGTCCACCCCTACACGAATGGTGGTGTCGACATTGGCCGCAAGGCGCTTATTAGCGGGCGGTGTAATAGTTTCGGCAATGGGCGGCAGGGCGCTAAAAAAACCATAACTGTCATCGCCACTGTCCGCATTTGGCGTGGGCATGTTCTCGCTGAACAAGCCATATGCCGATTCCACCTCGTTGTCAGCATGTGCAGGCTCAGGCTCAAACAAACCAAAGGCAGATTCTTCCTGTATCTTTCGCGCGCCCCCCTGTTGAGCAATAGTGCCGCTTTCATCGGTGATCGCGTGAACGTCGTGAGCAAGAAACTCGACCACCCCGACAGCGCCTTCGGCATCCTCACAAGACTCAATATGAATGCGCCATAACTGCCCCTCAACCGATGGGGAACTCAGCACATGCGTATTGCCAAAGTCGCTTAACTCACGACATAACTTCTCGGCGAGGAGTGCCTGATCAGGCACGCTGCCCGGTAAGTAAAACTCAAGTACGAGACCGGCACTCACCGAGGCTGAGGTAGAAGCTAACTGCGGTGCTTGTAATGATATGGAGAAGGCGGCAAGCCGATCCGCAATGACCGATGCAGCATCAGGATCTGAGGGCGCACCATCGCGATGCGTCGCTAACTGCTTATGCAGTACATCCCGAGCCTGCAAACACGCATCAACCAGCGGGTCGCTTAACCCAAGCTCGCCTTTGCGTACCCGATCCAACAGACCTTCAAGGATATGCGTAAGCTCGGCCATGTCTGTGAACCCGAAAGTCCCAGCTGCCCCCTTGATGGAGTGCGCAGTGCGAAAGACCGCATTCAAATCCTCAGCATCCGGTGCTTGGTGATTCAGCCCCAACAGGAGCGACTCCATTGCATCTAGATGCTCTGCTGCCTCAGCAAAGAACACGGGGTAAAACTGACTCAGGTCGTAGGACACGCCACTCCCTCCTCAGATGCACCAGGCATCGCGCACGGCATCTGCCAGGCTTGTCAGCCAATCACCTTCTTGACTACTTCAAGTAGCTTCTGCGGATCGAACGGCTTGACCAGCCAGCCGGTTGCACCAGCTGCACGCCCCTGCTGCTTCATGTCATCAGAAGATTCCGTTGTGAGCATCAATAGCGGGGTGGTCTTGTACTGCGGCAGGGTGCGCAGCGTACGTATCAGCGTAAGCCCGTCCATGCGGGGCATGTTCTGGTCCGTCAGCACTAAGCCGATTTGGTGGCTCTTGGCTTTCTCGAGGCCATCTTGGCCATCGACCGCCTCAAGCACTTCATAGCCAGCGCTCTTGAGGGTGAACGACACCATTTGTCGGATCGAAGCTGAATCATCAATCGCCAACACTGTCTTTGTCATCGCTACCTCCTCGTATGCGGCGACCCGGCTTGGCAAATCAGCGGGCGCTTATTGTGTGGTACGGGCGGGCACGTTCAACACGCCTGGCTCGCCTGATCCGCTCTCTTCGCTATTAGGCATCTCAGGCTTACCATCACGCATGATCGACTCTTCGGTTCGCTTGTTCAATACGATGATGCTGATGCGACGGTTGCTTGCTGCATAAGGATCGTTCGGCGTGAACAGCACCGTTGAAGCTTGCCCAATCACCCGCAACAACTTAGTTTCTGCCATGCCACCTGCAATCAACTCGCGCCGCGAGGAGTTGGCGCGGTTTGTTGACAACTCCCAGTTACCAAACCCCTTATCGCCGCCCGCATATGGTGTGGCATCAGTATGTCCGGACAAGGAAATTCGGTTCTCAACCCCATTCAAGGCATTGCCAATCTCGCGCATGATGACCTTTGTATAGGGCTTGAGTTCAGAGCTGGCAGAGTCGAACATTGGACGGTTCTTCTCATCGACGATCTGAATACGAAGCCCCTCTGTCGTCAAGTCGATCAGTAGTTGCTTCTTGAACTGAGACAGTATCGGGTTGGCATCAATCAGCTTTTCCAGCTGGGCCTTGAGCCCTTGAAGCTTCTCCCGTTCAAGCTGCTCGAATTTCGCCTGAGCTTCCTTGAGGTTCATGGTGCGCCGCTGATCCGTCGTGTCCCCGGCCTTGACCTGACCATGCTCGCGCGTCAAATCCTTGCCGCCGCCCTGAATGATTGATGTCGCATCACCACTACCGGAACCGCCAAGCATGGCAACCTTAAGTGGCGTATTGAAATAGTCGGCAATGCCCTTCAAATCACCCTTGGCTGTTGACCCGAGGAGCCACATGAGGAGGAAGAAGGCCATCATTGCCGTCACAAAGTCGGCGTAGGCAATTTTCCATGCACCACCGTGGGCGCCACCGCCGCCCTTTTTGATGCGTTTAACAACAATGGGCTGCTGATCTTCAGCCATGGCGGCAGTCCTGTTTCATCTGCAACTTACTTGCCCTTGCGCGACTTGAGATCTTCCTCAAGCTCGGAGAATGTCGGACGATCACCGGCATACAGCACCTTGCGGCCAAACTCGACTGCAACCTGCGGGGCATAGCCATTCATGCTGGCCAACAACACCACCTTGATGCACTGATAGATTTTGCCGCCCTCTTCAGCCTTCTGCTCAAGCTGACCAGCAATTGGTGCCACGAAACCGTAGGAGACCAGAATCCCTAGGAAGGTACCCACTAGGGCGCCACCAATCATCTTCCCCAGCACAGCCGGCGGCTCGCCGACCGAACCCATCACATTCACCACCCCCATCACCGCCACCACGATACCGAAGGCTGGCACTGCATCACCCACCTTGCTCATGACGTGAGCAGGCACATGGGCTTCGTGATGGTGCGTCTCGATTTCGATGTCCATCAAATTCTCGATCTCGAAGGCGTTCAAATTGCCACCCACCATCATGCGCAGATAGTCGGTAATGAACTCCATCACATGGTGATCAGAAGAGATTGAGGGGTACTTGGAGAAGATCGGGCTGGCTTCAGGCGACTCAATGTCACTTTCAATCGCCATCAAGCCCTCTTTACGCACCTTGGCAAGAACCTCGAACAACATTGCCAAGAGCTCCATGTAGAGCGCCTTGTTCAAATTCGAACCCTTGAGCACCGAAGGCAATGCGGCAAGGGTTGCCTTGATTGCCTTGGTGCCGTTACCAGCAACAAAACCGCCAATCGTCAAACCGAGGATAGCAAGGTATTCAAGAGGAACCCACAATGCAGCCAGACTGCCGTGCACCGCATAGGTGCCGACAGAGGCGGCCAAAATAATGACATAGCCGACCAGCAGTAACATCAATTCCCCCGCTTGAATGGGCCGCGCTCAATCGGAGACGGCACCTGACTAATCTCATGGATAAGTCTAGATAATAGCCGTAAATCGAAACCGCGTTTGCGCACAGCCCGCAAAAAAGCAAAGCCCGGGGGGCTGCCCCGGGCCTTGTGTATGACTGCCGCGACAGTTAGTGCGCTGCGGCGGCTTGTGCTGCCTCATTGGCGCGCGCTTCGGCAGCGCGACGCGTCTTGCCTGCACGGGCGGGCATGTGGCAAAGACCACACACATAACCCTTCGTTGGGTCGTAGGCATGCGATACAAACTCTCCACTGCACTCGCGGCAGGTGGCCAGTTGCAGCATATTGGCATCAAAGAAGCGCACCATGGTCCAGGCACGGGTCAGCGATAACACCATATCCATACCGCAACGACGGGTCTGATCAAGGTACATGCGATAAGACTTGATGATCAGCTCCAGCCCCTTGAGTTCGGTATGCTTACCGAGGAAGCGGTGGTAAGCCATGAACAGCGACGCATGGATATTCGGCTGCCAAGTCATGAACCAATCAGTCGAGAACGGCAGCATGCCCTTAGGTGGCGACTCACCCTTCACTTCCTTGTAAAGCTTGAGCAGGCGCTCGCGCGAGAGGTTGGTCTCGGCTTCCAGCATCTGCAGGCGGGCACCCAGCTCGATCAGATCAATGGCAAGGCGAATATCTCGCGCCTCGGAGATGACGGACTTGTTGCGCATACGCCCTCCGGTACTCACGCGACAACTTCAACCGGCTTGCCTGCTGCCAGAATGGCAGCATGAATCTGACCCACACCACGATCACGCTCGTGGTTGGAGAGGAGATTCAACAACAGGGTGTCATCAAAACGGAAGTTGCAAACCAGCATGTCTGAGCTGGCCATCTTAAGCACCTGACCCGGGGTCAGACGTTCGATAATATCGGCAATCTCCACACTGATACCGAGACGGAAAATGGCGCCTTCACGATCCGATCGCACCATATTCTGTGCCAGCATCAGGTAAGCAAGATTGACTTCCTTGATATCGTTATAGGTGTCAGTCGGATTCATCATGCACTCCTGAGTAGAGGACCGCACTTGAACACCCAACCGGATGCCCTCTGCGGCAGTGAATCCATTCTCACAGGGAATGACAAGAAGGAATATCGTCGCTTTTGTCTATTTGTTGTCGAATTCAGTTACAGGCATTCTGTAAGAAAAAACCTTACAAAAATCAGCTACACAAATGATTAGTCAACGGATTTCGACCGGGTCTCTATTTTTTGTTTAACCCCGTACTTTGTGTCGCCGCATACCGGTTTCGGCCTACAGCCTTCGCCTGATACACCCCCTGATCGGCAACCTTGACGAGAGCATCGGGATTGGCCATATCTGCATCCCTAACAGCCACACCGACACTCACACTCATGCCGATTTCCCCCGATGAGGATGGGATTCGAAGTGCTGAAACAGCGGTGCGAACCCGCTCAGCACAGACAATCGCCGATTCCAGTGACGTGTCGGGGCAGATCGCCAGAAACTCATCGCCCCCGGTGCGGCACACCACATCATTGGCCCGTAGGGCACTCTTCATTGCTGCCGACGCGAGCCTCAATGCGGCATCACCAACATCATGGCCGTTATTATCATTGATGCCCTTGAAGTCATCAATATCAACCACCAAGCATCCTAGGCTACGCCCGGTGCGAACCGACTCTGCCCATTCCTGCTGCAGGCGATCCATCGCGTAGCGACGGTTTGGCATCCCGGTCAGCGAGTCAGTCTGCGCCATTTCCTGCAGTCGCCGATTGGTTACAGCTAGTTCGGCAGCAAAGCGCTGGATGTCAGTACGATCCCGCTCAATTTCCTGCTGCAAAAGCACCACGCGCTGCCCTGCGCGCAAGCGCGCCTCAAGTACTCTGGGCTTCAGCGGCTTGCTGATAAAGTCGTCGGCCCCCGCTTCGAAAGCATCCACCAAACGATTGTCGTCCTCTACTCCGGTCAACAGCATGATGTAAACAGCGCGTCCAATACGGGTCTGCCGCAATGCAACGGTCAGCTCCAGACCATCCATCTCCGGCATCATCCAATCGGCGATCATGATCTGCGGACGAAGATCCAAAGCCATTTCAAATGCTTGGCGACCATTTCCCGCAACAAAAACCTCATGACCCGCGCGCGACAGCAAGGCTGACAGCACAGCACGCATACTGGCATCGTCATCGACCACGAGAACCCGCATGTTGTACTGCTCTTGCTGCGCCTGCTCGGGGTCGATCGCATGAACCATTTTTGGCAGAGGCGGCAACTTCGAGAGCTCTTCGAATGGCGGTATTGGTGCGGTATCCACACTCAGCAACGCGCCCCACTCTTGCCACTCCGCAGCGACCTGATCACACATCTGCGTCAGCGCTTCTGAATCGAGGGATAAACGCCCACCTAACAGGTAAAGCTGGGGCACCATGCTGCGTCGCCCATCCTCCTGCGCCACACATACCTCAGCAACATGTTGCGCTAGCACAAGCGACTGCAACATATTGGCTTGGCGCGAGCCCTCAGCAAAAGTCGCCGTCTCGGGGCGATCTAAAAAGCCCACGACCGAAACAAAGGGGGTGGGCAAGCTCCAGTCCTGCAGCATCGCAGCAGTCAGGGCATTACTGTCCAACATAAAGGCCGTACGCTCACGGCTCAGCAAGACGCTACGAGGGCTGCCCTCACTTTCCGCCAGAATTCGCGAGAACTCTTCGGGATACAGCGTCGCCAATGCAAGATCACCGATGTTCGAGAGCAAGCCGAAGCAGAAGGCTTCCTCTGCAGACAGATGATGCGTCCTGACGGAGACAGCCTGCAGCGCAATGGCACGCACCAAGGATTTCGACCAATACTGCCCGTAGTCAAAATTGGCACAGGTGCCACTACGGTAGGTGGAGACAAGGGAAAAACCCAGCGCCAAGCCGCGAACGGCAGGCAAACCGAGAATCGTCAGCGCCTCCTGAATGGATGCCACCGGGCGACGGCGGGCAAGACTGGCGCCGTTGGCGGCCTTAATTAGGCGGCCAACAAATGCAGGGTCGGTTTTTACAGCATTGGCAAGATCGTTGAAGGAAGCATCATCGCGCTGAGTCAGGCGCACGATAGCCAGCGCAGACCCCTTGGGTGAGGGCAGCTCACCATTCGCCTTCATCTGCTCAAATTTCGACAACTCCGGCGTACTCATAGCGCTCCCAAGGAAGTTGTTGCCAGCCCACCATGTCGATGGCCCATGTATTTATTATTCGTCATGCCCACGCCTAGCCTAGTTCATTTACGTAAAGGCCTCTAGCAAATATCAGCCTCTTTGCGCTTAAGGTCAATTATAGGCGGCCTTGGCGCCACACCTCGCACCATAAGCCCCAAGATGCCGGCTAGAATTCAAGACATGTCATCCTCACACAGCTATTGCCGCGCATGCGGCAAGCTCACCGAATATCGCATCCCACCCGGCGACAGCCTGCTGCGTCAGTGCTGCAACAGTTGCGGTGAGATTCACTATGACAATCCCAAGCTGGTGTTGGGAACCCTACCCGTGTGGCAGGACAAGGTGTTGCTGTGCAAGCGCGCCATCGAACCCCGCCTGGGTTATTGGACGCTGCCTGCAGGCTTTATGGAAAACAACGAAAGTACTGCTCAGGCCGCTTTACGCGAAACCGACGAAGAAGCTGGCGCTGACATTGAGCTACAGGAACTCTACACACTGATCAGTGTGCCGCACATCAGCCAGATTCACGGTATTTACCGCGCCAGACTGCTGTCTCCGAACTTTGCCCCAGGCGAGGAAACGCTGGAGGCGCGCCTCTTTGCCGAAGATGAAATTCCTTGGGATGACATCGCGTTTCGGACCATCAAGCTGACACTGCAGCATTTCTTCGCTGATCGCAAACAGAACCACTTCCCGTTCCGCAGCCTCGAAATCAGCGCGCCACCTCCTGCGTAAGTGGCAAGCCCACTTCAATCGGCAGAATCACAGCAAAGCGCTGGCCAGCAAGGCTAGCGGGGACACCCAACTGTTGCGTACTACTTCGCAGGGCCGCCAATACCTTTGCATCTAGGCTAGGCTGACCACTGCCGCGCAGCAGCATGGCCTCTTCTATTTGGCCTTGGGCAGACACGGCAACGCCAACTTCCAACCGCCCTTGCGTCTCAGCCGGCAGGCCAGCGCGCAGCTGTGCGAGCAAGGCTGCCGCCAGCCTGATTCGGTACTCACGTAAGCCACCCGCATCAACCCCGGTATTCGTTGGCAGTTGCCATTGCATTTTGGGTGACTGTGCGACCGGCTCGCTCTGTGTGGGCACAACTTCAGGTCGAACAGGCGTAGACAAAGTGCGCTGTGGCGCAGTCACGGGCGGCTTAAGGGGTTGCGGTGCAACGACCGAATCGTTGGGTGGTACGGCCTGCGACATCACCCCGGCATTCTTGAGCTTTGCGCGCAGCGTCGGGTTCTGGGCTGCACTTTCCTGCATGGATGTCGGCCAGAATAAAACCACATGCACAAGGACGGAAAGCAGCACCGGCCATTGCCAGTGTCTGATCCAGTCCAAGAAATGCCCAGCAAATCTACGGTAATCGCCAGTTTGCAAGTCGCAAGCCCTCTGCTAGGCTATTGTCATAGTGCACAGGCCGCAGCAGTTAAACCACTGACCTGATTCCCGATTTCACTGATCTTGAGGAACACAGTATGCCCGCTTCGCCCCTGATCCTGACACTCGACATGTACGGCACCCCGCATCGCTGGGTGAGCTGGCAGATGGCTTGTGTTTATCAAGCCAAGGATTTGGTCGCGTGGGAAGCGGGCGACCAGCACTTCTCTTTCCAGGGCGGCACCAATCGCATCACCGGTGAACGCTCGCAGATCGCCACCAACAGCATCATTGCCATCAAGGGCAAGTCGATTCTGTCGAAGACGATGCATCAGACACCGCCCCTGTCCAACCGCGAACTCTTCAGCCGTGACCGCCACATCTGCGCCTACTGCGGCGACCACATGCTCGGTTCGCGCTTGACCCGCGACCATGTCGTACCTGTGTCGCAAGGGGGGCTCGATCGCTGGATGAATGTCGTCACCGCCTGTCGCCCCTGTAATCAGCGCAAGAGTGGGCGCACACCTGAAGAGGCCCACATGCCACTGCTCTACGCACCCTATGTGCCCAACAAGGCCGAGTATCTGATCCTTTCAAACCGCAATATCCTTACCGATCAAATGGACTTTCTGGCCAAACATTTATCCGCGCAAAGCCGCTGGAAACAGAGCTAAGTCACTGTCCAGCCTGTAAAATGCGCGGATGAATGCCCCCGCGCCAAAAAATATCCCCAAGCCGCTGTTCTCGTATCGCCCGTATTGGGCAAAACGTTTCGGTACTGCCCCCTTCCTGCCCATGTCGCGTGCCGAGATGGACACGCTCGGCTGGGACTCCTGCGACATCATTCTGGTCAATGGCGATGCCTATATCGACCACCCCAGCTTTGGCATTGCACTGGTCGGGCGCCTGCTAGAAGCGCAGGGCTTTCGCGTCGGCATCATCAGCCAGCCAGACTGGCAGTCGGCCAACGCATTCAAGGTGCTAGGCAAACCCAATCTGTATTTCGGCGTCAGCGCCGGCAATATGGATTCGATGGTGAACCGCTATACAGCGGACAAGAAAATCCGCTCCGACGACGCCTACACGCCGAACGCAGAGCCACACAAGCGGCCAGATCGCGCGGTGCTTGTTTATTCCCAACGCTGCCGCGAAGCTTACCCCGACGCCAACATCATCATCGGCGGCATTGAGGCCTCTTTGCGCCGCATCGCACACTACGACTATTGGTCAGACAAGGTGCGCCACTCCATCCTGCCGGACAGCAAGGCCGACTTGCTCCTGTTTGGCAATGCCGAGCGAGCCCTGGTGGAGGTCACACACCGCCTCGCCAAGGGTGAGCCAATCGAGAATATCCGTGACGTTCGCGGTACCGGCTACATGGTCCCGCACGGCTGGCACCCGGAAGACTGGACCGAGGTCGACTCGACCACCGTCGACACCCCCGGCGCACCGCTGACCCAACATCCCGACCCATACGCAATGGAGCCGGCCAAGACGGCCACACCACCGGTTGCAACGGCTACCGTCAAGCTGGACGCCCAGCTAACCGCTGCGCTTAACGCCAAGTCTGAGCGTCAGGCGCAACGCAAGATGGAGCGTGCCAAGACCGTGGTCCGTCTGCCATCGTATGAAACCGTACAGGGTGATGACATCCTCTACGCCCATGCTTCGCGCACCTTCCACTTGGAATCGAATCCGGGCAATGCACGTGCACTTGTGCAGGCTCACGGCACCGGGCCGGGCAAGCGCGACGTGTGGCTGAACCCGCCGCCGCTGCCGCTAAGCACACCCGAGATGGATGGTGTTTACGACCTGTCCTACGCACGCGCGCCCCATCCGGCCTACGGCGACGCCAAGATTCCAGCATGGGAAATGATCCGTTTCTCCGTCAACATCATGCGCGGCTGCTTTGGTGGCTGTACCTTCTGTTCGATCACCGAACACGAAGGCCGCATCATCCAGAGCCGTTCGGAAGAATCCATCCTCAAGGAAATCGAGGAAATCCGCGACAAGGTGCCGGGCTTTACCGGCGTCATCTCCGACATCGGCGGCCCGACGGCGAACATGTACCGCATGGCCTGCAAGGACAAGAAAATCGAGTCCAACTGCCGCCTGTTGTCCTGCGTCTATCCGGACATCTGCGAGAACCTCAATACTGATCACTCAGCGCTGGTCGGCCTCTACCGCAAAGCGCGCGCGATTCCCGGCGTAAAGAAGATCCTGATTGGTTCTGGTCTGCGCTACGACTTAGCAGTCCGGTCGCCTGAGTATGTGAAGGAACTTGTCACCCACCACGTCGGTGGCTATCTCAAGATTGCACCGGAACATACCGAGCAGAACGTCCTGTCGAAGATGATGAAGCCCGGCATGGGGGCCTACGACAAGTTCAAGCAGATGTTCGAGAAGTTCTCAAAAGAAGCGGGCAAGGAGCAATACCTGATCCCCTACTTCATCGCCGCGCACCCAGGCACCACCGATGAGGACATGCTGAATCTGGCCATCTGGCTCAAGACCAACAATTTCCGTCTCGACCAGGTACAGACTTTCCTACCCACACCGCTGGCGTTAGCCACGGCGATGTACCACACGGAAAAGAACCCGCTCAAGAAAGTCAGCGAAACATCGGAGCACGTTGGCGCCGTCCGTTCAGGTCGCCAGCGCAGGCTGCACAAGGCCTTCCTGCGTTATCACGATCCTGAGAACTGGCCGGCGCTGCGCGATGCCTTGCGTGCCATGGGCCGGGTTGATTTGATCGGTAATGGGAAGAAGCATCTGGTGCCCTCATTCCAGCCCGCCGGTACGGGGCTCGGCCGTTCCGATGCGGGCGGCAGCCGCGCCACGGGTAGTCGCACTGGCACCGGCAAGCGCGCCGGACGGGTGGGGCAAGGTCAGCGCTTCAATGTCGCCATGACCCAACGGACGGGTGAGCCACCGAAACGCCGCAAGTAAGACACTCGCTGCACCCAAGAAAAAAGCGCTGACGACAATCAGCGCTTTTTTCTTATCACTAGCCACAAACCTCTCGAGGAAAAACGGGATATCGTCTTTTTAAATGCCAATACTAATGTTGGCGTCTCCAGCAAGACATTAGCGATTCAAACGTATCCGCCGTATTTGCCTTTATGCAAGGGCTTGAAGTTCTTCGGCAAGAGGTGAGCACGGATCAGTTTCAGCTCATCGTGATTTAGCGCCCTTCTCTGCGCTTGCTGATCATTGATTAAAGATTGAATCAAAACATCGTATTCCTCAGGCCCATACCACGCACCTAATGCTTTTTTATGGCCAAGGGCATACCGGATAAACCGATAAGTAGCGCCAAGGAAAACAACCAAGAGCAAAGCACCAGACGCCGCCCACACATACCAGCGTATATCGAGTGGGAGTGCGTTCCAAGAATCACAGAGGGGCTGAATGTACGGAATCATGCACACATTCTAGCAATAGATTTCACATTCCCCAGTGACATGAGGCTTCGAACCCTCTCGCAAAGCGGAACTTCGCGGCTTCGCTGCATCGGTATTGATGACACAACGTTCGGTGCTGAGTAGTTGCGCTTCTGCCGAGCGGATACGACAGATTGTGTCGGCTTTATTCACGGAGCCGCTGACCTGCTCCCCGATTTAGTCCGAAATACATTTAGAGTTTGCGGTTAAAAAAACTGTCTGCGAACTGGTCAGGGGTTTGATAGCCTATGGC
>LNFM01000082.1_pt1 | contig 169151 bp, 149 predicted proteins | sample 596031 | NCBI WGS metagenome assembly LNFM01 (sample SAMN04254537, study PRJNA301005) | activated carbon metagenome | isolation source: dual media filters at the Ann Arbor, Michigan drinking water treatment plant | place: USA: Ann Arbor | reverse complement strand
ACCCGTTACGATCGATGTGCTCATACGTTCATGTCAGCAATTTGTATCGCTGCAATCGTTATCTTCTGGCTATGATCAATGAGTCCTGAGCCTAGGCCAGCGCCGGCTATCCGGCGAAGTGCGCGATCTTTATGGAGCGCTCATCGACGGCATGCAGGGCGTGCGCGGCCGCATCCGTTCCGGCGGCGATGAAGGCGGCATGCAGCTCGGCGCAAACCCGCCGGCACAAGCGCCACTTGCACTTTATTCCGGTATCGTGACGGTAGACGCTCAGGGCAAGGCTACTATTACCTTCAACGTGCCGGCATTTGATGGCAGCGCGCGCCTGATGGCGACAGCGTGGACCGCAACGAAACTCGGTCAGGCCACCGAGGATGTTATCGTCCGCGATCCGGTGGTGATGACGACGACGCTTCCGCGCTTTCTCGGTGTCGGAGATCGCTCCACGCTGCGTATCGATGTGAACAATGTCGAGGGACAGGCGGGAGAATACGCCATCGACGTGATGCCGGGCGGTGTCACTGAAGCGGAGGGTGGAACGCGCCGTGTGACGCTCGCATCCAAGGCGAGCACCGGCCTTGTGCTTCCGCTCACTGGCAAGGGTGCGGGCCTTGGCAACATTAAGGTGCGTATAGCAGGACCGGGTGAACTCACGATCGAGCGTGAATACGAGCTTGGCGTTCGTCCCGCCTACCCGCCGATCGAACGGCGCACCGTGCGCACGCTCGCGCGTGGAGAGAGCATCACCGTCGGTTCGGAAGTGTTCGCGGACGTCATTGAGGGCTCGGGTGCCGTCTCGCTCTCCGTCATGCCCACGGGCGCGATCGACGTGCCTTCGCTGCTGTTGTCGCTCGACCGCTATCCATTCGGATGCTCCGAACAGGTGGTGAGCCGTGCTCTGCCGCTCCTTTATCTCAATGAGCTTGCCGCCGAGTCGAATCTTGCGCTCGACAAGGGCGCGGATGAACGTATCCGGGAATCCATCGCGCGCGTTCTGTCACGGCAGTCAGCGGATGGCAGCATTGGCTTGTGGTCGGCCTCAAGCGAAGGCGGCACGGATGTCTGGCTGCACGCTTATGTGACGGACTTCCTCACGCGCGCGAAGGAGCGCGGCTTCCATGTGCCGGATGGTGCTTTCCGTCAGGCGCTGGAGCGGCTGCGTAACTCGGTGAACATCTCGCGCGATCTTTCTGAAGGGGGCGAGGGCATTGCGTATGCACTCTATGTGCTTGCGCGCAATTCCGTGGCGCCGGTCGGCGACATTCGCTATCTCGCCGACGTGAAGCTCGACAATATCGAAACACCGCTGGCCAAAGGCCAGATCGGCGCTGCACTCGCCCTGCTTGGCGACAAGGGCCGTGCCGAAAAAGTCTTCGGCGCGGCATTCCAAGCCTTGCCGAAGCAGGCCGTGGCGCCCGAGGGTGGCCGCACGGACTATGGATCGGACCTTCGTGACGGTGCTGCACTTGCAACGCTGGCAAGCGAAGCAGGGATCGAGCGCATCGCGCGCGCCGCGTTCCAGCGTATCGACGCGCAGCGTAAGATGACGCCGCGTGCCAGTACGCAGGAGAATGTGTGGATGGTGCTCGCCGCCCGCGCGCTCGCCAAGGAAAGCACCAGTCTGCGGCTGGAGATCGACGGCGCCGAACACTCCGGTGCATATTTCAAAACCTTCCGCCGCGCTGAACTGGTGGGGAAAACCGTCCGCATCGCCAATCGCGGCGAGCGGCCGGTGCAGATGGTGGTTGGCATTCAGGGTTCGCCTGCATCCCCTGAACCTGCCGAGGAGAGAGGTTTCAAGATCAGCCGCTCTTATTTCACGCTCGATGGCAAGCCCGCGGATATTTCCAAGGTCAGCCAGAACCAGCGTCTCGCAGTCGTGATCAAGGTCACGGAGAAAGAGAATATGGCTGCGCGTATCGTACTCGCCGATTATCTTCCGGCGGGTTTCGAGATCGACAATCCGCGGCTCATCGAAAGTGCTTCCGGTGCCTTGTCGTGGGTCGGTGAAATGTCCGAAACAGAATACACCGAATTTCGCGATGAGCGTTTCGTGGCCGCGTTCAATCGCGGCAACGACGGAAAACCGATCAACATTGCCTATATCGTCCGCGCCGTTTCGCCGGGACGCTACGTGCATCCGCCGGCGATGGTGGAGGACATGTATAGGCCTGACCGCTTCGCGCGGACCGCGGCCGGAACGATTGAAGTGGTTCCGGCGGGACGCTGATGAAAAAGACGGCGGCATATTTCGTCTCGCTTGCGCTGCTTGCGGGCGGATATGCGGCCGTTTCGATTCAGTGGCTCCGCACGGCGCCGGTCAATCCTGAAACCATTGAGCGGTCGGTCGAAGTGGTCGACCGTGAAGGCCGCCTGCTTCGCCCGTTTGCGCTGAGCGATGGCCGTTGGCGGCTGCTAGCCGATTTGTCCTCGATCGACCAGCGTTTCATCGAGATTCTGCTGGCCTATGAAGACCAGCGCTTCCGCTCGCATTGGGGTGTCGATCCGCTCGCGATGCTGCGTGCGGTCTGGCAATTTGCGAGCAATGGCCGCGTCGTCTCAGGCGGCTCGACAATCACGATGCAGGTCGCGCGTCTCCTGGAGCCGCGTGCTGAACGGACCATCTCCGCAAAACTTTATGAAATGCGCCGCGCGATCTCGCTGGAAGCACAATTCTCCAAGGATGAAATTCTGGCGCTCTACCTGACGCTCGCACCTTACGGAGGAACGCTGGAAGGTGTGCGTGCGGCTTCGCTATCTTATTTTGGGAAAGAGCCCCGCAAGCTTTCCCTCGGGGAAGCGGCATTGCTGGTGGCGCTCCCGCAGTCGCCGGAACTGCGGCGCCCGGATCGGGGGATAAACAACGCGAAAGCCGCACGCGAGCGCGTGCTGGCTCGCATGATCGCCGCCGGCATTGTTCGCGATGTGGAGCTTGAGCGCGCCCTTGTCGAGACAATTCCTGCGAGCCGACGCTCGATGCCTTTTTTCGCGCCGCATGCGGCTGAAACGGCGCTCGCGGGCAATCCTGGCAAGAAAATTCACCGTCTCTCGATTGATCGTAACATTCAGGAACGCATTGAAGAACTCGCCCGCGAAAAAGTCACCGTTATGAGTACGGGGCTCTCGACGGCGATCCTCGTTATCGACAATGCGAGCGGAGAGATTTTAGCCCGCGTCGGTTCGGCGGATTTTTATGACGCCACGCGCGCCGGGCAGGTAGACATGACGCGCGCGATGCGCTCGCCGGGCTCCACGCTGAAGCCGTTCATCTACGGCATCGCATTCGAAGACGGGGTCGCACACCCCGATACATTGATCGAGGACAGGCCGACGCGCTTTGGTTCGTATGCGCCGAAAAATTTCGACCTGTCGTTCCAGGGCACGGTGACGCTGCGCCGTGCCTTGCAGCTATCCCTGAACGTGCCCGCGGTTGCGCTGCTCGATGCCATCGGTCCGCAGCGGCTGACAACGCGCATCACCGGTGCGGGTGCGCGGCTGGAATTACCACAAGGCGAAATTTCAGGATTGGCTGTCGGTCTTGGCGGCATCGGCATCCGGCTGGAAGACCTCGCACTTCTTTATTCCTCGCTTGCACGGCTTGGCGAAACGCACACGCTCATTGCCCGCATGGATGAAGCGGCAAGCAGTATCCGCGTGCGCGGCCGGCTGATGGAGCCGGTCGCGAGCTGGTATGTCGCGCAGGCGTTGCTCGGTTCGCCGCCGCCGGAGAATGCAGTCGGCGGTCGCATCGCGTTCAAGACGGGGACTTCCTACGGCTATCGCGATGCGTGGTCGGTAGGCTTCGACGGCAAGCATACAGTTGCGGTCTGGGTCGGCCGCCCCGATGGCCAGCCGGTACCCGGACTGACAGGGCGGCAAGCCGCGGCACCGATCCTGTACGATACGTTCGCACGCATCACATCAAAACCCGTGCCGCTTCCCGCCGCTCCGGAAGGAGCGATCATCGCTTCTACTTCGCGTCTGCCAATTCCATTGCAACGCTTCGGTAGAAACGATGCGGCACAGGATTCGCTGAAGATCGTATTCCCGCCGAACGGTGCCGAACTCGCGATGGAATCCGACGCCGCGCCGGTCTTCATCAAGACGAGCGGGGGTGCTGGACCGTTCACGCTGCTGGTAGACAGCGTTCCTGTAGGCTCCGCCGGAAGCGAAAAGACGATTGCCTGGCAGCCGAACGGGCCGGGTTTTGTCCGCTTGACCGTCATGGATGTGAATGGCGCCGGCGACAGCGTGGTCATCCGGCTGCAATGATCTTCCCGCGTTGAGATGCGGCTATGGCTGCGCTAAAGCAGCCTCATGAAAATCTCGCTTTGCAATGAAGTGATCGCCGCTCTCTCGTTCGAGGACCAGTGCAGGTTTATCCGCGCCACAGGCTATGACGGAATCGAAATCGCTCCGTTCACGCTAAGCGGAGAGCCGCACAAGCTTCCGCAATCGCGCAAAAACGAGATCAAGAGAATCTCCTCCGATCACGGCGTACCGATCACAAGCCTTCATTACCTGATGGTCGCGCCGAAAGGATTATCCATTACGTCTGAAGACGCAGCCCTGCGCATGCGATCCGTCGAAGTTATGTGCGCGCTTTGTGATCTTGCGGCGGAACTTGGCGCGAAGCTTCTGATTCACGGCTCTCCCAATCAGCGCCTGCTTGAGGCTGGCAAGGAAGCGGAGCAGACAAAATACGGAATCGAATGTTTCGCGAAGGCTGCGGATGCGGCTGCTAAGGCCGGTGTTGCCTATTTGCTGGAGCCGATGTCGATCAAATCGACCGGATTCGTGAACACGGTTGAGCAGGCGGTAAACGTGGTCCGCGAGATCAACTCGCCCGGCCTCAAGACGATGCTCGACTGTTCCGCTGCCGGTCATAGTGAAAAGGAGCCAATCCCCGATGTCTTGAAGAAATGGATCCCGAGCGGCTTAATCGCCCATATTCACTTCAACGATCCGAACCGCCGCGGTCCCGGCGAGGGTGATCTGGCCATCGCGCCCATCGTAGAATCATTGCGGCTCTCCGGTTATCGCGGGAACGCGGCCATCGAACCCTTTATCTATGAACCCGACGGCCCGGCCTGTGCCGCCCGCAGCATCGGCTATCTGCGCGGGATCATGGAGTCGCAGCGTTGAAATTGACCGGTTTCCAGCGATTCCTGCCACTAGACTAAAACCGGCCAATAGGGGATTTTCCCCGCGAATGGACCCCTATGCCGGTCCCGTCAATTTCCAAACTGGTACGCATTCGTACCCCGGGCTCTGCCACTGAAGCCTTGCCCGCACACACAAGCATGAATGAGCGTTTTATGACCGCCGCTGCCAAGACGAAATCCGGTGCCGCCCACGATTACATCGTAAAGGACATCGGTCTCGCCGAATTCGGCCGCAAGGAAATCAACATCGCCGAAACCGAAATGCCGGGCCTGATGGCGACCCGCGAGGAATACGGCAAGAAGCAGCCGCTCAAGGGCGCGAAGATTGCCGGCTCGCTGCACATGACGATTCAGACCGCGGTTCTGATCGAAACGCTGGTCGCTCTTGGCGCCGAAGTGCGCTGGGTTTCCTGCAACATCTATTCGACGCAGGATCATGCGGCAGCGGCAATCGCTGCCGCAGGCGTTCCCGTATTCGCGGTGAAGGGCGAAAGCCTCACCGAATACTGGGATTACACCCGCAAGCTGTTCGAGTGGCATGACGGCGGCGTGCCCAACATGATCCTCGACGACGGCGGCGATGCGACGATGTTCGTGCATCTCGGTCTGCGCGCCGAGCAAGGCGACGTCGTGTTTCTCGAAAAGCCGCAGTCCGAAGAGGAGGAAATTTTCTTCGCGCTCCTGAAGAAAACGCTGAAGGAAAAGCCGAAGGGCTGGTTCGCGGAACTCGCGAAATCCATCAAGGGCGTGTCGGAAGAAACCACCACCGGCGTGCATCGCCTCTACATCATGCAGAAGGAAGGCAGGCTCCTTTTCCCAGCGATCAACGTGAACGACAGCGTCACCAAGTCGAAATTCGACAACCTCTATGGTTGCCGTGAATCGCTCGTGGATGGCATTCGCCGCGGAACCGACGTGATGATGGCCGGCAAGGTCGCGATGGTTGCGGGCTTCGGCGACGTCGGCAAGGGCTCAGCTGCCTCGCTCCGTCAGGCCGGTTGCCGCGTACTCGTCTCTGAAATTGATCCGATTTGCGCGCTGCAGGCGGCGATGGAAGGCTATGAAGTGACCACGATGGAAGACGCGGTGAAGCGCGCCGACATCTTCGTCACCGCCACCGGCAACAAGGATGTGATCACCACCGAGCACATGCGCGGCATGAAGGACCGAGCGATCGTCTGCAACATCGGCCACTTCGACAATGAGATCGAAGTCGTCGGTCTCAAGAACCTGAAGTGGGTGAATATCAAGCCGCAGGTCGACGAGATCGAATTCCCGGACGGTCACCGCATCATTCTTTTGTCCGAAGGCCGCCTCGTAAATCTCGGCAATGCGATGGGGCATCCCTCGTTCGTCATGTCGTCGTCCTTCACCAACCAGACGCTGGCGCAGATCGAGCTTTGGACCAATCAGGGTAAATACGAAAAAAAGGTCTACACGCTGCCGAAGTACCTGGATGAAAAAGTCGCGCGGCTGCATCTGGATAAAATCGGCGTGAAGCTGACGAAGCTCCGGCCCGATCAGGCCTCATATATTGGTGTTCCATCCGAGGGCCCTTACAAGCCCGACCACTACCGGTATTGATCTGAAATTTATGAACGTCGCCACGAAAGTGGCGGCGTTCGCCGTTTCAGGCTTGCCGACAGAAGCGCTATATTGGCCGCTTCAGTTTATGTAACAGCGCTTCAGCCCGGCGTCAGTCCATGCGGAGTTATCTGCTCGGTGCGATGAAGGCTCTGGTCCTGGTCGGGGCGATCGCCGCGGCAACGGCCCTAATCCGGCAATATCTCCCGTTCGAGCATACATTCATATTTTTTCTGGTGCCGGTGCTGATTGCGGCAATCCGCTGGGGAACGATACCAGCGTTGGTCGCGGCCACCAGCGGGATCATTGCCTCCAGTTATTTTCTGTTTCCTCCGCTCTACAGTTTTCAGATCAACGACCTGGAGAACATCGTCAATCTAATTTCGTTTGTTGCAGTTGCCTTGGTGACAAGCCATCTCGCCACCAGCGTTAAACGGCAGGCTGAAGTCGCGCGCCAGCGAGAAGACGAAACGCGGAATCTCTATTCATTCAGCCGCCGGCTTACGATTGCGAGAACCGCCGTCGATATTCGCGATGCGATCCAAGATCATCTTTCCGCGGTCGTGAAGCAGCAGGTTCTGCTGATTGGCTCAAAACACGGACTGGCTGGGACCAAGCCGTCCGATACCGGCGCACCTGATAAAGTTCGCGCGCGGGCGGAGCAAATGGTACGCAATCCCGACCGGTCGACGCACAGTGAGACTGTAGAAGGCGAGGACGGTTCACTTTGGCTGATCCGGGTCGCCTCGCAGGAAACGCGGCTGCTCGGCGCCATCGCTGTCAATCTCGGTCAGCGGAACGATCAGGAAGACATCGACGGCATCACCCGCCAGGTCGATGCCGCGCTCGTCGATGCGGCCGCGACGCTGGAGCGGCTGGATGTTGGCCGCGCCATTACCGAGGCGCAAACAAGAACGGAGACCGACCAGTTGCGCGATGCGCTGCTCGGCTCCGTTTCGCACGAGTTGCGTACCCCGCTTTCCTCAATACTGGGCGCGGCGACCGTGTTGATCCAGACACCCCGCGTGGCCGAAGATGTCCGGCTCGCTTCCCTTGCCAATGTTGTGCGTGAGGAAGCGGTTCGTCTCGACAGCGATATACAAAATTTACTCGATGCAACCCGCATCAGCCATCATGGAGTTAGGACCCGACTCGAATGGGCCGATCCGGGTGACATCATCAACGCCGCGGTCGAACGCCGCCGGCAGCGGCTCGCACACCATAAACTGATGCTGAATGTGTCCCCCGAACTCCCCTTGATCCGCGTTGACCCTGTGTTGGTGGAACAGGCGCTGGGGCAGATTCTCGACAATGCGATCAAGTATTCGGCCATTGGCTCGCCGATCGAGATCAGCGCACGCAGCCAGAATAATGAAATTGTGCTATCGGTGAGCGACAAGGGCCTCGGATTGACCGCGGAAGAAAAGACACGCCTGTGGGATCGCTTCTATCGCGGCGACCGTCACCGGCAGGCTATTCCCGGCTCCGGACTGGGGCTCTGGATCGCAAAGGCGTTTGTCGCGGCGAATGGAGGGGAATTGGAGGCCGCGAGCAGCGGCATCGGGAGCGGAACGACGGTTTCGATCATGCTGCCCGCGCTTGTGGAAATTATAACCGAACCTTTGGATGTGTCCCATGACTGAACCTTCTCCAAGAGTCTTGATTATTGACGATGAAATCCAGATCCGGCGCTTCCTGCGTGCGGGTTTCGAACTGGAAGGTTTTTCGGTTGAAGAAGCTGAGAACGGCTCCGAAGGATTGCGGCTTGCAACCATGAAACCTGCGGACATTGTGATCCTCGATCTCGGCCTGCCCGACATGGACGGTTCCGCAGTCGTGGAGCGGCTGCGTTCGTGGTCCACGATGCCGTTGATCGTGCTTTCTGTGCGCGCGGCCGAGTCCGAAAAGGTAAAACTCCTCGAACTTGGCGCGGACGATTATGTGGTCAAGCCGTTCGGCATGGCCGAACTCCTCGCCCGCAGCCGGACGGCGCTGCGCCGCCAGCAACGCTCATCGAGCGGCGAGCACATCATCATGATCGGCGCTTTGACGATCGATCTTGCCGCGCGCTCCGTATCCGTGGATGGCCAGCGTCTGGCGCTCACGCCCAAGGAATATCGCCTGTTGCAGGTGCTGGCCCAGCATGCGGGCAATGTCGTCACGCACCAGATGCTGCTGAAAGAAGTCTGGGGTTCGAGCCACCTCAACGATGCTCACTATCTGCGTATCTTCGTTCGAAAGTTGCGCCAGAAGATCGAATCCGATCCGACCCAGCCGAAGATTCTGGTGACGGAACTGGGCGTCGGGTACCGGCTTGTGTACGGAAACCAGGAAGCAGTAGCCCGCCCTGCGGTTCAGTAATCGCGGGTTCTCGGCAACGTCAGCGGCAGTCCGTGTCTGAGCGGGCTGTTGGCGTGAATTTTCCAATCCTTGGTTCTTCGCGTTGATGCGCTCAAATTCTCGGCAATCGAATCCGCGTGCAGTGCATCAACATCATAATTAAGGACATGAATTCTCTTGATGTAATCCGCTAATCGGAAACAATGTGCCCCGAAATCGGGGCAGTACCGCAACGCGTCGAAGAACGCCGGCGGATTGGGGAGGCGACGTTGAATACCAAAGACACTCAGGCCTCGCATGAGGTCTCGGAAGACACCCGGCGCCTCGCAGAGAAATTCGTGGAGGCCGAAGAAGGTGCCGTTAACCGACTTGCGGGATGGGCCGGCATCGCCGTCACCACCATCGCCGTTGCGATGACGTTGTTCCATCTTTGGGCCGCCTACGACATCGTTCCCACGCAGAAGCTACGCTATACGCATGTCGCGTTCGTGATGATGCTTTGCTTTCTCCTCTTTCCGGTTGCTATCCGTTTCCGCGACCGTATCCGCTGGTGGGACGTGCTCGCGGGTCTCGCATCCGTGGGCATTCTTGTTTATGCAATTCAGGGCGGCGACGATTTTACCGACCGCGCCACCTCGCCGAATGACCTAGACACGCTGCTAGGCGTCATCTTCATCATCCTCGTGCTGGAAGTCGCGCGCCGCACATCCGGCCCGATCATGCCAATCGTGGGCATCTTCTTCATTCTATACGCGATACTCGGACCATATCTGCCGCAGCCCTGGACGCATCGGGGATACGATTTTCCCCGTCTCGTAGGGCATCTTTTCATTACACTGGAAGGAATCTTCGGAGTGCCCGTCGATGTCTCCGCCAGCCTGATTGTGCTCTTCACGATCTACGGGGCATTCCTGAATCATTCTGGTGCCGGAAAATTCTTTATCGATTTTTCGCTCGCAATGATGGGCGGCAAGCCGAACAGCGCGGGGCGCGCGGTGGTGCTCTCATCGTTTTTGCTCGGCGGTCCTTCCGGCTCCGGTGTGGCAACCACGGTAATGATCGGTACGGTCGCATCACCGATGCTCTCAAAGGCGGGATTCCGTCCCGACGCTGCGGGCGGTCTCCTCGCGGCCGGCGGTCTTGGAGCGATTATCTCGCCGCCGGTGCTGGGGGCCGCCGCGTTCCTCATCGCCGAGTTTCTGAAGATCAGTTATCTCGATGTGATCTGGATGGCGGTGATACCAACGTGCCTCTACTATTTTTCCCTGCTCATCATGGTGGAACTGGATTCGCACCGCTTCGGCGCGCATGACGTGATTTTCAAGCAGGAAATGTCGGTCTGGCAGATGACGACGCGCTACGGCTTCCATTTTATTTCGCTGATCGCCGTCGTCATCTTCATGGTGATGGGCTACTCGCCGACGCTTTCGGTGTTTTACTCCATCATGCTTGCCTTGCTCATGAGCTTCCTGACGAGCGAGACCGCGCTCTATCCGAAAAAGCTCGTGCGGGCGATGGCCGACGGATCGATCAGCGCGCTTGGTGCCGCTACCACCTGCGCTTCGGCCGGCATCATTGTTGGTGTCGTGACGCTGACCGGGCTCGGCCTGAAATTTTCCTCGATCGTGATCGCTTATGCGGGTGGCAGTCTGTTGCTGACTGCGATCTACACCGGCCTGATCGTTTGGATCATCGGTCTCGCGGTGCCAGTGACCGCCTCATACATCATCTGTGCGGTGATCGCGGCTCCTGCGCTGATCAAGCTCGGCGTGCCGGATTTCGCCGCGCACATGTTCATCTTCTATTACGCGGTGTTGTCGGAAGTCTCCCCGCCAACCGCACTGTCTCCGTTCGCCGCCGCGGCGATCACCGGAGCCGATCCTTACCGCACGACGCTGCAGGCATGGAAATACACGCTGCCAGCATTCCTCGTGCCTTTCGTGTTTGTGCTCGATCCGCAAGGGGTCGGCCTGCTCATGAAGCTGCCGAAGGACGGCTCCATATGGGACATCATCTGGATTACGTTCAAGACCGGGGCCGGCCTTGCAGCGCTTGCAGCCGCCGCCCAAAGCTGGGCAATCCGAAAGAATACCGTGTTGGAAACCGTACTGCTCACCATCGCGGGACTGCTGCTCGTGTTCCCGAGTCTGCTCGAAGGCTTGCTGGAATGGATCACCGGGCTCGATATTCCCGCACCCGGACCCATTGGATTGACGTTGGCGGTCTTGGTACTAATGATGCAGAAGCTGATGCCAATTCAGCCGGTTACAAGATGAAAATTTGAATTTGTCTCAGGGAGGAAGTGGAATGAAGCGAACGATTACAATTGCAGTGGCGCTTGGCTTTTTTGCGAGTGCAGCGTTGCTTGGCACCGGCGTGGTTGCGCAGCAACGCGCGATCTCTATCGCGACCGGCGGCACCGGTGGCGTTTATTATCCGATGGGCGGCGGCCTCGCCAACATCCTGTCGAAATATGTACCTGGATTGCAAGCAACCGCTGAAGTGACCGGCGGCTCGGTGGACAATCTGAAGCTGATCAGCTCCAAGCGGGCCGAGATTGCTTTCACTCAGGTTGACGCGGCTGTCGATGCCATCAATGGCAAGGACAAGTTCTCCGCCGGGAAGGTTCCGCTGCGCACATTGCTTTCACTCTATCCGAACCGCATGCACGTGGTATCGATTGATGGCACAGGCATTACCAAGATGAGTGATCTCAAGGGCAAGCGCGTTTCCACAGGAGCGCCGGGCAGCGCCACGGAGGTATTTGCCTTCCGCGTGATCGAGGCAGCAGGTCTCGATAAGGATAAGGACATGACCCGCGAACGCCTTTCGGTCGCGGAGTCCGTGAACGCGATTAAGGATCGCAAGATCGACGCCTTCTTCTGGGTCGGCGGTATTCCGACCGCAGCCGTCACCGATCTTGGCGCAACGCCGGGCGTAAAGATCAAGATGATCGACACCGCCGATCTCGTGAAGAAGATGAACGAGAAGTACGACGGTGTTTACAGCACGGACACCATCAAGGCCGGTGCATATCCGGGACAGGATAAGGACAATCCGGTTTCGGTGGTGCAGAATATTCTGGTTGCCCATGAAAGCATGCCCGACGATGTTGCCTATAGCATCGTCAAGACGATTTTCGACAACAAGCCGGAACTTGTGGCCTCGCATCGTGAAGCCGATAACATCACGCTGCAAAACCAGAAGAAAGAAAATGCCGGCAGCGTTCCCTGGCATCCGGGTGCGTTGAAGTATCTGAAGGAAAAGGGCGTCACCCCTTAAGTTAAGTTCGACGCTAAATGATTGCGGGCCTCGCTTTGCGAGGCCCGTTTTCATCATGGGCGGCCTGAAAAAGGCTCGACGCTTCCGGGCGGAACAGGAACCTCGAACGCAACGATCGTCATCGAGATCAGCGCGTAATAGCCGAGGATGCCGACAAGCTCCACGCAACCACGCTCGCCGATCTGAAGCCGCGCGCGGACATAAGTTTCGTTCGTGACGCGGCGTTGATGCAGAAGCTCGTGCGAAAAATCATAGACCGCCGCTTCGTCAGGCTTTGAGAACGTAACACCTTCACCCTTGCGGATCTTCTCCAAGGCGTCCGGATCGAGGCCGGCCTTCAACCCGATTGGCGCATGCACGTGCCACTCAAAACCCGCTTTCCAATAAGCGCCGGTAACGAGTATCGCGAGTTCCGAAAGCCGGAGCGGCAGACTGGTGCCGTAGCGGCAGAAAGCCCCGAGCTGTTGTGCTTTCTCCGCCAATTCATGGCTTGTTAACCATACTTTCAGCGGGCCTTCCACGCGGCCGCGCGGGCCGGAAGCGATTGCGTCGTGAACTTTCCGCTGTTCCGGCGAAAGCTGGCTGGATGAAATTTCTGTCAGGCGTGCCATTGGCAAAATCCGATGCTGGGAAAACCTATTCACTCTTTCGACACCACGAACGCTCGCAAACCGTTTACCTCAGAAGTCCCGCTGCGAAGCATTCGAAGCATTTCAGCAATAACATTTAAACGATGAGCTTTCATGTGCCCTTTAACATGAATCAAGAACTCGCCGCCGCTCAGGGATTTCAATACTTCGCGACAACCCTTGTTCGCTAATTCTGCAATACGCGAAATCCATCGCGTGTTCGGGAGTGAAGCAGTGCGCGCTAGTACGATCGTGATGATCGCAACCGCAGTCGTGTTCGGTGTGCTCGCCGTCTTCGTGGCGCAGTCCTGGCTCAATCGCCAGGCGGATCTGCGCATGAAGAGCCTGGATTCGCAGCGCAAGCCGGTTTCGACGAGCGTTGTCGTGGTGGCCCGTTCACCGCTTCGTTTCGGCATGCAGATCACGCCACAGATGCTTCGTGAAATCGAATGGCCGGGAGAAGCGATTCCGGCTGGCGCTTTCACCTCCATCCGCGAACTCACCGAAGGCGACAAGCGCTCCGTGCTCGCTTCCATCGAAGCGAACGAGCCGATCGTCGGCAGCAAGATTACCGGACCGGGTCAGAAAGCGACGCTTTCGGCCGTACTCCTGGACGGCATGAAAGCCGTCACCATTCGCGTCAACGATGTCGAGGGTGTTGCCGGCTTCGTTCTGCCTGGTGACCGCGTCGATGTGCTCGTAACGCGCCAGCAAGAAAAGGAAAGCGGCAGCAGCGACGTTGTGCTGCAAGGCATCCGCGTCCTTGCCATCGATCAGGTTGCCGACGACCGCACGGACAAGCCGATGGTCGTCAAGGCGGTGACGCTCGAGGTGGATACGGTCTCCGCCCAGAAACTCTCGCTCGCAGCCTCGATCGGCAATCTGTCGCTCATGCTGCGCAAGGCGGGCGATGTCGCAGAAACGAACAACCGGCGTGTCACGCTTACGGATATCGCCAACGGCGGCGGGGCAAAGCCCAGGGCTGGCGGCTTCGTCACGATCGGCGTCACGCGCGCAGTAAAGAGGGAAGACTACAGCGTACCGGTCGAACGATCGGTCACTCAATAAGAGCGGTGCGGACAAACAGGGAATCGCACCGAAGACAAATAAACAGGGAATTCGGGGAGGGTAACGTGCGTAACATCGATATCAAAAAGGACAGGAAGCTGCTTCCGGCGCGCATCCGCGCCTGGCTGCCGGCATTGATCACCGCTGCCATGATCGTGGGCGGCTTGCTCGCACCCGCAGCAGCGCAGGCGCAGACGCGTCTTGTTAATCTGTCCCTCGGCAAGGCCACACCGCAGGTGAACGTCACCGTTGGAAAATCGGAAACCGTCCGCACCGATGCGGGCTTTGTCGATGTCATTGTGAGCGATCCGGAAACCGCGGACGTACTGCCGCTCACAGATCGTTCGCTCTCCATTCTTGGCAAGAAGATTGGCTCCACGCGGCTTTCCCTTTATGGCGAAGGAAAGAAGCTCCTTGGCGTGTTCGACGTGGAAGTGTCCTACGATACGTCGAAACTCGGCGCTGAACTGAGCCGCCAGTTCCCGCATGCGCGCTTCAAGGTCTCGTCCGTCAATGGACGCATCCTGCTCTCGGGCTCGGCGCCCGATGGCGTGACGCTCGACCGCGCGGTTTCCATCGCAAAACAGTTTGGTCCGGAAGTCATCAACTCGGTTCGCGTAACACAGCCGCAGCAGGTTCTCCTCGAAGTGCGTTTCGTGGAAGCCGCCCGCACCGCCGGCCGTGAATTGGGTATTCGCTTCGATGGCCGCAGCGACAACAATCGCGGGTTCACCACGGGCAGTACAAACCTGCTTTCAGGAACAACTCCATTCGGCGTGGCGCTTGGCCGCCTCATCAGCGGCGGCATCGACGTCGATGTTCTGATCAATTCGCTCGAAGAGCGCGGCATCGCGCGCCGTCTCGCGGAACCGAACCTCGTGGCGCTCTCGGGCGACACCGCAAGTTTTCTCGCGGGTGGCGAGTTTCCGTTCCCCGTGCAGTCGACGCTGAATACGATCACGCTGGAGTTCAAGAAATTCGGCGTGGGCCTCGCTTTTACGCCCACCGTCCTGGCTGATGGCCTGATCAATCTCAAGATCGAGCCGGAAGTCTCGCAGATCGACCCGACCAACGTGGTCCGGGTCGGCAGTGTGGACATCCCGAGCCTCATCGTGCGCCGCGCCAATACGACGGTCGAACTCCGTGACGGGCAGAGCTTCGCGATCGCGGGCCTGCTCCAGAGCACCAATTCGATCGATGCGCAGCAGCTTCCCTGGATCGGCAATATCCCGATCCTCGGCGCTCTGTTCCGCAGCGCGTCCTATCAGAAAAAAGAAACCGACCTCGTCATCATCGTGACGCCGCGTCTCGCGCGCCCGACCCGTCCGGGCGACACGCTTCGCACCCCGCTCGACAACACGCTGCCCCCGAACGACACAGACTTCTTCCTGCATGGCGTGTCGGAGCTTACGCCGGAAACTTCGCGCAAGATCCGCGCGAGGGACCTCGGCCGCATGCCGGAGAACCGCGTCAACACCGGCCATATGCTCGACCTGCCGAGGCAGAGCGAGGTGGAAATCGTGGAGGACAAATATGTTTCGATCAGCAAGTAAGACCGCGATTCTCGCCGGCCTCACCTTCGCCGGGATCGTTGCGGGCTGCACCCAACCCGACCTCTATCTCGACCGTCGCGACTCGATCACCTTCCACGCGGGTGACGCCGTGCGCTCGAACATCGTCGCGCAGACGATCGATCCCTGGCCCCGCCACGCGGGCAACCAGACGATTGCGCATGACGGCGACCGCATGCAGGCCGCCGGCGACCGTTACCGCACTGGAAAAATCATACAGCCGAAGGGGCTAGCAACAAGCTCGATCGAATTGAATGAAGCGCCAGGCTCCGCCGACAGCGGAAATTCTAAGAAGTAAAAACACCGAGGCGCCGACATGCTCGACAAACCTTCCACTGCTTCTGACAAGCTCCGGGTTGTGCTGCTCACGGCCGACCCGGAATTGGAGCAGTCTGCCCGATCCACCTTTGGCGCCAACGCCAGGATCGAACTGGTGATTGTCCGGGGCAGCATCGTCAGCGAGGGCGCGAAGTTCGATACGCGCGAGGCCACCGTCGTGATCGTGGATCTCGATCAGGGCGAACAGGAGGAGCTGTCCTCTTTGCAGCGCTTTATGAACAAGATCGGGCGCTGGCCGCCCGTGATCGCTGTCACCAGGTCGTTCAATGCCGATGTGGCGCGCCGCCTCGTGCAGATGCACGTGTCGGACTTCCTCGTGAAGCCCGTGGCGCCCATCGAACTCGTCCGTGCCTGTGCCCGGGTTGCGCAGAGCCAGAACGGCGGAGAGATGAAGGAAGCGCAGATCTTCACCTTCCTTCCGGCCGCGGGCGGCGTGGGCGTCACCACGCTTGCGATTCAGACCGCGATGACGCTGCAGGCAAGCGGTCCGCGCGGTGCCATCTCAACCTGCCTCGTCGATCTCGATTTCCAGCAGCTCGATCTCAGCGAGATCGAGCCGCGCCCGGAGCGGCTAGACCGCCAGCTTCTCGAAGTGATGCTCTCGCAGCATGTCAGCGGGCTTTCGGTGATCGCAGCCCCGAATCGTCCGGCGGAAATGCGTTCCTTCGATCCGAACGTGGTGACACGCCTGCTCGATCTAGTATCCTCTTATTTCGACTATGTCGTCATCGACATGCCGCGCACCTGGTTCTCATGGACCGACAATGTGCTGCTCGGCTCGAACAAGCTCTTCATCGTTAGTGAAATGACGGTGCCGGGATTGCGTCACGCGAAGCAACTCGTCGGCGCCATCACCGAACGCCTTGGCGATAACCCGCACCCCAAGGTGATCGTCAACCGCTTCGAGCAACGTTTCTTCGCGCCGGGTTTGCGCCGCGCGGATATTCAGCAAGCGCTCGGCGATGCCTTCGGCGGCACGATTCCAAACAACTATCGTCTTGTCCGTGAAGCAATCGACCGTGGTGTGACACTCGATGAAGTGAAGCAGGGCAACAACGTTTCCGTCGATTTGAAGAAGTTGATCCTGCACGAGGCACCGGCGAAGCCGGAGCCCGTGAAGGCGTCGGCAAAACCGCAGACCACCGTTTCTGTGCCGCGCGCAGCACGCTGACGGTTGTCTGCTGTCGAGTTCAGAGTTGAGGTAGCGAATGTTCGGCCGTTTCACCAAGCGAGAAATCCAGTCGCCGGAAATCGTACCGGAGATCGTCGAGCAACTCGAGCCGGTCGCCGCGACCCCCATTGCCGAACATGCGGCGCTGGATTCCTTGTCCAACGTAGCCGCGCTGCCACCAGCTGAAAACTCGCGTACCAATCCGCTGCTCAGTTCTAAATTACTGGACGCCAAGGTCCGTCTGCACCGGCGTCTCATCGAGGAAATCAATCTCTCGGCGCTGGAAAAGTTGCCCGAGGAGGAGATGCGGAAACACATCTCTGGTCTCGTCTCGCAGTATGTCGTGGCCGAGCGGCTCGCGCTGAACCAGCAGGAGCTGGAAGATTTCGTCATCGAGATTCTGGATGAAATGACTGGGCTCGGGCCGATCGAACCCTTGCTGAAAGATCCGACTGTCAACGACATCCTGATCAACGGCCACGAATGCGTTTACGTGGAACGCGCTGGCCTGCTTGAGCCGACGCTCGTCCGATTCAAGGACGAGCCGCATCTGCTGCGCATCGTCAATAAAATCGTTTCGGCGGTCGGCCGCAGGGTGGATGAATCGCAGCCACTTTGCGACGCGCGCTTGCTCGATGGCTCCCGTATTAACATCGCCGTTCGCCCTATCGCCGTGGATGGGCCACTGGTCTCGATTCGTAAGTTTTCGAAGAAACCGTTCAATCTGAAAAAACTGGTCGATATGAACGCGATCAGGCCGCAGATGGCGGAACTGCTCGCGGCGGCGGTGAAGGCGCGGGTGACGCTCATTATTTCCGGCGGTACCGGTTCCGGAAAAACCACCATGCTGAATGCGCTCTCTGCGTTCATTTCGGAGAAGGAGCGTCTGGTTACCATCGAAGACGCCGCCGAATTGCAGCTGCAGCAGCCGCATGTCGGCCGCATGGAAACCCGGCCGCCGAACATTGAAGGCAAGGGCGAAATCCGCCAGCGCGAATTGGTGAAAAACGCGCTGCGTATGCGCCCTGATCGCGTAATCCTCGGTGAGTGCCGCGGCGAAGAGGCCTTCGACATGTTGCAGGCGATGAACACCGGCCACGAAGGCTCGATGGCCACCGTCCACGCCAACTCTCCTCGCGATGCGATTTCGCGTCTCGAACAGATGATCGGCATGGCCGGGATGCCGATGACGGTCGGCAGCATTCGCGGCCAGATCGCCGCCGCCATCCGGGTAATAGTGCAGTTGCAGCGGCTCTCCGACGGACGCCGCCGCATCACTTCCATTGCCGAGATCACCGGTCTGGAGAGCGACATCATCCAGATGCAGGAAATCTACAAATTCGTCCGCACCGGAACGGCGTCCGACGGCACCGTGGAGGGACATTTCCAGGCGACTGGCGTTCGTCCGCGGTTCCTCGGCGATCTTGTTGCCAAGGGCATCAACATTCCCGGCACTTATTTCGATCCGTCGAAGCCGCTATGAGCATGCCGTTCGATCTAGACGAGTCGCATCTGTTCTATATGCTCGCGGCAGCGTCGATGGTGCTATTCGTCGAGGCGATTTATCTTCTGTTCTTTTCGGCCACGTCCTACCGCAATCGCGTGAATCGTCGTCTGCGCCTGATGCAAGACCAGGTGGACCGCGAGGGCGTTCTCATCCAGTTGCGCCGTGAACGTGGTCTCAGCAGCACTGGAGACTTCCGGCTTCCCATCATCTATTTCAACCGCCTGGTCCTCCAGTCTGGCCTGACCATCGGCGTTACTAAATTCGCAATCTTTGTTGCAATTGGTGCCGTTGTGACGTTCGCCGTCACCTTGGTCATGCGTGCCAGCCTGGTCGACGCCTTCCTCTACACGACGATTGGCGTTCTGGTGTTGCCGTTCTTCGTGCTGCGCTTCCTGCGCAATCGTCGCCAGAAGAAATTCGGCGAGCAGTTTCCCGATGCCATCGACATCATCGTGCGCAGCTTGCGGGCAGGTCATCCGATCCCGGTTGCGATCTCGATGGTCGGACGGGAACTGCCGGATCCCGTCGGTAGCGAATTCGGCATGGTGGCAGATGAGGTCACTTACGGCGCGGATATGGAATCCGCGATGCGCGCTCTCTATTTCCGCGTCGGGCAGGACGATCTGCCGCTGTTTGTCACGGCGGTTGCGATTCAGGGTTCGACGGGCGGCAATCTCAGCGAAATCCTTGAAAATCTGTCGGGCGTTATCCGCCAGCGATTCAAAATGCGCCGCAAAATCCGGGCGCTCGCCGCCGAAGGACGGTTCTCTGCGCTGCTCCTTTCGGGCCTGCCGATCGTGATGTTCATGATCCTCAAATTCGTGGCGCCCGATTTTTACGGCAAGATCTGGCACGAGGAAGCCACCATGATCGGTCTCTCGGTCGCGGGGGCATGGATGCTCCTCGGTAATTTCTTCATGTTCAAGCTCGTCAACTTCAAGATCTGATCATGGACGCGATTTTGGACCCGTTGCTGACCTTCTTCGACGAAAACCCGACAATCGTCATGGGTTTTTTCGTCTTTGTCGCCGCATCATTGCTCGTGTTTGGGATCATGGCCGCAATCCGTGTGCGCGGATCGGTGAAACGCCGTGCCGCGGACATTTCCGCCGATGGGCCTCGCCGCGCGGCCTCGGAGAATAAACGCTCGTTGCGTTATGCGAGCATCAAGGCGGCACAGAAGCTGATCGATTACACCACCAAGAATTATTCGGAAGCCAATGACAAGAACATGCGCATGTTGCGGAAGCAGCTTGTGCAGGCAGGTTTTCTCGACCACCGGGCACCGGCGTTCTACTTTATCGCCCGTACCGCCCTTGCCGTGGGTCTCGGGATATTCGCTTTTGTGATTTTGCCGATTGTTTCACCGGAAACAAAATCGATGTTCTGGCCTTTGGTGGGTCTTTCCGGGCTTGTCGGTTATTTCGGTCCGGGATTCTATCTGAGCCGTCGTATCAGCAAGCGCCAGGTTGAGCATCGTTCCGGCTTCCCGGATTTCATGGACTTGCTTGTTGTCTGCGCGGATGCAGGCCTCAGCATGGAAGCTTCGCTCGACCGCGTCGGCCGCGAGCTTGGCGACTCCTATCCTTCGCTCAGCTCGAACATCCACATGGCTACGCTTGAGATTCGCGCAGGCCGTACGTTGAGCGAGTCACTCGAACATCTGGGTGACCGGCTAGGTCTGGAAGAAGCACGTTCGTTCGCAACGCTGTTGCAGCAGTCCGAGGAACTGGGCTCCAGCATGACCGATGCGTTGCGCGTCTATTCCGACGATATGCGCCACAAGCGCCTCTCGCGCGCGGAAGAAAAAGCCTACAGCCTTCCGGCTAAGCTCTCGGTGCCGCTCGTGCTTTGCGTGTTCCCGGTGCTTGTAATCGTAATTATGCTGCCCGCCTATATCCGCCTGAAATACGGCGGATACTGACACCTAGAGGTACGGGCGCGAGGCCGCAGACTTTATTAACCATCGTAACTTACGTTTACGCGTTGGGTGGGTTTTTTCGGAAATCCGCGTCGAAACGTTTTGTCCGATGGCAGCCGGGGCGGTTGCGATCGGCGTTTTGACGCCGGGAGCGTACCGATGCAAGCGGGTGCCGTAAGGCTGTCTGTGTTGTTTGCGGGCTTGTTTGTGCTCGCTGGCTGCGTGGCCACGAATCCGAATTCGCAATTCAACGGCGAACAGCCCGAGCCGACCGGCAGCGTGCCGGGCGGCTCATTGCCGGCACCCGGCACCGATCAGGGGCTTGGACAGGCCATCCTTGGCAACGATCCGAACGACGATCTCAGCCTCGGCAAACGCCACTATAAGGAACAGAATTACGGCATCGCCGAAAAGCATTTCCGCAAGGCCGTGGAGATGCAGCCTCGTGCGGCGGAAGCGTGGGTGGGACTCGCTGCCTCCTATGACCGGCTGCGCCGTTTCGATCTCGCCGATCGCGCTTACACGCAGGCGATCAACATCGCCGGGCCGACCGCGGAAATCCTGAATAACCAGGGTTATTCGTACATGCTGCGCGGCGACTACAAGATGGCGCGCAAGAAGCTCGTGGCCGCTCAAGCCAAGGATCCGAACAACACTTATGTTCTCAACAATATCGAATTGCTCGAGGAAGTGACGCGCAAAGGCAAGGGCCTCAAGAACTGACCCTTGCCCTGTTTTGAGAAATTATTCCGCGGCCGCGCGTGACGGCTGCGATGCTTCCGCAACCAGATAATCCATCGCTGCCTGGATGCCGCCCTTCTTGTGCGGGACGCCGGCAAGCGATAGCGACATTTCCGTGCCCGCGAGCGCGCCGAGGATGGTGAGGTCGTTGGTGTCGCCGAGATGGCCGATGCGGAAAACCTTTCCCTGCACTTTGCCAAGGCCCATGCCGTAGGAAATGTCGAAGTGCTCGAGCGCGATCTTGCGGAACGCGTCGGTGTCCTTGCCTTCGGGCAGCATGATCGCGGTGATCGTGGACGAATAATATTTCGGATCCTTGCAGAGGATTTCCAGACCCCAAGCGCGCACCGCGCGTCGGGTCGCTTCGGCGTGCCGGTCGTGACGCGCGAACACGTTGTCGAGACCTTCCTCGTGCAGCATATCGATCGCTTCCGCGAGGCCATAGAGAATATTGGTCGCGGGCGTGTAAGGGAAGAAACCGTTCCTGTTGAGGTTGAGCATCTCTTCCCAACCCCAGAATGACTTCACCGATTTTGAATTCTTGGCGGCCGCAAGGGCCTTGTCGCTCACCGCATTGAAGGAAACGCCCGGCGGCAGCATCAGACCTTTCTGCGCGCCGCCGACGGTGACATCGACGCCCCATTCGTCGTGGCGGTAATCGATCGAGGCGAGCGAGGAGATCGTGTCCACCATCAGGAGGGCGGGATGGCTTGCTGCGTCGATGGCTTTACGGATTTCACCCGGATGGGAAATGCAGCCGGTGGAAGTCTCGTTATGAAGGACGCAGACGGCCTTGATCTTGTTTTCCTTGTCCTCGCGCAAGCGCGCTTCGATCTGTTTCGCGTCGGCGCCGGTGCGCCAGTCGGATTCGATGAATTCGGGCTTCAGGCCAAGTTTCACCGCCATGTTTTTCCACAGCGTGCCGAAGTGGCCGGTTTCGAACATGAGAACCGTATCGCCGGGCGACAGCGTGTTCACGAGTGCCGCTTCCCAGGCGCCGGTACCCGACGACGGGAAGATGATGACCGGGTTCGCGGTCTTGAAGATTGTCTTGACGCCTTCGAGGCAGCGCTTGGCGAGCTTTGCGAACTCCGGCCCGCGATGGTCGATGATAGGCATGTCCATCGCCCGCAAAATCCTGTCGGGCATCGGGGTTGGCCCCGGAATTTGCAGGAAATGCCGTCCGGCCGTGCGTGAACTGTTCGTCGCCATCGATTTCGCTCCCAGGCAGGCTTTTGTTGTCGAGCCTTGGCCTAATCATCCGCTATAAGGCTTCCCCTTGGAATATACAGGTCCGGCGGTCAAGCAGCCGGACTATTATGTCGCGGCGGAGGGTTCGGAATGGCGAGTTTGATGCCGGGACTGGAGCGGCGGTTGCGCCGCGAAATCACCGGCGGCGTGCTGTTCGATCGCTTTTCGCGGGGCCGTTATGCGACGGATGCATCGCATTATCAGATCATGCCGGTTGGCGTTGTGGTGCCGCGCACGATCGGAGAGGCCGAGCAAGCCATCGCAGCTGCGCGCGCTGAAGGCGTCAGTGTACTGCCGCGCGGGGGCGGCACTTCGCAATGCGGGCAGACAGTCAATCAGTCGCTTGTACTGGACTGCACGAAATTTCTAAATCGCGTGATCGAACTCGACGTTCAGAATCGCCGCTGCGTGGTCGAGCCCGGCATCGTGCTCGATGACCTAAATCGCAAACTGAAGCCGCATGGCCTCTGGTATCCGGTAGATGTCTCGACCGCCTCGCGCGCGACCATCGGTGGTATGACCGGCAATAATTCCTGCGGCGGGCGTTCGCTTCGATATGGCACCATGCGGGACAATGTGCTGTCGATGGACGCGGTCCTTGCCGACGGCACGCCCGCGCATTTCGGTGCAGCCGATGCTTCCTACCTCTTTGCAAATCCTAAACTGAAATCGCTCGCCGATGATTTGCTTGCGCTTGGCAAACGCGAAGCGAAGGAGATCGAGGAGCGCTTTCCTAAAGTGCAGCGCCGCGTCGGGGGCTACAATCTCGACGCGCTGGTGCCCGGCAAGAACGACGCGAACCTCGCGCATATTCTCGTGGGCTCCGAAGGCACGCTCGCCTTCACCACCAAAGTCGAGTTGAAGCTCTGGCCCTTGCTCGGCAAGCGGGCTGTAGGCGCCTGCCACTTCGGGAGCTTCTTCGAGGCGATGGATGCCGCCCAGCATCTTGTGAAGCTGAAGCCGATCGCCGTCGAATTGGTGGACCGCACCATGATCGCGCTCGCGCGCGAGATTGCAATGTTCCGCCCCACGCTCGAGGATTTCGTGCGCGGCGAACCCGACGCGGTGCTCTTGGTGGAATTCGATGAAGGCGAGGCGGAGAATGCGAGCCGCCTCCAGCAGCTTCAAGAAACGATGGGCGATCTCGGCTTCGGCTGGGATAAGCCTGGCGCGAAATGGGGCGGTGTCGTGGAAATACTCGATCTGCGTTTGCAGACTGCCATCGCAGACCTGCGCACCTCGGGACTAAACGTGATGATGTCGATGAAGGAACAGGGCAAGCCGATTTCCTTCGTTGAGGACTGCGCGGTGCCGCTTGAGCATCTCGCCGAATACACTTCGAAGTTGACCGACATTTTTCACAAGTACGGCACACGCGGCACCTGGTATGCGCACGCTTCGGTCGGCTGCTTGCATGTGCGGCCGGTGCTGAATCTCCGTCAGGAAAAAGACGTGAAGGCGATGCGCGCCATCGCCGAGGAAGCCTTTGCACTGGTGCGCGCCTACAAAGGCTCGCATTCCGGCGAGCACGGCGACGGTATCCTGCGTTCGGAATTCCACGAGCCGATGTTCGGCAAACGGCTCGTTGGCGCATTCGAGGAAGTGAAGGATCGTTTCGATCCTGCACACGTCTTCAATCCCGGCAAGATCGTGCGCGCGCCGAAGTTCGACGAGCGCAATCTCTTCCGTTATGCGCCCGGCTACGGCGTTCCTGAGATGCAGACCGAACTTGATTGGTCGGAATACTCCGGCTCCGGTGGCGGTTTTCAGGGCGCCGTCGAGATGTGCAACAACAACGGCGCCTGCCGGAAGCAAACGGGCGGCACGATGTGCCCGAGCTATCGCGTGACGCAGGACGAGCGCGACGTCACGCGCGGGCGCGCGAATTCCCTGCGGCTGGCGATTTCCGGTCAGCTTGGTCCGGAAGCCTTTACTTCGGACGAGATGGCGGAGACGTTGAAGCTCTGTGTTTCCTGTAAGGGCTGCCGCCGCGAATGCCCGACCGGTGTCGATATGGCACGCATGAAGATCGAATTCCTGTCGGCGCGCGCGAAAAAATATGGAATGTCGCTGCACGACCGACTTGTTGGCTTCCTGCCGCGCTATGCGCCGATGGCCGCGAGGTTTCCCTGGTTGATGAATCTGCGCGACATGATTCCGGGTGCCGCGAAATTGTCAGAGGCGATTGCAGGATTTGCGGCGCGGCGCGCACTGCCGCGCTGGCGCGGCGATATTTTTCGCGAACCTGGAGCCTCCGTGGGGACGAGCGGCAAGGAAGTCGTTTTGTTCGCCGACACATTCAACCGCTATTTCGAGCGGGAGAATCTCGATGACGCGCTGAAAGTGCTGCGCGCTGCGAACTATCAAGTTCATTTTGCGAAAGTGCCGGGCGAACGCCCGCTCTGTTGCGGACGCACGTTTCTTTCCGTCGGCCGTACCGATCTAGCGCGGCAGGAGGCTGAGCGCACATTGGTAGCGCTCAAGTCTTACATCGAACGCGGCGTGCCGGTCGTGGGGCTGGAGCCAAGTTGCATCTTCGGTTTCCGTGACGAAATCCCGTCGCTGCTGAAATCCGATCTGGCGAAAAAACTCGCAGCTAATTCCTTCTTGCTGGAAGAGTTTCTCGTCCGCGAAAAGGAAAGGGGCGCACTGAGTCTTCCGTTGAAGCCGCTCGGCAAGCCGGCACTTCTGCACGGCCATTGCCATCAGAAATCGTTTGGTGCGATGGGTGCCGTCGAAAAGGCTTTGCGCCTTGTGCCGGAGATCAAACTTGAAACGATCGAGTCGAGCTGCTGCGGCATGGCCGGTTCGTTCGGCTATGGCGCCGACACCATCGATATTTCGCTCGCGATGGGTGAGTTATCGTTGCTGCCTGCGGTGCGCGCGGCACCTTCCGATGCGATCATCGTTGCGGATGGCACTTCGTGCCGGCAGCAGATACACGATGGTGCGGGAAGACAGGCGGTTCACGTTGCCCGCGTGCTCGCCATGAGTCTCCAGGGATCCAATTCTCGTAAAAGCTGAATCAGGGAGGATGTTGAAATGAGCGAGCTGAAACTGGAAGCCGCACAAACAATAGTATCCACAGCCTTAAAGGAAGCGCGTGCGAGAAACATGAAACCGCTCGGCGTTGTCGTGCTCGATGCGCGTGGAGCGTTGAAGGCCGCCGCCGTCGAGGACAAGTCCGCGCTCAAGCGCGCCGAAATCGCGCAAGGCAAAGCTTACGGCTCCCTCGCCATGGGCATGGGCTCGCGCGGCGTCGAGGCAAGAGCAAAGGAGCGCCCGCATTTCATGAATGCGTTGAGCCATGTAGTCGGCGGCACGCTGATCCCGGTGCCGGGCGGCGCGCTTATTAAAGACTCCGCCGGCAACGTGATTGGAGCCGTCGGTGTTTCCGGCGACACGTCTGACAACGATGAGATCGCGGCACTCGCGGGCATCAAGGCCGCGGGCTTCACTGGCGATCCAGGAGCCGCCTGATTTTGCCGTCTGATCCCGATTCCGTTCCGTGCTGCAAGTTGCCGCCGGAAGGGCGGATGCTCAATACCCGCAAGACAAGCGACGCCTATTCACTCAACTGTATTTGCGTAGGAGGACACACCGATGGCGCAGAACACACCGAAGGTCGGCTGGATCGGCATGGGCCGCATGGGCTTTCCGATGGCCGAGCGCCTTCTGAAAGCGGGCTACGATGTTTCCGTCTGGAACCGCACGAAGTCTAAGGCTGAGCCGCTCGCGCAGAAGGGCGCGAAGATCGTCGATAAATTGGCCGACCTCGCCGGCATGGATGTCGTGTTCTCGATTGTTTCCACCGGCAAGGATCTGTCCGAGGTCTATTTCGGCGAGGACGGGGTCTTCTCCGGCAAGAACGGCAAACCCTCGGTGCTGGTGGATTGCTCCACCATCGCTGTGGAGGCTTCCGCTGAAATCCGGAAAAAGCTGAAACTACTCGGTTCCGATTTCGTGGCGCTGCCGGTTAGCGGCAATGCGAAAGTGATCAAGGCCGGGAAACTCTCCGCCGTCGCTTCCGGCCCCGAGGCTGCCTTTCGCAAGATAGAACCGATGGCGCAGGTGATCGCGCCGTCGGGCGTGTCCTATGTCGGCGAGGGCGAACTCGCGCGCGTTTGCAAGATCGCGCACAACGTGATGCTTGGGGTCGTGATCGAGAACCTCTGCGAGATCACGCTGCTCGCCAACAAGATGGGCATTCCGCGCCATGCGTTTCTGGCGTTCATGAACAATTCGGTCATGGGCTCGATGTTCACGAAGTACAAGGCTCCGGCCCTTGTGAACCTCGACTGGACCACGACCTTCACGCCGGAATTACTGCGCAAGGATCTCGATCTCGGCCTCGAGCTGGCCCGCGAACACGAGGTGCCGATGCCGGTGACGGCGGCGACCCGTGAGGCGTTGCAGGCGCATTTTGGATTAGCGCAGTCTAGACCCAATCCGGAAGAATATCTCGCCAAGGATTTTGCCGCGATGCTGGAGACGATGGCCTCGCAGTCAGGCATGCAGCTGGAGAGCGAGAACAAGCAGGTTCCGACCGGGCTTGAAAGCTGAACGCTTTCGAAAACGTGAAAATTTTCCGAAAATCGCGGCGCAATGACCGCGGTTTTTGTTAGCATCGCCTCAAGAAGAGGGAGGAAAAGAATGGAGCACTTCAAAAGCGGCACACGGCCGACCAAGCGCGGACCGGCATCGTCCTTTACCGGCACCGTCTGGCAGGACCCGATCATCAACGCGCCGGCACCGGCGCGGCTCGCCTCCAATTGCGTGAGCTTCGAGCCCGGCGCCCGCACGGCGTGGCACACGCATCCGCTTGGGCAGACCTTGTATGTGACCGCCGGCGTGGGGCGCGCGCAGACCTGGGGCGGTCCTGTCCTGGAGATCAAGGCAGGCGATGTGCTCTGGATTCCGCCGGGCGAAAAGCATTGGCACGGTGCGGCTCCCACCACGGGCATGGTGCATATCTCGATGCAGGAAGCCGAAGGCGGCGAATACGTCACCTGGCTCGAGCATGTCACCGACGAGCAGTATGCGAAGAACCTCGGTTGAGCCTGTGGAACCCAAAGCCCGGCATGGCTCTTGCTAGGTTGCCTGGAGGTTGGGTTAGACTGGCGGCTCGCGAGTCGGCCAGTGGTTCTCCAGCGGAGGCACGCATGCGGACAGAACGTCGCTTCATTGTAAACCCCGCGGGCCGCTTGCCCGCTCTGGTTTTGTGCAGCGTGCTTGCGTTTTCGGCGGGCGCCAAGGCACAAGGCCAGTTGCCGCCGATGGAAGAACTCCTGTCCGGCGTCGTCGAGATCAAGACTTTCATCAATCCCGATGCGCGGACGACCGAAAATCTCGGGCGCGAGCGGCGCGGCTCCGGCATTGTGATCGACAGCAGCGGGCTGATCCTCACCATCGGCTATCTCATGGTAGAAGCCCACGCGGCCCAGGTCATCACCAACGATGGCCGCAAGATTACCGCCGACATTCTGGGCTACGACCACGACACCGGCTTCGGCATCCTGAAAGCGACGTCGGCGCTGAAAGTGCGGCCGTTCCAGATCGGAAAGTCCGGCGAGTTGAAGGAAAAAGAACCCGTGCTGGCCGCAAGCTTCGGCGGTGCCGCGGGTCTTGCACCCGCCGTCGTGGTCGCGCGGCGCGAATTCGCGGCGGGCTGGGAATATATCGTCGATCAGGCGATTTTCACCGCGCCCGCGCACAACGAATGGAGCGGCGCGGCCCTCATCAACCGCGACGGCAAGCTCGTCGGTGTCGGCTCGCTCATCGTCGGCAATGCGACCGGCAGGAACGACGGCCTTGCCGGCAACATGTATGTGCCGATCGATCTGCTGACGCCGATCCTCGCCGATCTCATCGTCGATGGGAGAGTGCAGGGGCCGGGACGGCCGTGGCTCGGCATCACGACGGAAGAAGTGCGCGGGAAATTGCTTGTCGGGCGGGTGACGCCGGGCGGACCGGCGGAAAAGGCCGGCCTCAAGAAGGGCGACATCATCACCGGCGTGAACGGCAAGCCCGCCACCGGCCTGTCCTCGTTCTACAAGCAGATCTGGGGATCGGGGGCCGCCGGTGTCGCGGTGCCGCTCGACATCCTGGGCGACGAGGGCACGCGCCGCGTCGAGATCCAATCCATCAACCGGCTCGATCATCTGCGCCTGAAATCCACGTTGTAACCGTCGGCCCGGACTGGCACGGCCAAGCAGCATCGCTAGAATCGATCCCATGCGATTCCTGCTTGGCCTTTTTCTCCTCGCCGCCGCCGGCGCGCTGCCGGCCCAACCATTCGCGCAAACGCTCGCCACCCTCCCCACAAGGGAGGGATGACTTCCCCGTGCTTCGGACGGCCATGCCCGGCGATGACGTAAATTGATTGTCGGAGTTTTGTTGGGCGCTCAATGCCCGCCGGAACCCATATACATCTGGTAGAACGTGATCCCGATCTCAAAAACAATCAGAAGAACGATCATCGTCTCCAGCCGCAGCGAGCGTTCGGTGTCGATCAGATCGGTCAGCGCCTGCGCGGTTTCGGAAATCACCACGAGCTTGCGCGACAATTCCTCCGCGCGCTCCTTCAATTCGTATTCGTCCTTGAGGCGCGCGTAGAGGCGGCCGAAATCCGGCCGGTCCCACAGCACGTCCGGGTCCTCGCCGACCGCGACGCGGCCGGAAAGTCGCTGCCGCACCAGCAGCGCGCTGCCGATCTGTTTCAGCATCGCGCGGCGCCCCTTGGGGGTCCGGCCTTTTTCCGCCAGCTCGCGCGCGAACGGATCGATCGTCTCGAACACGCCGGACGCGGCGCGTTCGTCATAGGCAAGAATGACGCTGTCGGCGAGCGCATAGGCGACGAGAAGAAGCCGCTCCAGCGTGATCTCGCGCACATAGACCGGCCCGCCCGGCGGAATCTGGTCCTCGCGTTCGGCGGAAACCTCGACCGACGCCTCTTCCTCCTCGCGGTTCTTGAGCGGTGCCGCGACGTGCTTGCGCAGCTTCTTCAGCGCGTCCTTTTCCTCAGGCCCGGTCATGTTCATCAGCACCACGACGCCGTAGCGGAACACGGTGACGACGCCGTTCTCGCCCGCGCGATAGGTGTAGGGAGTAGCCGCGAGCATCTCCCCGCCCTCGAGGCCGGGCGTGTCGATGCGGTCGCCGACCAGCAGCGCGCGCAGGTTCACCTTGTTCCCGAAAGCGGGAAGGTTGGTGCTCATCGCAGACGGCGCTTCGGCGCTCACTTCCGCGCTCACTTCCGCACTCATGGGCATGTCGTGGGCTTCGATGGCGTCCAGGGTGTTGATTTTATCGAGCATAAATCACGCAATTCCTCTTCGAGTGGGCATCGACAGAAAGCCCAACGCCGCCAAGCATTGCTTTGCGCGCGGTCTTCCACCGATGTCCCGATCCCACCTATATAACGCGCAATTTTGATTTTGGTATGGCTGCGGTTTCGGCCTTGATTCCACGGGGGTTTTTCAAACGAACGCGGGTTAGCGGGGGAGGGTGAGGAATTTATTCTGCAACCTCATCCTGAGGAGCACGCCGCCCATCCTTCGAGACGGCGGCTTCGCCGCCTCCTCAGGATGAGGCAGAGGGAGCCGATGCGGGTGCGTCTGAAGGATGAGGCTGGCGCACGCCAAATCCTCCCGCGCACAATCGCGCGCGGGCTGAATTGGCTCCCCTGTCGAAGTCCCGCTTTCGCGGGCAAAAATGCGGCCCCGGAAAATGAGGGGCGCGCGGGACACCGGGGACAGCGCCCCGAAGCCGTGCGCAAGAAGAAGCACGGCGGTGGCTACGAGGCGCCGTCTCCGGCATCCCGCGCGCGGTGTTTGGCGCGGGGCGACCGCGCGCCGTGGGCGCGCCCGTCCCGCTAAGGCTTGCTCCACGAAGCCCCCGGTGGACTTACCGGCGCCGGGTGTTGGCCCGCCGCTTCATCCACCGCTATGGCCGGTCCCTTCGCCTGGGATCGGATCGTCCCGTACGGCGAAGTCACCATCCGGCCCGTGACGCGCGGCAGGCGCGCCGGAACTCCGTGGCTTGGGCCGCCGCGATTGCGTTGCGAGCGTGCACGCGGCCACCGCATCCAACTCTTGTCTTCAAGAACGCCTCCGGAAGACGCCCCTCGTAAGAGCCGGACGCTGAGAGTATAGGAATATATTCAGGACGGAATTGGGGCAAATATGCTATTTTGGTAGAGCGCTATCAATAATCGTAATGAATTCTTCTCGAACAGAATCGGAGAGTTGCTCCCAAAAATCTCTCTGATTGAGGAAACGAATTATCGTATCCACGCCTTTGCCTCGGAACCCCTCTGGCAAATAATCTTCAAGCTGTCCCTTAGATAAAATAAAAATCTGTTCTCCACGTTTCTGCACAATAAGATCATCCAAAGTCTTGCGATTGGCTTCTGAAAGACCTTCATCTAATTTCTTATGACGGCTCTTAATGTAACTCCATACTTCTCTCAGAGAGTCTAAATTTTCTGCCGAAATGGATTCTTCTAGGACATCGATTAATGAAAGAGCATCCTTACTCGCTTTATTTTTAATCACGTTCTTTTTTACTTTTCCAGGATCATAAGAAAACAGCCGTTTTACATCTTCACCACCGATTTGAAGCACATAATCCAAATCCGAAATGATCGAGTATTCGATCTGACAAGCATCGAGCAAAGACTTGTAAGCCTCGAAAAATCCCTTGCCTCCGACATCAATTATTTCAAAATCCAAATTGATTTCTGGGCCTTTTCTCAATTTCTTGATAACCGCTTCGATAATCAACCGATCGGAAATCCCCTCTACGAGGATAACTTTATTTGTAAAAAATAATCGTTCGTTGTTCTGGCTGTTGACGATAGAGAAGAGATGTTTTGGCTCTGGCAGGTTTTCATTATTCAGCCTGATTATTTGGCTGCGTTGATCTCGAGTAAAAACTCTTGAGACATATTGGATCGATGCCGGTGAAACAAAAATTGGTGAATGAGTAGCCAGCAGAAATTGATTGCCAGTATCTATTGCCAGCGTTTCGAAGAGCTCGAATAAAGTTGTTTGCCACTTCGGATGCAAATGCATCTCTGGCTCGTCAACAATAATCAGTGCATCTCTGACATTAAGTGCATAAACAGCGAACAAATAAGTAAGTAGTTCACGCTCACCGGAAGACGCCGCGCTCACAAGAAATGACGACCCTTGTTTTGTTAACCGGACATCATACTCATTATTAAGAGGATTTAGTGTGACTAGCTGCCAATCGTAGCCAAGACCCTTCAATACGCTCGTTAATGATTTGATTTCTGGCTGAGCATATAGTTTCGAAGTATCACCGCGATCATGCTCTAAGAGAAGTCGGTAGTTCCGGGCGATCCGTGCTACCGCGAAATAGAAAGTCGAGCCTGGGTTTCGAGAGGTTGCTGCATCTACTGACTTTTTTTGATCAAAATCATTGTATCCAGCGAGGCTTACCGCAGTTGAAAGACTGGAAGCAGCGCGATTGACTGGAAGCGAAAGCATTGGAGTGGAAAGAGGGTTTTCGCCTGTCTCACTCCGCAAAGATGCATCCGCCTCATACAAAGAAAGAAATTTACGAAACATATCGGCATCAGACTCGAGTGGAGCGTGAGAATTGTTGACGATTCGATACTGAAACCTTCTGCCAGGGGTAATCTTAGATGTGTCCCAGTTCGCAACCTCTTCAAACGAAACTCCGTAGTATTTTCGTTTAGTAAGATCGACCCACTGACCAGCAGAATTCTTCATCGCTGCCAGATTTTCTATATCGCGTTGTGTAACTTCAACGTCGATCTCGATGACTTGCAGAGCAGATCGATCCGCTAAACTGTGGCGCTCTAATAGAAGAGAGGTGACAGCATCGTTCTGAGCAAAAACGTGGCGGTCCGGATTGTCCGGTTGCGGATCGCGCCGAAGAGTCCAAGAGTGCAGTAAGAATCTACGCAGAGTAACAGTAATTGCGTCGAGTAGATTTGTTTTTCCACCGCCGTTAGGGCCAATGATTATAGAAATATCACCATCAACTATTAGTTCTGCACTGTCGAGAAAGCTTCGAACATTTTCGAGTTTTATACGTCTCAATTTCATTTAAGGCTTTCAAAAAAAATCGTCAATTGATTCTGGTATTTTCACTCCGTCGCCCGCTGACTCCACGAGCATAGCGACACGAAAAATTCGCAGGCAGTGCCGTGTTCGGCGCGGCATTTGTCCATCGCGTCCACGGTCGCCATGCCCTCGTTCGGCCCGGCGCCCACATAATTGTCCTGCCCGCCCTGCGCCATCGCGGTACAGCTGCCGCGAAACGCATAGACCGCATCGCATTGGTTGCCGCGGCTCTGCCGCTTGCACTGGCCGATCGCGACATTGCGGGCTTGGCTTTCGCTGTTCCAGCAGAACGACCAGCCGGCGTCGCCGGTGTTGGTATCGACGGCGATGGCGCCCCATTGCTGCGCGCGAGCGGACAAGGGCAGGCTTGCGGCGAACGTGAACGCCGCAAACGCGATGCAGAGGCGGATGGCCATGCGTGTCATGCCCGATTCCCGCGCGGATTATTCCTCAGACGGCGGAACGCGGCAATTGGCGGGTCATCCCTCCCCGGAGGGGAGGGTGGTTCGAGCGTAGCCCGTTCGCCATCGCTGCGCTCGGCGAACGTGCCCTCCCCTGAAGGGGAGGGAGGGTGTTTTCAATAGGCAGGTAAAGGCGGCGTGCGCGCCTCATCCTGAGGAGTGCCGCGCCGTCGAGCCTTCGGCGAGAGTCCGGCGCGGCGAAATCAACCTGCCGCGCTGGCCGCTCGCTTTGCTCGCCAGCGCGGTTCGCCCATCCTTCGAGACGCTCGCGGAGTTTATCCTTGCGCGCGCCGAAGGCGCGACGCGAGGGCTCGCTCCTCAGGATGAGGCAGAAGGAAGCTGATACGGCGGGCGTCTCGAAGGATGCGGGCGCGCTTTACCGCAACCTTGCCTGCACGAGGATGCCCTTGATCTGCGTCTCGCCGAGGAGCTTTGCCGCTTCGAGCCGGTGATAGCCCTCGACCAGCACGAAGCGGTCGCGCTCGGCGTCCTCGCGCACCATGATCGCGGATGTCTGGCCGTTCGCGAGCCAGTGGTCGGCGATCTCTTTTACTTTTGCCGGATCGAGCGTCTTCCGCCGCGCGGTCGGCACGTAGATTTTTTCGACCGGGAACTTCTGTTCGCGCAGCATGCGCGCAGCATGCGCTCAGTCGGCGGCCTTGACCAGCCCGCCGCTTTTGAGATCGCGGCTCCAGCGGCCGGTGAATTGCTCGATGCCGTCGGCCTTCTCGATGCGGCCCGCGATGGAATAGCGCCGCCCGACGATCTTGCCGGTGGCGTTCTGGTCGCAGGACGTGCCGCGCATGTTGACGACGAATTCCTGGCCGGCGCTGGTACCCTTCACCGGCTCGATCACGCGCACCTTCACGCGATGGGTAAAATGCCAGTCGATGAGGTCCGGGAACGGCGGGAGCGTTTGCAGGATTTCGACGCGCGCGACGATTTCATTCTGCTCCGCCTGCGGCGGGAGTTGGTCGAGGAGCGTCACGGTTTCCCACTGCCACCCGCGGCAGGCATGGGCGGGGGAGGGGAGGAGTGTGAGGGCGACGAGAATCGCGGTCTTCAACCTCTCCCCGCGAGCGGGGAGAGGTCGGATCGCGTTAGCGATCCGGGTGAGGGGGCGTTTCCAAGAGTGCAGCGGAGATAAATTCCAGCACCCCTTCGGTATTCTGAATGACGTCATTGTTCCAGAAACGTAACACGCGATAGCCTCGATCTGACAGCCAGCGGTCACGGCTTTTGTCGCTGATATTTTCAGCATGTTGCCCGCCATCCACTTCAATCACCAGACGGTGCGCGCGGCAAACAAAATCAACAATGAAAGGACCGATGGCTTCCTGCCTTACGAATTTCTGACCGCCCAGCATTCTGGAACGGATTCGATTCCATAAAATCTTTTCAGCACGCGTGAAGTTTGCACGAAGCTTTCGTGATCGCTCGGTTCGCTTCACGTTAGCAGGGCGCATGAACCTGCCCCTCACCCGGCGCTGCGCGCCGACCTCTCCCCGTAAACGGGGAGAGGCTACTTTGTCTCGGCCGCTTTCAAAACATCAATACGCATTCGCGATCGGCAGTTCTTCCGCCGGGAACAGCGAGATCACGCGGCAGCCGGTGTTCGTCACCACCAGCTCTTCCTCGATGCGCGCGGCGGAGTAGCCGTCCTTCGCCGGACAATACGTCTCGAGCGCGAACACCATGCCCTCCTTGATCTCCATCGGCGCCTCCATCGAGACGACGCGGGAGATGATCGGCCGCTCATGCAGCGCGAGCCCGAGACCGTGGCCGAACTGCAAGCCGAACGCCGACATTTCATCGGGGAAGCCGAACTCCTGCGCCTTCGGCCACACCGAGCAGACCTTGTCCGTCGAGACGCCGGGCTTGATGAGTTCGATGGCGCGGTCGAGCCATTCGCGCGCGAGCTTGTAGGCGTCGCTCTGCGCGGGCGTGGCGCGACCGACGTTGAAGGTGCGGTAGTAGCAGGTGCGATAGCCCATGTAGCTTTGCAGGACATCGAAAAACGCCTGGTCGCCGGGGCGCACGATGCGGTCGGTGAAATTGTGCGGATGCGGATTGCAGCGCTCGCCGGAAATGGCGTTGATCGCTTCCACGTCGTCGGAGCCGTTTTCGTACAGGTAACGGTTCGCGTTGGCGACGATGGTGGATTCCTTCACGCCCGGCTTCAGCTCCTCGTAAATCTGCTGATAGACGCCGTCCACCATCGCGGCGGCGCGGTTGAGGAGCGCGATCTCATCGACGTTCTTGATCTCGCGCGCTTCCAGCATGATCTGCTGGCCGTCGACGACTTTCAGCCCGGCCTTTTGCAGTTCGAACATCATCGGCGGCTCGATGATGTCGACGCCAATCGGCATGTCCGCGACCCCGGCTTCACGCAGCAGCGAGGCGATTTCCTCCGCGTGGCGCTTCATCAAACCCGCACTCGGCGGCACGGTGCCGCGCAGGCCGATCAATCCGGCCTTGCAGTGCTCTTTCAACAACCACGGCGAATAGAGTTTGTGGTGCACGGCGGCCGAGCCGAAGTCCCACAGGATCGGCTCCTGGCCCCTGGCCAGCAGCGCGAAACGCGAAAGCTTGTCGCGTTCCCACTCGCCGATCTTGGTCGAGGTGACGTAGCGGATGTTGTTGACATCGAAGAGCAGCACCGCACCCGCTTCGGATTTTTCCAGCGCCTGACGCGCGCGCGAAATGCGATAGCGGCGCAGCCGGTCGAAATCGATCCGCAGCTCGAAATCGACGGCCATCGAACCCCAGGCCGGCAGATGCCGGTCCCATTGATAGTTCGGGTTGAGGTCGTCGGGCTCGATGCGTTTCGGGCGCACGATCTGGTCCATGGCGTTTCCTTGTCGCGAGTTTCGGATTTCGGAGGAGTATAGGCCGGTCGGTGGCTAGCGGCGATAGCCTAGATTTCGGATTTGCCCTCATCCTTCGAGGCTCGGCGCTATTCGCGCCTCGCGCCTCAGGATGACGGCTTTTTGCGGGGCTTTCCTGCGCGTCGTTTCGAGAAATCCTGAATTCCCTGCCAATCTCCCTTTATAAGCCCTTCCTTTTTCGCGCGGCTCCAGCCTTTCAATTTTCTCTCTACTGCAATCGCATCGGTGACTTGCGAAAAATGTTCTGACCAGACCAGCAGCACGGGTCTTCGAGTGTATGTGTAGCCGCCCCGCAACCCAGATTGATGTTCATCGATCCGGCGATTCAAGTCGTCGCCTGTTGCGCAGCCGACGTAAAACGAGCCATCGCTGCAGCGAAGGATGTAAACAAAGGCTCCCATCCTCCGATCCTTCTCACGTCACCCTGAGGTGCGAGCGCAGCGAGCCTCGAAGGGTGACCGCGTGGGCAATGACATTGATTTTAGCGCTACGCCGCGCTCTTCCTGCCCCAAAGCCTGGCGGACGCGATGTCCGCACCCTCGTGAATGGTGCGCAGCTTCAGCCACACGACGCTCGGCACCACGAGTTCGCGCCCCGCGAACGTGCCGAAGCCGCAGTCGGTGGAGGCGATCACGCGCTCGCGGTCGCCGACGGCGGCGACGGCTTCGAGAATGCGGCGCGCGACCACTTCCGGATGCTCGACGAAATTGGTGGTGGAATCGACGACACCCGGCAGCAGGATCATGTCCTGCGGCAGCGGGTTCGCTTTCAGCGCGTCGTATTCGTGCTGGTGGGCGGGATTGGCGAATTCCATCGAGAGGCCGCCGACATTGGCCTTGTAGAGAATGGGCAGTAGCTTCTTCAGCGGAATATCGTGCGTGTGCGGGCCTTCCCAGTTGCCCCAGCAGCAATGCAACCGGACCCGATCGCGCGGGATTCCCTTGATCGCGTCGTTCACCGCCTCCAGATGCCGCTCGGCGATCTTGATGAATTCCTCGTCGGTCTTCTTCTGGAAATTCATCGTGCGTTCCATCGCGAGGTCGGGCGCGTCGATCTGCAAAATTAGTCCCGACTCGATGATCGGCAGATATTCGCGGCGCAACTCGCGCGATAACGCCGCGAGATAATCGTCGTCGCTCTTGTAGTAGCCGTTCGTCATCGTGGTGGAGACGACGCCGGGCGAGGGGGCGGTCATGAACAGCTCGCCGAATTTGCCCTGGGCGGCGGCGACGCGCTTGAAGCGCGCGATCTCGTCCTTCAAATCGGAATCGTCGAGATATTTGATGTCAGCGATCGCCTGCGGGGCGCTCGTGATCTTCGATGTATGCGGAAAGCGCTGGAGATAGGCCGCGACCAGATCGGGATGCTCGGCGTAATCGCGCAGCACCGGACGGCGCGAGCGCCCGCCATAGCCGCTCATGCGCCGGGGAATATAGGTCTGGAAGCCGACGCGCTGCTGCTCGCCGTCATTGGCGACATCGATGCCGGCGTCGTGCTGTCTCTCGATGATCTGCCCGACCGCCCGATCCATCTCATCGGCGAGTTTCTTCGGATCGACCGCTTCGCCCGCCTCGCGCGCAATCAGGAGACCGGTCAGTTCCTCGTTGCGCGGCAGGCTTCCGACATGCGTCGTGAGAATACGGTCCCGGCTCAGGATCATGTTTGTCTGCTCGTGCGCTGAAAAACCCGAGCGCCCAATCTCCATGAAACGCTTTGGCGAACAAGCAGATTCACGGGGTCAAAAACTTTGCAAATTGCTTCGGAACGACTCCGCGCGTTTACACAAATCTACACGCGGATGCAGCGCAGCATTCCGTTAGCGCCCGCAAAACATTTCTTTTTGGACTCTTTCTATCTGGTATGCATTATTAACGGCAAGAAGTTTACCTGCTAAATATGCCCCTTCGGGCGAAGCGGAGTGAACGAAGGCAACAAGACCTTCGCCGCATCTCAAAAGTCCGATGGGCAAAAACAAAAAAACGCGATTCAATCATCGCGATCCAAGGGATCAACGGAGGAAATCGAATGAAGCACCCAATTCGTAACTTTACTTATTCTGCGGTAGCCGCAGTCGCGGCCACTATGATGATTGCTCCGGCATCGGCTCAGAAGTGGGAGCCCACCCGTCCGGTGGAATTCATCATTCCGGCAGGCACTGGCGGCGGCGCCGACATCATGGCCCGCACCATCCAGGGCATTGTCACCAAGCATAATCTGATGAAGCAGCCGATGGTCGTCATCAACAAGGCTGGTGGCGCCGGCGGTGAAGGCTTCCTCGATGTGAAGGGTTCTGCGAACAACCCGCACAAGATCATCATCACGCTTTCCAACCTGTTCACGACCCCACTCGCCACCGGCATTCCCTTCAATTGGAAGGATCTGACACCGGTTGCGATGCTGGCGCTCGACGAGTTTGTCCTCTGGGTGAACGCGGAGAAGCCCTACAAGAACGTGAAGGAATTTATCGACGCGGCCAAAGCGGCCAACGGCACCTTCAAGATGGGTGGCACTGGCTCCAAGCAGGAAGACCAGATCATCACCGAAGCCGTTCAGAAAAGCACCGGCGTGAAGTTCACCTACATTCCGTTCCGTGGTGGCGGCGAAGTGGCCGTGCAACTCGTCGGCAATCATGTGGACTCCACCGTCAACAATCCGAACGAAGCGGTCGCTCAGTGGAGGGCGGGCAAGGTCCGTCCGCTCTGCGTGTTCGACAACAAGCCGCTTCCCTACAAGGAGCAGATTGCCGACGGTAAGTCCTGGGCCGACATCCCGACCTGCAAGTCGCAGGGCCTGAACATGGACTACCTGATGCTCCGCGGCATCTTCATGTCGCCGAAGGCGACTCCGGACCAGGTCAACTACTATGTCGATCTGTTCAAGAAAGTTCGTGAGACCCCGGAATGGAAAGATCTCATGAACACCGGCGCCTTCAACCAGACCTTCATGACGGGCGCGGAATACACCAAGTGGGTCGAGAATGAAGAAAAGCGTCACCGCGACCTGATGAAGGAAGCGGGCTTCCTCGCATCGAACTGATCTTCGTCATGCCGCCGGTGGAGAAATCCGCCGGCGGTTCTTTTGCGCGTCGGAGGAATACATTATGGCACGGAAGGCAAAGGCCCTCGAAGGTCTCACGCAGCGTTCGGTCGAGATCGCCGTCGCGCTGGCGATCATGCTGCTCGGTATCATTACGGTGTACGGCAGCATTCTGGTTGGTATCGGCTGGGGCGCGGAAGGCCCGAAGGCAGGGTTTCTGCCGTTCTATATCGGTCTCTTCATCATCGGCTCTTGCGCGATCAATCTCTTCAGCATTTTCGCGGCCGGAGAATCCGATCGCCTGTTCGCCGAATGGGGGCAGCTCCGCCAGGTCATGTCGGTTGTGGTTCCGGCGACCGTTTATGTGTTTCTGGTCGATCCGATCGGCATCTATCTCGCGTCGTTTCTGCTGATCGCGGTCTTCATGAAATGGATCGGCCGCTACAGCTGGGCCACGACGATCGGGGTCGCGATCGGCATGCCGCTTGTCAGCTACATGGTCTTTGAAAAGTGGTTCCTCGTTCCACTGCCGAAAGGCCCGATCGAGGCAATGCTCGGACTCTAACGAAAAAACAATTCACGCCCAAGCGGCCACGCAAGAGCCGCCGGCAGGGGAAACCGCCTAACGGCTGGGGAGTAACATGGAAGAAATCGGCAATCTGTTTCAGGGCTTCGCGACGGTTATCCAGCCGTTCAACATCGTCCTGATGTTCGTGGGCATCATTCTCGGCGTGCTGATCGGCGTGCTGCCCGGTCTTGGCGGCGCCAACGGCGTGGCGATCCTGCTGCCGCTCACCTTCTCCATGTCGCCGACCTCGGCGATCATTCTGCTCTCTTGCATCTACTGGGGCGCCTTGTTCGGCGGCGCCATCACGTCGATCCTGTTCAACATTCCCGGCGAACCGTGGTCTGTCGCCACGACCTTCGACGGCTACCCGATGGCGCAACAGGGCAAGGCAGGCGAGGCACTCACCGCGGCCTTTACTTCTTCCTTCGTCGGCGCGCTGTTCGCCGTCATCATGATCACGCTGGTGGCGCCACTGGTCGCCGCCTTTGCATTGAGATTCGGGCCGGCGGAAAAATTCGGCGTCTACTTCCTCGCCTTCTGTAGTTTCATCGGCATGAGCAAGGAGCCTCCGTTCAAGACTCTGGCGGCCATGATGCTCGGTTTCGCGCTTGCTTCCGTGGGCCTCGATCAGGTCACCGGCCAGCTTCGCCTGACCTTCGGCTTCACGCATCTGCTCACCGGGTTCGACTTCCTGATTGCGGTCATCGGCCTCTTCGGCATCGGCGAAATCCTGCTGACGATGGAAGAAGGCCTCGCGTTCCGCGGCAACAAGGCGAAGATGGACCTCAAGGTCGTGCTGAAGACCTGGAAGGAACTGCCAAAATACTGGATGCTTTCGCTGCGTTCCTGCCTGATCGGCTGCTGGATGGGCATCACGCCGGCCGGCGCCACGCCCGCTTCGTTCATGAGTTACGGCATTGCAAAGCGCATCTCGAAGCGTGGCAAGAACTTCGGCAACGGCGAAATCGAAGGCGTGATCGCGCCGGAAACGGCCGCGCACGCGGCCGGCACCGCAGCCCTGCTGCCGATGCTCTCGCTGGGTGTGCCGGGATCGCCCACCGCCGCGGTTCTGCTCGGCGGCCTGCTGATCTGGGGCCTGCAGCCGGGTCCGATGCTGTTCATCGAGAACAAGGAATTCGTCTGGGGGCTCATCGCCTCGATGTATATCGGCAACATCGTCGGCCTCATCGTGGTGCTGACCTGCGTGCCGTTGCTCGCGGCGATCCTGCGTGTTCCGTTCAGCATTATCGCGCCGCTGATCCTCGTGCTCTGCGCGATCGGCGCCTACAGCGTGAACAACTCCACCTTCGACGTCGTCATGATGATGGTGTTCGGGGTCGCCGGATATTTCCTGAAAAAGACCAACTATCCGCTGGCGCCGCTGGTGCTTGCGATCGTGCTCGGCTCGAAGGCCGAAGAGGCCTTCCGCCAGTCTCTGCTTTCCTCGCAGGGCAGCCTGTCGATCTTCTGGTCGAATGCGCTGGTCGGCACGATCATGGGTCTCGGCCTGATCGCCCTGTTCTGGAGCGCGATTTCCAACGTCTGGAGCCGGGTGCGCGGTCCGGCTACGGCCTGATGAATGGGCTTCCGGCGGTGGGTAACCCCACCGTCGGGGGCTTTAAGCCTATCTAGGAATTATGTATATCAGCCCGCGATAGATGTTCTGAGACGCGAGTGGAATTGCAGCAATGAATGAGTCCTCCGCCGGTAGCCGTGAACCCGCCGTCACCACGCGCATCGTGCTGGCGCCGCTGGACGATACGTCCACGTTCAAGGACCGCGCCTACGCCTCGCTGAAAGACGTGATCGTTTCGCTCAACATCTACGAGCAGCCGGGCGAAGTGCGGCTCGACGAGCGGCGCCTCGCGCAGGATCTCGGCATTTCGCGCACGCCGGTACGCGAAGCGATGGCGCAACTGGAACGCGAAGGTTTCGTCCGCTCGGTGCCGCGCCGTGGAATTTATGTGGTGCGCAAGACCAAGGCCGAAGTGATCGAGATGATCACCGCCTGGGCCGCATTGGAGAGCATGGCGGCGCGCCTCATCACGCAGGTCGCCACCGACGCCGAGATCGCCGAACTGCACGATGTCTTCACGAAATTCGAGAACGGCTCGTTGCACGCCAAGCTCGACGAATATTCGGAAGTGAACATCGAATTCCACCAGACCATCATCCGCAAGAGCAAGAACGGCGTCCTGATCGATCTCGCCGCCAATCTCTTCACGCATATGCGGATGATCCGGCGCAAAACGATCACCGAGCAGGATCGCGCCGACCGTTCGATCCGCGATCACATCAACATCATCAAGGCCCTGGAGGCGCGCGATACAGAACGCGCCGGCGATCTCGTGCGCGACCACGCGCTCGGTCTCGCCGAGCACGTCAGACGCAACGCCGACTATCTCGACTGAATAAAAAACTGATTTCTAGGAGGATTTCCCATGGCAGAGGCAGCTTTGAAAGCGGCACCGGATACCGAACAGGAACTGACTGACGGCTTTCACCTGATCATCGACGCGCTGAAGCTGAATGGCGTGAAGACGATTTACGGCGTGCCGGGCATTCCGATCACCGACTTCGGCCGCATGGCGCAGGCCGAAGGCATTCGCGTGATCTCCTTCCGTCACGAACAGAATGCGGGTTACGCCGCTTCGATCGCGGGCTTTCTCACGAAGCAGCCCGGCATCTGCCTCACCGTGTCGGCGCCGGGCTTCCTCAACGGCCTGACCGCGCTCGCGCACGCCACCACCAACTGCTTCCCGATGATCCTGATTTCCGGATCGAGCGAGCGCGAAGTCGTCGACCTGCAGCAAGGCGACTATGAAGAAATGGACCAGCTCGCGGTTGCCAAGACCATGTGCAAGGCCGCCTATCGCGTGCTGCACGCGCAGGACATCGGCATCGCCGTCGCGCGCGCGATCCGCGCCGCCGTCTCCGGCCGTCCCGGCGGCGTCTATCTCGACCTGCCGGCAAAATTGTTCGGGCAGGCGATGAATGCCGATGCGGGCCAGAAATCGCTCGTGAAGGTGATCGACGCCGCACCGGCGCAGATTCCGGCGCCGGATGCGGTGAGACGCGCCATCGATGTGCTCAAGAGCGCGAAGAAGCCGCTCATCATTATTGGCAAAGGTGCCGCCTACGCGCAGGCCGACGACGCCATCAAGGCGTTCGTCGAAAAATCCGGTGCTCCGTTCCTGCCGATGAGCATGGCGAAGGGTCTCCTTTCAGACCTGCATCCGCAATGCGCGGGGGCTGCGCGCTCGACCGTGCTGAAAGATTCCGACGTTGTCGTGATGCTCGGCGCCCGCCTCAACTGGCTGCTCAGCCACGGCAAGGGCAAGAACTGGGGCGATGCGCCGAAGAAGTTCATCCAGATCGACATCGAACCGAAGGAAATGGATTCGAACGTCGAGATCGCGGCGCCGGTCGTCGGCGACATCGGTTCCTGCGTGAATGCGCTCCTGAATGCGATGGGCGACAAATGGACACCCGCGCCGTCCGACTGGATCGGTGCGGTGAGCAAGAAGCGCGAAGAGAACATCGCCAAGATGGCGCCGCGCCTGATGAACAACAATTCGCCGATGGACTATCACGGCGCACTCGGCGTGCTGCGCACGGTCATCAAGGAGCGTCCCGACGCGATCCTCGTCAACGAAGGCGCCAACACGCTCGATCTCGCGCGCGGCATCATCGACATGTACAAGCCGCGCAAGCGCATCGATGTCGGCACCTGGGGCATCATGGGCATCGGCATGGGCTATTCCATCGCCGCCGCCATCGAGACCGGAAAGCCCGTGCTCGCTGTCGAAGGCGATTCGGCTTTTGGTTTCTCCGGCATGGAAGTGGAGACCATCTGCCGGTACAACCTGCCGGTCTGCATCGTTATCTTCAACAACGACGGCATCTATCGCGGCACCGACGTGAACACTGCCGGCTCCGATCCGGCGACCACCGTGTTCGTCAAGGGTGCCCGCTACGACAAGATGATCGAGGCGTTCGGCGGCGTCGGCGTCAACGCGACGAGCCCCGACGAATTGAAGCGCGCCGTGAACGCGGCGATGGATTCAGGCAAGCCGACCCTCATCAACGCGGTGATCGATCCGGCGGCGGGCTCCGAGTCCGGCCGCATCGGCAACCTCAATCCGCAGAGCGTGGTGAAAAAGAAGAAGTGATTTGAACCAAAACTGGGTCATCGCCCGCGAACGCGGGCGATCCAGTAACCAAGGTGATTACTGGATGCCCCCTTGCGCGGGGCATGACCGGATACAGGAGAAAAGTCATGGCAAAAAAAGCAAAAGCCAAATCGAAACCCAAGCCGGCGGCGATGAAAAAGTCCGCCGCGAAAAAGCCGGCGCTGGTCCGCGCGAAGGCCAACGGCAACGGTTTGCCGAAGCCTTCCAGCAAGCCCTTTGGAAAAGACGGCAAGGCGCTTCAGGGCGTCAGGATTCTGGATTTCACGCACGTTCAGTCCGGTCCGACCTGCACACAGCTGCTCGCCTATATGGGCGCCGACGTGATCAAGGTGGAGCGGCCCGGAGAAGGCGACATCACGCGCGGTCAGTTGCGCGACGTGAAGGGGGCCGACAGCCTCTACTTCACGATGCTGAACGGCAACAAGCGCTCGATCACGATCGACTCCAAGCACAAGACCGGCAAGCAAATCCTCGACCGGCTCGTGAAGCATTGCGATGTGTTGGTGGAAAACTTCGCCCCCGGGGCGCTCGACCGCATGGGCCTCACCTGGGAATACATCCACAAGCTCAATCCGCGCATGATCGTGGCGTCGGTGAAGGGCTTCGGCCCCGGACCCTACGAGGACTGCAAGGTTTACGAGAACGTCGCGCAATGCGCGGGCGGTTCGGCTTCCACGACGGGCTTCCGCGAAGGTCCGCCGCTCGTCACCGGCGCGCAGATCGGCGACTCCGGCACCGGTCTGCATCTCGCCTTCGGCATCGTGACCGCGCTGTATCAGCGCATTCGCACCGGCCGCGGCCAAAAGGTGCTCTGCGCCATGCAGGACGGCGTGCTCAACCTTGCCCGCGTGAAGCTGCGCGACCAGCAGCGTCTCGCCCACGGCCCGCTCACCGAGTACCGCCAATATGGCGAAGGCATCCCTTTCGGCAAGGCGGTGCCGCGCTCCGGCAACGATTCCGGCGGCGGCCAGCCCGGCTGGATCTTGAAGTGCAAGGGCTGGGAGACCGATCCCGACGCCTACATTTATTTCATCACGCAAGCGCCAGTGTGGGAGCCGATCTGCGACCTGATCGGCAAGCCGGAATGGAAAACCGATCCGGAATACGCCAAGCCGCCGGCGCGGCTGCCGCGGCTCGGGCACATCTTCGCGACGATCGAGCAATGGACCATGACCAAAACCAAGTTCGAGGTCATGGACATCTGCAACGAGAAAGACATTCCGGTCGGGCCGATTCTGTCCATGAAGGAAATCGCCGAGGAACCGTCGCTCCGCAAGACCGGCACGGTGGTCGAGGTCGATCATCCGGTTCGCGGCAAGTACCTGACGGTGGGCAACCCGGTGAAAATGTCGGACAGCATCACCGAGGTGACGCGTTCGCCGCTGCTCGGCGAACACACCGAGGAAATTCTTACCAAGGTGCTCGGTTACTCGGCCAAGGAATTCGCTGAGATCAAGATGTCCGGCGCCATCACCGCGGCAGAGAAGAAAAAGGCCGCGGCGTAACTACGTCACCCTGAGGTGCTCGCCGCGCGAGCGGCGAGCCTCGAAGGGTGAAAGTGAAATCGAAATGAACCCGTCATCCTTCGAGGGCCGCTACGCGGCCGCCTCAGGATGACGGAGCAAGGCGGGGGGGAAATTCAATGCGTATCGTCGTTCACGGCCAGCAGGCGTTTGGAAAGGCTGTGCTTGAGGCGCTTCTAAAGCGCGGAGAAAATGTCGTCGGCGTCTATGTCGCGCCGGAGAAGGAAGGCCAGAAAACCGACCCGCTGAAGGAAGCGGCCCTCGCCGCCAAGCTCCCGGTGTTTCAGCCGGCTTCCTACCGCAAGCCGGAAGTGTGGGAGCAGTTCAAGTCGCTGAAGCCAGACCTTCAAGTCATGGCGTTCGTCACTTTGTTTGTGCCGGAAGAATTTCTCAACATCCCGACGCACGGCTCGATCCAGTATCATCCGTCGTTGCTGCCGCTTTATCGTGGTGCATCCGCGATCAACTGGCCGATCATCAAGGGCGAGAAGGAAACCGGTCTCTCGATTTTCTGGCCCGACAACGGCCTCGATACCGGCGATGTGCTGATCCAGAAAAAAACACCGATCAGCGGCACCGACACGCTCGGCACCGTTTACTTCGACCGCTTGTTCCCGATGGGCGTCGAGGCGATGATGGAGGCGGTCGATCTCGTGAAGGCCGGCAAGGCGCCGAAGATCAAGCAGGACGAATCCAAGGCGACCTATGAAGGCATGTGCAAGGCCGATAACGCGAAGATCGACTGGGGCAAGCCGTGGGAGCAGATCGACCGCCTGATCCGCGGCTGCAATCCGGCACCGGGTGCGTGGACCTTGCTCGACGGCAAAGTGCTCAAGGTGTTCGACGCGAAGCCGATGCCCGCGAAGGACCCGAAGGGCATCGCCGGAAAACTCGGCGAGATCGTCGAAGTCGCCGCCGACGGCATTACCGTTGTCTGCGCCGACGGACGTTTCAAGATTTCCCGCGTGCAGCCCGCCGACGGCAAGAAGGTTGATGCCGGCGAATGGGCGAAGGGCGCAAACCTCGCGACCGGGACACGCTTTACATGATTCACTCTGTCGTCCCCGCGAAAGCGGGGACCCAGTAAACACTGAAGCGAAGGTTTTTTCTGGATGCCCGCTTTCACGGGCATGACAGCAAAAAAGCAAAGTTAGAACTCTCATACCGGACCCCCAACCATGCCCGCTTCACAGCATCAGAACCCGAAATCCGACATTGAAATTGCCCAGGCCGCGAAGCCGAAGCGCATTCTCGAGGTGGCGAAGGACAAGCTCGGCATCGCCGCCGAAAACCTCGAGCCCTATGGCCACTTCAAGGCCAAGGTGTCGATGGAGTACATCAATTCGCTGAAGGGCAAGAAGGACGGCAAGCTCATTCTCGTCACGGCGATCTCGCCGACGCCCGCGGGCGAAGGCAAGACCACGACGACCGTGGGCCTCACCGACGCGCTCAACCACATCGGCAAGAAAGCCATGTGCGCGCTGCGCGAGCCTTCGCTCGGCCCGTCGTTCGGCATGAAGGGCGGTGCGGCCGGCGGCGGTTACGCGCAGGTCATTCCGATGGAGGACATCAATCTCCATTTCACCGGCGATTTTCATGCGATCACCTCGGCGCATAACCTGCTCTCGGCTCTGATCGACAATCACATCTACTGGGGCAATGCGCTCGGCATCGACAGCCGCCGCGTGACCTGGCGCCGCGTGCTCGATATGAACGACCGCGCGCTGCGCGAGATCGTCTGCTCGCTCGGCGGTGTCGCCAACGGCTATCCGCGCGAGGCGGGCTTCGACATCACCGTCGCATCCGAAGTGATGGCGATCTTCTGCCTCGCCAAGGGTATGGAAGACCTGAAGACGCGTCTCGGCAACATCATCGTGGCCTATACGCGCGACCGCAAACCTGTCCGCGCCAGGGAACTGAATGCGAACGGCGCCATGACGGTGCTCTTGAAGGATGCGCTGGCACCGAACCTCGTGCAGACGCTGGAAGGCACGCCCGCCTTCATCCACGGCGGCCCGTTCGCCAACATCGCGCACGGCTGCAACTCGGTTTCGGCGACGACCACCGCGCTCAAGCTCGCGGACTATGTCGTGACGGAAGCGGGTTTCGGCGCCGACCTCGGTGCCGAGAAGTTCATCGACATCAAGTGCCGCAAAGCGGGCCTCAAGCCCGACTGCGTCGTGATCGTCGCCACCATCCGCGCGCTCAAGATGCATGGCGGTGTCCAGAAGGCCGACCTGAAGAAGGAAGACCTGAAGGCGCTGGAGACCGGCATGAGCAATCTTCAGCGCCACATCGAGAACATCAAGAAGTTCGGCCTGCCGGCGGTGGTTTCGATCAACCGCTTCTCGGCCGACTCAGATGCCGAGATCAAGCTCGTGAAGGAAAAGTGCAAGGCGCTCGGCGTCGAAGCGCTGATGGCCGATCACTGGGCCGAAGGCGGGGCGGGCGCCGCCGATGTCGCGAAAGCCGTCGTCAAGGTGATCGACGAAGGCAAGGCGAAGGTGAAGTTCCTCTATCCCGATGAAATGCCGCTGTTCGAAAAGATCCGCACGATCGCGAAGGAAATCTATCGCGCGGACGACGCGACCGCCGACAAGTCGGTCAAGGAACAGCTCAAGACCTGGGAAGAGATGGGCTTCGGCAAGCTGCCGGTCTGTATTGCCAAGACCCAGTATTCCTTCTCGACCAATCCCGACGCCAAGGGCGCGCCGACGGGCTTCAACATTCCGGTGCGTGAAGTGCGGCTTTCGGCGGGTGCCGAGTTTATCGTGGCGATCTGCGGTGAGATCATGACCATGCCGGGCCTGCCCAAGGTGCCGTCGGCTGACAGCATCGACGTGAAGGACGGCAAGGTCGTTGGGTTGTTTTAAGGAAAACAAAAGCCCGGCTTAACGCCGGGCTTTTTTAATTTTTTGTCATGCCCTCGCGAAGGCGGGGCATCGTGTACGCCGTTCTTTCAATCGTTCAGACTGTGAGTACTGGATCGCCCGCTTTCGCGGGCGATGACCATTAGCATTCAAGAATCCAAGGTCTGCGCCAGCCGCCTTGCCTCGTCCACGAGTGCCGCGTTGAGCGGTGTCATCGGATCGCGGTCGGGGACCACCAGGCCAATGGTGTGGATCGCCTCCGGCTCCAGAATCGGAATCGCGCGCACGGTGTCGCGCAGGCCAAGCACGTCAGCGAGTTTCTCCGGCATCACGCTCGCCCATTTGCCCGTGCGGACATGGGTGAACAGCACGATCATGGAGTTCGACTCCAGCATCGGCTGCGGATTGCCGCCGGCACTTTTCAGCAATTGATCGATGATGCGCCGGTTCTGCATGTCAGGCGTCAGCAGGCAGAGCGGAACGTTGGCCACTTCCGCCCAGGTTACCGTTTCGCGGTCGCCGAGCGGCGAGCCGATGGAGGTGATGAGCCGGTACTGCTCGCGGTAAAGCGGGATCGTGTTCAGTTTTCCGAGCGGCTCGTTATCGAGATAGGTGATCCCGGCATCGACTTCGAGGTTCTCGATCAGATCGAGGATTTCCACCGACGTGCGCGAAAAAATCGTAAAGCGCACATCCGGGTGCCGGGCGCGGAACGGGGTGGTGAGCTGCGCCACCATGCCGAGGGCCGTCGGAATCGCGGCGATGCGGAGCTGACCGGTCAGGCCATGGGTGAGGGCGCTGATTTCCTGCCGCATGGCGCGGGTGTCGCCGACGATGCGGCGGGCCCATTCGAGGCCGCGTTCACCCTCCGGCGTGAAGCCGATGAAGCGGGAACCGCGCTGGACGAGCAGCACGCCGAGCTGGGATTCGAGCTGCTTGATGCCGGCGGACAGCGTGGGCTGCGTCACCCCGCAAACTTCGGCCGCACGGCCGAAATGCCGTTCCCGGGCCAGTGCCAGCAGATATTCGAGCTTATCGATCAATTCTATCGCTCCGCCCTGCTTTAGACGAAGAATATAGAAATTTGCGTGGATTACCAGTATCTCTGATAGAGGATATCAATCGATGGATTGAAAGGACGGGATTGTTTTGAACCGCTCAGAAGAGCCAATAAGGCTTCAGAGGATTACACTATAATGAGTACGCAGCTCGCAACGCCTCCGTCACCGACCACCGAAAGCGAAATCCGCCGCACCAAGCGGGCCAAGCGCACGCCGAAGGGCCGGCAGGTCGAGCCTAAGGCACTCGATGAAATCCAGGCGTTGCTCGGCACCCGCTCGCGCCAGCGCGATCTCCTGATCGAGCATCTGCATCTCATTCAGGACAAATACGGGCATCTCTCGGCCGCACATCTCGCCGCCCTCGCGCAGGAAATGAAACTGGCGCTGACCGAAGTCTACGAGGTCGCGACCTTCTACGCGCATTTCGATGTGGTGAAGGAAGGCGAGCCGCCGCCGCCGCCAATCACCGTTCGGGTTTGCGATTCCCTGTCCTGCGCGATGAAGGGCGCGGACCGGCTGCTCGCCGAACTGCCGGGCAAGCTCGGCAAGAACGTGCGCGTGGTGCGCGCGCCCTGCATGGGCGCTTGCGATAAGGCGCCGGTCGTGGCCGTCGGTCATTTGCAGAGTTTCGGTGTCGATGCCGCGAAGGTCGAAGCGGAAGTGAAGAAACACGCACATCCGCATGCCTTCAACACGCCGAAGGATTTCGATGCCTACCTAAAGGAGGGCGGCTATTCGCTCCTGAAGGATTGTCTATCCGGCAAGCGCACGCGCGAGGAGCTGATTGGAATCGTCAGCGACGCTGGCTTGCGCGGCCTTGGCGGTGCCGGCTTCCCCACGGGGCGCAAATGGGCGCTGGTGAATGCCGAGCCCGCTCCGCGCCTGATGGCGGTGAACGGCGACGAGGGCGAGCCGGGCACGTTCAAGGATCGTTATTACCTCGGCCTCGATCCGCATCGCTTCATTGAAGGCATGCTCATCGGCGCCTGGGTCGTCGACGCGAAGGAAGTCTATTTCTATCTGCGCGACGAATATCCGGAAATTCGCCTGCTGCTGGAGCAGGAAATCGCCAGGGCCGAGAAGGCCGGGCTCACGAAGCATACGAAAGTCATCATGCGCCGCGGTGCGGGCGCCTACATCTGCGGCGAAGAATCCGCGATGATTGAATCCATCGAAGGCAAGCGCGGCCTGCCGCGCCATCGTCCGCCTTACGTGGCGCAGGTTGGATTGTTCGGCCGCCCGACGCTCGAACACAATGTCGAGACGCTCTACTGGATCCGCGACATCGTCGAGAAGGGACCGCAGTGGTTCACCGATCAGGGCCGCCGCGACCGTAAGGGTTTTCGCAGTTTTTCCGTGTCGGGCCGCGTGAAGGAGCCGGGCGTGAAGATGGCGCCGGCCGGAATCTCGATTCAGGAACTCATCGATGAGTACTGCGGCGGGATGCTGCCGGGTCATACCTTCAAGGGCTATCTGCCGGGTGGTGCGTCGGGGGGAATTTTGCCCGCATCGATGAACGACATCCCGCTCGATTTCGGCACGCTAGAACAATATGGCTGCTTTATCGGCTCGCACGCCGTCGTCATTCTGTCCGACAAGGACGACATGAAGGCGGTGGCGCTCAATTTGATGAAATTCTTCGAAGATGAATCCTGCGGCCAGTGCACGCCCTGCCGTGCCGGCACCGAGAAGGCCGTGAAGCTGATGGCAACCGGCCCGTGGGACGAGGCCCTGCTCAATGAACTTTCATCGGCCATGCGCGACGCTTCGATCTGCGGCCTCGGGCAGGCCGCACCGAATCCGCTGCTCTGCGTCCTGAAATATTTCCGCGAGGACCTGACAAAACCGATGGGGACTTGGTGAGCCATGCTCGAGGGCAATCTGGCCTGTCCGCATTGCCAGAAGGAGGCGATGGCGCCGTGGCGCAAGCAGTTGATGGGGCCGGGTATGACCGCCACCTGCAAGAACTGCGGCGGCAAGCTTGGCATTCCGGTTTCCTCGGCGTGGACGCTCATTCCGTTCGCATCGATCGCAATCTTCGCGCTCCAGTTCCCCGACAGCTTCGCGCGCTGGAGCATTCTTTTCGGCGGCTACGTCGTGATGGCGTTTCTGTTCCATCGCTTCGTCGCCTTCATTCCAAAATGAACTTCGCCATTCAGGTGACGCCATGAGCAAGCAGAACGGTTCCGCCAGCACCATCAAGTTCACGCTCGACGGCGTGGACGTGGAGGCTTCCGCGAACGAAACCATCTGGCAGGTGGCGAACCGGCTTGGCACGGAAATTCCGCATCTCTGCTACGCGCCGGAGCCGGGCTATCGTCCCGACGGCAATTGCCGCGCCTGCATGGTGGAAGTGGAAGGCGAACGCGTGCTCGCCGCAAGCTGCATCCGCAAGCCCACCGAAGGCATGAAGGTGAAGTCGGCGTCGGAGCGCGCGAAGGCATCGCGCAAGATGGTGTTCGAACTCTTGCTCGCCGACCAGCCGGAGCGCGAAACGGCGCATGACCCACAATCGAAATTCTGGAACTGGACCGACAAGATGGGGATTGCGGCGTCGCGCTTCCCCGAGCACGAGCGGCACGCGCCCGACCGCTCGCATCCGGCCATGGCGGTGAATCTCGACGCCTGCATCCAGTGCAATCTCTGCGTGCGCGCCTGCCGCGAAGTGCAGGTGAACGACGTGATCGGCATGGCCGGCCGCGGGCATCTTGAGAAAATCGTGTTCGACTTCGACGACCCGATGGGTGAATCCACCTGCGTCGCCTGCGGTGAATGTGTGCAGGCCTGCCCGACCGGCGCCCTGATGCCGGCGACCGTGGTGAACCAGGAAAACGTCCGCACCGAATATGCCGACAAGCAGGTGGATTCGGTTTGCCCCTATTGCGGCGTCGGCTGCCAGCTCACCTACAACGTGAAAGAGGACAAGCTTCTGTTCGTCACCGGCAAGAACGGCCCGGCGAACGAGAACCGTCTCTGCGTGAAGGGGCGATTTGGATTTGATTACGTCCACAACCCCGATCGCATCACCCAGCCGATGATCCGGAAAGAGGGTGTTGCGAAAGTCCCGCACGAGGCGATCGATCCGAAAAATCCGTGGACGCATTTTCGTCCCGCGACATGGGATGAGGCGCTCGAAAAGGCCGCCGAAGGCTTCATGAAGCTGAAGGCCAAGCACGGCCCGAAATCGCTCGCCGGTTTCGGCTCGGCCAAGTGCTCGAACGAAGAAGCCTATCTGTTCCAGAAGCTCGTCCGCACCGGCTTCGGCACCAACAATGTCGACCATTGCACGCGGCTTTGCCATGCGTCGTCGGTGGCGGCGTTGCTGGAAGGTGTTGGCTCGGCGGCGGTGTCGGCGACCTTTAATGAGGTAAAAAATTCCGACGTGATCGTCATCATCGGCGCGAACCCGACGGAAAATCATCCGGTCGCCGCGACTTTCTTCAAGCAGGCCGCCAAGCGCGGCGCCAAGCTCATCATCATGGACCCGCGCGGCACCGCGATGAAGCGCCACGCCTGGAAGATGATGCAGTTCAAGAACGGCGCCGATGTCGCGATGCTGAATGCGATGCTGAATGTGATCGTCGAGGAAAATCTCTACGACAAGCAGTACGTCCAGACCTACACCGAAGGCTTCGACCAGCTCGCCCAGCACGTGAAGCAATACACGCCGGAAGAAATGTCGCCGATCTGCGGCATCGAAGCCGACACGCTGCGCGAGGTTGCGCGCACGTTTGCCCGCGCGGAAAACGCCATCATCTTCTGGGGCATGGGTGTGTCGCAGCACACGCACGGCACCGACAACGCGCGCTGCCTGATTGCGCTGTCATTGATCACCGGCCAGATCGGCCGGCCGGGCACGGGACTGCATCCGCTGCGCGGACAGAACAACGTCCAGGGCGCCTCCGACGCCGGCCTGATCCCGATGTTCTTCCCCGATTACAAGTCGGTGGAAAATCCGGAGACGCGCGCGAAGTACGAAGCGAAGTGGAAGGTGCAGCTCGATCCGAAGCGCGGACTCACCGTGGTCGAGATCATGGACGCCGTGCACGCCGACGTGGTGAAGGGAATGTACATCATGGGCGAAAACCCCGCGATGTCCGATCCCGATCTCAACCACGCGCGCGAGGCGCTCGCGCACCTCGAGCATCTGGTGGTGCAGGACATCTTCCTCACCGAGACGGCCGTCTATGCCGATGTGGTGCTGCCTTCTTCGGCGTGGCCGGAGAAGGACGGCACGGTCACCAATACCAACCGCCAGGTGCAGATGGGCCGTGCGGCGATCCCGCTGCCGGGCCAAGCACGGCAGGACTGGTGGATCACGCAGGAAATCGCGAACAAGATGGGTCTGGGCTGGACCTACACCCATCCGCGCGACGTGTTCCCGGAAATGGCTTCGATGATGCCGGCCCTCGACAACATTTCGTGGGAGCGCGTGGAGCGCGAGGACGCCGTGACCTATCCGACGGAAGCGCCGGACAAGCCGGGCAAGGACGTGGTGTTCGACAAAGGCTTCCCGCGTCCGGGCGGTTTCGGAAAACTCGTGACGGCAAAAGTGACGCCGCCGGACGAGACGCCGGACGCCGAATATCCGTTCGTGCTCTCCACCGGCCGTCAGCTCGAACACTGGCATACGGGCTCGATGACGCGGCGGGCGACGGTGCTCGACGCGCTGGAGCCGGCACCCATCGCGCAGCTTTCTCGCGGCACGATTGAGGGGCTCGGCATCGAGCCCGGTGACTATGTGCGTGTCTCCACCCGTCGCGGTACGGTGGTGCTGACGGCGCGGCAGGACGATGGAATTCCGGATGGCGTGGTGTTCATTCCATTCGCCTTTCAGGAAGCGGCGGCGAACCTGCTCACGAACCCCGCCCTCGATCCGTTCGGAAAAATTCCGGAGTTCAAGTACTGCGCGGCGAAGGTGGAGGCGGTCGGCCGCACGATGGAAGCGGCGGAGTAATTTCCTCTCCCCGTATCAACGAGGTTCCCCGGACGGCCGCATCAGCGGCCGGTTCGGGGTCCAGTCCGAATAAAATCGACGCTATGATTCCTAGACCCCGGGTCTCGCGCATTCGCGCGCGCCCGGGGAACGTTGTTTTTTTATCTTCAATTTTTTCTCGCGCATGTTGTAAAGACCAGCCCGAGCACGCCGGAGGCGAGTTGCTTGCGTCCTCTTCGTTCGCGAGCGGGGAATGTTGCGGACGGCGACGGCTTCAAACGAATGCATCCCCCACGCTCGGAAATACGCGCTCATACGCCTCGCCGTATTTCATGTCCTTGCGCTCGGAGTTGCGCGCGCCCTGCACGCCGCGGTTCAGCGCGACGCGGGTGTAATACTCCCAGAGATATTCCTGCGCCTCCAGGCACTCGAAGGCTTTTCGCTTGATGTCGAATACTTCGCTGATGTCGAGGATCATCTGCGGCTTCCAGTTGCACTGTTCGGGCTGGTGCGGCTCGAACAGATACACCGGCGGCGCGCCGAGCACCGTTTCGCCCGGCTTGAAGCCGTGCGCCTGTGCGATCACTCGCGCTTCCTGCGCGACGCGCGAAGCCATCGGATGATCGAAATTGTAGGGGTCTTCGCGGGAATGCGTGAGTACGAATTGCGGGTTCACCTTGCGGAAAATATCCACGAGCTTCTCGAACGCCTTATCGTCCACGCGTAGCGGATAGTCGCCGAGATCGAAGAACTCGATATCGCCGCCGAGAATCTTCGCGGCCCTCTCGGCCTCCTTGATGCGGCCCGCCTTCACCCTTTCCAGGGTCATGCCCGGCTCGCGCCACATCTTGGCGCTTTCGCCGCGCTCACCGAAGGAGAGGCACACGATCTTCATGTGCCAGCCTTTCTTGGCGAAGAGCGCGATGGCACCGCCCGCGCGCCAGACGAAATCGCCCGTATGCGCCACGACGACGAGGCCGGATTTTTGATCTTTGTTCATGCAGAATTTCCGCTGAGTACGTAACCACCACCCCCTCTCCCTCGGACGCTGCGCGTCCTCTTCCCTCTCCCCCTCCGGAAAGGAGGGGGAGAGGGGAGGAGGGCCGAAGGCCCGACGGGAGAGGGGGAGGTCATCTGCATTCCAAGATCAAGCCGCTGCTTTCTTCGAGGCGGGTTTCGCTAGTACCGATTCCGGCACGAACAGGTGGCCGTCGAACAGCATGCGCGCGGTACGCAAGAGCCCCGCGCGTTCGACCACGGGCTTTTCCTCCGTGCCGCCGATTTCCAGCCGCACGGAAAATTCGCCGGTCGGATGTTCGATGGACAGCGTTTTCACTTTACCCGGGGGCAGCACGGAATAGGGATGCGCCGCCGAGCCCGGCAGCACAGCGGCCGTCGCGACGGTCACCGAACCGAACACGCCGATAGAGGTGTGGCATTCGTGCGGGATGAACGTGCGCGTGCAGATATGTCCGCCGGCTTTCGGCTTCGCCACCAGCGTCATCTTCGGCACCACCTGTTTCTTCACGTCGCCCAATTTCATCAATGGCCCGGCGCGCAGGCGGATATATTCCAGCCGTGCGCGGAAATCGGTGTCCGCCATCAATTCCTTCGGCGTCTCGTAACCCGTTTTTCCAAGCGCCTCGGCGGCGAGTATCACGACCGGCATGCCGTTATCGATCATCGTCACTTTCACGCCGTCGATCTCGTCCGCGACATTGCCGGTGGGCAAGAGCGCGCCGCAGACCGAACCCGCCGCATCGAGAAAATTGATCGGGATCGGCGCATGGGTGCCGGGTACACCGTCGATGCGCGCATTGCCCTCGTAGTTCACGCGGCCGTTCGGGGTTTCGATCAGCAGCTCGGCGACCGTGCCGGTATTCACCGTGCGCACAACGATCTTGGTGAGATTGCCGGTCGGCTTCACCAGCCCGCGCTCGATGGCGAAAGGCCCGATGCCCGCGAGGATGTTTCCGCAATTCGGCGTCGTGTCGACATGCGGCTTGTCCACCACCACCTGCGCGAACAGGAAATTGATGTCGATGCCCGGCTCGTTGGCGCGCGAGACGATGGCGACCTTGCTGGTCAGCGGGTGCGCGCCGCCGACGCCGTCGATCTGCCGCGGATCGGGCGAGCCGAGGGCCGCGAGCAGGAAACGGTCGCGCGCGGCGATGTCCGACGGAAGATCCTCGGCGAGGAAATAGGCGCCCTTCGAGGTGCCTCCCCGCATCAGCATGCAACGGATTCCGGTCTGCATGGTTTTGTTCCGGATGGGTTTTCCGGATTTTAGGCTGGGAAATCAGCGGGAGCCAGCGATGGAAATCGGTCTTTCGCGGCCAATGCCCTGTCATCGTCCGCGAAAGCGGACGATCCAGTAAACACCTTGGGTTCAGTGATTACTGGATGCCCCGCTGGCGCGCGGCATGACAGATTGAAAAAAAGCGACTGGACCCCGGCTCGCGCGATGCCTTGCATCGCTTGGTCGGGGAACTTCGGTTGAGGAGAAATCAAAACGCCTTCTTCAGCTTGTCCGCGAGATCGGTCTTTTCCCATCCGAATCCGCCGTCCTTGTCCGGTGCGCGACCGAAGTGGCCGTAGGCGGCGGTACGTTCATAGATCGGCTTGTTGAGACCGAGATGCAGGCGGATGCCGCGCGGCGTCAGGTTCATCATTTCCTGCAGAATGGTTGCGAGTTTCTGCTCGTCTACTTTACCGGTGCCGTCGGTGTTCACATAGACCGAGAGCGGATGCGCAACGCCGATCGCGTAGGACAACTGGATCGTGCAGCGGTCCGCGAGGCCAGCGGCCACCACGTTCTTTGCAAGATAGCGCGCGGCGTAAGCGGCCGAGCGATCGACCTTCGACGGGTCCTTGCCCGAGAAGGCGCCGCCGCCGTGCGGCGCGGCACCGCCGTAAGTGTCGACGATGATCTTGCGGCCCGTCAGGCCGGAGTCGCCATCCGGGCCGCCGATGACGAAGCGTCCGGTCGGGTTCACGTAGATATGTTCTTCCGGCGGCATCCAGCCTTCCGGCAGCACCTTCTTCACATACGGACGCACGAGTTCCTTGATGTCGCCGGATTCCAGAACGCGCTTGCCGTCCTTTTCCTTGTGCTGCGTCGAGACGACGACGGCGGTGCAACGTACCGGCTTGCCGTTTTCATATTGCAGCGTGACCTGGCTCTTGGCGTCCGGCTCGAACAGCGGCTGCTTGCCGGAGTGGCGGGCCTCGGCCATCGCCTTCAGGATGTTGTGCGAATATTGCAGCGGCGCCGGCATCAGTTCCGGGGTCTCGTTGGTGGCGTAACCGAACATAATGCCCTGGTCGCCGGCACCCTCGTCCTTGTTGCCGGCCGCATCGACACCCTGCGCGATGTCGGCGGACTGGCCGTGCAGATGCACCTGCACCTTCGACTTCTTCCAGTGGAAGCCCTTCTGCGCGTAGCCGATGTTCTTCACGGCCTGGCGCGCGAGCTTCTCGGCCAGCGGCTTGTTCACCTTGCCGGTCTTGCTCATGATTTCCTTCGGGCCGGCGGCGGTCTTCGCCATGCGGACTTCGCCCGCGAGCACGATCAGGTTGGTGGTGACGAGCGTTTCGCAGGCGACCTTCGCCATCGGGTCGGAGCCGAGGAATTCGTCCACGATCGCATCCGAGATGCGGTCGCACACTTTATCCGGGTGGCCCTCGGAGACGGATTCGCTCGTGAACAGGTAATTGCCGCGCATGACGTTGAAACTCCCCTCGATGGGCTGAATTGGACCCGCGTTTGGCGCGGTCCAACTGGCGCCTCACGAGATCGACCGGACGGCGTGAAAAACCAGACCGCGCGGGGGCCGTCAACCACAATCGGACGCGCCGGAATCGTACTGAAAATGCCGGTAAATTGGGGCTCCGCGAAGGCCGCAGGGCATGCATGGTAGCCTCCGAATTACCGCGTCCGGCCGCGCCGGGTGCGACTCTATTGCGCGGAGTTCTCGCAATGCTCTCGAAGGAGCCGGTCTTCCGCATCCAGGCGGACCTCGGCGAGATCACGGAAGTCGGTCCTACTCCTTATGGCGGGCGGCGGGTGATCGAGATTCTCGGCGGCCGGGTAAGCGGGGCGCGCCTTTCGGGCCGGATTCTGTCCGGTGGCGCGGACTGGCAGATCATCCGCAGCGATGGCGTCGCCGACATCCAGGCGCGTTATGTGATCGAGACGGATGCTGGCGCGCGCGTGCTCGTGCGCAGCGATGGCTTGCGGCACGGTCCGCCCGGCGTGCTGGAAAAAATTGCGGCAGGAGCGAAGGTGGATCCTTCGCTTTATTATTTTCGGGCGGCACTTCGCTTCGAAGCGGCAGCAAAGGAACTCGACTGGCTCAATCGCGCGATCTTCCTTGCGGTCGGCGCGCGCGAGCGGCTGTCGGTGAGGCTCGACGTGTACGAATTGCTCTGATTGACAAGGCTGGAACGCAGTCCGATCCTTTCGGCCTGCAAAAAGGAACGAAAATGGACGCCGCCCGCGCAAAGCCTTTCGCGAATTTGCCCGCTTCGCTCAAGGCTGAAATGAACGGCGCGGTGGCGGTGCTGCGCCTCGCGCGCCCGCAAAAAAGAAACGCGCTGAACGACGAAACGGTGCTCGGCGTCGAGCAGTTTTTCCTGGGCCTGCCGGAAGCGGCAAAAGCCGTGGTGATCCACGGCGAGGGCGAGCATTTTTCGGCAGGGCTCGATCTCTCCGAACTCACCGAACGCAACGTCGCCGAAGGCGTCGAGCATTCGCGCATGTGGCATCGCGTGTTCGAGCGCATCGAATTTGGCCGCGTGCCGGCGGTGGCGGTGCTGCATGGTGCGGTGGTCGGCGGCGGGCTGGAGCTGGCCTGCGCCTGCCATATTCGCATCGCGGAGAAATCCGCCTATTACGCGCTGCCGGAAGGCCGCCGCGGAATCTTTGTGGGCGGTGGCGGCTCGGTACGCATTCCGCGTCTGATTGGGGTGGCACGGATGCAGGACATGATGCTCACGGGCCGGACCTACAGTGCCGAAGAGGGGCTTGCCATGGGCCTCTCGCAATATCTCGTCGAGCAAGGTGCGGGGCTTGCGAAGGGCATGGAGATCGCCACGAAAATCACCGAGAACGCACCGATGACCAATTTTGCCGTCATCCACGCGTTGCCGCGCATCGCAGAGTCCGACGCCGCGAGCGGCTACATGACGGAATCGCTCGTCGCCTCGATCGCGCAGAATGAACCCGAGGCGAAAGCCCGGCTGAAGGATTTTCTGGAGAAGCGCGCGCCGAAAGTCGTGCGCGAGTGATGAAGTTCTCAAAACCCTTCTTATCCCTCCCCCTGGAAGGGGGAGGGCGGCGAGCCGAAGCGCAGCGCAGGCGAGCGGGTGGGGGTCATCTCACGATTTCTTTCCATAGGACCCCCTCCCTGACCCTCCCCCTTTCAGGGGGAGGGGAAGTATAGAGAGATCATGTCCAAACCCGCGCAACAACAAAATTGGGAAGCGGCACCGATGCGCAAGGTGCGGCTCGGCCCGCGCGATTTTGTTCTGGATAAAAAACCGGATGGCACGATCCATGTCCGCTCGCCGCACAAGCTCGGGCCGTATCCCACGAAAATTACCGAGCGCATCGAACACTGGGCCAAGACGACGCCGGATCAGGTTTTTCTCGGCGAGCGCGCGGCGGACGGAAGCTGGCGCACGATCACCTATGGCGATTTCCGTGACCAAATCCGCGCCATCGGCGAGGCGCTGCTGTCGCGCAATCTTTCCGCCGAGCGTCCGCTGGTGATCCTCTCCGGCAACGACATCGACCATGCGCTGATCGCCTATGCCGCACTTTATATCGGTGTGCCGCACGCGCCAGTGTCGCCCGCCTATTCGCTGGTGTCGGACGATTTCGGCAAGCTCTCGCATATCTTCCAGTTGCTGACGCCGGGGCTCGTATTCGTTGCGGACGGCAAGCCGTTCGAGCGGGCGATCCGGCAGATCGTGCCGCCGGATAGAGAGGTCATCTGCGTGCGCAATCCGGTGTCGTCGCACAAGTCGACCGCGTTCGCCGATTTGCAGAAAGTCCAGCCGACGGCGGCGGTGGATGCCGCGCACGACAGGATTACGCCGGATACGATCACCAAATTCCTGTTCACGTCGGGTTCGACGGGCCGCCCCAAGGGCGTCATCAACACCCAGCGCATGTGGTGCTCGAATCAGGAGATGATCCGCACCTCACTTGCATTCTTGCGGGACGAACCGCCGGTGACGCTCGACTGGGCGCCGTGGCATCACACGGCGGCGGGCAATCACGATCTCGGACTGATCCTGTTCAACGGCGGCTCCTATTACATCGACGGCGGCAAGCCGCTGCCGGGCGCCATCGAAACCACCGTGCGAAATTTAAAAGAGATCGCGCCGACCTGGTACTTCAACGTGCCAAAAGGGTATGAGGCACTGTTGCCCTATCTTCGCAGCGACCAGCAGTTGCGCGAGAATTTCTATCAAAAAATGCAATGCCTCTGGTTCGCAGGTGCCGCGCTGGCGCAACATGTGTTCGAGGAAGTGCAGGAGCTGGCGGTGCAAACCGTGGGCGAGCGGATTGCGTTTCTTACGGGATTCGGCGCGACCGAGAGCGCACCCTTCGCGCTCGCGCGCATCTGGGAGACGGACAATTCCACGAACATGGGCCTGCCCGGCGTGGGTTGCGAACTGAAGCTCGTGCCGATGGACGGCAAGCTCGACGCGCGCCTGAAGGGGCCGAACCTCACGCCCGGCTACTGGCGCGAGCCGGAGCTGACGAAGAAAGCCTTCGACGAAGAAGGATTTTATCGGCTGGGCGACGCGCTGAAGTTTCAGGACGAGAAAGACCCCGGCAAGGGATTGCTGTTCGACGGCCGCACGGCGGAGGATTTCAAACTCTCAAGCGGGACCTGGGTGAATGTCGGGCCGCTCAAGTCACAAGTCGTCAATGCCTTCGCGCCCTATGTGCGCGACGTGGTGCTGGCCGGTATCGACAAGAGTTATCTCTCGGCTTTGATTTTCCCCAATCTCGAAGACTGCCGGAAACTGTGCGGCGTGGGCGCGGATGCGTCGGCCGCCGAGATTCTCACGCATGAGAGGGTCCGCGCGAAATTTACGGCAATGCTCAGGGACTTTGCGCGCAAGGGAACCGGCAGCTCCAATCGTCTGGAAAGAATTCTACTGCTCGAAGTGCCGCCCTCGATGGACGCGGGCGAGATGACGGACAAGGGCTCGATCAACCAGCGCGCGGTGCTTGCGCAGCGTGCGGCTCTCGTGGAAGAACTTTATGCGGACCAGCCAACGGCGCCGGTGATCCGTGCGGAGATACAGTAAATGGACAGATCGCTCGGCATCGGCGGCTCGTGGCAGGACATCTGGATCCTCGACGGCGTGCGCACGCCGTTCGCCGATTATAACGGTGCGCTCTCGCCCGTTTCCCCGACCGATCTCGGCATCAAGGCCGCGCGCTCGGTGTTCGCGCGCTGCAAGATTTCCCCGGAGGACGTGAACGTCGTCATAACCGGCTCGATGGCGCAGGCGAGCTTCGACACCTACTGCCTGCCGCGCCATGTCGGGCTTTATTCCGGCGTGCCGATCGAGGTGCCGGCGCACATGGTCCAGCGCGTCTGCGGCACCGGCATCGAAGTCCTGATGCAGGCGGCGGATTCGATCTCCCATCGCGGCGCTGAACTCGCTTTATGCGTGGGCGCGGAATCCATGAGCCGCAATCCGGTCGCGTCCTACACGATGCGTGGCGGTTTCCGCATGGGCAATCCGGAGTTCAAGGATTTCCTCTGGGAGGCGCTGCTCGACCCCTCGGCCAACTGCACGATGGGCGACACAGCGGAAACGCTTGCGAAAAAATACCAGATCACGCGGCCGGAAGTGGACGCCTATGCTGCGAGAAGTTTCAAGCGCGCGCTGGCCGCGCAAAAATCCGGCTATCTCAAAGGCGAAATCGCGCCGGTCACCAACGAGACATTCGAGCGCGAAGGATACAATCCGCGCGGCATACGACTGAAAGGCAAGGAAGCCGAATTGGCCACGGACACCCATGTGCGGCCCTCGCCGGCGGAAACGCTCGCAAAAATTCGCCCCGCGTTTGGGGGCGTACAGACCGGCGGAAACTCAAGCGCCGTGGTCGACGGCGCTGTGGCCGCACTCGTCTCGAATTCGGCCTACGCGAAGAAAAACGGAAAAGCTTCGCTCGCTCGCATTGCGGCCGGAGTCACGGTCGGCGTGCCGCCGGAAATCATGGGCATCGGCCCGGTACCGGCGATCAAGGCGCTGCTTGCGCGCACCGGGCTGAAACTTTCCGATATCGACCGGTTCGAAATCAACGAAGCCTTCGGCGCGCAGGTGATGGCCTGCGCGCGCGAGCTTGGCATCGACGAGAACAAGCTGAACGTGAACGGCGGCGCGATCGCCATCGGACATCCCTTGGGTGCGAGCGGTCTGCGCCTTGCGGTCACGCTGGGGCGCGAGCTGAAACAATCCGGCGGGCGTTATGGCATCGCGTCGGCCTGTATCGGCGGCGGGCAGGGGATCGCGCTCCTGATCGAGAATCCTGAAAAGATGAACGGAAAGAACTGATATGGACGCCCAAGGACATGCCGCTATCTTAACGGGAGCCGGCTCCGGCCTCGGTGCTGCGACCGCCGTAGCACTTGCGAAAGCAGGTGCCAGAGTGACGCTGCTCGACGTCAACATCGACGGCGCGAATAAAATCGCGAATGCGATCGATGGCCTTGCGATCCAATGCGATGTGACGAACGCAAAGGAATCCGAGGCCGCGGTCGCGGAAGCCGAGACCACCAACGGTATCGCGCGCATTCTGGTGAATTGCGCGGGCATCGGACCTGCGAAGCGCATCGTCGGCAAGGAAGGCCCGCAACCGCTGGAGGAGTTCGAGCGGGTGATCAAAATCAATCTGATCGGCACCTTTAACATGATGCGGCTTGTCGCAGCGGCGATGCAGAAGGCCGAGCCGATGCTGGACGGCGAACGCGGCGTGATCATCTCGACCGCTTCGGTCGCGGCCTATGAAGGGCAGATCGGACAGGCCGCGTACTCGGCCTCCAAGGGCGGCGTGGTCGCCTTGACGCTGCCGGCGGCGCGCGAATTCGCGCAGTTCGGCATCCGCGTGCTCGCGATCGCGCCCGGAATCTTCAAGACGCCGATGGTCGGCTCCATGCCTGAGGAAGTGCAGCAGAGCCTTGCGAATTCGATTCCGTTCCCGAAGCTGCTCGGCACGCCAGAGCAATACGCGCAGCTTGCGATGCACATGGTGGAGAACCGCTATCTCAACGGCGAAGTCGTCCGCCTCGACGGCGCCATCCGCATGCAGCCGAAATAGGCGTGATCCCGAAAAACGGAAACCGGTTTTCGGGAAAGATCACGCCCAAACAAAAAGACACGAGGGAAAATGCTCACGAACCATTACAGCTGGCGCATCACCTGGGGGCAGTGCGACCCGGCCGGGATTGTTTATTACCCGCGCTATTTCGAGATTTTCGACAACGCGGCGACGGCGCTGTTCGAGCGGGCGCTCGGCATGACCAAGTTCGAGTTCCTGAAAGCGCACAATGCCGTCGGCTACCCGATGGTGGACACGCGCGCGAAATTCGTTGCACCCACCAAATTTGGCGACGATGTGATTGTCGAAACGACGGTCACCGAATTCCGCCGCTCCAGCTTCGACATTCTGCACAAGCTGACGAAAGGCGGCGAGCTTTGCGTCGAGTGCACGGAGACGCGCGTCTGGGCGGGACGCGATCCGGCGGATGCCGAGAAGATCAAGGCAGTGGCGATTCCGGAAAGCGTGCTGGAGAAATTTCGGTAGATTTCCCTCCCCCTGCAAGGGGGAGGGAAGTTTGATGCTGTGACCCCCACCCGCTCGCTACGCTCGCACCCTCCCCCTTGCAGGGGGAGGGATGATAAGATCACCCCCAAACTTCCTTGGCGATCTTCACAATCATCGACAGCTTGGCCCACTGTTCGTCCTCGGCGAGCACGTTGCCTTCTTCCGTGGAAGCAAATCCGCATTGCGGCGACAGACAAAGCTGGTCGAGGGCCACGAATTTCTCCGCTTCCTGGATGCGCTTCATGATGTGGTCCGGCTTTTCCAGCGTGCCGCTCTTCGAGGTCACGAGGCCGAGCACCACGAGCTTGTTGCCCTTCGGCACGAAGCGCAGCGGCTCGAAGCCGCCGGCGCGGTCGCTGTCGTATTCGAGGAAATAGCCGTCATAGTTGACCTTGCCGAACAGCAACTCGGCAACCGGCTCATAGCCTCCTTCCGAAATCCAGGTGGAGCGGAAGTTGCCGCGGCAGACATGGGTCGTAATGGTCATATCCGAGGGCTTCGCTTCGAGTGCGGCGTTGATCACCTTGGCGTAGATTTCCGGCAGCTTCTCCACGTCCTCGCCGCGCGCCTTCGCCTGCTTCAACTGCTCCTGCGAGCACAGGTAGGCCCAGACCGTGTCGTCAAGCTGCAGGTAGCGGCAGCCGGCGCCGTAGAAAGCCCTGATCGCCTTCTGATAGGTGCGGCCGAGATCGTCGAAGAAAATATCGAGGTCCGGATAGACGTCCTTGCTGACGCCTTTGCGGCCGCCGCGGAAATGCAAAACGGAAGGAGAAGGAATCGTCATCTTCGGCGTCACCTTCGTGTGCGCCTTCAGAAACCGGAAATGCTCCAGCATCGGGTGCGCATTCGGGAAGTCGAGCTTGCCGGTGACGCGCACACTCTGCGACTTCGTCTGCACGCCCTGGAACTGGATGCCTTCGGCGGCTTCATAGAGTTCGACGCCGGTGAGCAGGCCGAGAAAATCGAAGTGCCACCACGCGCGGCGATACTCGCCATCGGTCGCGAGCTGCAGGCCGATGTCCTCCTGCTTCTTGATGATCTTTTCGATCTCGCGGTCTTCCACCGCCTTCAATTGCTCCGGGGTGATTTCGCCCTTCTCGCGCTTCTGGCGCGCTTCCTTCAGCGAAGCGGAGCGCAGCATGCTGCCCACATGATCGGCGCGAAACGGAGGCTTTTGACGCCGCATTTTCCATCCCTGTTTATTTCGCGGTTATTTACAGCAGTGTGGTTGCATTGAAAACCGGAACCTCACGGCCTTGTGTAGCGTTGCCATGCGCCGTTCACGAACGGCTCAAATGGGCGGCGGATTCCCGATTTCGGTTGTCCGCAATCCGGCCGGGGCGCAAACTCGTATCATCAAGGGGAGCATCAATAATGTCCGGCGCATCATCGGCACTTCGGCAATCGGCGTCCGCTGAGCCGCACAAGGTCTGGCTCGACGCCTATCGAAGCGTGCGGGCGGAGACCGAACGGCGTGCCGCGCCATTGTCTCCGGAAGACCAGGCGATCCAGTCGATGCCGGATGCGAGCCCGACGAAATGGCATCGCGCGCACACGACCTGGTTCTTCGAACAGTTCATTCTCGCTCCCCATATTGAAAATTATCGTCCGTTCGACGAACGCTTCGCCTACCTGTTCAATTCCTATTATGTCGCCGCGGGCCCGCGCCATGCGCGGCCGAAACGCGGTCTGATCACACGTCCCCATGCGCAGGAAGTCGCGGCCTATCGCCGGCATGTGGATGAGGCGGTAACGGCACTGCTGGAGTCGTCGGCACCGGCGATGCTGGAGCAGATCACGCCGCTCATCGAACTCGGCCTGCATCACGAGCAGCAGCATCAGGAGCTGATCCTGACGGATATTCTCCACGCGTTTTCGCAGAATCCGACCTGGCCGGTTTATGACTCGAACTGGCAGATGCCGCGCGTCTTGGGCGCGCATGAATTTGTCGAGGTGCCCTCGGGCGTTCATCTGATCGGCCACAAGGGCAAGGACTTTCATTTCGATAACGAAGGACCTTCGCATCGGGAGTTGATCGAGCCGGTGAAGATTGCGCGCTCGCTCGTCACCAATGCCGAGTGGCTCGAATTCATGCGCGACGGCGGCTACAGCAACCATTCACTCTGGCTGTCCGACGGCTGGGCGGCGGTGCAGGCCGATGAGTTGAGCGCGCCGGCTTACTGGCAGGAAAAGGACGGCGAGTGGTTTTCTTTCACGCTGGGCGGATTGCGGCCGGTCGATCCGGATTCGCCCGTCTGCCACATCGGCTATTTCGAGGCGGACGCATACGCTCGCTGGGCGGGCAAGCATCTTCCCTCCGAATCCGAATGGGAAGTCGCCACGCGCCATAACCTGATCGACGACGCGTTCGGCGTGGCCTGGCAGTGGACGCGCAGTGCTTATCTTCCCTATCCGGGCTACCGCGCGCCGGACGGCGCCATCGGCGAATACAACGGCAAGTTCATGATCAGCCAGATGGTGCTGCGCGGCTCGTCGGTTGCGACACCGGAAAACCATGCACGCCTCACCTATCGCAACTTTTTCTATCCGCCGCATCGCTGGCAGTTCACCGGCCTGCGGCTCGCGGAATTCGCGTGATGACGGTTGCGGAAAGAATCCTGCGCACCGACTCGGCGGACGACGCGCGCGCCGCCTTCGCACGCGATGCCATTGCGGGCTTGAGTCAGAAACAAAAAACGCTTCCACCTAAATATTTCTACGACGAGCGCGGCTCAAAGCTGTTCGAAGAGATCACCCGCACGCCGGAATACTATCCGACGCGGACGGAGCTTGGCATTCTGGAGCGTGAAGGCAGGAACATCGCGGAACATGTTCCGGCCGGCGCGGCGCTGGTGGAATTCGGCAGCGGCTCCTCGGCGAAGATCCGCGCGCTGTTGAGCGCGCTCGACAAGTTACAGGTCTATGTGCCGGTCGATATTTCGCCCGAGTTTCTGGAAGCGGAAGCGGTGAGCCTGGAAAAGGATTTTCCGCATCTTTCGGTGCAGCCGGTGGTGGCGGATTTCACGCGGGCCTTCGCCCTGCCTGCGGCTGCCCTGAAGCGTCCGCGCGCCGGCTTCTTTCCCGGCTCCACCATTGGCAACTTCGAGCCGCGCGAGGCCGGAAAGTTCCTGCGCCACGCGGCGAAGATCCTTGGAGCGGGGTCGGTATTCGTTGTCGGCGTCGATCTGGTCAAGGACGAGAATTTGCTGAACGCCGCCTATAATGACGCGGCGGGCGTCACCGCTGCGTTCAATCTCAATCTGCTCGCCCGCATGAACCGCGAGCTGGGCGCCAACTTCGATCTCGATGCGTTCTCGCATCGCGCCTTTTTCAACCGGCGTTTGAGCCGTATCGAAATGCATCTTTTGAGCCGGGCATCGCAGCGCGTCTCCATCGGCGGCCGCGATTTCAGTTTCTCTCTGGGCGAGACCATCCACACCGAATGCAGCTGCAAATATTCGCTGCAATCCTTCGCGGCACTCGCCGCCAACAGCGGCTGGTCGGTGCTGCAGGGCTGGACCGACGAGCGGCAATTATTCTCCGTTCACGCGCTCGCCCGCGACTGATTCGAGGTGCCCGGGCGAGCGCGGAGGCAATCCGTGCGAGACCCCGGGTCCAGTGGATGTCGAAAGTGAGACTGGACCCCGGCGCTCGCTTCGCTCGGTCGGGGAACGCCGCCTTCTCTTCACCAAGCGATGCCCGATGAATATGATGCGGGGGATTTGAAGGGGGCAGGGATCATCCATGAAAATTGTTGGCTTCGAGCGTGGCGGCGCGTTGCATCTGGGCGTGGTGGAAGGCGAGTTTGTAATCGACCTGCAGGCGGCCGATCCTTCATTCCCCGCGGACCTGAAGGATGTGCTCGCCAAACACAACGGCGATCTGAAGCCGCTCGCGGAGCTCGCCAAATGCGCGCCCGCGTCCGCGCGCATTCCGCTCAAAGGCATCCGATATGCCCTGCCGGTGAACAATCCCGGCAAGATTGTGGCCCTCGGGCTGAACTATCTCGACCACGTCAAGGAAGGCCCGCAGAAGGACAACATCCCGAAATTTCCGACGATCTTCATGCGCTGCCGCACCTCGCTGGCGCCGCACGATGCGCCGCTGCTGCGGCCGAAGGTTTCGGAGACATTCGATTACGAAGCCGAACTCGTACTGGTTGTCGGCAGCCGCGCGAAGCATCTGACGCTTGCGAACGCCTATTCCTGCATCGCCGGCTGGTCCTGCTTCAACGAAGGCTCGATCCGCGAATTTCAGCGCAAGACGACGCAGTGGGACATGGGCAAGAATTTCGACCGGACCGGCGGGTTTGGGCCCTGGTTCGTGAGCGCCGAGGAAGTGCCTGCGGGCGGCAAGGGTCTGAAGATCGAAAGCCGCATCAACGGCCAAGTCATGCAATCGGACAACACCGACAACATGATGTTCCCGGTTGCCGAAACACTCGTCTACCTGACGCAGGGCATGACGCTGGAGCCGGGCGATATCGTACTCACCGGCACGCCTTCAGGGGTCGGTCATCCGCGCAAGCCGCCGGTCTGGATGAAGCCGGGCGACATCGTGGAGATCGAGATCGAGAAGGTGGGGTTACTGCGGAATACGATCGAGGATGAGCACTGACTGTCATGCCCCGCGGAAGCGGGGCATCCAGTAAACTCTGAATCGAAAATTAGAAGTATGCGAGTACTGGATCATCCGCTTTCGCGGATGATGACAGTATTTCATCCCCCCGCCGCCGCAACCGCCGACAGCAACTGCGCCTTCCGCGTGGTATCCAGCGCTTCCAGCGGCGGGCGCGTGCGGGACCAGTCGGGCGTGCCCTCGCGCGCGGCAAGGATTGCCTTCACGGCAGGAATCCAGCCGAAGGGTGCCACGGCGGCGCGCACCGCCGAGCAGGCGTGGTGCATGTTTTCCGCGTTCACGGAGTCTTCCCAGTTGTCATAGAGATTGCGGATGTTCCCGACATGGGTGTTCGCCGTGGCCGAGATGCAGCCGGCAGCACCCCGCCGCATCGCATCGAGCAACAGCGATTCACTGGAAGGAAACACCGCGAAGCCCGGATAGGAATCGAGCAATGTGTTCATGTAGTCCACGTCGCCCGATGAATCCTTCAGGCCGACGACGGTGCCCGGGAAATCCTGCATCAGCAGCCCGACGAGATCCGGCGACCACTGGATCGCCGTCATCTGCGGAAAATTATAGAGATAGAGCGCCAGCCGCTTGTCGTTTACGCGCCGGATGACTTCGGCCACGAACGCATAGAGGCCAGCGTCCGACACACCTTTATAATAGAACGGCGGCAGCAGCAGCACGCCGCGCACGCCCTGCGAAACCGCATGACGCGTGAGGCGCACCGCATCGCCGATGGAAGCCGCCCCCGTGCCCGGCAGAAGCTGCGAGGCGGGCACACCCGCCTTGATCAGCCGCTCGAGCACCAGTTCGCGCTCGCCGAGATCGAGCGAGAGCGCCTCGCTCGTGGTGCCGAGCACCGCGAGGCCGTGCGCGCCTTCGGCCAAGAGCTTCTTGCAGTGGGTGAAGTAGCGGTCGAAGTCGATCGTGAGGTCCGCGCGGAAGGGCGTTGCCGCCGGCGGCCAGATGCCGGTCGCGAGTTCGGGACGGACGGTCTTGGTTTCGCCCGGCTTCGCTGCGGCGGGTGCGTTCACGTTCATGATTCAGTTGACCCTGCGGGGGCCGAACAGCCGCTCGGCGTTGGAGTAGGCGATGCGGCGGGCCTGGTCGTCGGGCAGTTGCGCGAGCCAGCCGCGATAGCCGTTCATGATGTTGTCGTACTGGAACCAGCGCTCGTGGATCCAGGTGTCGGAGCCGAGCAGGAACCGATCCGAGAACCGTGAAAACAAAATCTTCCAGTCGGCGGAGAGCTTGCCGGATGACTCCACGATGCCGCTGCGGAACGAAAGCTCGCCCATCAGGCTCGGATATTTTTCCATCAGCTCATGCACGCGCGCGGTGGAGAGCGAGAAGCCGGTATGCGCCCAGATGATCTTGGCGCGCTTGTCGTGCGCGTAGAGAATCTCCAGCGCCTCTTCATCGCAATGGGCATGGATGTAGAGATCGCGCTCGGCCGCGAAGCGTACGAGCTGCTTCGCGATCTCGCCATGGGCCGCCTTGCCGTAGATATGAAACTCACCGACGCCGCGATAGTAGCCGCGCTTGTATTCTTCCTCGACCATCGCGAAGATTTCGGGATCGTTGAACCAGGTCTGGATATCGGCGCGCGTCCGGTAGGGGCGGATGAACGGCACGACCCAGAGATTTTCCGCCTTCGCGTCCATCAGCACATGGGTGCCGATGTTCGGGCGGCTGGTGGAGAGAATGCCGCGCACATTGTTGCGCTGGAAAATCTCCAGCACCTTGTCGAGCGGCAAGAGTGCCGGCTCCGAATTGTAATGCAGGTGCGCGTCGAAGATGGGCAGCCGTTCCTGCGCGGGCGCCTGCGCGCCGAGCGCCAGCACCGCCGCGGCGATGGCCGCCACCGATAACCGTTTCACGAGTTTCTGCATTTGCGCCCCCGCGCTTGCGCTATTTTTTCTGGATTCGAAAAACGATCAGGTCCGGTTGCTTCCTTGTGTCGAGCAGCGCATCGCCGGTTTCGCGCAAAAGGTTCGGAATGTCGATGCCCGCGAGCGGGTCCGTGCATTCCACCACCAATTCGTCCCCGGCGGCGATCCGGGTCAGGGCCTTGCGGGTCTTCAGCGCGGGCAGGGGGCATTTCAGGCCGCGCAGGTTCAGGACGGTCTCGGGCATGCCCCGATCTATAGCAGAAATGGCGGGTTTTTCAGCGCGGCTACCGGCTCCGGGCGGCATCGGCTAGACAATCCCCATGAGCTCGCAAACCGAGGCCCTGCAACGGATTTCCCGGCTGACGCCGCTACTGGACCTCCTGAAAAAGGTGGCGGCGGTGGCTCCTGTGCCGGCGCGGGAAACCGGGGTCGCCGAGGCCAGCGGCATGACGCTCGCGTCGGATGCCGTTGCGGCAGGAGCGATACCGCCGGTTGCCGCCGCACTTCGGGATGGCTGGGCGGTCACTGCTGCCGCGATTTCGGATGCCGGTCCTTATGCGCCAGTACCGCTCACCTCCCATGCCTGGGTTGAGGCGGGCGGAAGAATGCCGGACGGCGCCGATGCCGTGCTGCCGGTCGATGCGGTGAATGTTTCGGCGAGTGGTGCCGAAGCATTGGCGCCCGCGGCACCGGGCGATGGCGTGCTGCCGCAAGGCGGCGATGCAGCTTCGGGTGCCGTGCTGCGGCGCGCGGGACAAATTCTGCGTGGGGCCGATGTCGCGGCTTTGCGCATGGCCGGTGTCCAGAAAGTTTCCGTGCGCGGTCCGCGCGTCGCGATTTTTTCCGTGCGTATTGCCACGCGCAGCCGGGAAGATTTTATTACGCCCATGATTGTCCGCGCAGTGGAGCAGGCGGGAGGAATGGCGGAGATCGTGCAGGCTTCGACGCTCGATGCCGTACTCAGCGGCAAGGCAAGCGATTTCGTCATCAGTGTGGGCGGCACCGGCAGCGGGAAAAAAGATGGATCCATTAAGACGCTCGCGCGTATCGGCCGCGTCGAGGCGCATGGCTTTGGCATCGCGCCCGGCGAGACGGCGGCGTTTGGATTTGCGAATGAACGTCCCGTGCTGATGCTGCCCGGCAGGCTCGACGCGGCACTCGCCGCATTCCTGATCGTCGGCACGGAAATCATCGCGCGGCTTGCAGGCCGCGATGTGCAATCTTCCAGCGCTACCGTGAAGCTCGCGAAGAAAATCACATCCACGGCCGGACTCGCGGAAATGATCCCCGTGCGGCACGTGGATGACGGCGTCGAGCCGCTCGCCGCCGGGATGCTCACGCTTGCTTCGCTGTCCAATGCCGACGGCTGGGTGCTGGTGCCGCCGCAGAGCGAGGGCTTCGCGGCGGGAAGTACGGTCGAGATGAGGCCGCTGCCATGAACAGCGACCGTTCGAAGCCGCCGCCACCCGCCGGTGATCTCTTGAAAAAAATCCGCGCCGCCGCGCGGCAGGAACAGTTTCTTGAAGTGGTGTCGCCCGAAGAAGCAAAGACGCGCTTCGAAAGCCATCTTGATCTGAAACCCCTCGGCCGCGAAAAGGTTTTGCTCGCGAACGCATTGGGCCGCGTGCTCGCCGACGATCTCGCAGCCCCCGTCGATGCGCCGCCCTTCGACCGCTCCAATGTCGATGGCTTCGCGGTGAGTGCGTCCGACACCGAAGGAGCGAGCGATGCGGCTCCGCGCAAGCTCGCATTAAATGCCGAAGTGCTCACCTGCGGCACGGCGCCGGCGCTTACGGTGGCTCCGGGAACGGCGACCGCGATTGCCACCGGGGGTGTCATCCCGCGCGGAGCGGACGCCGTGGTGATGATCGAATGGACGGATCTGTTCGAAGCGGACCCGCCCGCGATTGAACTCCGCCGTGCTGTCGCGGCGGGACAGTTCGTGTCTTACGCAGGCTCCGACATTGCGCGCGGAGAAAATCTGCTCCGGGGCGGCATACTGATTGGTTCGCGCGAGATCGGCATGCTCGCGGCCTGCGGCATTGCGGAGATCGAAGTCGTCCGCAAGCCGAAGGTCGCCGTGCTTTCGACCGGTGACGAACTGGTATCGCCCGGCGAGAAACTGAAACCGGGCAGCGTCTACGATTCCAATGGCGCCATCATCGCGGCGGCCATCAGCGAAGCGGGCGGTGAACCGGTTTCCCTGGGCGCGTTTCCCGACGACGAGAAACAACTCGCCGCCGCACTCAAGCGCGCACTGGACGATTGCGACATGGTGGTGCTCTCCGGCGGCACCTCCAAGGGTGCCGGCGATTTTTCCCATACGGTCGTCTCAAAGCTCGGCGCGCCGGGCATTCTCGTGCATGGCGTGGCCCTCAAGCCCGGCAAGCCGCTTTGCCTCGCGGTCATCGGGAAAAAGCCGGTCGTGGTGCTGCCCGGCTTTCCGACGTCCGCGATCTTCACGTTCCACGCCTATGCGGCGCCCGTCATCCGCGCCTTTGCGGGCCAGCCGCCGGTGTCGGCGGAGCAGATCAACGCGAAAGTGCCGGTGCGGCTGCCCTCCGAAATGGGCCGCAAGGAATTCGTGCTGGTGGCACTGGTCGCGGGCGACGGCGAGACGATTGCGTTTCCGATTTCCAAAGGCTCGGGTGCCGTGACGACATTCTCCGAGGCCGACGGCTTCCTGGAAATCGACGCGCTCGCGAGCGCCCTCGATGCGAACACCGAAAACAAGATCACGCTGCTCGGCCGCGCTGCGCGGATTCCCGATCTCGTAATCGTCGGCAGCCATTGCGTGGCGCTCGATGCCGTGCTCAGCAAACTCGCCGAGCAAGGCCTGTCCGTGCGGCGCATTTCGGTTGGCAGCCAGGGCGGCGTGTCGGCGGCGAAACGCGGCGAATGCGATCTCGCCCCCGTGCATCTCGTCGATCCGAAGACCGGCATCTACAACGAATATCTGCTCTCGCCCGGTCTCTCACTCGTGAAGGGCTGGGAGCGGATGCAGGGATTTCTCTATCGCCCCGGCGACCAGCGTTTCGAAGGCAAGCGCGCCGACGAGGCGATCAAGACCGCACTTGCCGATCCTTCCTGCCTGATGGTGAACCGTAATGCGGGGGCGGGCACGCGCGTGCTGATCGACCAGAAACTTGGCGGCAAGAAACCCGGCGGCTACGGCAACCAGCCGAAATCGCACAACGCCGCCGCCGCCGCCATCGCGCAGGGCCGCGCCGACTGGGGCATTGCGATTTCATCGGTCGCGAAACTCTACGGTCTCGGTTTTCTCCCCATCGCACCGGAACATTACGATTTCCTGCTGGTGGAACAGCGCCATGAACGGGACGCGGTAAAAGCGTTTTTCAAAGCCTTGCGCGATCCGGATGTGCGGGCGAAAATCGAGCAGCTTGGTATGCGCCCCGTTGATGCGTGAATGAAAAGAATCATCCCTCCCCTTTAGGGGAGGGAAAGCGAGCGAAGCGAGCAGGGTGGGGTAACCCACTTCCGTGTTGTCTCCCCACCCGGCCGGCTACGCCGGCCACCCTCCCTCCGGGGAGGGATGAAGAAAGCAGCGTGATGTTGTCTCGTCTGATCTGCCTCACTTCATTTTTGCTCTTGTCGGTTTTCTCCGCCCACGCCCAATTGCGCGGGCATGGCGGGCCGGTGCGCGCGGTGGCGGTTTCGGCGGACGGGCAGACGGCGATCTCCGGCAGCTTCGATACTTCGGCCATTCGCTGGTCGCTGTCGCGCAATGCCGCCGAACAGGTGCTGCGCTTTCACGAAAGTGCCGTGAACGCAGTGGCCGCGCTGAAAGATGGATATGCCACCGGCGGCGAGGACGGAAAAATCGCGATCTGGGCCACGGGAAATCCGCTGCCGGCGCAAACGAGGGAAGGCCACACCGCACCCATCGTGGCGCTCGCCCTCTCGCCCGACGGCAATACGCTGGCCTCGGCGTCGTGGGATCACACGATCCGCCTGTGGCCGCTGGCCGGCGGCGAACCAAAAATTCTCAAGGGTCACACGGCGGCGGTGAATGGCATCGCGTTCTCGCGCGACGGGAAGCAACTCGTGAGCGCAGGCTACGATGTCGCCGTGCGCTTCTGGCAACTCGATACGGGTGCCGAGGCATCGTTCAACCTGCCGACGCCGCTGAATGCAATAGCGATTGCACCCGACGGCGAAGTCGTCGCGGGCGGGGCCGACGGGAAGCTCTATTTTCTCAACCAGCGCGGCGAGACGGTCGCGGAGCTGGAAGTGGCCGAATCGCCGGTGGTGTCGCTTTCGATGTCGAACGACGGCGTACTGGTCGCCGCCGCCGGCATCCGCGGCTCCGTCGGCATCGTCGACCGTAAAAGCCGAAAAGTGGACCGCACACTCGTCGGCCCCGGCCTGCCGGTGTGGTCGGTGGCATTTTTCCCGGACAACAAGACGGTCATGACGGGCGGCACCGATCGTCTCGTGCGGCGGTGGGATGCGATCAGCGGCGAGCATCTCGGCGCGGTCGCGGCGGGCGGCCCGGAAGACCCGCTCGCCGCTTACGCGGGCGACCGTGGCGCGGAAATCTATAAAGCCTGTGTCGCCTGCCACACGCTCACACCGGATGAAGGCAACCGCGCGGGCCCGACGCTGCACGGCATTTTCGGGCGCCGCATCGCGACGCTGCCCGGCTACAATTTCTCGCCCGCATTGAAACAAATGAGCATCGTCTGGACCCCGGATACAGTGGCGAAACTCTTTGAAGTCGGCCCAACTGCCTACACGCCGGGCACCAAGATGCCCGAGCAGACGATTGGATCGGCTGATGACCGCAAGGCGCTGGTGGATTTTCTCGCGAAGGTCACGAAGAAATAGAGCTAGCGGCAATCTCTGAGCGCCGCCGCAATCGCTTCCGCAGCACCCGCCGTGTTGAAGGTCGCGTGCGACATGCCCGGCCCCGGCGCATCGGCCCGCACCATCAGCTTCGTTGACGCGCCGACATGACGCGCGAATTCCGCCGCCTGCGCGCCGCTCTGGAAATAGACACTGCGGCGGTCCGAGGATGTCTCCGTCTGGAAATCCTTCTGCTCGTGCCTGTCGGTGCGATAGCGCACGGTCACTTTCGAGGAATAGCTGACCTTGCCGAGGAACATGATCCGCGCCCCGGTCCTGCTGCCGTCGCAGAAAATCGAAAGCAGCGCGCCGCGATGGCTGCGATAACTTTGCTGATCGACATCCACGGTCCGCAATTGCGCGACCATGCGCTGCTGACCGCTCACGAGTTCGGTGGTCTTGCCGACCTGCCACGCGCTCCATTGCGCGGCGGCATTCGTCGCGGCGAGCGTTGAAAGAAAGACAGCAAGCAGGGCGCTACTGAAATACCGCATGACCTCTCCCGCTCGAAATCGTGACGGGAGATGCAAAACCGCGCAACCGGAATTTCAGGACTTGCGTTCGCTCTCTTCGCGCTCGCGAAGATAGTCTTCGGTGGTGCGGACATTCGCCCGCTCGGGTCCTGCGTGCGGATCGAAGGAATCCTGCGTCATTGCGATCACGCGGCAGTCGTCGCACATTTTCAGCACTTCGAGCCGTTTCGCCTGGCCTTTGTACATCCAATGCTTGGCTTCGAGTTTCGCGGTGACGCGCTCGATCGTGCTTTTGGTGCCGAACGGCTTGCTGCACTGGATGCAGTGGAACGGCTCTTCTTCCTTGAGCAAGCGCGCGGACGCGGTGGCGGCGCGGAAGTCGATCTGCGGTGTCAGCGAAATCACTTTTTCCGGGCAGGTTGCCTTGCAGAGTCCGCACTGCACGCAGGCGTCCTCGGCGAATTTCAGCGTCGGCCGCTCCGGATCGTCGAGCAAGGCACCGGTCGGACACACGGATACGCACGAAAGACAGAGCGTGCAGCCCTCCACATTGATCTCGATCTTGCCGAACGGTGCGCCAACGGGCAGCGCGATTACGTCCACCGGCTGCGGCGAGACACGATGCAATTCGCGGAACGAAAGCCGCATCACGTCGCGCTTGACGCCGACCGGCTGGAAACTCGCGGGCTCCTTGATGACGGTGCCGTTCTTGATCGCGCGTAGGGTTTCACCCATTGCGTCCGGATCGTCCGTCTCGATGGTGGCGATGCGCCCGGCACCGAAGCCGAGGCCGGTGAGGATCGTCTCGGCAAGCGCGATGGTTTTCGCAAGGCCGCTCACATCGTGGCGCGGCTTGGCGCGGAGCAGAAAGCGCATCGCGACCGCTCCATACGCAAAGGCAGCGGTGACGGCTTCGATGCCGACCTGGGTGACTTCATTCACGGACACCGGCAGCACATTCGCCGGCAACCCGTCGCCGTGGCGGGCGAGAAGATCGATCATCGGATCGCCATGCGGCGCGTCGTGGATCAGCAGCACCGCATCCTTGCCGCCTGCATCGCGATAAGTAGTGAGCAAGGTGCGCAGCTTCCGCATCAGCGCGTCGGCGGCCGGTAGCGCATAGGACGCGGCCCCCGTCGGGCAGACGGCGGCACAGGCGCCGCAACCGGCGCAGATATATTCGTCGATTTTGACATGATTGCCGCCCGGCGTGATGGCGCCGGTGGGGCAAAGATCGAGACAGCGGGTGCAGCCCACGATCTTCGAGCGCGAATGCGCGCAGAGCTGCTCGTCGAAGCGGATATATTTCGGCTTGTCGAAGGTGCCGACGAGATCCTGCGCTTTCATCACCGCGCGCATCACGGCGGCGGGATCGTTCGGATCGGCGCGCAGATAGCCGTCGCGCAGATCGTGCGCGGGGAACAGCGGCTGGCCGCCGGAAAGATCCAAAATAAGATCGCAGGTCGATTTTGTGTCGTTGCGTGCGACATACCATTCGAGCTTGTCGCGCGAGGAGGGGCGCGGGGTCGCGAAGTCGTCGACCGTCAGCTCGAACTTGCCGAGATGGCCTTTGGCATTGCGGATGGTTCCGCGCGCCACGGGAAATTCGCTGACGCGCGGCGGCGCGATCTCGCCGGGCTTTGCGAGCAGGACGGTGACGTCGAGCTTGTCCTTGAGGAGAGCCGCGGCTTCGATCGCGCGCTCGTCGCGGCCGTACACGAGGACGACGCCCTCGCTGTCCAGCGTCACGAGCGGATAATCCGGCAGCGGTTCCGCGGCGGCGGCGAGCAAAGCCGCCATTTTGGGCGCGGCCTTCTTCGCATCCTTCGACCAGCCGGCGTTCTCGCGGATGTTCGCGAACTTGATGTCGAGCGAAGGGGATACTTCTTCCACCGCATCCATGAACACCGGCGCTTCCTGCGTGCAGGCCACGGTCAGCGGCACGCCCTTGGCGGCTTCGGCGCGGAACAGATCGATCTCGGCGCGGCACAGATGACGGAACGCCGAGAGCTTGCCGCTCTTGCAGCCTTTCGCGATGCCCGCCTCGTCGAGCGGCATCGTGTCCTCGCACGAACAGACGAGGAGGTTACGCTTCGTCTCCGTCATTCTTGCTCCGGCGGCTTCCTGCCGCCTCATTTCGCGGGACTGGTCAGCGGCGAGGCTTGGCTATAAGCCTAAGCTATAATTATACCAATAAAAATCTAAACGCCGCGATTTCAAGGATTCGAGAGCGAAAAATGGCGTCCGACGTCAAGAGCAGGATCGACACACCTTATACTCCGGAGCTGGACCTGCCGCCCGCGTTCACCCTCGTCTCGCTGCGCGAGGCGGGCGACGCCTTCGGCCATGCGATGGAGATCGCGAAGCAGGAAGGGGCCGGCACACTCGTCTGGGTGCGGCGTTTCGACCTCGTGGAATTCGCGGTGGTGCTGGAACCGGACGAGCCGCTCGCCGCCGCCCGCCGCAACCTCTATCTCGGCATGACCGCGATCATGGAAACGCTGCTCGTGCACGCGCCACCGGAGAAATCCATCTTGTTCGCCTGGCCCGATGCGATCCTCGTCGATGCCGGCTTGGTCGCGGGCGGGCGCATCGGTTGGCCGGAGGGCGCGGACGAAAAATTACCGCCGCCGTTCATGGTATTCGGCGGCATGATCCGCACAGCGATCCTCGGCGCGGATCCGATGCAGCGGCCGGATGCGGCGGCGCTGGAAGAAGAAGGCTTCGACAATCTCGACTCCGGCCAGATGATGGAGACGTTCGCGCGCCAGTTCATGGTCTGGGTCCATAACGCGCAGAACGACGGCTTCGCGGAAGTCGCGAAATTCTATCTGCGCCGTATGCCGCAGGACGAGAATGTCGAACGCTCGATCGACGGCGTTGGAGATTTGCTCGTCCGCAAGAAGGGCAAGCTCGAAACCGAAAAGAAAAAACTGATCCCCGCCCTCGCCAAGCTCGACTGGTACGACGCGGATAACCGGACACTGAAGCTGTGAAACTGCTTCGCACCATCAGGCTCGATCCTTCGGACACGTTCGTGTTCGCGAAAGCCGCGGAACCCGGCGAATGGGCGGTGCCTGGTACCTTTGTCTTTTGGGATGCGGATGCGGCGAAGCTCGAAGGCAAGGAGCGCACCGCGTTTCGTTCGGGTTTTCTCGGCGTCGGTTCGTGGGGATGGTCGACGCTGGTGCAGATCGTGGACGCAGAAGACGCGGACCGGAAAGAAGTGATCGAACTCCTTGCAACCCGCCTGATGGAGCATTTCGGCGCGCCCGATAGGGAGGCCGCGCGCAAGGCGGCGGCGGAGGAAGTCGCGTTCGCCGCTTCCCTTTGCGATCACGACATTGACACGCTGATCGCGGTCCACCGCTCGCAGGAAAACGGCGAGGTGCGCGAGGCATTTCGCTCGCTGAAGCGCCGCGAAGGCAGCGGCATGGAAGGGTTGCGTGCGTTCTCGTTTCACGAGGTCGAAGGCGGGGAAGAACCGGCCGAGCGCGTCGATCTCGTGGGCATGTTGAAGGACGGCAAATGAAGGACTTCTGGCTTTCCTGCGGCCATCACCTGCTCGACCGCAACGAGAGCGGGGGGCTGGTCATCACGGACGAGTTCCTCAAGGTCTATTTCGCGCGGCCCGAACTCACGCCGCCGGGGGAAGCCTGCGTCGTGGAAAAGACGCTGCATGCGGCACTCCTCGACAATCCCCGCCGCCCTGTGGGCATGGACGAAATCGCGGCGATGGCCGATGCCGACGCCCGCGAGAACTGGACGCTTGCGATCGCGTTTCGCGATCATCTGCTCGCGCATCCGACGCTCGAAGCCGCCTACGCGGCCCTCATTCGCAAGGGTGCGGGAGACACGCCGCCGCTGTTCGTGACCCAGCTCGTGCATGTGATCCTGCGCAACATCCTCGACGAATGTGACGACCCGTGGATCCTGCGCGCCGCGGAGATTTTCTTCCGTCCGCAGCGGATCACGCTGCATGAGGGTGCGCTGCTCGCCGCCGACGAGGAAACCATCATGGGCACACGGCCGGGGCAGGTTTCTCCGCTCGTCTCCATGCTTGGGCTGGAAGCCTCCACCGAGATCGACGTGATGAACGACGACAACGCCGAGAGCTATTTCGAGCGCAGCGACAATCACGACATGGCGGTCGATTTCACCGCCGGCCGCCGCGGCCATCACGCGCTCGCCCGCGTGATCGAGCGCTGGGTGAAGCATATGCTGGGCGTCGAGGTGGAGGTGGAAGCCCTCACCGAGGTGCAAAACGCCAATTTCACCTGGTATGTCGGCCTCGATGTGGAAGGCACCAAGATCGGTGACATGCTCTGGAACGGCGATGCCATGGACGAAGCCGCGATGGCGCGCGTCGCGGCACTCTATCGCCTGAACTTCAAGGATCGCGGCGTTGTTGCCGAAGCCGTGAAGGGCGAGCCGGTCTATCTCATTCTCGCCACCACCATCGACAAGGTGTTGCGGATGAAGCCGCAGAACCTGCTCACCGGCCTGCCGCTCAGGCATCTGGAGGCGGTCACATGAAACCGCTGAAGACGATTCCCATCGGCGTCGTGATCGAGCGCGTGAAGGCCGACAGCCCGTGGGCGGATTATTTGTGGAAACCGGTCGAGGCGATTCCCGGCAACCAGAAAACCGCGCCGTGGACGAAGCTTTCCGAGGATGATTCCCATGCGAAATTCTATCTGGGGGCTTCGGACATCGAACTTTATCCGTCCGACACCGCGCAGTATCGCGACAATCTCTTGTCCGAAACGCCGGGCATCTGGGTGGGCATCCGCGCGACGGAAGGCGAACATCCCTATGAGCTGTTCCTGGTGACGGCCGACCCGGCGGAAGGCGAGGGCATGAGTTACACCGGTACGGTGATCTGCGAGCCGGTCCCGATGCCCGATGCCGTGCAGGCGGTGATTGAACAATTCATCACCGAGCACCACATCGACCGCGTGTTCTTCAAGCGCAAGCGCGACAAGAGCAAACCCGAACTGATGGAGCGGCGGGTGCCGATGAAGGAGAGCGGGAAGAAATGAGCGAGCCGGAGAATTTTCTCGGACGCTGGTCGCGCCGCAAGCTCGACCCGAAGGACGAGAAGGAAAGCACCGGTCAGGAAAACGCTTCGTTGCCGCCGGCGGAAACGAAGGATGCCGAGGGCTTGCCCGCGGGCGAGGGCGAGGCTGTGGCCGCGCCGGAGGCGAAGCCCGCCGAGCCGGAATTCGATCTTTCGAAACTACCCTCGATCGAATCCATCACGGCCAATACCGACGTCCGCATGTTCATGCTGCCGGGGGTGCCGATGGCGCTGCGGCAAGCGGCTCTTCGCAAGGTCTGGGTAACCGACCCCGCGATTCGCGACTTCATCGAAATGGCGGAGAACCAGTGGGATTTCACGGTGAACTCGCCGGGCTTCGATTTCAGTGCGCCAGCCGGCGATATCAAGAAAATGCTCGCCGATATTCTCGGCAATCACGAAGAGGAAAAAGCACCAGCGCAGGCTGAAGTGAAGTCCGAAGCGAAGGCTGAAGCGGATTCCGTCGAAACGGCATCCACTGTGGATAGTTCCCCAGATCCAATGCAGGCGGAACAATTGCAGGCGGAAAAATCGGTGCGGCTGAGCGATCCGTCCGCGTCGCGAACGGAATTGGAAATCGATTCTACGGAAGAAAAAAATATCTCAAAAAGCGAGCAAGAGGCTTTTGCGTTGCAAAATAATGATGCAACGCACACTGTGGAAAATACGGAGCGCGAAATTCCGAAACGGCGACACGGCAGCGCACTTCCTGGATAAATTTTCAAAAAATTCCGCTTTGCATGACCGGTTTGAGTCCAAGGTACTCAAAAACCTCCGCCCATAGCCAAAAACTATTGACTCGACCTGCCTAACCCTTACGCTCTTTCGAACCGCTTGAAAGAAGGATTCTTTGAAGCGATTTCGAACAGGACCTGATGCGCGACCAGGGTTTGAGTGAGGCGATTAAGGCTGTAGGCGGCGTGAGTGAACTCGCGCGGCGCCTTGGTATTTCGCAGCCGTCCGTCTCGAATTGGAACCGCATTCCAGCCGAGCGCGTCCTTGAAATTGAAACCGCCACGGGCATCTCGCGCATGGTGTTGCGTCCCGATCTTTACGCGAATGTTTCTGCCGCCGCCGGCGATATCAGCGAAGAAGATTCCGCGCGCGCGCAGGAATATGCGTTGCTCGCCGCTCTTCTTTCCCGCGCTCCGTCCGAGGATTTGCTGAAGCGCCTCGCGCAGCTTCGCGGCGACGCCTCGCCGCTCGGTATAGCGCACGCCCTGCTCAGCGAAGCCGCCGACCAGACGACGGCGGAAAATGTCGAGCGCGAATTCTTCGACCTTTTCATCGGCATCGGCCGCGGCGAGCTTCTGCCTTACGCGTCCTATTACCTGACGGGCTTCCTGCACGAGCGGCCGCTGTCGCGCCTGCGCGAGGACCTGAACAATCTCGGCATCGAGCGCTCGCAGGGCGTCTCCGATCCGGAAGATCACGCCGCGATCCTTTGCGAGATCATGGCGGGTATCATCAATCGCAAGTTTCCGTCCGAAGCGGGCACCGACCGGAAATTTTTCGACAAGCACATGGGGCCCTGGTTTGGACGTTTCTTTAAGGACCTCGAGCAGGCCGAGGGCGCGAAGTTTTATCGCGCGGTCGGGCGGCTCGGGCGTGAATTCGTTGACATCGAATCGGAAGCTTTCGCGCTGTCGGCCTGACCGCGCGAATTTTGAATGACGGAGGGAACGACAATGAAACACGATGAAAAAACGGCAGTAGGCCGCCGTGAATTTCTTCGTACGCTGGGCGCAGGCGCCGGACTGGCTGCGGTTTCCGCAGCTCCGCTCGCCACTGTCGCCAAGGCGGACACCGAAAACGACAGCGACAAGAAGAAGTCGCGTTATCGGGAAACCGATCACGTGAAGACCTTCTATCGCGTCAACCGCTATCAGACGAAGTAAGGAGGCGCCCGTGCTGATCAAAAGAACCGAACGCGAAGCACGCCGCGGCAGTCTGACTGCCGCCTTCGCCGATAAATCCGGCGGTTTCGACCGCCGTACCTTCCTCAAGCGCTCCGGCCTCGCGGCCGGCGGTCTCGCCGCTCTCGGCAGCCTGCAGCTTGGCTCCGTACAGCGAGCCGAAGCCGGCTCGCCCGTCGCAGCGGGTGCGAAGATCACCACCACCAAGGCGATCTGCACACACTGCTCGGTCGGCTGCACCGTCATCGCCGAAGTTTCGAACGGTGTATGGATCGGCCAGGAACCGGGCTGGGACAGCCCGATCAACCGCGGCTCGCACTGCGCCAAGGGTGCGGCTGTCCGTGAACTCGTTCACGGCGACCGCCGCCTGAAATATCCGATGAAGCTCGAAGGCGGTCAGTGGAAGAGGGTTTCCTGGGAAACGGCGATCAACGAGATCGGCGACAAGCTCCAGAAGATTCGCGCCACCAACGGCTCGGACTCGGTCTACTGGCTTGGTTCGGCGAAGAGCTCCAACGAAGGCGCCTACCTGAACCGCAAGCTCGCGGCTTATTGGGGCACCAACAACGTCGACCACCAGGCGCGCATCTGCCATTCGACCACGGTCGCGGGCGTTGCCAATACCTGGGGCTACGGCGCGATGACCAACAGCTACAACGACATCCGCGAAGCCAAGACCGTGGTGATCATGGGCGGCAACCCGGCCGAAGCGCATCCGGTATCGCTGCAGCATCTGCTCGAAGGCAAGGAAGAGAAGAAGCAGAACTTCATCGTGATCGAGCCGCGCCTCACCCGTACCGCGGCCCATGCGAACGAATTTGTCCGCATTCGCTCGGGCACGGACATTCCGATCATCTGGGGCTTGTTGCACCACATCTTCGCGAACGGATGGGAAGACAAGCAGTTCATCCAGCAGCGCGTGTACGGCATGGATGAAGTCCGCAAGGAATGTGCGAAGTGGACGCCCGAGGAAGTCGAACGCGTCACCGGCGTTCCCGGCGAGCAGTTGAAGCGCGTCGCCGAGAAGTTCGCCAAGGAACGTCCGGCGACGCTGGTCTGGTGCATGGGCGCCACCCAGCACACGGTCGGCACCGCGAACGTCCGCGCGTTCTGTACGCTGCTCCTCGCCACCGGCAACGCCGGTCAGGGCGTTGGCAACGGCGCCAACATCTTCCGCGGCCACTGCAACGTGCAGGGTGCAACGGACCTCGGCCTCGATATCGTGACGCTCCCGCTCTACTACGGCCTTGTTGAAGGTGCGTGGCGTCACTGGTCGCGGGTCTGGGAAACGGACTTCGCCTGGCTGCAAGGCCAATTCACCGATCCCAAGATGATGAACGTTGCCGGTATCCCCTCGACCCGCTGGTACGAAGCCACGCTTGCTCCGAAGGAACAGGTCGCCCAGAAAGACAATCTGAAGGCGATGATGATCTTCGGGCACGGCGGCAACACCGTTACTCGTATCCCGAAAGCCGCCGAAGGCGTCGAGAAGCTCGAACTGCTCGTCGTCGCGGACCCGCATCCGACGAGCTGGGTTACGATGGGCAACCGGAAGGATAACACCTATCTCCTTCCGATCGCCACGCAGTTCGAATGTTCCGGTTCGCGCACGGCGTCCAACCGTTCGATCCAGTGGTACGACGCAGTCGTCAAGCCGATCTTCGAATCGAAGGACGATCTCGAGGTTCTCTATCTCCTCGCGAAGAAGCTCGGCTTCGAGGACAAGATGTTCAAGAACATCAAGGTCACCAACAATCTGCCGCTCGCCGAGGACGTGCTCCGCGAAATCAACCGCGGCGGCTTCTCGACCGGCTATTGCGGCCAGTCGCCGGAACGTCTCAAGGCGCACATGGCGAACCAGGACAAGTTCCACCTGGTCACGCTGCGCGCCGAAAAGAACGTCCCGGAAGTCGGCGGCGACTTCTACGGTCTGCCGTGGCCCTGCTGGGGCACGCCGGACCTCAAGCACCCCGGCACGCATCGCCTCTACAACATCACGACGCATGTGATGGAAGGCGGTGGCACCTTCCGCGCCCGCTTTGGCGTGGAGCGCGTGATCAAGACCAAGGTGATGGAAGACGGCAAGGAGGTCGAGAAGGAAGAGAAGCACAATCTTCTCGCCGAGGGCGTTGCCTCGGTCGGCTCCGACCTCAAGGACGGCTATCCGGAGTTCAACTACGGCGTGCTCAAGAAGCTCGGTTGGGACAAGGATCTCACCGACGCGGAACGGGCAACCATCGAGCGCATCGGCGGCGGACCTGAAAAGTCCGACGGCGTCTCCTGGGCGACCGACCTTTCGGGCGGTATCCAGCGCGTGTGCTTGCAGGTTCACGGCGTGATGCACTACGGCAACGCCAAGGCTCGTGTGGTTGCGTTCGGTCTGCCGGACGCGCTGCCTGTGCATCGTGAGCCGATCTACACGCCGCGTCCGGATCTGGTCGCGAAATACCCGACGCTGCCCGACGTGAAGGCGCAGTTCCGCGTCCCGAACATCGGCTTCTCGATCCAGAAGGAGGCGGTCGACAAGGGCATTGCCAAGCAATTCCCGCTGATCAACACCTCCGGCCGCCTGGTCGAGTACGAAGGCGGCGGTGAAGAAACCCGCTCGAACAAATGGCTCGCCGAGTTGCAGCAGGACTCGTTTATCGAGATCAATCCTGCGGACGCGTCGGATCGCGGCATCAAGGACGGCCAGTGGGTCTGGGTCACGGGTGCCGAAGGCGCCAAGGCCAAGGTCAAGGCACTGGTCACGGAGCGTGTCGGCAAGGGCACGACCTGGATGCCGTTCCACTTCGCCGGCTGGTTCCAGGGCGTTGATGAACGCAACAAGTATCCGAAGGGAACCGATCCGATCGTGCTCGGCGAGAGCGTGAATACGATCACAACCTACGGCTACGACCCCGTCACCGGTATGCAAGAACCCAAATCCACGCTTTGCCAAGTCGCGGCAGCGTAAGGAGGCATCATCATGGCTAGAATGAAATTCCTTTGTGATGCCGACCGTTGCATCGAATGCAACGCCTGCGTCACCGCCTGCAAGAACGAACACGATGTACCGTGGGGCATCAATCGCCGCCGTGTCGTCACGATCAATGACGGCAAGCCCGGCGAGCGCTCGGTCTCCATGGCCTGCATGCACTGCACCGACGCGCCCTGCGCGGCGGTGTGCCCGGTGAACTGCTTCTACACCACCGCCGACGGCGTGGTCCTGCACTCGAAGGACCTCTGCATCGGCTGCGGCTACTGCTTCTACGCGTGCCCGTTCGGCGCGCCGCAGTATCCGCGGGTGGGCAACTTCGGCTCGCGTGGCAAGATGGACAAGTGCACCTTCTGCGCCGGCGGTCCGGAAGCGGACTCCACCTCGGCTGAATACGTGAAGTACGGCTCAAACCGTCTCGCGGAAGGCAAGCTCCCGCTCTGCGCGGAAATGTGCTCGACCAAATCGCTCCTCGCGGGCGACGGCGACATCATCGCGCAGATCTACAAGGAGCGTGTTTCCAAGCGTGGCTACGGCTCCGGTGCGTGGGGCTGGAAGACCGCCTACAAGGAAACGATCGCGACCTGATCGGAATTGCGGCGCGGCGGAGATTTCCTCCGCCGCGTCCGCTTCGGTCAATCGTTAAAAAAATTGGATTAGGGGAGGAAAAGACATGGCGGAATTTCTCGCACATGTTCGTTATTTCGTCGGGGCGCTGGCGCTTCTTGCGGTCATCGCGGTAGCGACGCCTTCGGTCGCGCAGGCGCCGGGGCAGGTCAATCCGACCGCGCAGTCGGTGAAGGAAGACCAGCTCTTTCAGCAGCTCAATCGCCTCGACGGCCGCGTTACCATTCCGGACGCCCGTTCGGCGGTGCTGATCCAGCCCGCCGGCCAGAGCTGGCGCGAATTCCACCAGAGCACGCTGCTCTGGATCGCCGGCATTTCGATCGTCGGCATGGTGGTCCTGCTGACGGTGTTCTACCTCGTGCGCGGCGTGGTGAAGCTCTCCAGCGGAAAGGCCGGGCGCACGATCCTGCGCTTCAACGGCTTCGAGCGCTTCATTCACTGGATGACGGCAACCACCTTCATCATCCTTGCGATCTCGGGCCTCAACCTGACCTTCGGCAAGAACCTGCTGCTGCCGCTGATCGGACCGGAAGCCTTCACCGCCTTCTCGCAGTGGGGCAAATACGCGCACAACTATCTGAGCTTCCCCTTCGCGATCGGCGTGTTCTTCATCTTCATCATGTGGATCAAGGACAACATCCCGAACAGCGTGGACGTCGAGTGGATCAAGCAGGGCGGCGGCATTGTCGGCAAGAAACACCCGCCGGCCTATCGCTTCAACGCCGGCCAGAAGATCGTTTACTGGATCGTCGTGCTCGGCGGTGTCGCCGTTGCGATCTCCGGCTACCTCCTGATGTTCCCGTTCTACGGCACGGGCATTGCGGGCATGCAGCTTGCCCAGATCATCCACGGCATCGTCGGTGTCCTGATGATCGCGGCCATGCTCGCGCACATCTACATCGGCACCATCGGCATGGAAGGCGCCTTCGATGCGATGGGCTCCGGCGAGGTGGACGTAAACTGGGCCAAGGAGCACCACAAGCTTTGGGTCGATGAGGAAATGGGCAAGACCGGCAGCACCCGTGCCCGCATGACCCCGGCCGAATAAGCAGCAAACGCTGGATTTTCAGCGGAATCGCGCCCGGTGCTTTTGCACCGGGCGTTTTTGCTTTTCACCCGACCCGTTCTCCGCAAGCGGGGAGCGGGAGAACTCGCTATATAGGGCTCATGAAAATCATCGGCCTCGCCGGCTGGAGCGGTTCCGGCAAAACCACCTTGCTCGCCCAGGTCATTCCCGTGCTCGTGAAACGCGGGAAAAGGATATCGAGCGTCAAGCACGCGCATCACGGCTTCGACGTGGATGTGCCGGGCAAGGACTCGCACACGCATCGCATGGCGGGGGCCTCGGAAGTCTTCGTCGTTTCCGGCCGCCGGTGGGCGCATATCCACGAGTTGCGCGGAGAACCGGAACCGACGCTGACCGAAATTCTGAAACGTATGTCTCCGGTCGATCTCGTGGTGATCGAGGGCTACAAGCGGCACAATCATCCAAAGCTTGAAATTTTCCGCAGGGACGTTGGCAAGCCGCTGCTGCATCCCGACGACGACTGGATCGTCGCGGTCGCCTCCGATGCGCCGGTGCCCGAAGCGAAAGTGCCGGTGCTCGATCTCAAGGACATCGAGAAAATCGCCGATGTGATGATGGTGGAGGCGGTGCCGGTCGAACAATTGTGCGAGCCGGCGGCGGAGAACGCCTGATGGCGCAGCTTTCCGACGACTGCTTTGCATTCGGCGGGCCGCTGATGTCGATCGAGGATGCGGCATCACTCATGGCCGGGCAGGTGGCGCCGCTCATGGAGCATGAAACCGTTACGCTCCACCACGCGCTCGGCCGCGTCCTCGCCGAAGACGTGACCGCGCGTGTTGACGTGCCGCCCTTCGATAATTCCGCTGTGGACGGCTACGCGGTGCGCCATGCCGATCTTTCTGCATCGGGTGAAACGAAGCTTCGCATAACGGGCGAGGCGTTCGCCGGGCGTGCCACAGGGATGACGCGGGGTAAGGGCGAGGCGGTCCGCATCTTCACCGGCGCGCCGATGCCCGAAGGCGCCGACACCGTCTTCATGCAGGAAGATGTCGTGCGTGATGGCGATAAAATTGCAGCGCCCGCCGGACTGAAGCTTGGCGCCAATCGCAGGCTCGCGGGCGAGGACGTAAAAAAGGGTTCGCTCGCATTGCCGAAGGGCCGCCGGCTTGCTCCGCAGGATGTGGCGCTCGCGGCCGCCGTCGGTTGCCGCGAACTCGAAGTGATGCGGCAGCCGCGCGTGGCGGTGTTTTCCACCGGTGACGAATTGAAGGAGCCGGGCGATGTGCTTGGCGCATCGCAGCTTTATGATTCCAACCGCGTTCTCCTAATTGCGCTCCTGAAAAAGCTTGGCATTTCTGCTTCCGATCTCGGTATCCTCCCCGACGAGCCGGAAACGCTGCGGGCGCGTATCGAGGCGGCGGCGAAGAACCACGATCTCGTGCTCACCTCAGGCGGGGTTTCCACCGGCGAAGCCGACCACGTGAAGTCCGCGGTGGAACAGGCAGGCAAGCTCGTGTTCTGGCGGCTTGCGATCAAGCCGGGCCGCCCGGTGGCGATGGGCGTCGTGAAGGGGGCCGCCTTTATCGGCCTGCCGGGCAATCCGGTCGCCGTGTTCGTCACCTTCGTCCATGTGGTACGGCCATTCCTGCTGCGCCTGATAGGCGCCTTGCCGGAGCCAACCCAGGCGCTACCGGTGCTTTCGGCCTTCAGTTACAACAAAAAAAAGGACCGCCGCGAATATGTTCGCGTGGCGCTGAAGCGCCGGAGCGATGGCAGGCTGGAAGCGGTGAAGCACCCGCAGGATGGGGCGGGCGTGATCACGTCGCTCACCGAGAGCGACGGTCTCGCCGAACTGTCCGAGGATGTAACGCGGATCGAGCCCGGCGAGACGATTGGTTTTCTTTCTTACGAGGCGCTGATCGACTGAGCGCCGTTCAGCCGTGCTTCAGAGACGCACGCCGGTCGAGGATTTGAAGCCCTCGTCGGCCGTCTTCTGAACGCCGTCGAGCACGAACACCGAACCGAGTGCGACGACGATGGCAATGGCGCAGGCAGCAACAAACGCTTGCATGGATATCTCCCCCGAGATGTATAACGATTGATATGGTCTAACGTAGCGGATTGAAGCCGTTCAAATCAAGGAAATCAAAAGGCCGGATTTTGCGCTGCAATGCGCTCGGCCTCCGCGAGGTCCTCGGGGCGGTTAACATTGAAAAAGGGGTCCAAAGGGCGATCCGGCCATTCCGCGATGGCTGTGCCGTGCCGCCCGGTCCACACCTCGATCTTGTGCAGACCTTCTTCCAGCAGCGCCTTGCGCAAATCGGCGCGCAGGTTGAGCGGCCACAGTCCTGCTACCGGATGACGCCAGTCGCCGGACTTCGCGCAGGCCAGCGGCTGGCCGCTTTCCTCGCGCGCGCGATGCAGGCGAGCAACGAGATCGCGCGGCACGAACGGGCAGTCGCCCGGCACGCTCGCGATCCATTCTATGTCAGGCGTATTTTTCGCCGCCCAGTCGAGGCCGGCCAGGATGCCGGCGAGCGGGCCCGCGAAATCGGGAATGTCGTCGGCGATCACCGGCAGATGGAATGGCGCGAAGCGTGACGGATCGCCGTTCGCGTTGAGAATGACTTGCTCGCATTGCGGGCTGAAGCGGCCGAGCACGCGCTCGAGGATCGTCTCGTCGCCGATCCTGAGCAACGCCTTGTCGCCGCCGCCCATGCGGCGCGCAAGTCCGCCGGCGAGCACGAGGCCTAACGTTTTTGGATATTCAGGCACGCGATAAAATCTCTGGTCATTCCGGGGCGCCGCGTAGCGGCGAACCCGGAATCCATATCCTCCGCAGGTATTTATGGATTCCGGGTTGCCTCGCTTCGCTCGGCCCCCGGAATGACGGAGGAGTATTATTCATCATGCACCGCCGCTTTGCGCCGGTTCTTGGAGCTTTCTTCTTCCACGTAGGAAAGATCCTGATCGTACACGATCCGGTCCTCGCCGGAGAGTGCCACGAAGCGCTTGCCGCGCGCGCGCCCAATGAGCGTCAGCCCCGCCTTCTTCGCAAGTTCGACACCCCAGGCGGTGAAGCCGGAGCGGGAAACCAGAATCGGAACTCCCATGCGTACGGTCTTGATCACCATTTCCGACGTAAGCCGGCCGGTGGTGTAGAAAATCTTGTCGCCGGCATCGACTTTATTCTTGAACATCCATCCCGCGATCTTGTCCACCGCGTTGTGGCGGCCCACGTCTTCCATATAGACCAGCGGCCGGTCGCGCTCGCACAGCACCGAGCCGTGGATCGCGCCCGCACCGAGATAGAGCGACGGCGTGGTGTTGATCTGGTGTGTCAGCGAATAAAGCCAGGACGTGCGCAACTCGCTTTTCGGCAGTTGCGCGTTCTCGATTACGTCCATCAGGTCGCCGAACACGGTGCCCTGCGCGCAGCCGGAGGTCTGCACTTTCTTCTTCAGCTTTTTTTCGTAATTGGTCGCGCGCTTGGTCCGGACGACGACGACGCCAAGATCGTCGTCGGTATCGATCTCCGTTACCTCGTCGTCGGTGCGGAGCATGTTCTGGTTCAGGAGAAATCCGAGCGCGAGATACTCCGGATGATCGCCGATCGTCATCGCGGTAACGATCTCCTGGCGGTTCAGGTAGATCGTGAGCGGGCGCTCGACGACAACGGAAGTCTCCACCGGCTGGCCGCGCTCGTCCACGCCGCTCACTTTCACCGTGAGGCGCGGATCGGACGGGTCGGGCCGGAGAATCCAGGAGTCCGATACGGTGTCGGGCCCCGGGACCAGTTTCGCCTTGCTCATTGGTATCCTTGCGTTGGCCGCTCTATTCGGCGGCGATGCGACGTTCCGTCAGATTTCGCAGCGAGCCTATGACAGAATCGAGCCGCGCTCCATCGGGGTCGGCGAGGGCGGCGAGCCGCGCCTGCAACACCGCATCGGCGAATTGCGCGGGTGCCAGCCCGCCCTTCAGATAGGGTTCGACAATCTCCGCTGCAATCCTGTTCCAGTTGGCGTGGCCGCGCTTGTAGGTCTCGCCATAACCCTTCACGAGACGGGCCGTCTCGACCACTTCGCGCGCGACATCCTGATCCAGGTGAAGCGCCTGCTCGACCAGCGACAGCCAGCGCTCGATCCAGGCCTGTTCCTCGGCATAGCGCAGCGTGCGCGGACGCCAGCCGCGCAGGCTTGCTAGCATCTTCAGCCGTAGGAAGCCGCCGAAGCGCGTGGTGCGGACGCGCATCGGAAACGATTTCTCGCTCCAGCCCATCCGATGGACGAAGCGCAACATCGCGCGGCCAAGGCCGGGGGTGAGCATGGAGAGGATTTCTTCCGGCCCCGGCTTCAGGAATTCGGCTACGACGATGAGATCGCCTTCATTCGCGTTCGACTCTCTGCGCAGCCGCGCGACGCGGCCTTCGCGCAGTTTCAGTTGCGCGACGCGGATCGTATCCTCGAAACTCATTCTCACAGCCAGATGCCGCGCAAGCTCGCGCATAAACGCGCCGTCGGCTTTCGGTGCGAAACGGATCAGGCGTTCGATGTAGAGGCCCGCATAATCCGGCCCCTGAAAATCGTTGAGCCGGCGCACGCCTTCGACGGCGATCTCCGACGCAACCGAAGGAACGATCTTGCGGGCGCGCTCCTCGAGATTGGCCTCAATGGCGGGCGGCGCGGAGGTGACGATTTCGGCGGACTCGACGCGGGTGCCATTCAGGTTCAACCCCGCTTCGAAGCCGCGCAGGTTTGCCTCGACGGATTTGCCGTCGCGGATCGCCGCGCGGAAATGCTCGGCGGAAATCGGCAGCGCTTTGGAGCCAGAAATAGCGCCGAGCAGCACCGCGTTCAGCGGCGCCTTCACGGAAGCGGCGATGGCGGCGAAATCGGCGATGACGGTTTCGCGCGAGAACTGGCGCGCGACTGTTTCCATCCGCTCGGGATTGAGCCGCCCGTCGCCCATCGCGGATTTTTCGTCCACCGTATAGACGCGGCTCGTTGAGGCGATCAGCAGCGTGCGATCTGCGCTGACAAGACCTGTTTGAATGGAACGCACGGCTTCCAGCATTTCGCTCGCGACCATCACATCGACTTCGCCGGGTGCGGGGTTCAGCGCCAGCACCGGCGCGCCCTGCACCGAGCCATCGCGTGGCAAAATCTCCAGATAGTAAGTGGTGGCACCGGTGCGCTGTGCGACCCCCGGTATGGACGTGCGCTGCCCGTAATGGCCCGCGAGCAACGCGGCATTCGCGATCCAGCCCGCAAGCACGCCGCCGCCTTCGCCGCCGAGGGCTGCGATCAGGAGGCGAATGGGTTTTGCGTTCGTCATCGACTTACTCCGCCGGGACCAGCGTGGCGATCTTCTCGCGCTCGGCGCCGCCGCCGAACAGGCGGATCATGCCTCGCGAGACACGATTTCTGAGGCGATCCCACAGGCCCGGATTCTCGATCACCTGAATTTCGGCGAAGGACGGACAAAGCTGCGCCGCGTGCGAGACCTCGCCGCACAGGCCGCAGCCGACGCAGTCGTTGTTCACATACGCCACCGGATCGGTGCGGAGCTTGTCCTCATTCGGCTTGATCGTGAGCGAAGGACAGCCTGAAAACCGGATGCAGGAATGATCGCCGGTGCAGACATCGGGATCGACCCAGAAGCGCGTGCGCACGACGCGCTTGCCTTGCGCGGAAAGTTTTGCCATCGCGGGCCGGATGCGGCGCTGGCGCGCGAGCTGGCATTCGCCGTCGGCAATGATGACCTTCAGGCCCTTCTCATTTGTCTTGAGCGCATCGCGCAGTGTGGTGACGACTTTGGAGACGCTGTAGGTGTGCACGTGCTTGATCCACGACACGCCCATGCTGCGCACGGCCCCTTCGATATCGACACCGCGTCCGCGGCCGTCTTCTTCCGGAACGCTCGATGGCAAATCCTGCTGGCCGGTAGCGCTCGAATAGCCGTTGTTCATCACGATGAGAACGGAATCGTCCTTGTTCAGCACCGCTCCGGCCACGCCGGTGAGCAGGCCGTTATGCCAGAAGCCGCCGTCGCCCATGATGGAGACCGGACGCTCCTGCTGCGTGGAAGCGACGGCCGACGCCGACGCCAGCGACATGCCGTAGCCGAGAATGGAGTTTCCCTGGCTGAACGGCGGGAAGGTCGCGAGCGCGTGGCAGCCGATGTCCACGGCGACGTGCACCGGGCCCATTTCCTTCCTGAGGATTTTCATCGCCGAGAAAATCGGCCGCTCCGGACAGCCGGTGCAGAAGGTCGGCGGGCGCGGCGGCAGTGCGACACCGAGCGCCTTGGTCACTTCGCTGCCCTGCGCATCGACCTCTTTGATCCAGTTTTCCAGCGCTTCGCTGCGCTTGCCGTATGCTGCGAGAAACTTCGCGAGCCCGCGGCCGATCACAATCGGGGAATATTCGCCCGCCATCGGCAACATGTCCTTGCCGTGGAGCTTCGTCTGCATGTCGGCCTTGCGAAGGATCTGGCCGAGCGACTGCTCGATGAAATCCGGCGAGCCTTCCTCCAGCAGCAGCACGGCTTTTTTGCCCACGCAGAACTGCACGATCTCTTCCGGCACAAGCGGGTAGGTGACGTTCAGCGCCAGCGTCGGCACCTGTACATTGCCGTAGGCGTCGCTGAGGCCCGCGAGCGCGAGGCGCGAATTCAGCGCATTGAAGATGCCGCCCTGAACGATGATGCCGATATCGCCGCTCTTCGGGCCAAGGAATTCGTTCAGTTTGTTTTCCTGAATGAACTTGCGCGCGGCCGGCATCCGCTTCTCGAACTTCGCCACTTCCTGCGGGAAGATGACCGGCGGATGCGAGAGGCGGTTATACAAAAACTGCGCGGGCTTCATTTTGTGCCTGGTCGAGAATTCCGGCGCGATGTTGTCCTTGGCCTTGAACGCGCCAAAGACGTGACAGGCCCGGATGCGAAGCTCCAGGATGACCGGCGTATTGGAGGCCTCGGAAAGCTCGAAGCCTCTTTCCACCATGTTCACGATGCTGGACAATTCAGGCCTTGGATCGAGCAGCCACATCGAAGACTTCATCGCCATCGCGTGCGTGCGCTCCTGGATGACCGAAGCGCCTTCGCCGTAATCCTCGCCGACAATAATCATCGCCCCGCCGATGACACCGGCGGATGCAAGGTTGGAAAGCGCGTCGGCGGCAACGTTGGTGCCGACAATCGACTTCCATGTCACCGCACCGCGCAGCGGATAGTTGATGGAGGCGCCGAGCATCGCCGCCGCCGCGGCTTCGTTGGTGCAGGTTTCCAGATGAATGCCGAGTTCTTCCAGCATGTCGCCGGACTGCACCAGCACATCGAGGAGATGTGTCACGGGCGCGCCCTGATAGCCGCCGACATAGGCGACGCCCGATTGCAGCAGCGCCTTGGTGACGGCGAGAATGCCTTCGCCATAAAACGTATCGCCGTCGCCGAGCCGGAGGCTCTCGATTTCTTTCTTGAACGAAACTTCACCAGCCATGACGGCGCTCCAGTATCCGGTTCAGGAAAGTTCGGCGATCAGCTTCCGCAGCGTTCCGAGGAACTGCTCCCGGTCACGCGGGCCGATGATGCTGTCGAGATTCCTGTCGTGCCGCTCGGCGCAGGCGGTCAGTTCCTTCAGCATGGACTCGCCTGCCGGCGTCAGCTCCAGCCGGTAGGAGCGCCGGTCGTTCTTCGGGCGTACGCGCTTGATCAGTTTACGCCGCTCCAGATCGTCGAGTACCGGCGATAACGTGGATTTGTCCCGCGAGTTCGCGCGCGAAAGTGCGGTCTGGCTGATGCCGGGATTGCGTCCGATCAGCAGCATGGTTGCGAAACGTCCCGGCCGCAACGCCATGCCTTTCGCCTCGCGCGTGAACGCCTGAAAGGAAGCCGTCTGCGCGAGCCGCAGATGGAATCCGATCCAGTTCTCAAGCGGACCGTAATCGACGTCGGTGTTGCCGGTGGCGTCCGCCGTTCTGCGCAACCGTGCATCGGCTCCGTTCGGCTTGCGTACGCGCGGCTTTCGCGGCGCCATCGAATACCCCTAACAACTTGAAATCACATTAGATTCAGGATCAGAAGATCCCGTTCCAGACGAGATGGTTTTAGTACCAACGATCGCGCTTTACAACCCGCCCGCCATGAGGCTGAATCGTGAAAACACCGGACAAAAAAATCCGGGCAAAAAACAAAATTCAGGGAGGAATCAAAGAATGCGTTCCGTAAAAATTTCCGGCTTGCTTGTGGCCGTTGTCTTGCCTGTTTTGCTGGCCATCGGCGGCGCGGCATTCGCGCAGGACAAGACGATTGAACTGAAGCTGGCGCATTGGGTGCCGCCGGCGCATCCGCTGCAGAAGGCGATGGAAGAGTGGGGCGCTTCGATCGAGAAGGCTTCGAACGGCACGATCAAGTCAAAAGTCTTTCCGGCACAGCAGCTCGGCAAGGCCGAAGACCACTACGACATGGCACGCGACGGAATCGCCGACGTAACCTACATCAACCCGGGCTATCAGCCCGGCCGCTTTCCGGTCATCGCGGCCGGCGAACTGCCATTCCTGATGACGAATGCCAAGGGCGGCTCGCAGGCGCTCGACGGCTGGTATCGCCAGCATGCCGCGGCGGAAATGAAGGACGTGAAATTCTGTCTCGCCTTCGTGCACGATCCGGGCGCGCTGCATTCCAAGAAGAAGATTTCCTCTCCTTCCGAAATCAGCGGCATGAAGATCCGCCCGGCACACGCCACCATGGCGGCATACATGACGAGCCTTGGCGGCACCAACGCCTTTGGCAGCGCGCCGCAGGCGCGTGAAATGCTGGAGAAGGGTGTCGCCGACGCGATCACCTTCCCGTGGGGTTCGATCCTCCTGTTCAAGATCGACCAGATAACCAAGTTCCACATGGACGTGCCGCTCTACGCGACCACCTTCGCCTGGGTGATGAACAAGGCCGTCTACGAGCAAATGTCGGCCTCGCAGAAGAAAGTGATCGACGACCACTGCTCGCCCGAGTGGGCGCTTAAGGTCGCAAGCCCGTGGGCGGACTATGAAGCGGCGGGCCGTGACAAGCTCCGCAACGCAGAGGGCCACGAGGTCTACAAGATCACCGACGCGCAACTCAACGAGTGGAAGAAAGCGGCGGAACCGCTCGCGGCCAAGTGGGCGGAAGGCGCCAAGAAAGCCGGCATCGATGCCGACAAGGCGCTCAACGATCTGAAGGCTGCGCTCGCGAAAAACAGCGCCAGCTTCTGATCGCAAGACGGGGGCCGGCGTGAGCCGCCTGATTGAACGGCTGATCGACTACACGGAGAAGGCGGCGGGGATCTTCCTCGCCGCCATCACCGTTTTGATCTTCTCAAGCATCACCTTGAGAGGCACGCTCGGCTTCACCATCCCCGAATGGTACGACCTTTCGCGCCTGATGCTCGGCGTCTGCATTTTCTGGGGCATCGCGGCGACGAGCTATCGCAACGATCACATCAAGGTGGACATCTTCTGGGAGTGGCTCGGCCCGCGGGGCCGCCGCTGGCTCGATGTGTTCGCAACGCTCGTGCTGCTCGGCTCCCTTGCCGTTTTCTCCTGGATGCTGATGCAAAAAGTTGGCAGCGGCTATCGCAGCGGCGAGCAGACTTTCGATCTGCGGATTCGCATCTGGCCGTTTCATTTCGTTGCCGCCTGCGGAATTTTCTTCGCGACGCTCTTGGTGCTGATCCGTCTCGCGCGCCTGCTCACCGGCTATCAAGAACCTGAACGTAAACCGATACAGCCGATCGAGTGAGGGCAGATGAGCCGCAGCGAAATGATCGGGCTGATGGGTTTCGTCGTCCTGTTCGGACTGATGATGCTGCGCGTGCCGATCGGCATCGCGATGGGCATTGTCGGCGTCGGCGGGTTCGCGATGCTGACTTCGCTGACCCCCGCGCTTAATCTTCTCGCGCAATCTCCGCTCCGGCAGTCGACCGACTGGGATCTCGCGGTGATTCCGATGTTCATCCTGATGGGTGCGTTCGCGACCGCTTCCGGCATGAGCCGGGAATTATTCCGCGCGAGCAACGCATGGATTGGGCACCGGCGCGGCGGGCTCGCGATGGCGACCATCACGGCCTGCGCGGGCTTTGCCGCCATCAACGGCTCGTCGGTGGCGACCGCCGCCACGATGACGCAAGTAGCGCTGCCGGAAATGCGCAAGGCCGGCTACCAGCCGGGTTTCGCCGCGGGTGTAGTCGCTGCCGGCGGCACACTCGGCATCATGATCCCGCCGTCGGTGATTTTCGTTCTCTACGGAATTCTCACCGAAACCGATATTTCCAAACTGCTGGTGGCAGGCGTCCTCCCCGGGATTCTGGGAACGATCCTCTACATCAACGCCATCCAGATTTACGGCATCTTTCAACCCGGAACGATGCCAAGGGGCGCACGCGCGCCGTGGTCCGAGAAGATGGCGTCGCTGAGAGACATCTGGGCGACCGTGCTGCTGTTCGGCTTCTGCATGGGAGGCATGTATTTCGGCCTTTTCACCGCCACCGAAGCCGGCGGCATGGGTGCTGGCGGCGCGTTCCTGATCGGCTTGCTGCGCGGGCGGCTCGGCCTGAAGAACACGGTAGAATGCCTCGTCAACAGCATCCGCACCACGGCGGCGATTTTCACCATCGTGATCGGCGCCTTTCTGTTCGGCTACTTCCTCGTCATCACGCAGGCGGCACAGCATTTCAGCTCGTTCCTGCTGAGCCTGCCGATCGGACCTTACGGCGTGCTGACGCTCATCATCCTGATGTACATCCTGCTGGGCGCGATCATGGACGAGCTGGCGATGATCCTGCTCACCGTGCCGATCATCTTTCCGGTGGTGACGCAACTCGGCTTCGACCCGATCTGGTTCGGGGTCATTATTGTCATGGTGGTCGGACTCGGCATGATCATGCCTCCGATCGGGATGAACGTATTCGTGATCAATTCTCTCGCGCGCGACGTGTCGCTGGTCGCGATCTATCGCGGCGTGACACCGTTTATTCTTTCGGATTTCTTGCGGCTGTTCCTGCTCGTCGTCTTTCCCTGGCTTTCGCTGTTCCTGCCGTCGCAGATGAAGTAGCCGCGCGCCGCGCCTCAGTCGCGCGGGGGCGAGAGCAGCTTCGTGCGTGAGCCGCCGCCGAGATAGGCGTCGATCACCGCCGGGTCGTAGCGCAGGCCGGCGGCCGGTCCCTTGTCCACCACGCGGCCGATTTCGATCAGGATCGCCTGCTCGGCGATCTTCAACGACTGCAGCGCATTCTGCTCGACGAGCAACACGCCGACGCCGCGGTCTGCGATCTTGCGGATGGTTTTGAACAGTTCGATGGTCAGCACCGGAGACAGACCGAGCGACGGCTCATCGAGCAGCAAGTAGGCGGGCGCCGACATCAATGCGCGGCCGATCGCAAGCATCTGCTGCTCGCCGCCGCTCATGGTCTGTGCGGCCTGCTTCCGGCGCTCGTTCAGACGCGGGAAGATGCGGAAAATCGACTCCAGCCGCTGCTGCAATTCTTCCTTGTCGTCGGACACGAACCCGCCGAGCGCCAGATTGTCCTCCACCGACATGTCGGGGAACAGGCCGCGGCCCTGCGGCACGGTCGCGAGGCGAAGCTGCACGCGGAGATGCGGCGGCTCATTTGTAATGTCGCGCCCGTCGAGTTTGATCGACCCGTTGGCGAGCGGCACCATGCCGGAGAGCGCGTTGACGAGCGTCGTCTTGCCGGCACCGTTGGAGCCGAGTACGACGGTTAAAGTTCCCCGCTCGATTTTGAGCGAAACGTTCTCCAGCGCGACGTGGCGGCCGTAAATGACGGAGAGATCGGTGGTTTCGATCATGCGTCCTCTCCAAGATAGACGCGGATCACTTCGCGGTTGGCGAGCGCGTCGTCCGGATGACCGCTCGCGATCACGCGGCCTGCGTTCAGCACGATCACTCTTTCACACAAAGAGCGGATCGCATGCATGACGTGTTCGACCAGCACCACCGTCAGCCCTTCCTTGTGCAGCGAGCGCACGAGGGTGATTCCGTGCTCAAGCTCGCTCGGGTTCAGGCCTGCAAGCCATTCGTCGAGCAACAGCAAATCCGGCGCGCAGGCAAGCGCGCGGGCAAGTTCGATACGCTTCTGATCGAAATAGGTGAGGGAGTCGACATAGGCATCGCGGCTGGCCTGAAACTCGACGCGGTCGAGCAGGCGCTCCGCCTCACCGCGCGCGGCACCGATGCCAAGCCGCCGCTTGCCGTACATCGCCGCCACCGCCACATTATCGAGAGCGGAGAGCGCGTCGGGTACGCGCACAAGCTGGAATGTGCCGGCTGTGCCGGAGCGGCAGATCGATTCCGGCGTTTTGCCGGAAATGCGTTTTCCGTCTTTACGAATTTCTCCGGAGGAGGGCGAGAGGCGTCCGGAGATGACGTTCAGGAGCGTCGTCTTGCCGGAACCGTTCGGCCCGATCAGACCCACGATCTCGCCGCGCTCGATCTTGAACGTGACATTGTCCACGGCGACGAGGCCGCCGAAATGGCGCGTGAGGTTTCCGACTTCGAGGAGCGGATCCCGGCTCATGGCTGCGCGTTCCCGCGGCTTTTCCATTTTCGCCAACGCTCCTGCACGAGGCCGAGGATGCCGTCCGGAATGAAGAACACGATGAATAGGAAGCAAAGCCCGAGCACGATGCTGAAGTAGCTCGGCACCGTCACCGACAGGAAATCCGAAATCAGCACCAGCGGAATCACGCCGAGCACCGGTCCCCACACCGATGTGGCACCTCCTAATAGCGCCATGATCACGGTGAGAAACGAGATGTTCGGATTGAATGCGATGGTGGTGTCCATGTAACTCCAGCGCGGCGCCATGATGCCCCCCGCCAGCGTCATCACGAGTGCGCTCACCACAAAGGTGCCGAGCTTCAGCGCGGTGGTGTTGATGCCGATTTGGCGCGCGACGGTTTCATCGGCGCCGAGCGTCTTCAGCGCAAAACCCATGCGGCTTCTGTCGCGAATGATCCAGACAATGAAGATGAACGCGCACAAAGCGAGCAATTGATAGTAGATTTGCTCATTGGTGATGGTGAGAAAGAGATAACGTCCCGCCTTCTGCGCGATGCTGAATTCGTACCAGGTAACGACTTCACGGATCAGCGCCGCCAGGCCGAACGTGAAGATCACGAAATACATGTCCTTCAGCCGCAGCGTTGCGAGGCCGATAAAGGCGGAGAGCACGATGCCAACACCGGCGGCAACGCCGAGCGCCTGCCAGTAGCCGAGCGGTTCGGCCAGCACCGCGATGGTGTAAGAGCCGATACCGAAGAAGGCGGAAGCGGCGAGCGAGATGTAGCGTGTCGGCCCCGAGAAGAACGCCCAGCCGGTCGCGAGCGCCGTGTACATCAGGATGTTGATGAGCAGCGAGAGCCAGTAGGCCTCGACATAACGGGGAACGGCCACGAGCGCGGCAAGGGCTAGAAGCGCGAACAGTTCCTTTGGAAACGTGAACGAAGTGCCGCCGCCCGCGCGCGCATTGCCGCCGAACAATCCCTGCGGCCTCCAGAGCAGCACCACTGAAAAAAGCGCGAAGTTGATCGCGGTGATGAGGCCCGGCGAAAGCAGCAGCGCGCCGAAGGTTTCGGCCATGCCCAGCATGAAGGCCGCGATCAAGCCGCCAAGCACATGGCCGATGCCGCCCATGGTAACGACGATCAGCGCCTTCATGGTGTAGGCGCCGCCGAGCGTCGGGTTCACGGCGACGAAGGTGGAAAGCAGCAAGCCCGCCACGGCCGCGAGCGCACCGCCGGCGGCGAACGCAATCGCGCTGTAGCGCTTCACGTCGATGCCGACGAGCGGGGACGCGGATGGATTGCTCGCGATCGAGCGGAGCGCGCGGCCGGTCTTGGAGTAGCGCAGCGCCAGATAGACGCCGATGGCGAGCACAAGCGCGGCTACGAGCGTCAGCAGCCGGTTCGCGGTCATGCCGACGCCGACAACCGTCACCGGCATCGACAAAAACGAATAGGCGCGGTCGGTGCCGCCCCAGAGCACGAGTGCAATGCCCTGCAAAACGAACAAGAGACCGAAGGTGGAGAGCAGCGAATCCACCTCGCGCTTGCCGGGATTGCGGGTGCGCGAAAGCAGCGGATAGAGGACGTAATTGAACAAGGCGAGCGAGCCGAGGAACGCAGCGGGCACGGCGACGAACAGCGTCACCAGCGGCGAAAGACTGAGCAGTGAGAATCCCCAGAACGCGGCATAGCCCGCGAGCATCAGGAATTCGCCGTAGGCAAGATTGAGTACGCGCGCGACGCCGTATTGCAGATTGAGGCCGATCGCGATCAGCGCGTAGATGCCACCGACCACAAGGCCGGCCATCAGGAAGTCCAAAAGAACCATCGTGCGTACTCGTTACTCTAACTTACGAACTACACGGTCGCGCCGAGGCCTCTTGGATGCCGGGCCCGCTTTGAGTCGCGGGCCCGGAATTCGGCGGACTTACTTGACTTGCGGAGCTTTGGCGCCCGGCATGTCTGTGGGTGCAACACCATAGAACTCGCCGTTCTGCCACTGGCCGACCCACCAGACTTTCCGCAGCACACCGTTATCGAGCTTGGTGTCGCCGAGTATGGTCTTGAAGGTGCCGTCCTTGATGGTGGCCACGATCTTGGCGCGGTCGATTTCTCCGACCTGCTCGATCGCTTGCTGAAGCACCTGGAGCGAAGCGTAGGTGTTGGAGCTGGCCCAGCGGTCCGGCTCTTGACCCTTGTTCACTTCCTTGTGCTTCGCGACCCATTCCTTCACGCCCGGGCCGTCCGGATTCCAGCCGCCCAGACCGAAGATGCCGTTCACCTTGTCGCCGAACTTGCCCTTGAAGGTCGGGAACGCGGCACCGACGGAGAGGAACTTGATCTTCGGATTATATTCGTTCGCCGCGGTCTGCTCGGCGAGCATGAACGTGTCCGGCGGATAGGAGAAGGCGATCATCGTGTCGGCGCCGGATGCCTTTGCGGCCTTAATCTGTGCCGAAAGGTCGGAGACGCCGAGCGGATAGCTCGTCTCGTAGGAGAGCTTGAAGCCGGCTTTCGCGAGCAATGGCTTGGTCGTGTTCGAGAATTCCGAACCGAACGGATGTTGCACCACGAAGAGCGCGACGCTGTCGTTGATCGTGCCTTTCTTGCGGAGGCCGTCGAGCATGTTGACGATGGCGTTGGCGCCGTCGCCCGGCATGCCGAGATACCAGAAGGTCGTCGGGAAGCGGCCGACGAGTTCGGGAATCTTGTCGGAGTTGCCGGTGCCGACGAGATGCGGATAGCCGTATTTGGCGAAAATCGGAGCGGCCTGAAGATTCGGGCCGGTGCCCCACGGCGAGAGAACCAGGTCAACCTTGTCTACCGTCATCAGGCGCTCGACGAGGCGCACCATGTCTTCGTTGTTGGAGCGGTCGTCGATCTCGGTGACTTCGATCGGGATGCGCTTGCCGTATTTTTTCAGCATCAGGCCGCCGGCCTTGTTCACCTCATCGACCCAGAGGCGATAGTTCGGCACGGTGGTCAGCATCGCGCCGGCCGATTGCGGGCCGGAGAGCGAGATGACGTAGCCGACCTTGATGGTTTTTGGTTCTTGCGCGGAAGCGCCGCCGGCGAGCGCGATGCCCGCCGCGATCACGACCGCGGAAATCAGACGAAATGCAGTCCGCATTTTTTCCTCCCTAGGATCATGGTGGCAGATCGTTACGGAAGCCTTGTCTGCCATTTTTGATATTGTTGGATTCCCTACCTTCCCCCTGAAAAGGGGTCAAGAAATGGGACCGAAACTGGTTATCGGTCCCGCAGATTCCCGAAAACGGGTGGCAGGTTAAAACCGGCTTACGGCAGTGGAATATTGAACGCCCGTGAAAGGCCGTAAATGGCCGCCGTGACGAGGGCTGCGTAGGGCAGCGACCAGTAGCGGAGCGAGGTGCAGGTCCACAGCAGCACGACAAGGTAAACGCCGAGCACCGGAAAAAATCCGGTGAACGGGATCGCGAAAATCGCAACCGCGAGAAACGCAATCTGCCGCGCTTCGGCGAAGGGCGGCCAGTTCAGCGCTGGAAGTTGTCCTCGCAGATATTGAATGAGCACGGTGAGGGTGACCAACAAACCCGGGATCGCCGCGAGCAACGGCACGAGGCGGCTGTCCGGCGCGAAATCGAGCGCGAGATAAATGCCAAGACCGAATATGACGAGTGCCGCGACCGACAACAGAAGCCCGGGACCGAAGATGGGACTGCTCGCTGTGGTGGCGGGACTCGGAGTGACGGGCGCCGCCGCGGCGATCTCCTTCCGCACTATCCATGCGCGGCGGAAGGTGATCGCGATGTGAATCACGATCACCGCGATCAGGCCCATCACGATCGGACCCTTCAGCCAGCTCCAGCCGTGCAATTGGTAAGCAAGCCAGAAGTTGCGCTCGATCGGATCGGTAAGCACGAAGCCGACGAGGAAAGGCGCACGCGGCCACTGCGCGCGCTTCATCAACCAGCCGAGTACGCCGAAGCCAAGCAGCGTCGTAAAGTCGATGACGGTTTTCTTCGCCTCGAACGAGCCGAGCAAAATGACGGCGATCAGGGGTGCTGCCACCAGGCCGAAATCGATGCGCGTGAGCTTCGCGATCCATGGGCTTGCAGCAAAGCAGATTGCTGCTCCGATGATCGCGGAGAGCGCGCTCGACCACACGATCAAAAACATCAAATCGAGATTCTGCGCGACGAAGCGCGGGCCGGGGAAATAGCCATAGACAAACAGCGCGCCGAGGAAGACGGCGGCCGCCGGTCCGCCCGGCACGGCGAACAGCAAGGTCGGCACGAGATCGGTGGTGATGGTGGCGTTGTTGGCGCCCTCCGCGGCGAGCATGCCGCGCGGATCGCCCTTGCCGACCATCGACTTGTCCTTCGCCGTGGCAGTTGCCTGTCCGTAAGCGATCCAGGTGGAGGCAGTGGCGCCAATGGCCGGGATGATTCCGAAAATCACGCCAATGAACGAACCCATTGAAATGACTTTCCAGTTGCGGCCGACATCGCGCACGCCCTCCATCCAGCCGGAAAGCTTGAATTTTTCCTGCGCGATGGCGCCGCCCTGTCCGAGCATGACGATCACTTCGGCGACCCCGAAGAGACCAAGTGCGACGATGGTCAGCGCGAAGCCGTCGAGCAGATAGGGGAAATCGAAGGTGTAGCGAAGCTCGGGCGCGGAGGGTGCCACGCCCACCGTGCCGAGGAATAATCCGAGCGAGGCGGAGAGGATTCCTTTCGCGGGGCTGTTGCCGACGAGCCCGCTCGCATAGGCGAGGCCGACGATGGCAAGCATCAGCAATTCCGCCGAGCCGAGTGCGAGCACCAAGGGACCCGCAATCGGAATCGAAAGTGTCAGCACCACCGCGCCGACGAGCCCGCCGATCATCGACGCCAGAAACGCGCCGCCGAGTGCGCGGCCCGCTTCGCCGCGCCGCGCCATCGCGAAGCCTTCAATCGCGGTGGGTCCGCTTGAAGCCGATGTCGGCGTGCCGAACAGGATCGCTGCAATGGTATCGGATGTGTAGACGATGCCGGTGGCGCCGAGCAGCATCGCGAGACCGGAGAACGGGTCGAGCTTCAGCGCGAACGGCAGCAGGATCGAGAGCGCGCCGATGCCGCCCAGCCCCGGCAGCATGCCGATGATGCCGCCGGCGAACATGCCGACGAACAGCATCAGCATCCGGAACGGATCGAACAGTGCGATCAGTGCCGAGCCTGCCGCGTCCCACATTTATTTTGCCAGCCTCTGCCCGGAATGACGTTCCCCGGACGGCGAGCGAATGCGAGCCGATCCCGGGTCCAGTTTCTTGTAGACAGTACTGGCCCCCGGGTCTCGCACGAACTCGCGCTCGCCCGGGGAACGTGTGTTGGCGATGCTCAGAGCTTCACATTGTATTTTTCGACAAGGAACTTGCGGAGATATTCCGCGACTTCCGGCGAAGCGGCCAGCGCACTCTTCACGTTCTTCTCGATCGCCTTGCCGTCCTGCAGCTTGTAACCGCCGGTGACCTGCTTGCCCTTGGTGATGAAGTCCAGATCGCTGTTCACCTTCGCTGCCGCGGCCGAGAACGCATCGAGTGCTTCCTGCGGCGTGCCCGCGGGCATCCAGCCGGTGACACCATATTCGAAGGTGAGGGCGGCGGAGGCCTCATACGCTCCCCATACCGGGCCGGAAGGCTCCTTGTTGAAGAGCATTTTGTAAACCTCATAGGTCGAGGGCAGGTCGTTCACCACCGGGTCGCGCTCGGTGAATTTGCCCTGTGCGTTCGACGCGCCGCCGGTGAAGAGAGGAATGGCCTTCTTGGCTTCGGCCTGCGGCTTCACCTGCGTGAGGTAGACGGACGTGAACTGGAAGTCGAAATTGGTTTCCCCGCGCTCGAAGGCGAGGCGGATCGGTCCGCGTCCCTGGAAGCCGAGCACCGTCTTCACATCGAGGCCCAGAAGCTCGAACGCGAGCAGCACCGGAAGATCGCTCGCGGTGGCGCCGATGCCGCCATAGACGAGGCCGGTCTTCGGCTTCTTCAGATCGGCGGGGCTGGCAATGCCGGTGTCCGGCGCGGCATAGACGACGGGACCGATGGCGAGGGCATAGGCGATCCGCTTGTTGGAGAGGTCGTAATCCACGCCCTTCTGCTTCAGCATGTAAGGAAAGGCCGAAGAGGACGTGGTGGAGAGGATCGTCAGTCCGTCGTTCTTGCCCTGCTTCTCGAACTGGTTGGCGCCGAGGATCGAGCCGCCGCCGCCGAGATTCGTGATGTTGAAATTCGGGTTGCCCGGGATGTGCTTGGTCAGAAACGGCGCCACAAAGCGTGTGGTCACGTCGGCGGCGCCGCCGGCCGCGAAGGGTACAATCACATCGATGGTCTTGCCGGCGTAAAAATCGGCGGCCCGGGCATAACGGACGGGGCCAAGTGTGGCGGCGACGGAGGCCGCTGCACCATAAGCGAGCAGGTCCCGGCGGTTCGGCGTCTGTTTCATTGTCTCCTCCCTGGAGTTTTCTTGGAAATTTCCCTCGGCTCCCCGGCCTGCTTTTGTTTTATTGTGCAGTTGCGAACACTCTTGCTGCGGTGTTCCTAATTCTGGAGAGCGATGGAATTGGCGTGTAAATTCCTCGTAGAATTGGCTGTGGCATTCGAGCGATTGAAACTGTATAGCCCGACTGTCTCCTTCGCTAAAGCCTGTCGCTTATGGAGTTGTCGAGTTTCGTATGGACGCGCGCACCGACCAGAAGACCCACGCTGAAACCGCCCCGGTCCTGCTGTCCGTCGAGGACCTGCATGTGCAGTTCGAGACGACGCGCGGCATCGTCCGTGCCGTCGAAGGTATTTCCTACACAGTGCGCCGTGGCGAGACGGTAGCGATCGTCGGCGAGTCCGGCTGCGGCAAGTCGGTCTCTTCCCTGGCGATCATGCGGCTCCTGCCGCGCAAGACCGCGCGTATTACGCGCGGCCGCATCATGCTCGACGGGCGCAATTTGCTTGATCTTTCCGACGAGCAGATGCGCGAAGTGCGCGGCCGCGACGTATCGATGATTTTCCAGGAACCGATGACGTCGCTGAACCCGGTGCTGCCGATCGGGCTTCAGATCATGGAGCCGCTCTTCATCCATCTGAAGATGACGCCGGAGCAGGCTAAGGCCCGTGCCATGGAGTTGCTTGAGCTTGTGGGCATCACCGATTCCGCGCGCCGGCTCGACCAGTATCCGCACCAGTTCTCGGGCGGCATGCGCCAGCGCGTGATGATCGCGATCGGACTTGCCTGCAACCCCAAGCTCATCATCGCCGACGAGCCGACGACGGCACTCGACGTGACAATCCAGGCGCAGATTCTCGAGCTGATGAAGAACCTCTCGCGCGAACTCGGCATCGCGCTGGTCATCATCACCCACAACCTTGGCATCGTCGCCCGTTACGCCGACCGCGTAAACGTCATGTACGCCGGCAACATCATCGAGCAGGGCAGCGCCGACGACATTTTTCTTTCACCGGCCCATCCGTATGCCATCGGCCTGATGCGTTCGGTGCCGCGCCTCGACGAGCCGCGCGGAACGCGCCTGGAGACCATCGAAGGCCTGCCGCCGGACCTCCTGAACCCGCCGAGCGGCTGCCGATTCTCTCCGCGCTGCCCGCACAGGATTGAAATCTGCTCGCAACCGATCGAACTGCGCCCCGCCGGCGAGGGGCATCTTTCGCGTTGCCATCGCGTCGATGAGGTTGTCGCCGGCAAGCTGACCAAGCCGCAGGTCGTTGTCGCGCGTCTGGCCCAGCAGGAGCTTGACCACACCAATCCGATCATGGCGGTGGAGAATCTGAAGAAGTTTTTCAACGTCACGCTCGCCCGCAAGAACTGGATCAGCCAGGAAAAGGCGGTTGTACGCGCGGTCAACGACGTGTCGTTTTCAATCGCCAAGGGCGAGACGCTTGGTCTTGTCGGTGAGTCGGGTTGTGGCAAGACCACCGTCGGCCGCGTGGTGCTGAGGCTAGACGACGCTACTGAAGGCAAGATCAAGTTCGAGGGCCTGGACATTACGCATTCCAGCTCCGGCGCCATGCGCGAGAAGCGGCGCCGGATTCAGGTGATCTTCCAGGACCCTTATTCGTCGCTCAATCCGCGCATGACCTGCGGGGAGATCATCGCGGAGCCGCTCGCCGTCTATAAAATCGTCGCGGAGAAGAAGGCGCGCGAGGAACGCGTCGCCGAGCTTCTGCAGCAGGTCGGGCTCTTTCCATATATGGCCGAGCGTTATCCGCACGAATTGTCCGGCGGCCAGCGCCAGCGCGTCGGCATCGCGCGCGCGCTGGCACTTGAGCCCACCTTCATCGTTTGCGACGAGCCGGTGTCGGCGCTGGACGTATCCATTCAAGGCCAGATCATCAATTTGCTGGAAGATTTGCAGCAGCGCCTCGGCCTGAGCTTCCTGTTCATCGCGCACGATCTCGCGGTGGTGCGGCACATCTCCAACCGCGTGGCGGTGATGTATCTCGGCCGCATCATGGAGCTTGCAGACCGCGACGAGCTGTATGCGAATCCGGCTCATCCCTATACGCAGGCGCTGCTCGACGCGGCCCCGATCCCCGATCCGAAGGTCGAACGCGGGCGCGCCCCGCGCGCGCTCAAGGGCGAAATTCCTTCGCCCTTGAAGCCGCCGTCCGGCTGCGTGTTCCACACGCGCTGCCCCTTCGCCATTGAAGTGTGCAAGGAAGAAGTCCCGGAGACGAGGCAATTCGGTCCTCGTCATCTGGTTGCCTGTCACCGAGCAGAAGAAGTCGTCGCCCATGCAGCGACGGCCAGAAATTGAAACACTCAGGGAGGACTACAGAATGAAAGCACCGATTCTGGGCTTGGTGGGAGCGCTCGCCTTTACGTTTGGCGGCGTATTCTCCGAAGCTCATGCCCAACAACCGAAGCGCGGCGGCATTCTGCAATTCGCGATCAGCGCAGAAGCGCCACATTACGACCCGCATGCCAGCGATACTTACGCAACACTGCATTTTTCATCGCCGTTCTATTCGACGCTTCTGACATACGACCTCTCCAAATTCCCGGCGATTAAGGGCGATCTGGCGAAATCCTGGACGGTTTCACCTGACAAGCTGACCTACACCTTCGTATTGAACGAGGGCGTAAAGTTTCATGACGGCACGACGCTTACCTCGGAAGACATCAAGGCGACCTACGACCGCCTTCGCAATCCTCCGCAGGGCGTGGTTTCCAACCGCCGCGCGACCTTCGCAGACATCGACACGATCGAAACCCCGAATCCAACGACCGTTGTCTTCAAGTTGAAGGCGGTGAACTCTTCGATGCTCGATCACTTCGCGAGCCCGTGGAACACGGTCTATTCGGCGAAGGACCTAGCCGCCGATCCGGCAGGTCCCCGCACCAAGATCAACGGCACCGGACCTTTCACCTTCGTGGAACACGTGAAGGGCAGCCACGTCGCGGGCAAGAAGAACGACAACTACTTCAAGAAGGGCCTGCCTTATCTCGATGGCTATCGCGGCGTGTTCACGCTGCAGGCAGCCGCCATGCTGAACGCCATCCAGGGCGGTCAGGTGCTCGGCGAATTCCGTGGAATTTCGCCGGCGGAACGCGACCGTCTCGTCTCTGCGATGGGCGACAAGCTCCGCATCGAGGAGTCGAGCTGGACGCTGAACCTGCTGGTTTCCTTCAATACCGAAAAGCCACCGTTCAACGACGTGAAGGTGCGCAGGGCGCTTCTGTTGGCGATTGACCGCTGGGGTGGCAGCCAGGGACTCTCGCGTATTTCGACCTTGCGCGCGGTCGGTGGCGTGGTCCGTCCGGGTGCGCCACTGGCGACGCCTGAGGCCGAACTCGCCAAACTTCCGGGCTTCGGCAAGGACATCAAGGCGGCCCGCGCGGAAGCGAGGAAGCTGCTGAAGGAAGCCGGTCAGGAGAACCTCAAATTCGTTCTCTGGAACCGCAACCTGGCGATGCCCTACACTCCGGCGGGAATCTTCCTCGTCGACCAGTGGCGGCAGATCGGCGTCGAAGTCGAACATAAACAGTCCGACACCGCGCCGTACATCGCGGCCATGCAGAGCGGCAATTTCGACGTGGCGATCGACTTCTCCAACCTGTTCAACGACGATCCCACGCTCTCGCTTACCAAGTTCCTCTCGCACAAGAAGAACCCGCTCAACATGTCGCGGGCGAACGACGACGAGGTGGACAAGCTCTACGACCAGCAGCTACGTGAAGGCGACGTGGAGAAGCGCAAGGCGTTGATCCGCGCGCTGGAGAAGCGTGTGTTCGAGCAGGGCTATCAACAGCCGCTGCTTTGGTGGCACCGCATCGTCCCGACTCATAAGGTCGTGATGGGCTGGAAAATGTCGCCAAGCCATAACCTCGGCGCCGATCTCGCCGAAGTGTGGCTGAACCAGTGAAGACTTATTTCATCCTTCCAGACGGCCGCTTCGCGGCCTCCTCAGGATGAGGTAACAATCGATTAGGCCTCACCCCGAGGAGCGGCCGAAAGCCGCGTCTCGAAGGGTGGGGCCGAAATCCGGGACAGAACATGCTCCGCTATACGATCAACCGCATCCTGCTGATGATCCCCACGCTGATCGGCGTGGCGGTGCTCGTGTTCTTCATGCTGCGCATCGTTCCCGGCGATATCGTCGAGGTGAAGCTGCGCGGCGACGGCGGCAACATCACCCAGGAGGTGGTCGAGCAGGAGCGCAAGCGGCTCGGCCTCGACCGGCCCCTGCTCATTCAGTTCAAGGATTACATGATCGGGTTGGCCAAACTCGATCTCGGCATTTCCATGTGGACCGAGCGGCCGGTGATCGAGGAGATCGCAATCCGGCTCGAACTGTCCCTCGAAGTGGCGATCCTCGCGACCATCATCGCAATCCTGTTGGCCGTGCCTTTGGGGACGGCAGCCGCGCTGATGCGCGACACATGGGTCGACTACGCGGTCCGCATCATCACCATCGGCGGGCTTTCGATCCCGTCCTTCTGGTTCGGCATGTTGATCATGCTGACCCTGCTCTCCTTGTTTAACTGGCTGCCGCCGATCGTATTCACGCCGATCTATGTCGATCCGGTCGCGAATCTGACGCAACTGATCTGGCCGGCAATGGCGGTGGGCTACCGCTACTGCGCCGTTACCGCGCGCATGATCCGTTCCTCGCTGCTGGAAATCATGTCGGAAGATTACATCCGCACCGCCCGCGCCAAGGGCGTTTACGAAAAGCTCGTCGTTTCGCGCCATGCGCTTCGCAATGCGATGTTGCCGGCGATCACGGTGATCGGTCTTGAATTCGCGTTTCTCATCGGCGGTCTGGTGGTCACCGAGCAGGTGTTCAACCTGAACGGCATTGGTCAGCTCTTTGTCCAGAGCGTGTCGCGCAATGACTTCATGCTCATTCAGGGCATGGTGATGATGATCGCGGTGTTCTATGTGTTTGTGAATCTCATCGTCGATCTGCTCTACGCGGTCTTCGATCCGCGCATCCGGTACGGCTGAGGAGGCTCGAATGGCCGTCATTTCCGCTCCCGCATCAGCAGCCGTAGCACCCAGGCGCCGCGGTCCTGTCATGGAATTCATCTACAAGCAGCCGCTGGGCGCGGTCAGTCTTGTTGTGATCCTCATCATGATGTTTGCCGGCATTTTTTCCGAACTGGTGGCGCCCTACGATCCGCTCACGATCGATTTTGCCTCGATCCTTGCCGCTCCGTCCTGGGACCACTGGATGGGCACCGATGCCTATGGCCGCGATATTTTCTCGCGCATCATTCACGGCTCACGCACGGCCCTGGTGATCGGCTTCGCCGCTTCGTTCATTGGCTCGACACTCGGCGCCATGCTCGGCGTCGCCTCGGCTTTTTTCGGCGGCAAGATCGACGACTGGATTCAGCGTTTCGTGGACGTGCTGCTCGCGTTCCCGATCATCGTGCTGGCGCTTGTGGTCGTTGCGGCCCTCCGCAAGACGGTGGTCGCGGGCGTGGACGTCAATCTGGTCTTCGCCATCTCGATCCCGATCCTGCCGCGCGTGGCCCGCGTCGTGCGCGCCGCGGCACTCTCGGTACGCGTAATGCCTTATGTCGATGCGGCCCGCGCCGCCGGCTACTCCAATTCGCGTATCATCTTCCGGCACATGGCGCCGAACGTGGTGGCGCCGTACCTGATCATGTTCACGGCCTTCATCGCGCAGGCGATCCTGCTCGAAGCCTCGCTCTCGTTCCTCGGTCTCGGCGTAACCGAGCCGACGGCGGCATGGGGGCTGATGCTCTCGGGCAATGCGGCGGACTTCTATCGCGAGGCGCCGTGGATGATCCTGTTCCCCGGCATTGCGATTTCGCTCGCGGTGTTCGCCTTCAACCTCTTCGGCGACAGCCTGCGCGACTATCTCGATCCGCGGTTCAGGGTCTAACTCCAACGATAGCCGCCTCATCCTGAGGAGCCGCGCGTAAGTGCGGCGTCTCGAAGGATGAAGGCGGCCTCATGCTTCGAGACGCGCCTGACGGCGCTCCTCAGCATGAGGTTTGAGTTTTCAGATTAAGCCAAGCCCTTCGCGTAAGTGCCGGCGTAAGTCTCGCGCAGGATGTTCTTCTGTACCTTACCCATCGCGTTGCGGGGCAGTTCCAGCACGAAGAACACGCGCTTGGGCTGCTTGAACTTCGCGAGCCGGCCTTCCAGCGCCTTCAGCACTGCGGCTTCGGTGACGCTTGCGTCCTTGGCGCGGACGCACACCGCCGTGACACCCTCGCCGAAATCCGGATGCGGCAAGCCGATCACGGCGGATTCGTTGATGCCCGGAATGGCGTCGATCTCGGATTCCACCTCCTTCGGATACACATTGTAGCCGCCGGTGATGACAAGATCCTTGGAGCGGCCGACGATGTGAATGTAGCCGCGCTCGTCCACCTTCGAGACATCGCCGGTGATGAAAAAACCGTCTGCGCGGAATTCGGCTTTCGTTTTCTCCGGCATCCGCCAGTAGGCCTGAAACACATTCGGCCCGCGCACTTCCAGCACCCCGACTTCACCCTGCGGAAGCATCCTCCCTGTCTCTGCGTCGGCGATGCGGACTTCGATGCCGGGCAAAGGAAAGCCGACCGTACCCGCGATGCGGTCGCCGTCATACGGATTCGAGGTGATCATGCCGGTTTCGGTCATGCCGTAGCGCTCAAGAATCGCGTGACCGGTGCGCGTCTTGAAGGCGTCATGGGTCTCGGCGAGCAGCGGCGCGGAACCGGCTGTGAACAGGCGCATGTGCTTCGTGGCTTCCTTGGTGAGGCCCGGATGCTCCACCAGCCGCACGTAGAAGGTGGGCACGCCCATCATGCTGGTGGCGCGCGGCATCAGCTTCATGATCTGGTCGGGATCGAATTTCTGCAGATAGATCATCGTGCCGCCGGCGAGGAGCAGCACGTTGCTCGCGACGAAGAGGCCGTGTGTATGGAAGATCGGCAGTGCGTGAAGAAGCACGTCTTTGCCGGTGAAGCGCCAATAATCCTTCAGCACCGCCGCATTGGAATAGAGATTTTCATGCGTCAGCATCGCGCCCTTGGAGCGGCCGGTGGTGCCCGATGTGTAGAGAATGGCGGCGAGATCGTCCGGACCGCGCGCGACGACGGGCTGGATCGGCGCGCCTCCAGCATTCTTCAATAGGGTGCCGTCGCCATTCACGCCGAGACTCTCCACGTGAATCCTGCCGAGCTTCGCGCACAGCCCGCGCACATCCTTCTCGGTTTCCGGCCGGCAGACCACGAAACTCGGATCGGAGTCGGTGAGAAAATAGTCAAGCTCGGGCAGCGGGTAAGCCGTATTGAGGGGCAGGAAAGCGGCCCCCGCCCGCAGCGAGGCGAGATAAAGCGCGAGCCCCTGCCAGGATTTTTCGATCTGCGCGGCGACCCGGTCGCCGGGCTTCACGCCCGAGCGGATGAGATGGCCCGATAGTGTTTCCACCAGCGCATAGAGATCGCCGTAGGAAATCCGCTTGCCGTCCGCGAGTTCGATCGCCGACTTGTCACGGGAAGGGATCGCGCCAACGAGCGCGTCGTAGAAATGATTGCTCATGACTGGGCGGCGAGGGCGCGGGGCAACTTTTCGGTTTTCAGCATGCGTTTCACGTTCGTGCTCGCCACCACTTCGCTGTTGGCGGCATACGCCTCGTGGTTCTTCTCGATGTCGGCGAGCACATATTGATAATTCACCATCAGTCCGGCGGCTTGCGAAATGCCCTTCACGGACGTATCGCCCATCAGGTTGATGCGTTCAAGCCGGGCGCCGTTGCCGAGATGAAAGCGCGCGACCGGATCGACCGGGCGGCCGCGGCCCGTGCGCGCGACAAGAAAATAATGCGCGGCGAGCGGGCCGATCACCGGCATGAGGGCGGCGACCTTCTCGCGTGATTGTTCCCAGCCCGGCGTATCCAGAATCGCCAGCGTGTTCCTGTCCTGCGGGGCGACGGCGGATTCGTCCTTCCTTCGCTCACCGTTCAGCCATTTCGCGAAGCCGGGCACCGGCGAGAGCGTGACGAAGGTGCTGAGGTTCGGAAACTCGCGCGAGATTTCCTCCACCACCTGCTTGATCAGGAAACTGCCGAAGGTGACGCCGGAAAGCCCGCGCTGGCAATTGGAGATCGAATAGAAAGTCGCGGTCGTCGCCATTTTCGGATCGATGGGCGTGCGCGACTGATCGAGGATGGGCACGATTGCACCAGGGATTTCCCGTGTGAGGGCCACTTCGACGAAGATCAGCGGCTCGTCCACGAGAGCTGGATGAAAGAAGGCGTAGCAGCGCCGGTCCGTTGGATCGATGCGCGAGCGCAGGCCATCCCAATCCTGGATCTCGTGCACCGCCTCATAGCGGATGATTTTTTCGAGCACGATCGCGGGGGACGACCAGTCGATCCGGCGCAGCACGAGGAAACCCCGGTTGAACCACGACGACAGGAGATGCCGGAAATCGTCGTCGATGCCGGCGAGATCCTTCCGCAGCTCCAGCGCATTCAGCAGTTGCTCGCGCATGGCAACGAGAGCCGCCGTGGCGCCCGGTGCGAGATTGAGGCGCCGGATCAGTTCCTGCCGGCGCGGCTCGGCGGCAGCCGACAACTTCGCGGCATTCGTCTCGCTCGGATCGGACTGGTAGGCGGCCGTAGCCGTTTGCAGCTGCGCGTGATCGTGGCCGAAGGTATTGGAGAGCGCCTCGAAGAAGGCGACGCGCTCGCCGGTTTTCATTTCGTTGAACTCGCCAAGGATTTCGCGCGCAAGCGCCACGCCCGACGCCTCGCCGCGGCCTGACAGTAACTGGTTGCAGAGATCGACCAGCGAAGCGGTCTTCACTTCCCCGGGCGCGCGGCGTTCGCGGCCGGGGATCAGTGCGCGCCCGCGATCCGCGATCGATTGCAACAATTCGCTGAAAAATCTGGTGTTCATGGCGGTTTTATCCGGAGCGGTTGTGGCGGTTTGGCGTCCGCCCTGTCAACCCGCATGCACGCGTGAATTCCATTCAGCGACAATCGTTCCTAAAGCATCGAGCCCGTCCGTCAGCGCTGCCGGACCCGGCTGGAGAATCAGCGCCGATTTAATCTCATGGAGATGCCCGTTTCGCACGGCTGGTATGTTCTGGAAACCGCGACGGGCGGCGAACAGCTCGGGCCGGAATTTCTTGCCGCACCAGGAGCCGATCACGATATCTGGTGCGGCCTCGATCACCTGTTCGCGCGAGACGATGCGCTCTTTTGCGGCCGGGCATTTCGCAAGCTCCGGAAAAATGTCTTCCCCGCCTGCGATCTCGACAAGCTCCGACACCCAGCCAATGCCGGAGATCATCGGCTCGTCCCATTCCTCGAAATAGACGCGCGGACAGCGCGCCAGCATGTCCGCCCGCGCTTTTGCGGCCTCGACCCGGCCGCGCAATTCGTCGGCGAGTTGCCCGGCTTTTTCCGATGCGCCCACAAGCGCGCCCACGGTTTCGATCATGGCGAAAATGCCGGCGAGATCGCGCTGGTTGAAAGCATGCACCGCGACACCCGCGCGGATCAGTCCGGCCGCGATATCGGCCTGAAGATCGGAGAACGTGAAAACAAGATCGGGCTTTAGCGCGAGAATCTTGTCCGTGTCCGCGGAGATGAATGCCGAGACGCGCGGCTTGTCTTTCCGGACGCGCGCAGGGCGTACCGCATATCCCGAAACGCCGACGATGCGATCCTCTTCGCCCAGGAGATACATCGTCTCGACCGTTTCCTCGGTCAGACAGACGATACGTTGGGGCGGGAAGATTCGCATCTTGCATCCTACGCATTCAAATCCCTCCCCCTGAAAGGGGGAGGGTCAGGGAGGGGTCGCAATCGAGCCCGACCCCCCGCCCGGTTTGCTCTTGCTTGCGCAATCGCAAACCGGCCTCCCCCCTTTCAGGGAGAGGTATTGAAAGCTATAGCTTTGGCAGGGAGTGAAAATGAATACAAAAAACACCTCCGAAGAATTCGACTACATCATCGTGGGCGCCGGCTCGGCCGGCTGCGTGCTAGCGAACCGGCTGACCGCCGATCCCTCCAAGCGCGTGTTGCTGCTCGAAGCGGGCGGCAAGGACAGCTGGATCTGGTTTCACATCCCGGTCGGTTATCTGTTCGCGATCGGAAATCCAAGATCGGACTGGTGCTTCAAGACCGAGCCGGAGCCGGGCCTGAACGGACGCACGCTCGCCTATCCGCGCGGCAAGGCGATCGGCGGCTCATCAGCCATCAACGCGATGATCTACATGCGCGGGCAGGCGGCTGACTACGATCACTGGCGGCAGCTGGGCATGACCGGCTGGGGCTGGAACGATGTGTTGCCGCTCTTCATGAAACACGAGGACACTTTCCTCGGGGACAGCGAGCATCATGCGACCGGCGGAGAATTGCGCGTCGAGTTTCCGCGCGTGAAGTGGGAAATTCTGGAACGCATTAGGGAAGCGGGCGCGCAGACGGGAATTCCGCCGATCAACGATTTCAACTGCGGCGACAATGAAGGCTCCTGCTACTTCCACGTCACCCAGAAGAAGGGCCGCCGCTGGAGTGCCGCGCGCGGCTTCCTGAAGCCCGTCCTGCACAGGCAGAATCTGGAAGTCGAAACCGGCGTGCTCGCCGAGAAAATCCTGTTCGAGGGCAAGCGAGCCGTGGGCATCGCTTACCGCCACAACGGTGCGCTGAAAACCGCTCGGGCGCGGGGCGAGGTGATCCTCGCCGCCGGCGCGCTCGGCTCTCCGCAGTTGCTGATGCTGTCGGGCGTCGGCCCGGCCGAACATCTGAAAGCGCACGGCATTCCGGTACTGCTCGACAAGCCGGGCGTCGGCGAAAATTTGCAGGATCATCTGCAGCTTCGGTTAATCTTCAAGATCAACGGCATGCAGACGCTGAACGAGCGCTATCACTCTTTGCCGAAGCGAGCGATGATGGGTATCGAATATGCGCTCCGCCGGACGGGACCGCTGACCATGGCGCCGTCGCAGTTGGGATTCTTCACGCGCTCCGATCGCGATCAGGAACGCGCCAACATCCAGTTTCATGTGCAGCCGCTGTCGCTCGACCGTTTTGGCGAGCCGCTGCATACGTTCCCGGCCTTCACGATGAGCGTTTGCAATCTGCAGCCGACGAGCCGCGGCACGATCCGGCTCAAGAGCGGTGATCCAACGTCGGCGCCGGAGATCAAGCTGAACTATCTTTCGACCGAGGAAGACCGGCGCGTGGCGTCGGATTCCATCCGGGTCGTGCGGAAAGTCGCGAAGGCACCCGCGCTCGCGCAATATCAGCCGGATGAAATCCTGCCGGGCCCGAGCGTGGGCGACGGCGAAGACGAACTGCTGAAAGCCGCCGGCGACATCGGCACCACGATTTTTCATCCGGTCGGAACGGCGAAAATGGGCCTGCCGTCCGATCCGCGCGCGGTGGTGGATGAGCGGTTGCGTTTCATCGGCATTGACGGTCTTCGTGTGATCGACGCCTCGATTATGCCGACCGTCACATCCGGCAACACCAACGCGCCCACGATCATGATCGGCGAGAAGGGCGCGCAGATGGTGATCGAGGACGCGCGGAAGTGATGAGACTTGTCTGTCATCGTCCGCGAAAGCGGACGATCCAGTAATTCCTGAATAGCGGTGTTTACTGGATGCCCCGCCTTCGCGGGGCATGACACGCTGACGAAATGCTCAAGCCTTGTGATATTCGCGATACCACGCAACAAAACGGTCGATGCCGGTTTCGAGCGTGGTTGAGGGCCGGAAGCCGACAGCCTGAAAGAGATCGTCAGTGTTTGCCGCCGTGCGCCAGATGTCGCCGGGCGGCAATTTGCGATCCACGATCTGCGCTTTCTTGTTGGTCGCACGCTCGATCTGCCGGATAACCTCGTTCAGCTTTACCGTTGACGAATTGCCGATGTTGTAGATGCGGTATGGCGCGTTTGACGTCGCCGGGTTGGGCGCGTCGCCGGACCAGTTCGGGTCGGGCTGCGGGATCAGCGCGGTTGCGCGCACCACACCTTCCACCACATCGTCGATATAGGTGAAGTCGCGTTCGACTTCGCCTTTCTCAACGACCTCGATCGGCCTTCCGGACATCATCGACGCGGTGAAAATATAGACCGCCATATCGGGCCGGCCCCAGGGGCCGTACACGGTGAAGAAGCGGAGGCCTGTGGTCGGCATCTTGTGGAGTTGCGCATAGGAGTGAGCCATCATCTCATTGGCGCGCTTGGTGGCGCCGTAAAAGGAAACCGGAAAATCGGCAGGTTCCTTTTCCGACCAAGGAAAGCGCGTTACCGCGCCGTAAACCGAACTCGACGACGCATAGAGAAAATGCTTCACGCGCAGCCGCCGCGCGGACTCCATGACGTTGAAAAATCCGTTCAGGTTGGCCGACACATACGCAGCCGGGTTGTCGAAGGCGTAACGTACGCCCGCTTGTGCCGCGAGATGGACGACATATTCCGGCTGCGCCACGTCGAACATGCGCTCGACCGTTTCCTCCTCCGCGATGTCGCCGCGGAAAAAGTGAAAACGGTCCTGTTCCATGAGTTTTGCGAGCCGCGCCTTCTTCAGCCGAGGATCGTAATAGGGATTGAGATTGTCGATGCCGGCAACCGAATGGCCTTCGGCCAGCAGGCGCTGCGAAACGTGGAATCCGATGAAGCCCGCGCAGCCGGTGACGACGATGGGCCGTCTTGTCTCGATCTTCATCGGTAGAAATTACCCGCGTGCGCCGTTGATTTCGCAAGCCGATTAACCGTTGCCCGCAAGGATTTGCAAGGGGCAACAACAGGGTTTGCGCAAACGCCGTTAAGCCCAAGAATAGAATCATTGACGAAACGGCTGCGAATCGTTCGAGTAGCGTCGCGGCGTGCAAATTTTAGTGCGATTTGCTGGAAATATCACGGGAATACGAAGCGAGGCAAAGATGAGTCCCGATCTGTTGTTGCTGGCTGCCATCGGCTTTTTCGCGCAGCTTATTGATGGCTCGCTCGGCATGGCCTACGGGCTGATCTCCACCTCTGCCATGCTGACCATGGGCATGCCGCCGGCACAGGCGAGCGCCATCGTGCATACCGCCGAGGTATTCACGACCGCCGCGTCCGGCGCATCCCATGTGTGGCACAGGAACGTGGACTGGCGGTTGGTATTGCGGCTCGGCGTCGCAGGCGTGATCGGCGCGGTCATTGGCGCCTGGGTGCTCTCCAATGTAGACGGAGAGATGATCCGGCCGTTCGTGTCCGTTTATCTCCTGGCGGTCGGCGCGCTCGTGATCCTGAAGGCCTATCGCGCGATCCCGAAGAGCGATGTCGATTTTCGCCTGGCGCCGCCCCTTGGTTTGGCAGGGGGGTTCCTTGACGCGAGTGGCGGCGGCGGGTGGGGGCCGGTCGTCACTTCGACGCTGATCGGCTCCGGTCAGGCGCCGCGCAAAGTGGTGGGTTCAGTAAACACCACGGAATTTTTCGTCACCAGTGCGGCAGCCACGACCTTCTTCCTCGAACTCGGCGCGTCGCCGCTTTATGAGTTGGCGGCACTCGTGATCGGCGGCGTGATCGCGGCACCCTTCGGCGGCTGGGCGGTGAAGCACATTCAGCCGCGAATGTTGATGATCCTCGTCGGATTTCTCGTGATCGCTTTGTCGGTCTGGCAGCTTGTTCGCTTTTTCAAACTGATCTGATCCAGATTACCTCGCGAGCAGCGAATTATTTTGCGAGGAGGACTTGCCGGCAGGATTGCGGCAAGTCCGCCATCGTCAGCGGCGGCTTGGGTTTCGGCTTCGGCGCATCGAGCGGTGCCGGAGGCGGATACAGCACCGCATCCGTGAACCACCAGTCCAATTCCTTGCCGCAGCCGTCGCCAGGAACGACCGGCTCCTGTGGCTGACACTCCGGACTGTCCTTCGGACAACGGATGCGGATGTGCATGTGATAGTCGTGACCGTAGATCGGACGCACCTTTTGCAGCCAGCCGCGGTCGTCCTGCGCGTCTCGGCAGAGCGCCTTCTTGATCGCTGCGTTGACGAGCACGCGCTCGACGATCGGATCCTCGGCGGCGGCCTTGATCACGCGCCAGTGCGTCGGCGTCCAGGCGGCGGGGTCGATATCCTTGCGGTCCCTGCGCACCATGAGTTGCGGTGGAAATTCCTCGCGCTCCGCGCGCGGAATCAACAAGCTCGGCATCGGCGTCAGCCACACATCCGCATCGAGACCAAGCTGGTGCGAGGCGTGGCCCGACAGCATCGGCCCGCCGCGCGGCTGCGCGAGATCGCCTACGAGCAAGCCCGGCCAGCCCGCCACTTGCGGTACTTTATTGGCGAGCCGCTCCAGATACGCGATCAATTCCGGATGCCCCCAGTTGCGGTTGCGCGACAGCCGCATCGCTTGCCAGGTTGGCCCCTCGACCGGAAGCGCCAGCGCGCCGGAAAGACAGCCCTTGGCGTAGGTGCCGATTGCGCGCGCCGCGACGGGAGCCGCGGCCTTCATGCCGCCGAACAATTCCTTGGCGGGCTTGCCCGCCTGCCAGACATCGGCGGCCGACAACCCCTGCCCAGCGGCGGCGGAAGGCACGAAAAACGCGAGCAAGGCGAGCGTTGCGATTCTCATGGCGCGGATACTAGCGGAAGAACTGCGACGGAAAAACGTTTCAACGCCGGACGCGAAATACCTTCATCGGCTCGGCGGCATCGCCCGCCACCGGCTCCAGGTAGGGTGGAACCAAACCGTTGGAGAGCCGTGCCACGAGACCCTGCGGGGCGGCGCGCTCGTAATTGATCCGTTCCGGCCCGCCGGGACAGATCGCGATGTAATTTACGCGGTTCGCGGCTATGGCGTGCTGCACGAGCGCGTCGTCGCCGAGCAGCACATCGAATGCGGCTTTATTGGCTTCGCCATTGCGATGATAGGGCGCGGCCAGAATGGAGTGCTTCGTCATGGCGAGGATTGCGGGACCGTTATCCACGAACGAAACCACGAGACCCGTCTCCACTCTTTGCAGGGGTGCGAAATCGGCGACACGGCGGCAGGCACCGGGGCCGTCCTGATAGACGGTGAGACGCGCGGGATTCGCCGCGTGCAGTCCGGCCCCAATGGCCTGACCGGCAAGAACGAGGGCCGGGCTGGAAATCGCGAACAGCGCGACGATGGTCCGGATGCGTGCGCGACCGGTGTTGCCAGCGAGCGTGACGATCGCGGCCGCGAGAATTGCATTCGCAAGCAGATTGGCGGCAGCGGCACCGCGCACCTGCCAGAGCGCCACGCCAAAGAGCGCAAGCAGCAGAAGCATCGGTGCGAGCCAGTTCATGCGCCCTTCAGGCGATGCCCGCCACATTGCCACGGCACCCAGCATGAGCCCGGCGAAGGCGGGCGCGTAGATCGCGAGAAATTCCTCCGGCATGTTGTTGAAAATATCGGCGGCGTTCTGCGCTTCCGATACGTGCGCGAGCCAGAGCGTCACCATGCGCGGGTCGAGTTCGGCGTAAGGATCCCCGAGACAGTTGGGGAAGGCGGCCGCCACGGCAATCAAGGCAATGCCGGAAACGGCCACACCCGCGATCAGCCGCGCCTTCACACTTTGCAGCCGGGCACTCATGGACGCGAGCAGAGCAAGGCCGCCACCGGAGAATGCAGCGACCGCGACCCACGCCGCCGAAATCTGGTCGCAGACCGGCGCGAGCCATTCTGACGGCGGGACGGTCATTGCAAAAAAAGTTGCCGTGCCCGCACCAAAGGCTAGGCCGAAGTCCAACATGCTGCGCGCCGCGGAATTCCCTTCGATCGCCCAGCGTAATCCGCTCGCCACAAGGAGTGCTGCGATGGCCGGGAGCATTTCCAGCCCGATGGCGAGCGAAAGCGAAGCCGCGAAACCTCCGCCCAAAGCCACCCATCGTTTGGCGTTCGGCATCGCGCCCGCACAAGCCGCGAGCGCCAGCACGATCTGGATGCCGTGGTGGTCGAGCGCGCCGGGACGGAAATGCACGAGTGCTGGAATCGAAACCGCGACCAGCAACACCGTGGTCAGCCCCGCTGCTTCGCCGCCGAGCCGCTTTGCCATCCACGCCGCCAGCGCCAGCGCGGGCAGGAACAGGAACAAAGGCCAGAGCGCGGACGCGATGGCTTCGGCCATATGCTGCCCCGCAAACGGAGCAAGCAGCAGGATCAATCCCGCGATCGGCAGGTCCACCAGCCGCGACCAGTGCATCGCAACACCCGCGGGCGGAGCCAGGCGATACTGCTTGAGGTCGAACCAGCCCTGCCCGTTCAGAAAATCGCGCACTTCCACGAGCCGCATGTGGTCGTCCATCGACATGGAGTCGAAAACGTTCTTGCCGCCGAGCAACGCGGCCGCGCTGACGGCGGCCCAGGCAACCCAAACGAGCGGCTTCAGCCGGTAGCGCATTACAGCTCCGGTCAGGGGAAGCGAATGGGCGGGTTCGGCGAGCGACAAGGGCTGCTCCGGCGGCGGGAATTGGCATGGAGCCTAGTTCAATGTGATTGAGGGGAAGTGAATCCGCTTTGAGGTCACAGGACGCGAAAATCCACACCAAAGTGAATGAATTTAACCAAACCGCGATGGAAAAAAGTTACCCGGCTGACGTATAAGGAATTGGGGATCGGGGGACATCATGCTGCGGATATTGGCTTTGCTCGGCGCTCTATTTGCGGGCGCGGTTTTCTCGTCGCCTACGGCCAAGGCTGACGTGGTGGCGCTCATCGACATCGGCACGCAGACCGTGACCGTGAAAGTGAACGGCTTCACGCGCCACACATTCGCGGCTTCGACCGCGCGTCCCGGCTTCTTCACGCCGATCGGCACGTTCAAGGCCGAAAAAATGTTCGTGATGGCGTATTCGTCGCTCTACAACAACGCGCCCATGCCGAACGCGGTTTTCTTTCATTACGGCTGGGCGATTCACGGCACGACCGATGTGGCGAAACTCGGCCGCCCGGCTTCCGCGGGCTGCGTGCGCCTGCATCCGCAAAACGCGAAAATCCTGTTCGACCTGATCAAGACCTACGGGCAGGAGAATGCGCAGATCGTCGTGCTCAATTCGGCGGTGGCGGCGAAGACCGCCACCATCCAGCACGTGCTCGGACCGCTGAGCTATACGGTCAACTGAATTCAGACATGCGACGCCCGCGCTTCATTGCGCGGGCGTTTTTTATTCGATGACGATTTCGCCCGTCATGCCGTGATGGGCGTGGGTCTTGCCGTCCTTGCCAACGATCCCGCATTGCAGGTCGGTGATCTTTCCGGCGGCGACCGGCACGAACCACCATTCGGCGGCGTGGCCCGGATAGACCTCGATCTCGCGGATCGCACCCTTGAATTCCGCGAGGGTGACGTTCTTGCCGTCGCGGCTTTGCACGACCTGCACCTTGCGCGTCCAGATCATCTGCGAGAAGGCGTGCGAGGTGAAGTAATGCGGATCGTCGCTCGGATTTTTCAGGATCAATTTGTACAGCTTGCCGGTCTCGAATTTCAGGTTGCTCGGGCTGAAGCTGTGATGCCCGCCGGGCTTGCCCATCTCGACGGTGATTTCGATCGGCGTCTGCCTTGAGAGATCGCCGGCGAGTGCGGTGCCGGCGAAGGCTGCGGCCGTGAGCGCAGCCAGCATGCCGTTCGCGAAATCCTTTTTGCGCATGAAGTTTTTCCTCCCTTTGAGCAATCGGCAGATGCTAATGCTCCTGCGAATTATTCGCAAGTAAAAGTTTGGAGGGCATGCATGAGGGATTGGGAGGTATGTGGGGATGGAAGGCTCGCAAGCAGAGCGGAACCAGGCCTTGCGCGCGCCGTTAGCCCGGAAGCTTCAACGAGGAGGAAATCATGGCGACCGCGAAACCCCCAATGAAATCCGCAAAATTCGACCTGATCGAGAGCGACCGGGTCGAAGGCACGACCGTCTATCGCTCCGACGGCACCAAGATCGGCGCGATCGAGCGGGTGATGATCGACAAATACTCCGGACAGGCGACCTACGCCGTCATGAGCTTCGGCGGGCTGCTGGGATTTGGCCACGACCACTATCCGATCCCGTGGGCCAAGCTCGACTACAATCCCGAACTCGGCGGCTATGAAGTCAATATCAGCGACTCCGAGCTGAAGAACGCGCCGCATTTCGATCCCGGCAAGGAATATAACTGGGGCGATCCTGCGGCGAACCAGAAGGTCTACGACTACTATCGCGTCGGGCTCTGAAGCAGCGTCACCCTGAGGTGCCCGCGCATGGCGCGGGCCTCGAAGGGTGCGCCGCCATCCTTCGAGGCTCGTTCGCTTCGCTCACTCGCGCCTCAGGATGACGGAAAAAATCGCCTCGCGAAAGCGGGGCGTTTTTCTGTTTGTCATCGCCGGGCTTGGCCCGGCGATCCCGCTTAGGGCGGCACGGCCTTGCCCAACGAATCGGGATCACCGGGTCTCACAGCGCCGAGCCGCTTCCCGCGGGTTCGCGGGAGGCTGCGGCCCGGTGATGACAGTTAGTGTGAATGAAAGCGCCTCGCGAAAGCGGGGCGTTTTCCGTGCTCGCCATTCACGCATCTCTCCCCAATGGGGAAAGGGAGATTGTACGCCGCGATTCAAATTTCAAACAGCCAACGCTCCGCTGCGCGGATTTGCGTTTCGGCGCCGCGCCGCCGTCCCATTTTCCAGTTCCTAAATCGAAATGGAGCGCCGGGAGGCGCCGGGGTGTTTGCGAGACACCCCTGGCGGAGCTTGCGAGGCTCCACCGGGAACGCTTGCGAGGCGATCCCGCTCTCTTGCGAGAGCGGCGCCTCCCGGCGATCCACCCCGGCGGCGTGCTAGCGGCACCGCCGGGGGTTTTGCGGTCTGGAATATATTCCTATCAGCGACCAAGTCAAGACCCGTGCTGGTCGCTCATCTCATTTGTTCATCACCGGGTCTCACAGCGCCGAGCCGCTCGCGCTTCGCGCGCTCGCGGGACGCTGCGGCCCGGTGATGACGGGAGGGGATGGTCAAAGCGAAGGCGAAAGCAGAAGAGGCTGCGATATGCCTGGAATGCCTTTGTTTGATAAGAAGCCCTAAAACTCAGCCATCCACCTTCAACGCCGCAATAAACGCTTCCTGCGGAATATCGACTTTTCCATACTGCCGCATCCGCTTCTTGCCTTCCTTCTGCTTGTCGAGAAGCTTGCGTTTGCGGGTGGCGTCGCCGCCATAACACTTGGCGGTAACGTCCTTGCGCAGCGCGCGCACGGTTTCGCGGGCGATAATTTTTCCGCCGATGGCGGCCTGGATCGGCACCTGGAACATGTGCGGCGGGATCAGTTCCTTCAGCTTCTCGCACATGGCGCGGCCGCGCATCTCGGCGCGCGTGCGGTGAACGAGCATGGCGAGCGCGTCCACGGGCTCCCCGTTGACCAAAATAGTCAGCCGCACGAGATCGGCGGGGTGACGCTCCGTGATGTGATAGTCGAACGAGGCGTAGCCGCGCGAAACCGATTTCAGCCGGTCATAGAAATCGAACACGACTTCGTTGAGCGGCAGATCGTAGGTGACCATTGCGCGGGCACCCACATAGGTCAGCTCAACCTGCGCGCCACGCCGGTCCTGGCATAATTTCAGAACGCTGCCGAGATATTCGTCCGGCGTGATGATGACGGCGCGAATCCACGGCTCGCGGATTTCCTTGATGCGCGTGACCTCCGGCATATCGACCGGATTGTGAATCTCGATGGTGGTGTTGTCGGTGAGATCGATCTCATAGATGACCGAAGGAGCCGTCGCGATCAGCTCCAGATTGAACTCGCGCGCGAGCCGTTCCTCGACGATCTCCAGATGCAGGAGACCGAGAAACCCGCAGCGGAAACCGAAGCCGAGCGCCGCCGACGTTTCCATCTCGTAAGTAAAGCTCGCATCGTTCAGGCGGAGTTTCGAGACGGCGCCGCGCAATTGCTCGAACTGGGCGGCGTCCACGGGAAACAGACCGCAGAACACGACCGGCTGCGACGGGCGGAAACCGGGCAACGGCGCGTCCACGGGCTTGCGGTCGTCGGTGATGGTATCGCCCACGCGCGTATCGGCGACTTCTTTGATGGAGGCGGTAAAAAATCCGATCTCGCCGGGGCCGAGCGCTTCGACCGCGACCTTCTTCGGCGTAATGATGCCGACCTGCTCGATGTCGTAGGCGGCCTTGGTGCCCATCATGCGGATGCGCTGGCCTTTTTTCAGGGTGCCGTCGACGACGCGCACCAGCACCACGACGCCGAGATAGACGTCGTACCAGCTGTCGACGAGCAAAGCCTTCAGCGTCGCGTTTTCGTCGCCTTTCGGCGCGGGCAGGCGCGTGACGATCGCCTCCAGCACTTCCGGAATGTTCAGACCGGTCTTCGCGGAGATTTCAATCGCGTTGGAGGCGTCAATGCCGATCACTTCCTCGATCTGCGCTTTGACTTTCTCAGGCTCGGCCGCGGGCAAATCGATCTTGTTCAGGATGGGAACGATCTCGTGATTGTTGTTGATGGCCTGATAGACGTTGGCGAGCGTCTGGGCCTCCACACCTTGCGATGCGTCCACCACGAGCAGCGAGCCTTCGCAGGCCGCGAGCGAGCGGTTCACCTCGTAGGCGAAGTCCACATGGCCCGGCGTGTCGATCAAATTCAGTACATAATCCTTGCCGTCGCGGGCCTTGTAATAGAGCCGCACGGTCTGCGCCTTGATCGTGATGCCGCGCTCGCGCTCGATGTCCATGGAGTCGAGCACCTGCTCCTTCATCTCGCGCAGCTCCAACCCGCCGGTGAGCTGGATCAGCCGGTCGGCGAGCGTGGACTTGCCGTGGTCGATATGCGCGATGATCGCGAAATTGCGGATCTGCGAAGTGGGCGTGGACATAAGCGAGCGGATAGCACCCGCGTTCACGCGCTACAAGCGTTCACTCCGCCGCAAGCCGCTGCTCCATCGGGATCGGCACGAGCGAGACGGGCTTGCCCTTGCGGACCTCGATCAGATAGCCGGGCGGCACCGGCTTCCAGTTGGTGCGTTCCTCGTCGAGCGGCTCCGAGACGATCACGACATGGTCCGGTCCATACTCGCGATAATAAAGCGAGTTCGCGTTGCCGCCGGAGACGTAGCGGAACGCCCAGAGATTCTCGCCGTCGGAAAGCGCTGAGGTAAACCGGATCGGCTCGCTGGTGCCGCTCGCCCGCACCATGTCGTGGATGGTCGCGAGCGTGCGCGCGGTGGCGCCTACCGGATCGCGGTCGGCGCCGGCGCCGAGGATCGCGAGGAAGACGGCTTCGGAGTCGGTGGTGCCGAGACGCGAGTTGTACAGATGGTCGGGGATCATTGCCTCGACCTGCCGGCGGATCAGGCTCCAGTTGCCGATCGATCCGTTGTGCATGAACAGCCACTGATTATGCGCGAACGGATGGCAGTTCGGCCGCGTCGTCTGCGTGCCGGTGGAGGCGCGTACATGGCCGAAGAAAAGGGGCGAATGGATGTGGCGCACGAGATGGCGGAGATTTTCGTCCGACCATGCCGGCCGGATTTCGCGATAGACGCCGGGGTTTTTTTCCGCGCCGTACCAGCCGAGGCCGAACCCGTCGCCGTTCAGGCTGTCGATGGCTTCCAGCGCCTTGCGGCTTTGTTCAACGAGCGAATGAACGGGTGCAGTGACGTATTGCTCGAGGGCAATCGGTTTTCCGTGATAGGCGATCCAGCGGCACATGGCTCTTCGCGTTCGCGATTCAGGTTACAGCCCCCGCACTTCTTAACAGCTTACCGGCAAAGAATGAACGGAAGATGAGTGCATTTTGAGGCGCTGCGATGCGCCCGGCAGGGCCGTCCGGAGGGACTATTCCTCCTCGCCGAACTTCTCCGCGCATAGCTTCGCGATGGCGTCGATGGCCGCCGCCGCTTCCTTGCCGGTGGCGGCGACATGAATCGTGGAACCCTTGGCGGCGGCGAGCAGCAATAGCCCCATGATCGAGGTGCCGCCGACCGTCTCCCCGCAGCGGCTCACTTTCACGTCGGCGTCGAACTTCTCCACCACCTGCACGAAGCGCGCCGACGCCCGCGCGTGCAGGCCCTTCTGGTTCACGATGGATATTTCGCGCTCAATCGCCCCCTTGGGCGCTGCCGGATTGGGTGGACAGTCGCCGGATGCGTTCATTTGCCGGCGAGGACGTGGCTGGCGAGCTTGATGTATTTGCGGCCCGCCTCCTGCGCCTGCGCGACGGCTTCGCTGAGCGGTTTCTCGTCGCGAACGCTCGCGAGCTTCACGAGCATGGGCAGGTTGATGCCGGCGACAACCTCGACGTTCGGCGCGTTCATCACCGAGATTGCGAGGTTCGAGGGTGTACCGCCGAACATGTCGGTGAGGATCACGACGCCGTCTCCGGTCTCGACCCGCTTCACCGCGTCCATGATGTCCTGGCGGCGGCGTTCGATGTCGTCGTCCGGGAAGATGGTGATGGTTTCGATCTGCTTTTGCGGGCCGACCACATGCTCAAGCGCCGCGCGAAACTCGGCGGCAAGTCTTCCGTGGGTAACGAGTACGAGACCGATCATTCGCTCAATAAGCCGCGAAATGGGGCATGCCCTGAAAACGCGCGGGGCCGACATAATCCCCCTTTCGAATGCGAAGGCAAGCGAATCCGGTCATGGCTTTTTCACCGCCGTGAAGGCTGCAATCAGCGCAGGAAAAGCGGCTTCCCGCGTACGGGCGGGCAGACGCGACAGTTTGACGCCCATTATTTCAGTTTCCGACGCGTCCGGTTCCGGCATTCGCGCGGCGTCGGGTGCACCGATATCAACCACCAGTGAAACGAGCGCCAGCGCTTCGTGCGGCACTTGCCGGATGCCGAGACCGCGGATTTCGATTTTTCCCGAAATGGCTGCGGGCGCTTTCGCGAGCAGCCGCCCGTTCACGGCTTCGAGAACAACGCGGTCGTCGGCAACCAGCCAGGCGGGCGGCAGTTTGCCCGCAAGCGACGCTTCGAGGAGTTGAAAGGCGAGTGCCGATTTGCCGGCGCTGGACGCCCCGCGGATCAGCACGCCGCTGCGGCCGATCAGAACACAGCTCGCATGCACGCTCGCGGGGGATGCCGGCATTCGTTACGCGGTCGGAAGACGGACGATGAAGCGGGCGCCGAGAACTTTTGATTCCTCGCCGGGCAAGGGCGTTGCGAGTCTATTCTCGGCCCAGATGCGTCCGCCGTGACCTTCGACGATCTGCTTCGAAATCGACAAGCCGAGACCGGAATTTTGTCCAAAGCGATGTTCCGGGCGGTCCGTGTAGAAGCGCTCGAAAATGCGGGTGAGCGAATCGGGGCGAATGCCAGGGCCGTCGTCATCAACGACAATTTCGATTTCGTTCTTGAGACGCCGGCAGGTCACGCGCACGGTGCTGCCTTCCTCGGAGAAGGAGCGCGCGTTGACCAAGAGGTTGTCGATCACCTGGCCGATGCGCGAATCCTGTCCGAGCACGATGAAATTTCCCAGGGCGCCCGGCGTGCGCTCGAAGTTGAGCAGCGTCGTGACGCCATCGCGCGGGATTTCGTTGCCGATTTTCACGAGCGCCGTCAGCAACTGTTCGAGGTCGACCGGGGCCGCTTCGTGCCGCTGCAGTTCGGCGTCGAGACGGCTCGCGTCGGAAATATCCGAGATCAAACGGTCGAGCCGTTTCACGTCGTGCTGGATGACGGCCAGCAGACGCTGGCGCGAATCTTCCGTCTTGGCGAGCGGCAAGGTTTCCACCGCCGAACGCAGCGAGGTGAGCGGGTTCTTCAACTCGTGCGCGACGTCGGCGGCGAAGCTCTCGATCGCCTCGATGCGGCTGTAGAGCGAATCTGTCATGTCGCGGATCGCGCCAGAGAGATGCCCGATCTCGTCGGAGCGCTCGGTGAAATCCGGAATCTCGACGCGCTGTCGCGTGCGGCGGCGCACGCGCTCGGCGGCGGCCGCGAGGCGGCGCACCGGGCCGCCGATCGAACTTGCCAGCAAGACGGAGAGCAGCAGCATCACCACCGCGGCGATACCGAACACGCTCAAGATCACAAGCCGCTCCGCTTCCACCGCGTCCTCGATTTCACCGCCCTCGGTGGAAAGCAGCAGCGCGCCGTAAATACCGCGCATGCGCTGCACGGGTACCGCGATCGACACGATCACCTCGCCCCGGTCGGTCGCCCGCACCATGCTCGACTTGCCGCCGATCAGCGCGTTGACGACTTCCGAGTAGCCTTTGCCGTTCAGCCCGTGCTCGCGATAATTTGGAAGGTCCCCGCGAACGACGCGTTTCATCACCGAATTCCACTGGCGCTGGAAGAAACCTGGCCGCTCATTGGGCGAGGGAAGGTCGAACCGCAGCACATCGCCGCGCTGATAAAGCGTACGCGTGTCGATCAGGAGCGCGCCATCGCGGTCATACAGGCGCGCCCGCGTGTCGGTTGGCGAAACGAGACGGCGCAGCAGCGGCGCCACGCGTTCCGGATTGATCGGAAATTCAAGCGGCCCGAACATTTCCTCGCCCGGGTCGTAGGTCTCGCCCTGCTGCAATTCGAGCAGCTTTTGCGGATCGATGGTGACCGCATGGCTGTCGGCAGTGGCTGAAGCCGCAATGGCACCGGCAATGATCTCGCCCTGGATCTGCAGGCTCTGGATGCGGGCGTCGATCAGGCCCGCGCGGTATTCCGAGAGATAAAGAATGCCGGTGACAAGGGCCACGAGGCCCGCGAGATTGAGCAGCACGATCCGGCGCGTAATGCTGGAAAAGCCCTGGCCGGCCAAGAAGCGCCGGCTCCGCCGCAGGGCCGCGAAAAAATCGCTCCAGCGCGACGGCTGTATTGCAGCCGTACCGTCAATCTCCGGCTGTGTTTGTTTTTTTTCTCCGGGCTGGTCCGGTTTACGAAATGGAGCGCGATCCCGCGCGCGGCGCGCAAGCTCCGAAATCTTTTCGAATGGGATGTTGTCCCGCAGCCTGACGATGGCATCCCGTGTTTCCACGGCCTTGCTGCGCGGAGAGGCGGGCTTGCGGGATTTTTCGACGTCCGCCTTCATCGGCTGTGCTCCGGGCGGCCGGACCCGGTCCGGCGCGCGCTCAGGCTTCCTTAAACCGGTAACCGACGCCGTACAGTGTTTCGATCATCTCGAAATCGTCGTCGGCGGATTTGAACTTCTTGCGCAGCCGCTTGATGTGGCTGTCGATGGTGCGGTCGTCGACGTACACCTGATCGTCGTAGGCCGCATCCATGAGTGCGTTGCGGCTCTTGACGACGCCGGGACGCGTCGCGAGCGCCTGCAAAATCAGAAACTCGGTGACGGTAAGCGTGACCGGCTCGTTCTTCCAGGTGCAGGTGTGACGCTCCGGGTCCATGCGCAGCGAGCCGCGCTCAAGCACCTTCGCGGAGTCGACTTCCTTCACCGGCTGTCCGTCCTTCGGGATTGCACGGCGAAGCACCGCTTTCACGCGCTCGACAAGGAGCCGCTGCGAAAACGGTTTGCGGATGAAATCGTCGGCGCCCATCTTGAGGCCGAACAGTTCGTCGATCTCCTCATCCTTGGAGGTGAGGAAGATCACGGGCAGGTCGGTTTTCTGGCGGAGACGGCGGAGCATCTCCATGCCGTCCATGCGGGGCATCTTGATGTCGAGGATCGCAAGGTCCGGCGACTGGCTTTTGAAGCCTTCGAGCGCGGTGGCGCCGTCCGTATAGGTGAGGATGCGATAGCCTTCGGCTTCAAGCGCGATGGAAACCGAAGTCAGAATATTGCGGTCGTCGTCGACCAGAGCGATCGTAGGCATGAAATCTCCTTGCCCCCGGGGAACTTGAATCCGGAAGCGTTGAAGCGGCTCGCCGGGGCCGAAATGTGACGACGCCGCGGCGATTTGACCCCCCGATCAAGAGCCAAACTAGCCCTTTCGCGCGATCAAAGCCACCGGGCGCCTGGAATGAAACGGTGTGCCAGCCCATTCAAAACGCAGCAAAACTAAGTTCTAACTGGGGTCGAAGCCGCTTCGAGACAACCCTTGGAGCCCGATCAATGCGTGATGCGGAAGCATTCGACCCCAGAGGAACGGTGAGAAGGTTAATTTCCGAGGCCCGCATCGGCTCACTTGCCACGCTCGATTCGAAGGGGGCGCCCTATGGGTCCCTGGTGACGGTGGCTACGCTGCCCGACCGCTCGCCGGTTTTGCTGCTGTCCCGGCTCGCCCGCCATACGCAGAATTTGCGAGGCGATTCCCGTGTGTCCCTGCTCGTGACCGAAAGCGGCGAGGGCGACCCGCTCGAAGGCGCCCGCCTCAGCATCGTGGGGGAAATCGCTCTCACCGAGGATACGGCCGCCCGGCGCAGGTTCCTGCTCCGCCATCCGTCCGCGGAGTCTTATGCGTCGTTCGGGGATTTTGCGTTCTACCGGATGGAGCCGTCCGGCGCCCACCTGGTCGCGGGCTTCGGCAAGATCGCGGATGTGAAGCGGGAAGACCTTCTGATCGATACCGCCGATGCGGCACCCCTGCTCGAAGCCGAGGCGGGCGCGGTTGAACACATGAACGCAGACCACCTCGATGCGATCGAGTTGTATGCGACCAGGCTTCTGGGTGCGGAGCCGGGTTCATGGCGCGTGATCGGAATCGACCCGGAAGGCTGCGATCTCGCACTGCATCAAAAAGTGCGCCGCCTGGATTTTCCGCAGCGCATAAATAATCCCGGTGAATTGCGCAAAGCGCTGGTTTCGCTGGCACATCAGGCCCGGACTTGATCTGGAACCAGGTTAAACGCCGCACCGCCGTTAACTGTGGGATTTGAATGGCTTAAGAGGCGCGCCCTTTCCGCCGATTGCGCTTCACAAGTCATAAGGCGGTCATTATGTTGCGGCCCCTCATCGCCCGGACCCGGGTTTCATCGGGCCGGTCCGCTGACAATGGACCACACAAACGCAGTATGGTTTGAACCCGGGAGAAAGCCCGGGCGAGTTCGGGGAGGCTTTCGTGAAAGAGAACGGCATTCGCAACAGCGCGCAGGGCGCCGACACAATCGGCATCAAGGACGCCGCTGTAATTCACTGGAATCTCACCGAAGCGCCGCTCTACGAGCATTCGATCGCGAATGGCGAAGCCCAGATCGTCGCCGGCGGTGCGCTCTGCGCCGAGACCGGCCACCACACGGGCCGCTCGCCCAAGGACAAGCACACGGTCGTCGATGCACTGACCGAGAACACGGTGTGGTGGGACGGCAACCGCAAACTTTCCCAGGAACACTTCGACAATCTCTATCAGGACTTCCTCGCGCACACGAAGGGCATGAAGCTCTACGCGCAGGATCTCTACGGCGGCGCCGATCCGAAATACCGCATCAAGACCCGCGTGTTCTGCGAATTCGCCTGGCACTCACTCTTCATCCGCACGATGCTGATCCGCCCCATCCAGGATGAACTGAAGGGGTTCACGCCCGAACTCACCATCATCGACCTTCCGTCCTTCAAGCCGGACGCGAAACGCCACGGCGGCCGCGAAGGCTCCGACACGATGGTGGCGATCGACTTCACCCGGAAGATCGTCCTGATCTGCGGCTCGTCCTACGCGGGCGAGATGAAGAAGTCGGTGTTCACCACGCTCAACTATTACCTACCGGCGCAGGGTGTGGTGCCGATGCACTGCTCGGCCAATGTCTCCAACGACGGCAAGGAGAGCGCGCTCTTTTTCGGCCTCTCCGGCACCGGCAAGACGACGCTTTCCGCCGACCCGAACCGCACGCTGATCGGCGATGACGAAACAGGCTGGGGTCCGGACGGTATCTTCAATTTCGAAGGCGGCTGCTACGCCAAGACCGTGAACCTCAGTCATGAAAACGAGCCGATGATCTGGGACGCCACCAACCGTTTTGGCGCGATCCTGGAGAACGTCGCCTTCGATCCCGTCACGCGCGTCCCGGACTACAAGGATATCTCCAAGACCGAGAACACCCGTTCGGCCTATCCGCTTGAATTCATCCCCAACGCATCGCGCACCGGCCGCGCCAGCCACCCGAAGAACATCATCATGCTGACGGCCGACGCTTACGGCGTCATGCCGCCGATCGCGAAGCTGACGCCGCAGCAGGCCATGTATCACTTCCTCTCGGGCTACACCGCCAAGGTCGCGGGCACCGAGAAGGGCCTCGTCGGCGTGCAGCCGGAATTCTCCACCTGCTTCGGCTCGCCGTTCCTGCCGCGGCATCCTTCCGAATATGCCGACCTGCTCCGCGACTACATCGCCAAGCACAAGGTCGATTGCTGGCTCGTGAACTCCGGCTGGACCGGCGGCAAGTACGGCGTCGGCCGCCGCATGCCGATCCAAGCCACGCGCACATTGCTGACGGCGGCGCTGAACGGTACGCTGAAGGGAGCCGACTTCCGCACCGATCCTTATTTCGGTTTCTCGGTGCCGACCTCGGTGCCGGGCGTCGAGCCGCACCTGCTGCATCCGGTCAAAACCTGGCAGGACAAGACCGAGTTCGACCAGACTGCCCGCAACCTCGTGAAAATGTTTCAGGACAATTTCGCGAAGTTCGAGGACAAGGTCGATGCGGACGTGAAGGCCGCAGCGCCGGAAGTGCGCATCGCGGCCGAATAATTGGCGCGAAGGCAGAAAATAAAGAACGACGGCTTTCGGGCCGCCGTTTGCGTTTTGGCGTTCGGGAGAACTCCAAAGCTGCCGATTCTTGAATACGACTTTAGTTTAAAGCGGTTATGACAAATACTCGTCCTTGCAGGAATACTCCGGCGGGATACGCTTCGCAGAAGACCGGAAGCTACCGGCATTGCCCGAACAAAAACGCGGGCGTTCAGGGAGGAATTCAATGAAAAAGTTCGGTTACGCGGTCGTTGGCGCCGCGATGATAATGAGCGTCACGACGGCGCAGGCACAACAGGTCGATACGGTGCGTTGGCCGGTGCCGATGGCGTTCGGGTCCAATCTGGTTGCTCTCGGCGATGCGATGCCATGGGTAGCGCAACAGATCGACAAGGCATCCGGTGGCCGCATCAAGTTGCAAATCTTCGAGCCGGGCAAGCTCGTGCCGGCGCTCGCGGTCTTCGACGCGGTCTCAGAAGGCAAAGCCGAGGCTGGTTACACCTGGATGGGTTATGAAGTCGGCAAGGTGCCGGCGGCGGCGCTGTTTGGCGCGGTGCCGTTCGGCATGGAATCGCCCGAGTTTATGGCCTGGATGTTTTTCGGCGGCGGTAACGAATTGCTGCGCGACCTCTTCAAGCCGCACAATGTCTATCCGATTTTCTGCGGCACAATCGGACCGGAAGGTGCCGGCTGGTTCCGCAAGGAAATCAATACGCCGGATGACATCAAGGGCCTGAAGTTCCGCGCGGCCGGTTACGGCGGCGACATCTACAAGGAAGTCGGCGCGTCCGTGACCCTGCTTCCGGGCGGCGAATTGTTTCAGGCGCTGGAGAAGGGCGTTCTCGACGGAACCGAATTTTCGCTGCCAACCGTCGACGAGCAGCTCGGCTTCTTCAAGGTCGCGAAATATTACTATCTGCCCGGCTGGCATCAGCCCTCGACCAACCAGTATCTCTACGTGAATCTCGCCGCGTGGAATAAGCTGAACGCCACCACACAGGCGCTCATCGAAACCACTTGCACCGCCGCGGTGACGATTTCGCTCGCGAAATCGGAAGCGCTACAGGGAAAGACGCTCGCCAGGTTCGAAAAGGAAGGCGTGCAGGTAAAGCAGGTCAATGCAACCCTGTTGAAGGTATTCCAGACCGCGACCAAGAAGGTGATGGCTGAGAAGTCTGCCTCCAACGAGTCGTTCAAGAAAATCTACGAAAGCCAGACCGCCTTCATGGCCCAGAACGAGAAGTGGAAATCGTTCGGTTATCTTCCGCGCGACTTCAAGTAAACGGCTGGATCAATGAGTCACGCACGACAAACGGCGGACGGCCCCAAAGCGGGGCCGTCCGGAATTTTGTTGCCGGAAACGCGCCTGTCGCGTGTTCTCGACCGCATCATCGTTTTCATCGGCGAGTCTTCGGCATGGACTTGGACCATCCTGATGCTCCTGATCATTTATCAGGTCGTTCAGCGCTATGTGTTCGGTCTCGGCTCGATCAAGATGGAGGAGATGCAATGGCATCTCTTCGCCATCGGTTTCATGCTTGCCATCCCGCTGACGGAAATCCGGGAGCGCCATGTTCGCATCGACGTGCTGGCGGAGCATTGGCCGCGGCGCCGGCGACTCTGGGTGGAGACATTCGGTCTTGCGGTTTTCCTGCTGCCGTTTTCGCTGTTCGCCATCATTAATTCCGCGCCCTACATCGCGCAATCCTGGCGGCTGAACGAGCAATCGGCGGCACCCGACGGCCTGCCGATGGTCTATGTGCTGAAGTCCTTCATCTTCGTGACATTCGTGCTGTTGGCGATGGCCGCTATTTCACGCTTTTCGCGGGTCATTGCAGCGCTTAGATCGCGCCATTGAACGGACTGGCAAACTCACAACAATGATTTGAATTCGAGGCGGGGGTCATGGAAGTTTACGAGATTATTGTTGTCGTCTTCCTCGTCACCTTCATTGCGTCGCTGTTCCTCGGGTATCCGATTGCCTGGACGCTCGGCGGCTTGTCGCTTCTCTTCGTCGCTGGCGGAATCCTGCTCCACGACTATTTCGGGATCGACACATATCTGCTGAATCGTTGGGGAAACTTCGCCATCATCGTCGATCGAATATGGGCGTTGATGTCGAACTGGGTGCTCGTGGCATTGCCCATGTTCGTTTACATGGGCCTGATGCTCGACCGCTCTGGCGTCGCCGAACTGATGATGACCAATTTCGTGCGCGTGTTCGGCCAGATGCGCGGCGGTCTTGGGATCACGGTGGTGCTGATCGGAATTTTACTCGCGGCTTCCACCGGCATTGTCGGTGCGTCGGTCGTGCTGCTCGCCACGCTTTCGATCCCGATCATGATGCGGCAAAAATATTCCAAGTCATTCGCGTCGGGGGTGGTGGCGGCATCCGGAACGCTTGGCATCCTGATCCCGCCTTCGATCATGCTCGTGATCATGGCCGACCAGCTCTCGATTTCGGTCGGCGATCTGTTCATGGGTGCGTTCATACCGGGACTGCTGCTCGGTTTGTTCTATTTGATTTATGTCATTCTTGTCGGGCTGATCCGCCCGGAAATGGCTCCTCCACCGGAAAAAACACATAAGCTTACAGGCCGCGAAATCTTTGGCGCCATAATGGCCACGGTCCCGACGGCGACGCTGATCGTGGCGGTGCTGGGCACGATTTTCTTCGGCATCGCGACGCCGAGCGAAGCCTCCGGCGTCGGCGCCTTCGGCGCAACGCTGCTCGCGCTCGCGAACGGCAGGTTGAACCTGAAGGTCATCCGTCAAGTCGGCATCGAGACATCGCTGACATCGGCCTTCATCTTCGGGATTTTTCTCGGTGCCACGGCCTTCGCCCTCGTCATGCGCTCGCTCGGTGGCGACGAATTTATCGCTCACTTACTGAAGGGGCTTCCGTTCGGTCCGAATGGAATTCTTGTTTTCATCCTGTTCGTGGCCTTCATCGCCGGCTTCTTCCTCGACTGGCTGGAGATCGTGCTGATTATCCTGCCGCTGGTGGCGCCGGTGGTGAAGGATCTCGGCTTCAATCTTGTGTGGTTCGTGGTGGTGTTCGCGGTCTGCCTGCAGACCTCGTTCCTCACGCCGCCGGTCGGCTTCTCGCTGTTCTATCTGAAGGGCGTGGTGCCGAAGGAAATCACGACGCGCGACATCTACATCGGCATCATTCCGTTCGTGATCCTGCAAGTGCTGGCGGTCGCGGCGGCCTTCACGTGGCCGGAGCTTGTGCTCTGGTTGCCGCGAAAAATGTACGGATCGGTCTGACGGCGCTTAAGGCGCGAACCCGCGGCTCATGATGTCTTCAGCGGGCGTTACCGTGATGTTCGGCGCCTGCGCCGGTGACGGAGAAACGCTTGTACGCCCGGTGACTGGCTCTTGCGCGCGCGTGATCCGCATCTCGGAGAGATTTTTCCGCTCCCGCTCCGACATGCCTCTGAATTCTTTTACCGGCACGAACGAAGCCGGAGTCGGCTGGCCGTTGTTGGCAACTCCGCGATACACTTTCGGGCCGTCGGCGGTGACGATAATGTCGCCCGGGCGCAGGGTCGGGTCCGACTCCGCATCCAGATTGGCGACGCCGGTATTCTCGACGCCGTTGCAGGAACATTCGGGAATCATCTTTTCGCGATAGACGAACGCATTTTGCAGCTTGGCATAGCTCGTGCCGTCGCCGGCGGTGGCGTTGCCGATCTGCGTGCCGGAAAATATCTTCACGGCAGTGGCCGGACACATTGCCTTGCAGAGGTTGTCCGGCGAAGCCTGCCCGGAAATGTTGATCGGCGGCGGCCGGCGGTCATCGCGATACTCGCGGAAAAAAAAGGAACGTCCGCGTTCACGCTCGCGATCCTTCCCGCTACTGGCGGGCAGCGGGAAAAAACGGCCGTCGCAGAGGCGCACGCAATAGGCCTGATAGGGACCTTCGCCCATGTCTTCTTCCGGAAGAGAACGCCGCCCGCCGAGCACGCTGAACAGTGTCTCGAACAGACCCTGCGCCCTAACGGGTTCGGGCTGAGCGGTCACCACAGCCGAAAGCACGCCGATGGCGAGCAGAAAACGCGCGGACCTATGGAAAAAACGCCGGGACACGGAATACTCCTAGGCGCGTAATCTAGCGTAATCCGGGAAGTTTACGAGGCTGATGGTTCCAACGCGAAAGACGTCAAAAAGTTGCGGTAAAGGCGGCCTGATTGCGAAGGGGGGTTATTTGCCGAGAAATTCGCCCGCCGTGAACAGCGCGCGAAATTTGAGCCCGGCCTGCTTGAACGTCTCGTCGGCGCCTTCCTGCCGGTCTACCATGGTCAGCACCAGCGTTACTTCGCCGCCGCCGTCTTTCACCGCCTCCACGGCTTTCAGCGCCGAGCCGCCGGTGGTGGTGACATCCTCGATGACGGCGACGCGCTTGCGCGCGAGCGTCAGTCCCTTCTTCAGCCCCTCGACTCCTAGCTTCGCTCCGTACTCTTTTGGCTTCTTGCGCACAAAGAAATTCGGCAGCGGCTTGCCGTCTAAAAACGAAAGCGCCGCGATCGCGCCGGAAATCGGCACGGCGCCCATTTCCAGCCCCCCGACATAATCCACTTTCTCTTCCCGGAGCATTTCCAGCGCGAGCTGGGCCAGCAACGCCGCACCCTCCGGGTCGAGCATCGTCGGTTTCAGATTAAAATAGAAATCGCTCTTGCGGCCGGAGGCGAGCGTCACCTCGCCGCGCCCAAAGGATTTGTCGCGGATGATTTCGGCGAGCCGTTTGCGCGCGTCGGTGGAGTTAGGGAGGACCATGTCGAATGCTCTAACACTAAACGGGAGGAGCTTGAACCGCCGGCGCGAATGCCGCTGTGGATTCAGCGCGCCGTCGAGATGGCAAACCAGACCGCGACCATCGCGAGCAGCACCGCGAGCGCGCGCCGCACCAGTGTCCGCCACGCCGGGTCCGAGAGATAGGCCTGCAGGCGGCTTGCCGCGAAGACGACGACCAGATGGGTGAAGGTCGCGACCGAGACAAAGACCGCCGACAGCAAAAAGGTTTGCCAAATCACCGGGCCCGCGGCTTCGACGATGAAGCCCGGCAGCACGGCAACGTAAAATATTGCCGCCTTCGGATTCAGTAGATTGGTAATCAGCCCGCGCTGGAACGCCATGCGTTCCATTTTGCCATCAGCACCCTGTTCGGGTTCAGCGTTTCCTTCGCCTCGCCAGCTCTCCCAGGCAAGCCAGAGGAAATACACGATACCGGTCCAGCGCAGCACGCTGTAGAGCATAGGCGACTGATCAATCAGCGCGGCGATGCCAAGGGTGGCGGCGAGTCCATAGGCCGAAAGCCCGAGCGCGATGCCGGTGATTGCCGCGAGTCCCGCGCGCAAGCCGTGTTGCAGCGTAAGGGCGGCGAGATAGGTCTGGTTCGGGCCGGGAATGGCTTCGATGATCAGCGAAGCAAGCGCGAAGGAAAGGAGCGAGGGGAGCAGAAGCTCAAGCATGGTTTATTCTGTCATCGGGCAGCGCCCAATTTACCGTGATTCATCCTGATGCCCGGATCAAGGCCGGATATGACAATAATTAGTGCGCCTCTTCCCAGTTGTCGGCGGCGTGCGCGTCCACGCGCAAGGGAACGGAGAGCGACACCGCCGGCAGCGGCGCTTGTTCCATCACCTGTTTAACCACGGCCATCGTCCTCTCGACTTCGCCGGAGGGCACTTCGAACACAAGCTCGTCGTGGACCTGCAAGAGCATCCGCGCCGAGAGCCTTGCCTTCACAAGCTCGTCCTCCATGCGCATCATCGCACGGCGGATGATGTCGGCGGCGGTTCCCTGCAGGCGCGCGTTGATCGCCGCCCGTTCGCTGAAGCCGCGCACGGACGGATTGCTGTCGGTGATGCCGGGATAATGAACCTTGCGGCCGAACAGCGTCGTCACATAGCCGTCCTTCTTCGCGAGGGCCTTGGTGCGGTCCATATAGTCGCGGATGCCGGGGAAGCGCTCGAAATATTGCTTGATGTAGGCACCGGCCTCGTCGCGCGGGATGCCGAGCTGGTTGGCGAGCCCGAAGGCGGAAATGCCGTAGATGATGCCGAAATTGATGGCCTTGGCGCGATTGCGGATTTGCGCGGGCATTCCCTGCACCGGCACGCCGAACATTTCGGAAGCGGTCATCGCGTGAATGTCGAGCCCGTCCTTGAATGCTTTTTTTAGCGCCGGAATGTCGGCGATCTCGGCGAGGAGCCGCAATTCGATCTGTGAATAGTCCGCGGAGACGAGCTTCATGCCCTTTTCCGCAATGAAGGCGCGGCGAATTTTGCGCCCTTCCTCCGTGCGGGCCGGAATGTTCTGCAAATTCGGATCGGAGGATGACAGCCGCGCGGTGGGCGTCGCCGCCAGCGCATAAGAGGTATGAACGCGGTTCGTTTGCCGGTTGACGAATTCCGGCAGTGCGTCGGTGTAGGTCGAGCGCAGCTTGGAGAGCTGCCGCCATTCCAGAATTTTCTTCGGGAGTTCGTGGCCTTCTTCGGCGAGGTCCTCCAGCACGTTCGCGCGCGTAGACCAGGCACCCGTCGCCGTTTTCGTGCCGCCGGGTAAGTTCATCTTGCCGAACAGGATGTCGCCGAGCTGCTTGGCGCTGCCCGGATTGAACGCCTCGCCGGCTATTTCCTTAATTTCATCCTCCAGCCGCGCGATGATCTGCGCGAACTCGCCCGAGAGCCGCGACAGGAGTTGCCGGTCGATGGAAATGCCGTGCCGTTCCATGCGTGCGAGCACGAGCGGCATCGCGCGCTCCAGCGTCTCGTACACGGTGTTCATGCCTTCGGAAGCAACCCGCGCTTTCAGCACGCGCCAGAGACGGAGCGTTACGTCGGCGTCCTCGGCGGCATATTCCGACGCCTTGTCGATGGCGACGCGCCCGAAGCCGATATGCGTCTTGCCCTTGCCGGCGACCTCTTCATATTTGATGCAGGAATGATTGAGGTAAAGTTCCGCGAGTTCGTTCATACCGTGGCCGTGCAGGCCGGCATCGAGCGCATACGACATCAGCATTGTGTCGTCGTAAGGCAGCATCTCGATGCCGTGGCGGGCGAGCATCAGCCAGTCGTATTTCATATTCTGCGCGATCTTGAGCACGCTTTTGTCTTCCAGCACCGGCTTGATCGCGGCGAGCGCCTCCTTCACCGGAATCTGTCCCGGCAGCAGCCCGCCGCTGAACAAATCGTCGCCGCCCATATGCCCGAGCGGCACATAGCAGGCCTCGCCCGGCGAAAGCGCCAGCGAAAAGCCGATGAGGTCGGCGCTCATGCAGTCGAGCGAACTCGTCTCCGTGTCGATGGCGACGAAGCCCTGCTCCTTCGCCTTCGCCATCCATTCGTTCAGGCGCTTCAGGTCGCGAACCGTTTCATATTTGGAACGGTCGCATTTCATGAGCTTCGCTTCGGCAAGGCGCGTGGCGGCGAGCGCCTGCGGGGTCATGCCTTCTTTTGACGCGGGCTTGATCGTGGGCGGCGCCGTGCCGCCCTGCACCGGCGGCGCGTCCACTTGCTTCTGGGTCCCGCCGCCGCCCGCTTTCAGTTTCGGATCGGGCTCGATTTCCTCGGCGACAACGCCGGTGCCTTCGGCGACGCGCTTCGTCAGCGTCGTGAATTCCATCGCCTTCAAAAATGCAACAAGCCGCTTTCCGTCGATGCCATTCTGACAGGCGAGATCGTCGAACGGAATCGGCACGGGCGCGCGGTCGTCGAGCAGCACGAGTTTCTTGGAGATGCGCGCCTGCTCGGCGAACTGAATCAGCGACTCGCGCCGCTTGTCCTGCTTGATCTCGGCTGCGTGCGCGAGGAGATTTTCCAGATCGCCGTATTCGCCGATCAGGAGCGCCGCCGTCTTGATGCCGATGCCGGGCACGCCCGGAACATTGTCCGTGCTGTCGCCCGACAAGGATTGAATGTCGGCGACCTTCGCCGGTGGCAGGCCGAATTTCTCCTCGACTTCCTTCGGCCCGATGCGGCGCTCGTTGCCCGGCATCGGGTCGTACATCGCGACACCGTCGCGGACGAGCTGCATCAGGTCCTTGTCACCCGCGATAATGGTGACGTCAGCGCCCTTCTCGATGGCTTCGCGTGCGTAGGTCGCGATCAGATCGTCCGCTTCAAAGCGCGGCTGCTCAATGGGAATGAGCCCGAACGCGCGCACCACTTCTCGCATCAGCGGAAACTGCGGGATCAGATCTTCCGGCGGGTCTTCACGGTTGGCCTTGTATTCGGGATAGATTTCGTTGCGGAAGCCGTCGCCGGGCGCATCGAAGATCACGCCGATATGGGTTGGCTTCACGCCGTCGAGGCCCTCGCGGCAAAGCTTCCAGAGCATGTTCGAAAACGTCATCACCGCGCCTACGGGGAGGCCATCGGAGCGGTGGAACGCGCGTCCGCGCGACTGGGCCGCTTTGAACATCGCGAAATAGGCGCGGAAGATATAGGAGGAGCCATCGACCAGAAACACGTGGCCGCCCGTCTTGCCCCTGGCGGATTTCGCCGGCGCAGGTGCCGCTTTCTTCTCGGACCGGGCGGCGGGCTTCGCCGCCGTGTTCTCGGGTTTCTTGTCGGGTTTTTTAGCCATGTCTCCCGCACGATGCACAAGTGCAATGCGCGGGACAACCCTTGTGGATTACACCTAAACAGAGAGCCCGCTCGTCACCCTGAGGTGCGAGCGCAGCGAGCCTCGAAGGGTGGACAGGGCGCATCCTTCGAGGCTCGGCGGCTTTGCCGCCTCGCACCTCAGGGTGACGCCCTTTACTCCGCCGCCTGCAAACGCGGCCGCAGCTGGATGCGGAAGAAAGCCGGCCGCACAAACAGGAAATCGAAGCGCGTGCCGCGCACCAGCCAGTGGAACGCGAGCGGCGCGATTACGCCCGCTGCGGTCACGATCAGCGCGACCGTGCCGATATCGCTGACAACGCCGGTCTTGAGCAACACGGTGCGCGTCGCCGCCATCGGCAGGAAGAAGGCGAGATAGACCACGATGGAATGTTCGCCCGCATAGCGCAGGAGATCGAGCCATTTCACCCTGGCGAGCAGCGCGGAGAGCGCGACGACCGCCGCGGCACCGGCAAAGCCGAGTGCCAGCGAGAAGAACGGTAGGCTCGCATAGCCGAGCGCAACCATGACGCCGTTCGCAATCGCCCAGACGGCAAGCCCAGCAATCGCCAGCGCTGGCTGTTCCTGCGCGCGTGCGGCCAGCGTGAACCAGTTCCGCGCGAGCCAGTAGCCCGCGAAGAAATAGACGTAGCGCGCAGCAAACTCGTCGATCATCGTGTAGCCGGTCTCGACCGGAGCGCTCTCGAGTGCGGCCGCAACGGCGAACACGAACAGCGCCGGCACGCGGCGAAGCAGTTTCGTGACGACGAAGAACACCGGCAGCAGCCAGATGAACCACAGCGTGCCGAACGGCTCGATGTAAGAGAAAAGATAAAATTTCAGGAGGCCGGCCGCGCCCATCTCGTTCAAGAGGCCCGGCGCCTTGAACGCAAACTGGATCGTCATCCAGAGCCCGTAGAAATAGAGGAAGTGCACCACCTTGGTGTCGATGTAGCGCTGCCAGTCGCGGGCGATGACGCGCGCTAGAAACAGCCCGGAGATCAGAAAGAAATCCGGCATGCGGAAGGGCTTGGCGAATTCCACGACCCAGTGCATCCAGCTTTGTCCGCCGGCGTAGGCTTCGACGCCGAGCGTCGAATGCATCATCACCACCATGACGATGCAGAAGCCCTTGGCGAAATCGACCCAGTCGATGCGGCTCTGCATGGAAAGCTCCGAATCCGGTTGCTGTCCCGTTTTGGGACTGGCTGCGCTATTCCCGCTGTCTGTCGCAACGACCATGCCGCAAGAACCGCCGGATTTGGCCCGTTTGGATGTGCCGGATAGAACCACGGGACAATGACCAATCCCTTTCAAACACCAATGCCCGTGGACGAGGCGCTCCCGCCACTACGCGAGGCGCTGGCCGGAGGCCGTTCGGCGGTGCTGGTCGCACCGCCGGGTGCCGGCAAGACCACGCGCGTGCCGCTGGCTCTGCTGGATGCGCCGTGGGTTGCGGGCCGGAAAATTCTGGTGCTGGAACCGCGCAGGCTGGCGGCGCGGGCGGCGGCCGGTTTCATCGCGAAAAGCATCGGCGAGGAGGCGGGCGGCGTGGTCGGGTATCGCGTTCGCTTCGGCTCGAAAATCAGCAGCCGCACGCGCATTGAGTTCATCACCGAAGGCGTGTTCACGCGCATGGTGCTGGACGATCCGGAATTATCCGGAATCGCGGCCGTGTTGTTCGACGAATTTCACGAGCGTTCGATGGACGCCGATCTCGGCCTCGCTCTTGCGCTCGACGCGCAGCGAGGGCTGCGCGAGGATCTGCGCATCGTTGCCATGTCGGCGACCATCGACGGCGCGCGCGTGGCAAGACTCATGGGCGATGCGCCCGTCATCGAGAGCAAGGGGCGCGCGTTTCCGGTCGAGACGCGCTATCTCGGCCGCGATCCGCGCACGCCTATCGAGCGGCAGATGACCGAGGCGATCCTGCGCGCGATCGATGCCGAGAGCGGCTCCGTGCTCGCCTTCCTGCCGGGGGCCGCCGAAATTCGCCGCACCGCGGATCAACTGAACGAGCGCATCCGGGATTCCAGCATCGACATTGTTCCGCTCTACGGCGCGCTCGATGCCGATACTCAGGACCGCGCGATTTTTCCCGCGTTGTCGGGAAAAAGAAAAATCGTGCTGGCGACTTCGATTGCCGAAACCTCGATCACCATCGAGGGCGTGCGGATCGTCGTCGACTCCGGCCTCGCGCGCGTGCCGAAATTCGAGCCCGCTCTGGGTCTGACGCGGCTGGAGACCGTTCGCGTATCCCGCGCTTCGGCGGACCAACGCCGTGGCCGCGCGGGGCGCACCGGGCCGGGCGTTGCCTATCGTCTGTGGACCGAGCCGGAGACACAGGCGCTGACAGCGTTTGCGACTCCGGAGATTCTGGAAAGCGATCTCTCGGGCCTCGTGCTCGATCTTGCCGTCTGGGGCGTGAACGATCCTTCGAGCCTCGCCTGGCTCGACCCGCCGCCGGCATCCGCCATCGCCGAGGCACGCAATCTGCTGCGCGAACTCGATGCACTGGACGCCGATGGCCGCGTTACCCCGCGAGGCAACCGGATCGCGAAACTGCCGCTGCCGCCGCGGCTGGCGGCGATGGTGGTCGGTGCCGCTGATAACGATGAAGCACTACTGGCCGCTGAAATCGCGACCGTCGTGTCCGAGCGAAATCTGGGCGGCGACGATGTGGATCTCTCTCACCGCGTGGAAAACTTCCGCCGCGACAAATCCCGCCGCGCCGAGGAAGCGCGCGCGATGGCGAGGCGATGGGCTGAAAAAGCCATTTCTCCCTCCCCCCTTGTGGGGGAGGGTTGGGGAGGGGGGTCGAACGAAAAGCAATCACCCCCCACCCGGCTCGCTGCGCTCGCCGACCTCCCCCACAAGGGGGCAGGTAATTACTCCGTTGGCCGCCTGCTGGCGCTGGCATTTCCGGATCGCGTGGCGAAGGCGCGCGGCGGAAAGCCCGGCGAATTCCTGCTGGTCAACGGGCGTGGCGCCAAGCTCGATGCATCACACTCCTTCGCAAAGGAAAAATATCTCGCGGTCGCCGAGATCACCGGCCGCGCGGGCGAGGGACGGATTCTGCTGGCTGCAAAAATCAGCGAGCAGGACATCGAGAAGGAATTTGCCTCGCATATTGAAGACGCGACCGATTTCGCCTTCGACGAACAGAGCGCCTCGCTGCGCGCGCGAAAGGTTCGACGGCTCGGCGCCATCAACCTGTCCGAAAAGCCGCTGCCCGTCGAAACCGGACAGGAATCCGCCGAGGCGCTGGCCGAAGGGATCGCGCGGATCGGGCTGGAGCGGCTGCCGTGGTCGCAACATCAGAAGCAATTGCTGGAACGCGTTCGCTATCTGCGCGAGCAGAACGGCGATGCTTCGAACAATCCTTGGCCAGATCTGTCCGGCGATAATTTGCTTGCGAGCGTGAAGGACTGGCTGGCGCCCGCGCTCCTGCAACGCACCGCACTTTCGCAAATCACCGCCGACGATCTTGCCAACGCGCTTCATCATCTCCTACCGCACGATCTCATGCGCCGTCTGGAGAAAGACGCGCCGACGCATTTCACCGCTCCCACCGGCTCGAATATCCCGATCGATTACGCCGCCGAGCAGGGGCCGACGGTGCAGCTTCGCGTGCAGGAACTGTTCGGCCTCGACCAGCACCCGAAGATCGCAAACGGCAAGGTGGCACTCATCCTGGCGCTTACTTCGCCCGCAGGCCGCCCCATTCAGGTGACGCGCGACCTGCCCGCCTTCTGGCGCGGCTCCTGGGCCGACGTGCGCCGGGACATGCGCGGGCGCTATCCGAAACATCCCTGGCCGGAAGACCCGCGCGCAGCGGCACCGACCAGACGCGCGAAGCCGCGCGGTACCTAAAATTGTATGGAATCCGTTTGCCCGCCTTCACCACAGGGCAAAGTCAAATAACGCGTTTACCTGCGTTTACAAAGCCCGCGATACATTTTCCGGATGCTGAAAAGCGTCCTTTTCCTGGCCGGATTGACGGTGGCGATCGCGCTGATCGCGCCGAGCCTGTTGCAGAATGCCGGCAACAACAATTCCGCGGCGGTGGCGCGTACCGATCGGAAGCCGCAGGGAAGCGCCGACCACGGCGGCGTCATGCGGCTCGATTCCGACCGCAGCGGCCATTATCGCACCAGCATCGAAGTGAACGGCCGCGGTATCGACGCACTGGTCGATACCGGCGCCACCACCGTCGCACTCCGCTATGAGGATGCCCGCGCGATGGGCTTGATCTTCCCCGGCGACAAATTTGACGTGCAGGTCCGCACCGCCAACGGCATGGCCAAGGCCAAGCGCGTCGAACTGCGTTCCGTGCGGCTCGGCACCATCACCATCCGCGATGTGGAAGGGCTTGTGATGGATCAGGGCCTGCTTGGAACCAATCTCCTCGGCATGAGCTTCTTGAAGCGGCTTTCGCGCTACGAAGTGCAGCGCGGGCAGCTCGTGCTGGAGCGTTGAGACCGCTTACAGGCGCTTCTTTTCCCCGCCCGGTTTTATGCTATGTCGCCCCCGGCGATCCCGCCGTTATTGGACTCCCGATGTTTCCGACGCCGAAGCCCGCCCTGACCCCCAATACATTCGAATATGAATCCGAGCCGATGGTGAAGCCGACGGGCTTCCGCGAATACGACGCGCGCTGGCTGTTCGGCAAGGAACTCAATCTCATGGGCGTGCAGGCGCTTGGCCTCGGCATGGGCACGATTTTCCATGAGTTGGGCATCAAGCCCGAGGTCGTGGTGGCGCACGATTTTCGCTCCTATTCGGCGTCGATCAAGATGGCGCTGGTGACTGGCCTGATGGCGGGCGGCATGCGCGTGAAGGACGTTGGCCTCGCCGTGACGCCGATGGCCTATTTCGCGCAGTTTGCGCTGGACGTGCCGGCGGTGGCGATGGTGACGGCCTCGCACAACGAGAATGGCTGGACCGGCGTGAAGATGGGCGCCGCCCGGCCGCTTACTTTCGGGCCTGACGAAATGGGACGCCTGAAGGACATCGTGCTCGGGGCAAAGGGCAAGACCCGCGATGGCGGTTCTTATGAATTCATCGCGGGTTTTGCCGAAACATACATGGCTGACCTGACCAGCCGGCCGAAGCTGAAACGCAAGCTCAAGGTCGTGGCCGCCTGCGGCAACGGCACGGCGGGCGCTTTCTCGCCGAAGGTGCTGGCGGGCGTCGGTTGCGAGGTGATCCCGCTCGACTGCGAACTCGATCATACCTTTCCGAAATACAATCCGAACACCGAAGACCTGAAGATGCTGCATGCGCTGCGCGACGAAGTGCTGCGCACCAAGGCCGATGTGGGCCTTGCCTTCGACGGCGACGGCGACCGCTGCGGCGTGGTGGATGACGAAGGTGAAGAGATTTTTGCCGACAAGGTCGGCGTGATGCTCGCGCGCGATCTGTCGGCGCTGCACAAGAATTCCACCTTCGTGGTGGACGTGAAATCCACCGGCCTGTTCATGACCGATCCCGTGCTGAAAGCGAACGGCGTGAAGGCCGATTACTGGAAGACCGGGCATTCCTACATCAAGCGCCGCGTGACCGAATTGAAGGCGATCGCGGGCTTCGAGAAATCCGGTCACTTCTTTTTCAATCCGCCGATCGGCCGGGGCTACGACGACGGCCTGATCTCGGCGCTTGCCATCTGTGACATGCTCGACCGCAACCCGGACAAGAAAATGTCGGACCTGCGCAAGGCGCTGCCGCGTACCTGGGGCTCGCCGACCATGTCGCCGCACTGCGCCGACGAAGCGAAATACGGCATCGTGGACAACATCGTGAAGAAGTTCGAAGCCGCCAAGGCAAAAGGCGAGAAAGTCGCCGGCCAGCCGATCCGCGATCTCGTCACGGTCAACGGTGTCCGCGTCACTTGCGAGGACGGCACCTGGGGCCTGGTACGCGCGTCATCGAACAAGCCGGAACTGGTGGTGGTCGTGGAAAGCCCGGTGAGCGAAGCGCGCATGCGCGAGATGTTCGCGGCCGTCGATGCGGCCCTCCGGGAATACCCGGAAGTCGGCGAATATAATCAGAAGATCTGAAGCGAAGATTCAAAACAAGATGTCATGGCCCCGGCATAAAGCCGGGCATGACGGTTTAGGGAAATGAAGGTGGCTTACGACGCGACGCGGGAGATCGTATTCACGAGGCGCGGACGCAGGTAGAGCTTGTCCGTCATCGTGATCGAGCCCGTGATCGCGTAACCGATCGGCGGCGTGTAGCTGTAGCTTGCTTCCGCCCAGATCAGCGTTGTGTTCGCGATGTTGAGGCCGGTTGGCAGCGTGACCGTTTCGTTCACGGCGCGTGCCGTGTCCTGGTACGCGTCACTCCAGGCGACTTTCGCGACGCCGTTGGAGTCGATCGCGATGCTCGATACCTTGATCTTCAGCGTGCTGGTCGAATAGGGCGCCATCACCGAAGTCGTGGCCGACATGATCTGCGTCATTTCGGCGTTGGTGATGCTCACGTCCTGCGCGACAAGATCGCCGATCGCCCGCGTCACCAGCGTGGTCTTTCGCTTCATGGTGATCGCCTGCGTGATTTCCGAGCCGCCGAGATAGAGCGTCAGCATGATCGGCAGCAGGACCGCAAACTCCACCGCCGAAACCCCGCGATGATCGCGGCGGAAGTCGCGGATTTTCTGAATGATGCCCGTTTGCGTTTTCATGACAGGCCTCAGTTCGGATAGGGTTCGTTGCGGAAGGCGGAAGTCGACATCAACAGGCGCTTGCCGTTCGGCAGATCCGCCATGTCGAGTCCGAAATAGCGCACGAAGGTCGGCCATTCGTAAGCGACCCGAACGACCACGATCGAACCCTGCGTGCCCGGCTGCCAGGTGAAATTCGAAGTATCCATGTTGCCGTTGGCGTCGAGCGGCTTGCCCATATTGGTGCCGCCGAAGGACGAAGCCGTGCGCACATCCACCTTGATGCCGGTCGTGCAATCGAACAGCGCATAGAGGCGATTGCAGATTTCCGCCTTGAACTGCGCCTGCGTCAGCGCGGATTTCTGCGCCTGGCCCGTCATCACGAGACGCGAGGCGTCGGCGACCGCGGTTTCGAGAACCTGGCCGGCGAAGAATACCAGCGCGGTCTCCAGAATGGCGAACAGCAGCGCGAGGAACGGGAAGATGACAATGGCGAATTCGATCAGCGTCGCGCCGTCATCGCGGCGGACGAAACGCATCGTCACACGGCGGAAGCCGCGGCAAGCGCGGTTTTCCACGACGAAGCGCGGCACAAGATTTGATACGGTCTTCATCATTCGCGCCAATCCCAGCGTTTTCTCTTCCGGGGTTGTAGCGGATACGGTTTGACGAACCGTTGCGATGCTGCAAACGGCAAAAGGATTGCCATTCACCGCCGGTTAACCATGCGGCGGATTTGGCGGCCTTACTTGGACGAGGAGGAGGACCCGGGCGTCGGAGCGGAGAATCCGTTGCGGGATTCGGTCTGCTTCAGCGTGCCCTCGAAGAAATCGTTGCCGTCGCCGAGCATGACCGAACGCTCGCAACGAGGGGCGCAGCTCCAGGTCTCACGGTTGACGCCGCGCCAGACCGTGAGGCCTTCCTTGGGCGCGCCAACCTTAACCGTGTGCTCCGCCAGCACCGCGCCTTGATGGTCGAGGGCGATGATATTGGTGGTGCCGTAGCCCTTGCCGGTGATGACCATCAGGCCCCCCGCCTGCAGGGATCCGTCGGCCACTTGCGGGTTTCCGATCACGATGGTCGCGATCTTTTCCGGCATTTTCACAATGCTTGCCTGATTCAGAATGACCGAAATGCTTTCGGATCGGGCCGGGTGCTGGGCCGCGGCGGCAACGCACGCAACGGCCAGAGCGCAACGCAGGATCAATGCTTTCACGGCGGCTTCCTTTTTGGCCAGTGGGCCACGCAACGAGGTGACGCGACTTGGAAACGAACGTTTCGAATTTCGCGGAAAATGGTGAATGAAATGCCAACACCGGGCATTCTTCGGCGCCTAATCAGAAAGCGCCCTTGCTGCCTGTGTTCTTGTGGGCGGGTGCGGATGCTCCGCCCTGCCGTCGATGGTCTGAAAGCAGCGCGGTATGAAAATCAGCACCTGCGGCCGCCCTTTTATGGTTTCTGAATTCTTGATGCGTCCGCGCACTCTTGAAGTTTATTCGATCCATTTAACGGCGCTGCAATGGATGGGCGCTAGGTTCCCCGCACGATCGCTCACGGGAAGAATTCCGCGGGCACGTACTCAGAGGGATGCGTACAGGAGTTCGCCATGCAGATGCTCGTTCGCTTCGTCAAGGATCAGTCCGGTGCCACGGCCATCGAATACGGTCTCATCGCCGCCTGCATTTCGGTCGCGATCATTACGGTCGCCACGAACGTGGGTTCGAAGCTCAACTCGACGTTCACGCAGGTCCAGAGCGCGCTAAAATAAGCAAGCCCGGCTGAAACTGACAACTGGCCCCGCCTTGCGGGGCCTTTCTGTTTGGTAAGGTTTGATTCAATGTGTTTGAGAATTCGGGCGATCTCTAAAATTTTCCGCATTCAATCAATCAAATTCGGCAACCTTGGGAGATGTGTCAATGGTTCTTCGTAACTTCATCCGTGACGAATCTGGCGCCACGGCCATCGAATACGGCCTCATCGCCGCTTGTATTTCGATCGCGATCATCACGGTCGCCACGAACGTCGGCTCGAAGCTGAACTCGACCTTCACGCAGGTCCAGACCGCGCTGAAGTAATCGGAGCAAGCTCCGTCACAACGAATACAACAGGCCCCGGTTTTTCCGGGGCCTTTTGCTTTTTCAAGTCGAGATTGCCGACAAATTGCGGGCGGAATGTACGCCGGGAACGTCTAAAAAAGTTCCAAACGCGTCAATCGGATCATAACTCGTGCTGCCTATATTCCACCCTGCAAGCCGGAGAAACCGGCTCCAAGTGAGATCCAGCAGGGAGACTATGACACATGACTTTCCGCAAATTCCTTCGTGACGAATCCGGAGCCACGGCGATCGAGTACGGCCTCATCGCCGCCTGTATTTCGATTGCGATCATCACGGTCGCGACGAATGTCGGTTCCAAGCTGAACTCGACCTTCACGCAGGTTGAAACGGCCCTCAAGTAAGCCGGGGCCAACTTTTCCCTCAGGTTAAAGGGCGCGGGAGCAATTCCCGCGCCTCTTTTTTTATGGGTTGATTCACCGATCGCTCAGAACTTCCCGCTAGCGTGGCGTGGTCGATGGCCCCCCGTTTTCGGGCCGGGAGTAAGCGATGGTTCTCGAACTAGCGGTCCTTTTGCTGTTTCCGGCGGCGATGGCTTATGCGGCCACGAGCGATCTGGTTTCGATGACCATTTCCAACCGGCTATCGCTCGCTCTCGCCGTCAGCTTTTTCCTGGTGGCGTTCCTGATCGGCATGCCACTGATGGATATCGGCCGGCATGTGCTGGCAAGCCTCGTCGTTCTCGTGGCGGCGTTTTTCTGCTTCGCGCGCGGCTGGATCGGCGGCGGCGATGCGAAGCTCGCGGCCGCGACGGCACTCTGGCTCGGCTTCGTGCACCTCATGGATTACCTGCTGATCGCATCCTTCGCCGGCGGTGTTCTGACGCTGGCGCTGCTCTATGCCCGCAAGTTTCCGCTGCCGGCACCGCTCGCCCGGCAGGCCTGGATCGCGCGGCTGCATCATGTCGATACCGGCATCCCTTACGGGATCGCGCTCGCGATGGCCGGACTGTTCGTTTATCCCGAAACGGTTTTCATGCGGGCTCTGGCGTGAAAATCGGGCCTTTCGGGGCCGATCGCTAAATTCGATTACGCCTCATTAACCATAATTTGACGTTTGCCTGCTGCAATCCCGGCTGACAGCAGTTCTCCGTCCGATTCTGGAAAGTGAAGCGTATGAAACCGGCTCGTATCATTGTTCTCGCCATCGCGCTCTGCGCGGGCGGTCTCGCCTTCATGCTTTCCGGCGGCGAGCCTCCGCAGGTGCCGGTGCAGATCGTCCAGTCGCAGGACGTGGTCGACATCCTGGTCGCCAAATCCGAAATTCCCGTTGGCCGCTCCGTGTTGCCCGAGGATGTCTCCTGGGCGCCGTGGCCGAGCAAGGCCGCAGGCCCGCTCTACATCACGAAGTCGCAGCGCCCCAACGCTATCGAAGATCTGAAAGGTTCGGTCGCCCGCGCGCCGTTCGTGCCCGGCGAGCCGATCCGCGAGGAGAAACTCGTGAAGGCCGACGGATCCGGATTTATGTCCGCGATTCTTTCGGCCGGCATGCGCGCGATCTCAACCGAAATTTCCGCCGAGAGCGGCGCGGGCGGATTCATCCTGCCGAACGACCGGGTCGATGTCATTCTCACACGCCGCGAGAGCGACAGCTTCCTGAGCGAGACGGTGCTGCGCAATGTGCGCGTGCTCGCGATCGACCAGACGGTTGAAGAAAAAAACGGCCAGAAGGTTGTCGTCGGGAAAACCGCGACCATCGAACTCTCCGCCCGCCAGGCCGAAACGCTCGCGCTATCGCGCCAGCGCGGCACGCTCTCGCTCGCTCTCCGCAGCCTCGCCGACGCCATGCCGGTCAATGCCGGCAAGAAAAAGCCGGAAGAGGAAAACGAACGGGCGAGCGGCTCCATCAATGTCGTGCGCTTCGGCGTCACGTCCACGCAAACCGCCCGATAAGCGCGCAGGGGAAGGGGTCAAAATGGTAAGTCCTCACGCGACGATTCTCCGGCTGGCCGCCGCATCCGCACTGATGCTGGCACTTGCCGCGCCTGCCACCCTGACGGCCAGCGCCGACGAAACCACGGCGTCGATCCGCAATCCGGGGCAGCAGCAGAACCGTTTTCTCGCACTCGGCATCGGCAAGTCCTCGGTCGTCGATCTTCCGCGCGATGCGAAGGACGTGCTGGTCGCCAATCCCGCGATCGCCAACGCCGTCGTGCGCTCGGCCCGCCGCGCCTATTTGATCGGCGTGGCGCCCGGCCAGACCAACGTGATTTTCTTCGATGCTGAAGGCCGCCAGATGGCCGCCTACGACATCGAAGTCGGCCGCGACGCCAGCGGGGTGCGCGAGGCGCTGCGCCGCCTCAATCCGAAATCCTCGATCCGTGTCGATGCGGTCAATGACAGCGTCGTGCTTTCCGGCGAAGTCGCGAATGCCGGCGAAGTGCAGACGGCGGTCGATACCGCGGGCCGTCTTGTCGGCGGCATCGACAAGGTCGTCAACGGCCTCACCATCAAGGGCAAGGAGCAGGTGCTGCTCAAGGTTACGGTCGCGGAAGTGCAGCGCAACGTGCTGAAGCAGATGGGCATCGACCTGAACGGCGCCATCAACATCGGTAGCGCCACCATCGGCACCGGTGTGGCGGGCGCCGCCACCAATTTCTTCCTGAACAACCCCTTCACCGTGCAGAACCAGTCGCTCTCCTCGACGCAGGTGCCGGTGACGGCGAATTTCGGCAGCGGCAACCACATCACGATGACGCTGAAGGCGATGGAGCAGGCGGGCGTGCTGCGCACGCTGGCGGAACCGTCGCTGACGGCGATCTCGGGCGAATCGGCGAAATTCCTCGCGGGCGGCGAATTTCCGATTCCCGCCGGCCAGACTTGCGATCCGACCAGCGGCTGCCAAATTCAGATTCAATTCAAGCAGTTCGGCGTCGGTCTGGAATTCACCCCGGTCGTGATCGGCGAAGGCCGCATCAGCCTGAAAGTCGGCACGGAAGTGTCCGAGCTTTCGACCGAAGGTGCGATCCGTTTTACGAGCATCAACATTCCTTCGCTGAAGGTTCGCCGCGCCAGCTCCACCGTCGAACTTCCGTCGGGTGGCGGTCTCGTGATGGCGGGACTGCTGCAGGAACAGACCAAGCAGAACATCAACGGCGTGCCGGGCCTGATGAACATTCCGGTGCTGGGCGCGCTGTTCCGCAGCCGCGATTACCAGCGCGGGCAGACCGAACTCATGATCATGGTGACACCCTATGTCGTGAAGGCGAACTCGCCGAGCGCCATGTCGCGCCCGGACGACGGCTTCGCCGATCCGGCCGACCCCTCGACCGTGCTGCTCGGCCAGCTCAACCGGATCTATGGCGGTCCGGGTTCGGTGAAGCAGCAGCGCACCTATCACGGTTCTTACGGCTTCATTCTCGATTAAGGCGGCTCAGGAGCAAAGTATGTCCAAGTTTTTCAAGTTCAGGCTGGGCGCGCCGCTCTGCATGTTCGCGACCCTCGTGGTGGCCGCCGGCTGCAAGACCGCAACCTCGCCCGCGGTGGTCAACAGCTACTTCCCGACCGATTACCGCGAGCGGCATCCGATCCGTTTCGACGAGAGCGAGCGTTCGGTGCAGCTTCTCGTCGGTTCCGGCCGCGGCGAACTCACCGCCACGCAGCGCGCGCAAGTGACCGCGCTCGGCAGCGCCTGGCGCCGCGAGAGCACCGGCGTGCTCGTAATCGATGTGCCGACCGGCACTAAAAATGAACGCTCAGCCAAATACGCGGTGCGCGAAGCACAGAGCCTGCTGCGCGCCACCGGCGTTCCCGCCCGTGCCGTTCGCGTCCGCAAATACGAGCCGCCGCAGACCAGCGAACTCGGCCCGGTCCGCATTTCCTATGCGCGCATCGAAGCTACGGCCGGCCCGTGCGGCGAATGGCCGGAGGATCTCGGCGTGATGCCGTCTCCGAGCCTCAATGGATTTCCGCCGAGCATGGACAACCGGCCGTACTGGAATCACGGCTGCGCCACGCAGAAGAATCTCGCCGCGATGGTCGCCAATCCGGAGGACCTGTTGCAGCCGCGTCCGGAAACGTCGGGACTCGCCGCGCGCCGCCAGACGGTCATGGACAAATACCGCAAGGGTGAAGACCCCTCGACGATTTATCAGAACGGGACCGACGGCAAGGTCAGCACCGTCGGCAGCAAATGATGCATAAATTCGCGCAAGCCGTCGAACTGGAATCCAATCCGCACGCTGTGGGCGAGTCTTACGTCGCCCAGATTCCGCGTATCTCGATCCAGGCGTTCTGCGAAACGGCCGAACTGTCGCACGCCGTACAGTCGGCTGCCGCCGACCGCCGCATGGCGAAAGCGCATGTGAAGGTACAGATGGGCGGCATCGTTGCCGCGATCGAAGCCTATACCGGCGCGCCTACGCCGAACGTCATTCTCATTGAGCACAACGGTAGCGGCACCGAGCTGATCGACGGCCTCGATAAGCTATCGGAATGCTGCGACGCCGGTACCAAGGTTGTCATCGTTGGCCGTCTCAACGACATCGTTCTCTACCGTGAACTCGTGCGCCGCGGCATCAGCGACTACGTCATGTCGCCGCTTTCGGCGCTGGATGTGGTTCGCTCGGTTTCCAATCTCTTCAATGCTCCCGATGCCGAGCCGGTCGGGCGCGTGATCGCTGTGATCGGCGCCAAGGGCGGCGTCGGTGCATCGACCGTTGCGCATAACGTGGCGTTTTCGATCGCGCGCGATCTCGCGCTCGATACGGTGATTGCCGATCTCGATCTGCCGTTCGGCACCGCGGGTCTGGACTTCAACCAGGACCCTCCGCAGGGCATCGCCGATGCGGTGTTTTCGCCTGACCGCGTGGACAGCGCCTATATCGACCGGCTGCTGTCTAAGTGCACCGATCACTTGAGCTTGCTCGCGTCGCCGGCCACGCTGGAGCGCGAATATGATTTTTCCGGCGAATCGTTCGACCCGGTGATCGATGCGATGCGCAGCTCGATTCCCTACATCGTGCTCGACCTCCCGCATCTGTGGACCGGCTGGGCCAAGCGGACGCTGATCGGCGCCGATGAAGTCCTGCTCGTCACCACGCCGGATCTAGCGAGCCTGCGCAACGCGAAAAATCTCTTCGATTTCGTGCGTAGTGCGCGCCCGAACGACCGTCCGCCGCTCTACCTCCTGAACCAGGTCGGCGTCCCAAAGCGTCCGGAAGTCCGCGCGGTGGATTTCGCCAAGGCTCTTGATGCGCAGCCGATCGCAGCAATTCCGTTCGATCCGCAGATTTTTGGTACGGCCGCCAACAACGGCCAGATGATCGCCGAAGTGAACCCGGCGAACAAAATCTCCGAGACTTTCCTCGGGGTAGCGAAGGCACTGACGGGCCGCGCGGAGGCCAAGAAAGAAAAAACCGATTTCCTCTCTCCGCTGCTCGCAAAGTTGCGGGGACTGAAGAAGTAACGAAGCGCGTTCAGGATCAGGCGTATGTTCGGCAAGCGATCGACAGGCGACACGCAAAGTCCGCAGGCGGCACTCGCACCGCGCGTGCCGGCCGAAGTAGCGCGTCCGCAGCCGGTACAGCCCAAGCCGCAGATGCCGGCGCCAAATCCGCCTTTCACCGACGTGAAACAGAATGCGATGCCGTCACCGCCCGTCGTTCCGGCGGGACCGCAGACGGTGGCGGAAGGCCGCCGTTCCGAATCCTTCTATGAAACAAAAGGCCAGATCTTCGGCGCGCTGATCGAGGCGATCGATCTTACGCAGCTCTCCAAGCTCGAGCCGCTCGCGGCCCGCGAGGAAATCCGCGACATCGTCAACGAGATCATCTCGATCAAGAACGTCGTGATGTCGATTTCCGAGCAGGAAGAACTGCTTGAGGACATCTGCAACGACGTCCTCGGTTACGGCCCGCTAGAGCCGCTGCTTGCGCGCGACGACATCGCCGACATCATGGTGAACGGCGCGGGCACGGTGTACATCGAAGTCGCGGGCAAGATTCAAAAGACCGGAATCCGGTTCCGCGACAACCAGCAGCTTCACAATATCTGCCAGCGCATCGTCAGCCAGATCGGCCGCCGGGTGGACGAAGCGAGCCCGATTTGCGACGCGCGCTTGCCGGACGGCTCCCGCGTCAACGTGATCGTTCCGCCGCTCTCGATCGACGGCCCGGCACTGACCATTCGTAAGTTCAAGAGGGACAAGCTCACCCTCGAGCAGTTGATGAAATTCGGCTCGATCTCGCCTTCGGGCGCGGATTTGCTGAAAATCATCGGCCGCTGCCGCGTGAACGTGCTGATCTCCGGCGGCACCGGCTCGGGCAAGACCACCCTTCTCAACTGTCTCACCCGCTACATCGACGACGACGAGCGCATCATCACCTGCGAGGACGCCGCCGAATTGCAGCTCCAGCAGCCGCATGTCGTGCGCCTGGAATCCCGCCCGCCGAATCTGGAAGGCGAGGGCGAAATCAAGATGCGCGACCTCGTCCGCAACTGTCTGCGTATGCGCCCCGAGCGCATCATCGTCGGCGAAGTACGCGGACCCGAAGCGTTCGACCTGTTGCAGGCGATGAACACCGGCCATGACGGCTCGATGGGCACGCTGCACGCCAACAGCCCGCGCGAGGCGCTCTCGCGTCTTGAATCCATGATCACCATGGGCGGCTTCGCGCTGCCGCCGCGCACGATCCGCGAAATGGTCGTCTCCTCGGTGGATGTGATTGTCCAAGCTTCGCGCATGCGCGACGGCTCGCGCCGCATCACGCACATCACCGAAGTGGTCGGCATGGAAGGCGAGGTCGTCACGACGCAGGATTTGTTCGTGTACGAATATCTGGGCGAGGACGCGAACGGCAACATTCTGGGCCGCCATCGCTCCACCGGAATCGGCCATCCGCGCTTCTGGGATCGCGCCCGCTATTACGGCGAGGAAAAGCGCCTCGCCGCGGCGCTCGATGCGTCCGAAACGCTCGACGAAGTGGTGCGCGGATGAGCCCGCTCGTCATTTCGCTGCTCGCAACCATCGCGGTAGGCGGCGTCGCCTATGTGTTTCTCTATCCGCTCATTTCCGGCGAGCGCCGCGCCGAAAAGCGCATGAAGGATATTACGGTCGCGGAAATCGAGGAAAAGCGGAAGCGCAAGACCACCGCCGATCCCGCAACCTCACGCCGCGCGCAGGTCGAAGACACGTTGAAGAAGATCGAACAGCGGCAGAAGTCGCAGAAAAATCCGCCGCTCGCCACGCGCATCCGGCAGGCCGGCCTTGCCATCGACAAGCGCACGTTCCTGATCATGAGCGGAGCACTCGGCTTTTTTACCGCGCTCATCACGTACTTTTTTGGTGCCCCGCTCTACACGGTCGCCGGCCTCGGCTTTGCCGCCGGGTTTGGCCTCCCGCGCTGGGTTTTGTCGTACTTAAAGAAGAAGCGCGAGGCGCGCTTCACCAACGAATTGCCGAACGCCGTCGACGTGATCGTGCGCGGCGTGAAGGCTGGGCTTCCGATCGGCGACTGCATCCGTATCATCGCGAGCGAAACGCAGGAGCCGGTGAAAAGCGAATTCCGCGCCATCGCCGAGGCAACAGCCGTCGGCGTGCCGCTCGGTGAAGCCTGTGGCAAGCTGTACGACCGCATGCCGCTCGCGGAAGCAAACTACTTCGGCATCGTGATCTCGATCCAGCAGAAGGCGGGCGGCAGCCTCTCCGAGGCGCTTTCGAACCTCTCGAAAGTGCTACGCGAGCGTAAGAAGATGAAGGCGAAGATCAAGGCGATGTCCACGGAAGCGAAAGCGTCCGCGATCATCATCGCGGCCTTGCCGCCGTCGGTCATGTTTCTCGTCTACCTGACGAGCCCGAATTACATCGAACTGCTCTGGACCACGCCGCAAGGTCGCATGCTGCTTTTGGGTTCCCTCGCCTGGATGACGTGCGGAACGCTGGTGATGCGCAAGATGATCAACTTCGATTTCTGAGGGCCGTGCGATGACCGAACTCATCATCGAGCACATTCACAATACCCGCTTCATGGTGACGCTGCTCACCGCGGTGGCGGCGATGGCGACGGTGCTGACCATCGCGATGCCGTATGTGCTGGGCGACAATCTCGAACGCCGCATGAAGGCGGTTGCGATCGAGCGCAGCAAGATCCGCGCCCGTGAGCGCGAACGGCTTGCGCGCGGAGAGCGCGTGACGCTTCGCCAGACGCCGAAGGCCTACATGCAGGCGATCGTCGAGCAGCTCAATTTGCGCAAGCATCTCGGCGAAGAGGAAATGCGCGCGACGCTGGTGCAAGCCGGCTATCGCGGACAGGGACCGTATGTCACGTTCCTGTTCTTCCGGCTGATCATGCCGATCGCGCTGTTCCTGTTCGCGATTGTCTATCTTTTCTTTGTGATCAAGATCGATCAGCCCGCGACGATCAAGCTTGCGATCTGTATCGCCGCGGCATGGGTGGGCATGCGTGCGCCGGCACTCTTTCTCAAAAACATGATTTCGCGTCGCCAGCTTTCGATCCGGCGCGCGTTTCCCGACGCGCTCGATCTGCTGTTGATCTGCGTTGAATCCGGCATGTCGATCGATGCCGCGTTCAAAAAGGTCTCGGAAGAAATCGGCTCGCAGTCGATCCCGCTGGCCGAGGAACTGACGCTTGCGACCGCCGAACTATCCTATTTGCAGGACCGCCGCCTCGCCTATGACAACCTCGCCGCACGCACCAACATCGACGGCGTGAAAGCCGTTTGTACGGCACTCGTGCAGGCCGAGCGCTACGGCACGCCGCTCGGCCAGGCATTGCGCGTGCTGGCCCAGGAAATCCGCGACATGCGCATGTCCGAAGCGGAAAAGAAGGCCGCAGCACTGCCGCCCAAGCTGACCGTGCCGATGATCCTGTTCTTCCTGCCGGTGCTGTTCATCGTGATTCTGGGACCGGCCGCGATCCGCGTGATGGCGATCAATCCTTGAAGCCGCCAACCCCGTAACGAAAAAAGCGCGCCCGCGGGCGCGCTTTTCCGTTTCCAAGAACCGGTTTTCTCAGTTCGCTTGCGCAACCTTCTTCAGGTCGATCGGCTTCTTCGGCTCGGCGGATTTCTTTTTCGGCCCCGGTTCTTTCATCATCTCGCGGAAATAGGCGAGGTTCTGTGTCTGCTGTTCCGGCGAGATCAGCCCGGCGGTGACGCGCTCGGATTCCTCGAATTTTCCCTGCAGAGCCAATACGAGGCCTAGATTCTGGCGGATCTTTGGATGCGCGTTCGGGCCGTCGGCGCGGCGCAGCACCTGTTCGGCGCGGATCAGATCCTTGGAAAGCGCGTAGGAAAGGCCGAGGTTTGAAAGCACAACCGGTTCGTTCGGCGCGATCCGCAGCGCGGTTTCGTAAAAGCGCCTTGCCTCGGCATGGTTGCCGGTCTGGTCGTGGACCGCACCCTGCGCGTTCAAGACGCGCCAGTCCGGCTGGTCCGGCGTGTGCGCCTTGCTGAGGACTTCGAGCGCCTGGTTGAACTGGCCGACATCGGCGAGCGCGCGGCCATAGGCGCCGAGCACTTCTGGGTTTTTGGAATTGCGCATCGAGGCCTGTTGAAGTACCGCCGCGGCCTGGGCGCGCTGGCCGGTCTGCCGCAGCGACTGCGCATAGGCGATCGCAACGCGCGCATCGTTCGGCTGCTCGCGGTACTGGTTGGCGAGCTGTTCGGATTGCTTGCGCCAGTCGCTTTCGGTCATGCGCTGGGGCGTGCCGGTGGAGCCGGTGATCTCGGCCCGCTTGTTGGTAACGCAGCCGCCGAGCGAGGCGGCAAGGACCGCCGCGAGCGCAATGCGTGAAACCTGATTCTTGTGGATGCTGAGGATACCCATGACTTGCTCCTGCCGGGAAAAATTTGCTCACCGGCGCATCCATCAATACATCGTTAACCCTAATGGCCGGTTAAGATGAGTCGAAATACGGAGAATCCTTTGGTTTCCGAACTTCACGCCGCCTTCGCACCCGCGGGCACGGCCGGATCGAAACCGGTCTGGTGCGCGGGCGCCGATACCTGGCCGGAGCTTGCGGGGCGGCTTCCCGCGCAGGCGCGCGGCTATGCGGAGGAAGCAGGTTTCAAGGCGGAGCCGGGCAGTGTGCTGCTGCTGCCGGGCGAGGGCGGAAAAATTATCGGTGCATTGTTCGGCGTCGAGAAAAAATCCGCGCCCAGCGACGCGTTTCTTGCCGGAAAACTGCCGGTCCTTTTGCCCGCGGGGGTCTGGCATTTTGAATCGCCGCCAGCCGATGCGCGGCTTGCAGCACTCGCCTTTGCGCTCGGCGGCTATAAATTTTCGCGCTACCGAAAAACTGAGCCTTCGAAAGTGCAGCTTGTACTGCCTGAAGGCGTGGACGGGGCGGAACTCTCCCGCATGGCGGAAGCCGTCTTCCTCGTGCGCGATCTCGTGAACACGCCCGCCAACGATTTCAGCCCCGTGGAGCTGGAAGCGGCGGCGAAACATGTGGCCGATCGCTTCGGCGCGAAATTCCGTTCGGTCGTTGGCGATGCGTTGCTGCAGGAAAATTTTCCACTCGTTCACGCGGTGGGTGCCGCGGCGGATGACGCACCGCGCCTGATCGATTTCACCTGGGGCGACGAGAAACATCCGAAGGTGACGCTGGTCGGCAAAGGCGTCTGCTTCGATACCGGCGGGCTCAATCTCAAGACCGACGCCGGTATGATCCTCATGAAAAAAGACATGGGCGGTGCCGCCAACGCGCTCGGCCTTGCGCAGATGATCATGGGTGCGAAGTTGCCGGTGCGGCTGCGCGTGATTGTCCCGGCGGTGGAGAATTCGATCTCGAGCGGCTCGTTCCGGCCGGGCGACGTGTACAAAAGCCGCAAGGGCATCACCGTCGAGATCGGCAACACCGATGCGGAAGGCAGGCTCATTCTGGCCGATGCGCTTGCTCTTGCCGACGAAGAGAAGCCCGACCTGCTGTTCGATTTTGCAACGCTGACCGGCTCCGCCCGCGTGGCGCTCGGTCCGGAACTGCCGGCGGCCTTCACCGACGACGACAGGCTCGCGGCCGATCTTGCGCGTTACGGCACGAGCGAAGCCGACCCCGCCTGGCGGATGCCGCTGTGGCGGCCCTATCAGGCGCTGCTCGATTCCAAAATCGCCGACACCAGCAACATCAGCGGCGGCGCGCATGCGGGCTCGATCACGGCGGCACTGTTTCTCTCGCGCTTCGTGGAGCAGGCGAAAAGCTGGCTGCATCTCGATCTCTTCGCATGGAATCCGTCCTCGAAACCCGGCCGCCCCGAAGGCGGCGAAGCGCAGACCATCCGCGCGCTCTATGCGCTGTTGAAAGACCGCTACGGCAAATAAAAATCCCTCCCCTTGAAAAGGGGAGGATGGCAACTCCCGCGTAAGCGGGAGGAGCCGGGTGGGGATCAATGAGACCCCCCCCCGCCCGTCTTCGCCTTGCTTCGACGGTCGACCCTCCCCCTTTCAGGGGGAGGGATAAATGTGGATGCGGCTTGTAGAGCTGTGCGGGAGGATGAACAATCCGGCTCCGTAACGATTCGCCGGAGGCGGAATGTCCCTCGATCTACGCCCCGCGCAGGCACTGAAGCTCTATCACGATCTTTCGTTCGCGCTGGTTCGCGACGAGGACTTCGACCTGTCCGCGCGTCAGATTTCCATCTTGCTCACGGTCTATCTGGAGCCGCCGCCGCATACCGTGCGCGGGCTCGCGGCGAAACTCGGCGTGACGAAACCCGTCATCACCCGCGCGCTCGATACGATGGGACGGCTGCAACTGCTCTCCCGCCGCCGCGACGAAGCCGACCGCCGCAATGTCATCGTGCAGCGGACGGTGAAAGGCGCGCTCTACGTGGAGAAGCTCGGCGACCTGATCGTGGAGAAGGCGAAGGACCTGCGGCGATGAAGTTCGACCCGCGGCTGACGCCCGCGCGCCCCGATCTCGCGGCGGCGTATCTGCGCGGCGAGGTGAAGGCGGAGCGATATGCCGAAGGCGAGTTGAAGCGCGTGATCGGCTCCGTCTCGCCGGTCCGGCGCGAGCCCGCGCACTACGCCCCGCTGGATACGGAAGCGCTCTACGGAGAACTGGTAAACGTGTACGAGACGAATGACGAGGGCTGGTCCTGGGTTCAGCTCGAGACCGATCGATATGTCGGCTGGATGCCGGCGAACGATCTCATCGCATCGGATGGAGAGAAGCCAACCCATCGCGTCAGCGTCCCGCGCGGATTTATTTTTTCCGGTCCCGACATCAAATCAACGCCGCTGATTGCGCTGCCGCTGGGTGCACGGATTTCCGTCGAACGCACGCAGCAGAATTTCCTGATCGCCGACAATGGTTTCATTCCGGCGGCGTTTCTGAAGGAAATTGGGCAGCTCGATTCCGATGTTGTCGCGACCGCCCGCAAATTTCTGAGCGTGCCGTATTTGTGGGGAGGGAAATCGAGCCTTGGAATCGATTGCTCCGGTCTGGTGCAGGTTTCATTGCAAGCGGCTGGCATCGATTGCCCGCGCGACAGCGACATGCAGGCAGGTCTTGGAAACGCGGTGCCCTTTGATGATCTGTCATTATTAACGCGCGGCGATCTCGTCTGCTGGAAGGGACATATCGGAATCGTGTCCGAACCGGGGAAGTTGCTGCACGCCAATGCATTCCACATGCAGGTGGTGGAGGAACCGCTGGCGGAAGCGGTTGCGCGGATCAAGAAGGCGGGGTCGGGGATTATTGGCGTGAGGAGAATTTAGAGACCCGTCATCCTTCGAGGCTCGCTTCGCTCGCACCTCAGGATGACGGTCCAATTCCTTACCAAACGTCATCCTGAGGTGCGAGGTGCGCAGCACCGAGCCTCGAAGGATGACGTTAGTATCCCAGCTTTCGATCCACTACATTCCTGAGCGGCTCGCCCCGCTCGAAGGCGTCGATCTGTCCGAGCACATATTGCGTGAGCGCCTCGGGATCGCTCTGCGCTGCGTTGTGCGGGGTGACGAAAATTTTCGGGTGCGACCAGAGCGGGCTTTCCTGCGGAAGCGGCTCCTGCTCGAACACGTCGAGGCTGGCGCCGATCAGCGTGCCGTCGTCCAGCGCGCGCAGAACGTCCTTCTCCACCTGCAAGCCGCCGCGGCCGGCATTCACCAGCACCGGCCCGCCGAGCACGCCGTCGCGCGCCAGTCTCTTGAAGAAATTATAATTCAGCATCCCGCGCGTCGCGGGCGTGAGGGGCAACAGGCAGACGAGGATGTCGGTCTGGCCAAGAAAGCGCGGCAATTCCGCCTCGCCGCCGAACGTCTCGATCCCGGCAACGGATTTCTTCGTGCGGCTCCAGCCGGTGACCTTGAATCCAAGCGGCGCGAGTGCTGCGGCGGCCGCCTGTCCGAGCACGCCCATGCCCAGCAACCCGACACGCACTTCGCTGGCGGGGCGTTCGGGATGCTCAATCCAGATTTTCTTCGCCTGCTGATCGCCATAGAGCTTCATCTTCCGCTGGTGCAGCAAGCAGTGCAGCACGACATATTCGCACATGCGCCTGGTGAGATCGGGTTCGACGATGCGCACGAGCGGCACATCGGGGAGCGACGGGTCGTTCATCAGGTGATCGACCCCGGCACCCAGCGAAAAGATCGCCTTCAGGTTCGGTAACTGCGCGAGCAGCTCCGCCGGCGGCTTCCATGCGCAAACGTAATCAATCTCGGCCGGATCGCCGATCTCCGCAACCGTGCGAACGGTGTGCTGCTTTCCGTGCTGGCGGAAACGCGAAAGCCAGGCATCCGGCTCCCATCCGCTGATCGCGAGCAGGATCGTGGACATCTACTGCGACACCGCGCCGGTCGCGACGGTTTCCAGATCGAATGCCGCGGCGAACAGCGCCCGCGTGTAATCCGACTGCGGATTGGCGAACAAATCTTTTGCCACGCCCTGTTCGATCACCTTGCCTGCGCGCATCACGACCACATGGCTTGCCAATGCGGCCACCACCTTCAGGTCGTGGCTGATGAACATGTAGGTGAGGTCGCGTTTCTTCTGCAGATCGCGCAGGAGATCGACGATCTGCGCCTGGATCATCATGTCGAGCGCGCTGGTCGGCTCGTCCAGCACCACGAACGAAGGCTCCAGCACCATTGCGCGCGCGACCGCGATGCGCTGGCGCTGGCCGCCGGAAAATTCGTGCGGATAGCGGAATCGTGTACCGGGGTCGAGGCCGACGTCGCGCAGCGCCGCCATGACTTTTGCTTCGCGTTCGGAGTCGGTGAGCTTCGGCTGATGCACCTCCAGACCTTCGCCGACAATGTCGGCAACCGACATGCGCGGGCTAAGCGAGCCGAACGGGTCCTGAAAGACGATCTGCATGTCGTGACGAACCGGCAGCATTTCCTTGAAGCGCAGTCCCTGCACGTCCTTGCCCATGAACACGATGCGGCCGTCGCTGGAAATGAGCCGCAACAGCGCGAGCCCAAGCGTGGTTTTGCCCGAGCCGGATTCACCCACCACGCCTAAAGTTTCCCCGCGCCTGATCTCGATGGAAACGCCGTCCACCGCCTTGATGTGGCCGACTGTCTTTCTCAACAAGCCGCGCTTGATTGGAAACCAGATGCGCAGATGGTCGGTGGAGACGACGACCGGCGCCTCGGGCCTGGGGTGTGCGGCCACGCCTTTCGGCTGCGCCGCGATGAGATCGCGCGTGTAGCCGTGTTTCGGCGCGGAAAAAATATCGGCGGTGTTGCCCCGCTCGACGATCAGGCCGCCCTGCATCACGCAGACGCGGTCGGCGATCTTCCGCACAATGCCGAGATCGTGCGTGATGAACAGCATCGCCATGCCAAGGCGGGATTGAAGCTCCTTGAGCAATTTCAGGATTTGCGCCTGCACCGTGACATCGAGCGCGGTGGTCGGTTCGTCGGCGATGAAGAGATCAGGCTCGTTGGCGAGCGCCAGCGCAATCATCACGCGCTGCCGCTGCCCGCCGGAAAGTTGATGCGGATAGGAGCGGAGCCGCGTGGCCGGTTCGGGAATGCCGACTTCGGCGAGCAATTCTACCACGCGGTCGTGCGCGGCATTGCCGGAAAGCCCCCGGTGCAACGCCAGCACTTCGGCAATCTGCTTCTCAATGGTGTGCAAAGGATTGAGCGACGTCATCGGCTCCTGAAACACCATGGTGATGTCGTTGCCGCGAACCTTGCGGATTTCCCGCTCGCTCATCGGCAAGAGGTCCTGCCCCTTGAACAGCACGCGGCCGCTCGGGTGGTGCGCGGCCGGGTAGGGCAGGAGTTTCAGGATCGAGAGTGCGGTGACGGACTTGCCGGAGCCGGATTCTCCAACCAGCGCCACCGTTTCGCCGGGCTTCACATCGAAGGAAATCCGATCGACCGCGAGATTGTCCTGCTCGCCCTGGCGGAAGGCGACCGACAAATCCTCTACTTTCAGCAGCAAATCGGTCATGCGAAGGTCTTTCTGGGATCGAAAGCGTCGCGCACCGCTTCGCCGATGAAGATGAGCAGCGAGAGCAGGAGCGCCACGGTGAAGAAGCCGGCAAGGCCGAGCCATGGCGCTTGCACGTTCGATTTGCCCTGCGCGAGCATTTCGCCGAGCGAGGGCGAGCCTGGCGGCAGGCCGAAGCCCAAAAAGTCCAAAGCCGTCAGCGTCATCACCGAGCCGGAGAGAATGAACGGCAGGAAGGTGAGCGTCGCCACCATCGCGTTCGGCAGCACATGGCGGTACATGATCACCAGGTTCGAGACGCCGAGCGCGCGGGCCGCCTGCACGAATTCGAAATTGCGCGCCCGCAGGAATTCCGCGCGCACCAGCCCCACCAGCGCCACCCATGAGAACAACAGCAGGATTCCAAGCAGGATGAAGAAGCCCGGCGCCAGCACCGAGGAGATGATCAGCAGCAGGTATAAGGAAGGCACCGAGGTCCAGATTTCGATGAAGCGCTGAAACAGCAAATCCGTCCAGCCGCCGAAATAGCCCTGCACGGCACCCGCCGCGACGCCGATCACGGACGAGATGATCGTGAGCGCCAGGCCGAAGAGCACCGAGATGCGGAAGCCGTACAAAAGCCGCGCCACCACGTCGCGGCCCTGATCGTCGGTGCCAAGCCAGTTCTTTTCAAGTCCCGCACAGCCGTTCACCCCCTTGCGCTCGGCGACCGTCTTGCACTGGTCTTCCGTCAGCATCCAGGTTGGCGGCGAAGGTGCCGGCGTCGGCAGGTCGAGATTGTGCGTGCGGTAGCTGTAGCGAATCAACGGCCAGACCATATAGCCGTTCTTCTCGGCGATCAGCTTGTACAGATAGGGGTCGCGGTAGTCGGCTTCGGTTTCAAACTCGCCGCCGAACGTCGTCTCCGAATATTGCCTGAAGACCGGCGAGTAATAGCCGCCGTCGTATTTCACGAGGAACGGTTTATCGTTTGCGATGAATTCCGAAAACAGCGTCACGAAAAACAGCACGAGGAAAATCCAGAACGACCACCAGCCGCGGCGGTTGGACTTGAAATTCCGCCAGCGCCGCGCGTTGATCGGCGAAAGAGAAAAACGGCCGGGCTGGCGCGGATTGTTTGCGCCGGCCGCAACCGGCGGAATCGCAGCGGCGTCCATCAGGCGTCCCGCGTCTCGAAGTCGACCGCCGCGCCGCCGAGCGCGCAGCGCGAGGGTCCGGCGCGGCAAACAAAATTAGGCAGCAGGCGAAGCGTCAGCA